>Ga0255028_100068_pt1 | contig 26887 bp, 29 predicted proteins | sample DRGLUT_MetaT_FD_178168 | JGI IMG/M metagenome (GOLD analysis project Ga0255028, IMG submission 178168) | Metatranscriptome of freshwater microbial communities from Pennsylvania, United States - DR:GLUT (Metagenome Metatranscriptome) | ecosystem: Environmental > Aquatic > Freshwater > Creek...
CGCGGGGCGGTTGGACCGGCATTCCACCCGGAGACCACGCGTGACCACTGATCCGCTCCGCAAGTATCCCCGACCGCCCTTCGAGGCGCAGCCTCAGAGCTTCCCGGGCAAGACCGGCCGCATGGCGCCCGAGCCCGACCACGGCGAGGCGAGCTACACCGGCTCGGGCAAGCTCACCGGCAAGGCCGCGCTGATCACCGGCGGCGACAGCGGCATCGGCCGCGCCGTCGCCATCGCGTTCGCCCGGGAAGGGGCCGACATCGCCATCTCCTACCTGCCGGAGGAGCAGGCGGATGCCGAGGCGGTGGCCGGCTGGATCGAGAAGGCGGGCCGGCGCGCGCTGCTCCTGCCGGGCGACCTCAAGGACGCAGCCTACGGGCGCCAGATCGTCGCCCGGACGGTAGAGACGTTCGGGCGCCTCGACGTTCTGGTCAACAACGGTGCGTTCCAGCAGCCGAACGAAGACCTCGCCGCCATCGAGGATTCCCTCTTCGAGGACCATTTCCGCACCAACGTGTTCGGGCCGTTCTACGTCACCAAGGCGGCGCTGGCGCATCTCAAGCCCGGCGCCTCGGTGATCTTCACCTCCTCGGTGAACTCCAAGCACCCGATGCCGTCGCTCATGGCCTACAGCGCCACCAAGGGTGCGCTGAGCAACATGGTGCTGAGCCTCGCCCAGCTCCTCGCCGAGAAGGGCGTACGCGTGAACGGGGTGCTGCCGGGCCCGATCTGGACGCCGTTCATCCCGTCCGGGATGAGCCAGGATTCGGTGAAATCGTTCGGCAGCCAGGTTCCGTTCGGGCGCCCCGGCCAGCCGGCCGAGCTCGCCTCGGCCTACGTGATGCTGGCTTCCGAGGAGAGCAGCTACACGTCCGGCGCCCTGGTCACCGTCGCGGGTGCAATGCCGGTCTTCTGAGCGGCACCGGCCGCGAAACATCCTGCGACTTGGCGCACGATCGCCGCCAAGTCGCAGCATCCTCGCATCAAGCCGCGGGGCCATACCCCCATCGGGCGGGCGGACGCAGATCCTCGCGTCCGCCGGGTCCGATCAACGCTGCGCGCGGCGGGCGCAGCTCGATCTCGGTCCTTTCCGCCACGGAGACGATGCCGCGCGGCTGCGTCGCCACGACGCTGAGGCGGATCTCCTGGAGGCCCGAGGCGGGCAAGTCGAGCTAGGAGCGCCGCTGCGGCGGCAGCCGCGGGTCGGGCCCGCCGCTGCGTTGGGTCGCGGTGGCGAAGACGTCGCCGGCGATCAGGGGCCGGCGGACGTTGTTCTGCGCCGGGGCGACCACCATGCGGGTGGCCGGACGGATCTCGGCCCGGCGCACCTCCACAGGGTCGCCGCTCGACGCGCCGGCGTTGACGCGCTGCAGGCCGTCGCGGCGGATCGGGCTGAGGCCCTGGTCCTCCGCGTAGGGCCCGACCGCCACCGCGGCCGTGTGGCGCTTGCCGACGATCTCGATGATGTCGCCCTCAGGCGGGCCGAGTTCGGCCAACGACGCCTGGGGCAGGCGGGCAATGCCGCGGCCGCCGTCCTGGGGCCGCGCGTTGGCGACCTGCAGCGTGAGGGGCTGTCCGTCGGATTCCGCCATCCGGCTCGCCATCGGCAGGGCGCCGCGTCGCCCGTCCCGGCGCTGGGTATTCCTCCGCCGAACCGCGCCGCGGCGGCCCGCTACGGCGGAGCCGCGGCCAGCCGCGCCTTTTCGAGGATCCCCGTCCCGTGGTATCCGACCGACTTCCAACCCATTCGCCGGATACCGGGCGCGGCGCCCCTGGCAGCCCCGCCGTGTCGAAGCGCAGGGGCCACGGGACAGCACGGATCTGGGAACGTGACGGCGGCTGACGAACACGGCGCACTGGCGGGCTGGCGCTTCTCCGTCGCCCCGATGATGGACTGGACGGATCGCCATTGTCGGGCGTTCCACCGGACCCTGTCGGCGCGCGCACGGCTCTACACCGAGATGGTGACCACCGGCGCGGTGCTGCACGGCTCGCGCGAACGCCTGCTCGGCTTCTCGGACCCCGAACACCCGGTGGCGGTCCAGCTCGGCGGGTCGGACCCGGCGGAGCTGGCCCAGGCCGCCCGGATCGCCGCGGAGTTCGGCTACGACGAGGTCAACCTCAATGTCGGCTGCCCGTCGGACCGGGTGCAGGACGGTCGCTTCGGCGCCTGCCTGATGCGCGAGCCGGCCCTGGTCGGCGATTGCGTGGCGGCCATGAAGGCTGTCGTCTCCGTGCCCGTGACGGTGAAGTGCCGGATCGGCGTCGACGACCAGGATCCGGAGGCGGCCTTGGACGCGCTCGCCGACGCCGTGATGGCGGCCGGCGTCGATGGCCTGATCGTCCATGCCCGCAAGGCCTGGTTGCAGGGTCTCTCGCCGAAGGAAAACCGCGACATACCGCCCCTCGATTACGGCCGGGCGGCGCGGCTGAAGCGGCGGCTCCCGGGCCTTCCGGTCTCGGTCAACGGTGGCCTGCGCGACCTCGATGCGGCGCGGGCGCAACTCGCCGCGGTCGACGGGGTGATGGTCGGCCGCGCCGCCTATACGGAGCCCGCCCTGCTCCTCGACGTCGATCCCGCGCTGTTCGGCGTACCCGCGCCGGCAGCCGACGCCTTCGCGGCGGTGGCGGCCTTCGAGCCCTATGTCGCGTCGGTCCTGGCCCGGGGCGAGCGCCTGCACGCGGTCACCCGCCACATGCTCGGGCTGTTCAACGGCCGGCCCGGGGCCCGGGCCTTCCGGCGCCATCTCTCGACCTACGGGATGCGCCCCGAAGCCGACCTCGCGACCCTCCGCGACGCGGTGGCGCTGGTCGCCCGCGCGGCCCCGGAGGCGCGGGCCGCCTGAACGAGGCTCAGGGCCGCCGAAGGATCAGGCGGTCGCCCCGGACCTCGTACCCCGACAGCCGCGACAGGAAGCTCTGGCCCAGAAGGTTCGCCGAGAGGGCGCCGGGCTTGGCCACCATGGCGTTCACCCGCCGCTCGGTGATCGTGCCGACCGTGAGCGCATCGAGCTGGATCGGCGCCGCGTAGGTGATGCCGTTGGCGGTGGAGACCCGGGCGGTGAATTCGGACGGCGCCGGCGTGAGGCCGAGGGCGGCGGCGTTCTCGGCGGTCAGCACCACGCTGCTCGCCCCCGTGTCGAACAGGAACGGCTGGACCCGGCCGTTGACCTCGGCCTCCACCCGGAAATCGCCGTCCGCCCGCCGGGTGATGGTAACCGCGCCGTCCGCCCCGGAGGTCGCGGTCCCGGGCCGAAGCTCGCCGACCACCCGCGACGTGATCCCCTGGATCCGGTCGCGGTAGCTGTAGCCGATGACCAGCGCGAGGCCGATCAGCGTCCAGGCCAGGAGGGCCCGCAGGTTCGCGCCGAGCCGGGCGGTGAATTGCCGCCAGAACCCGGCCACCACCAGGATCAGGATCATACCCGTCCAGGCGAGGCTGGCGAGCTGGTCGGGCCCGATCACGCCGCCGACACTGTCGCTGCCGTCGCTGAGGACCAGGGCGACGAGGACGAGCGCGAGCGCGGCCAGCCCGAGATAGATCATGACGGCAGCGGCTCCTCCAGGGGCATGAGGCCGGCAACGCGCATCCGGGCTTCGAGCCCGGCCATGATGGTCCGCCGCTGCGCCTCCGACAGCGAGCCCCAGGCGCCGATCTCGTCGCGGGTCCGCCCGCAGCCGCAGCACAGCCCGGTCGGGGCGTCGAGCACGCAGACCTTGGTGCAGGGCGAGGAGGGCTTCTGGGCGGGCGACATCGGGAAACCTTGGCCGGGGGATCGTGGCCGGGTCATGACCGCGGGCGGACCGTCACGCCGCCACCGCCGCGACCAGAGCCACCAGGGCGGCGATCTCCGAGACCTGCTGGCAGGCGCCGATCACGTCCCCGGTCTGGCCGCCGATCCGGGCGCGCGCGAGCCTGACCACGGCCAGCGCCGCGAGGCCCGCGCACAGGATCATCAGCGCCACGCCGCCGAATGGCAGGCCGAGCGGCACCGCGAGGACCGCCAGCACCGCGCCGAGGCCGAGGGCGGTGGCCAGGCTCGCCCGGTCCGGACGGCCCACCGCGGCCGAGAGGCCACCCGGCCGGGCCGGCGGCAGCAGCACCATCGGGGCCAGGGCGGCGACCCGCGACAGGGCCGCGGCCAGGATCAGGCCGGTGGCGGCGGCGTAGCCGGTCCGGTCGAGGAGCGTCGCCAGGGCGCCGATCCGCAGCGCCAGCGCCAGGACCAGGGCCGCGCCGCCATAGGCGCCGATCCGGCTGTCGCGCATGATCTCCAGGCGGCGCTCCCGGGTCGTGCCGCCGCCGAAGCCGTCCGCGACGTCGGCGAGCCCGTCCTCGTGGAGCGCGCCGGTCGCCACCACCAGGACCGCGATGGCGAGCGTCGCGGCCAGGAACGGCCCGAGCCCGATCCGCCAGCCGGCCGCCAGGACCAGGGCGGCCGGCAGCGCGAGGATCAGGCCGGCCAGCGGCAGCATCCGGGGCAGGGTGGTGAAGTCGGGGCTCCGATGCGGGTCCGGCTCGCCGGGCAGTTGCGGCACCGGCAGGCGGGAGTAGAAGCGCAGGCACCCGGCGAGGTCGTAGAGGGCGCCGCGCCCGGGCCAGTCGGCTTCCCCGCCGGTCTGCCTGTCCATCGCGGTCTCTCGCTTCCGCCCGCAATTGCGCCCCGGTGGAGCGAGCTGGTCCAGTATAGTCGCCCCGATCCGGCTTCGTCTCCCCGTCCGGGGGCGCCCACAGGAAATCATCGCCGCCATGTCCGACCCGGTGACCGACCCGATGACTGCTCCCGAACCCGGCCCCTTCGACGACATCCGCAACCTGCTGAGGGCCATGCCCGGCCCGGACCGGGACGCGCAGGCCGACGTCGCGGCCCGGGACGCCGTCCTGACCAAGCCCGCGGGCTCGCTCGGGCGCCTGGAGAGCCTCGTGTCCTGGCTGGCGGCCTGGCAGGGCAAGGCACCGCCGAGCTTCGACCGGCCGCTGGTCTGCGTCTTCGCCGGCAGCCACGGGGTCACGCGCCGCGGCGTCTCGGCCTTCCCGGACGCGGTCAACCGGCAGATGCTCGACAATTTCGCGGCCGGCGGCGGGGCGATCAACCAGATCTGCGCGGCCTACGGGCTCGGCTTCAAGGTGTTCGACCTCGCCCTCGACATGCCGACCGGCGACATCACGGAAGCGCCCGCCCTCGACGAGCGCGCCACGGTCGCCACCATGGCGTTCGGCATGGAGGCGGTGGCCGCCGGCACCGACTGCCTCGGCATCGGCGAGATGGGCATCGGCAACACCACGGTGGCGGCCGCCCTCTACGCCGCTTTGTTCGGCGGCGACCCCGCCCATTGGGTCGGGCGCGGCACCGGCGTGGACCGGGACGGGCTCGGCCGGAAGGTCGCCGCCGTGGAGGCGGCACTCGCCCACCATGCCGGGCATCTCGACGACCCGCTCCAGGTGCTGGCGCGCCTCGGCGGCCGGGAGATCGCCGCCATGGCGGGGGCGATCCTGGCGGCCCGGCTGCAGCGCATCCCGGTGGTGATCGACGGCTACGTGGCCACCGCGGCGGCAGCCGTGCTGCATGCCGCCGACCCGGGCGCCCTCGACCATTGCCTGGCCGGCCATGTCTCGGCGGAGGGGGTCCACGCGGAGGTGCTGGAGCGGCTAGGCCTCGTGCCACTGCTGGCCCTCGGCATGCGGCTCGGCGAGGCCTCGGGCGCCGGCATGGCCATGGGCCTGCTCAAGGGCGCGCTCGCCTGCCACACCGGCATGGCGACCTTCGCGCAGGCGGGGGTTTCCGAGAAGGCATCCGGCTAAGCGGGCGCCGCGTGCGGATTTCGGCTATGCGTTGTGATCAGGGAGACTTCCGGCCGGCACGACTTGCCCCCTCTCCCGTGCGGGAGAGGGTCGGGGTGAGGGATCGGGATTCTCCGGAGAGGTCACACCCCTCACCCTGTCCCTTTCCCTGTGGGAGAGGGGACCAGCGCCCTTCCGGCGACCGGCCAACGATCGAAACGACATGAAGATTACGCAAGCCTTCACCTTCGAGGCGGCCCACCGGCTGCCGAACGTGCCCGAGACCCACCGCTGCCACCGGATGCACGGGCATTCCTACCGGGTCGAGCTGACCGTCGCCGGGCCCGTCGATCCCCACACCGGCTGGGTGATCGACTTCTACGACATCGAGTCGATCTTCGGCCCGCTGCTGGCGCGGCTCGACCACCATTGCCTCAACGAGATCGAGGGGCTGGAGAACCCGACCGCCGAGAACATCGCGGCCTGGATCTGGCATCGGTTGCGGCCGGACCTGCCGGGGCTGGCCCGCGTGCGGGTGGCCGAGACCCCGATGTCGTGGGCGGAGTACGATGGCGAATGACCCTGTCGGTCCCGGTGACCGCGCCGCGCTGGTGCTGTTCTCCGGCGGCCAGGATTCGGCCACCTGCCTGGCCTGGGCGCTCGAAAGGTTCGACCACGTCGAAACCCTGGGGTTCGATTACGGCCAGCGCCACCGGGTCGAACTCGACCGGCGCGCCGCCCTGCGGGACGGGCTGACGCGCATCGTCCCCGCCTGGGCGACCCGGCTCGGCGAGGACCATACGCTGCCCCTCGACGCCCTCGGGCAGGTCTCCGAGACGGCGCTGACCCGGGAGGCCGCGATCGGCTACGAGGCCTCGGGCCTGCCCAACACCTTCGTGCCCGGCCGCAACATCGTGTTCCTGACCTTCGCGGCGGCGCTCGCCTACCGGCGGGGCCTGCGCCACGTGGTCGGCGGCATGTGCGAGACCGACTATTCCGGCTATCCCGATTGCCGCGACGACACGATCAAGGCGCTGCAGGTCGCGCTCAACCTCGGCATGGAGCGCCGATTCGTGCTGCACACGCCGCTGATGTGGCTCGACAAGGCGCAGACCTGGGGCCTCGCCGAGACCCTTGGCGGGCGGGCGCTGGTCGACCTGATCGTCGAAGAGAGCCACACCTGCTACCTCGGCGTGCGCGGGGAGCGGCATTCCTGGGGCTACGGCTGCGGCACCTGCCCGGCCTGCCGGCTGCGGGCGGACGGCTACGCGCGCTTCACCGCGGCCTGAGGCCCTCGACCAGCACGGCCAGCGTCCCCTCGAAGGAGGCCGGGCTCGCGAACAGGCGCTCCATCAGCAGCGCCCCCTCCAGGGTGGCGACGACGTAGCGGGCGAGGACCGCGGCCTCCGCGCCGTCGCGGACGGTTCCGTCGGCCTGCCCCTCCCGCAGGATCGCCTCCAGCCAGGCGAGATGCCCCTCGAAGAAGGTCGCGATGTCCCGGCGCAGGCGCTCGGGCAGGGCCTCGCCCTCGATGGCCAGTGCGGCGCAGAGGCAGCCGAGCCCCTGCTCGACGCCGCCGAGATACAGCCGCCCGTAGGCCGCGAGCCGGCCTGGCCCATCCGGCACCTCGGCATGGATCGCCTCGAGGGCGGCGGCGTAGCGGGCCGCGTAGGCCACCACCAGGGCGGCCCCGAGATCGACCTTGGTGGGAAAATGGTGGTGGATGCTGGCCTTGCGGATCCCCACCGCCTCGGCGAGGTCGGCGTAGCTGAACCCGGCATAGCCGCGCCCCCGGACCAGGGTCTCGGCCTGAATCAGCAATTCGGCGCGGGTATCCCTCATCGCGGCCCTCGCATCTCCGGCTCACACCAACGTGCGCCCCGCCGGCTCCTCGTCACCTGTCTGCCACTTGACGGCGAAAAGATCTACCTACTTAATGGTAGACAACAAGAACAGGGAGGGTTCGGCATGACGGCATCCGCCGTCCATCCGCGGGAGTCGTTCGGCGCGGGGCGCACCCTGTCGCGGCGGCATGCCCTGTTCGCCGGCCTGTGCCTGTGCTGTCTGCCGAGCCTCGGCCGGGCCGCGGACTCGTTCACGATGGAGGAGGTCGGCCCCGGCCTGTTCGTGCGCAAGGGCCTGATCGCCGACGCCACCCCCGACAACGCCGACGCCATCGCCAATATCGGCTTCCTCATCGGCCGGGACGGCGTGCTGGTCACGGAATCCGGCGGCAGCCTCGCCGACGGCCAGTGGCTGCGCGCCGAGATCGTCGAGCGCACGCAGAAGCCGATCACCCACGTTGTCCTGACCCATGTCCACCCGGACCACGTCTTCGGGGCAGGGGCATTCGTTCAGGACAAGCCGGTCTTCATCGGCCATGCCAAGCTCACCGAGGCGCTCTCCGCCCGGGGCGAATTTTACCGCAAGCGCCTGATCGACCTTCTGGGCGAGGACCGGACCGGGCCGGTGGTCTACCCGACGATGACGGTCGCCGACGGGGCCGAGATCGATCTCGGCGACCGCCGGCTGACCTTCACGGCCCATGGGCCGGCGCACACCACCTCGGACCTGTCGATGCTGGATTCCGGCAGCGGCCTGCTCTTCCCCGCCGACCTGCTGTTCGTGAACCGGATCCCGTCGCTCGACGGCAGCCTCAGGGGCTGGCTGAAGGAAGCCGAGCGGCTGAAGGGCATGGGCGCCACCCGCGCCGTGCCGGGCCACGGCCCGGTGACGGTCGATCTCGGCCCGGCGCTCGCCGATCTCACCGGCTACCTGACGGACCTGCGCGACGGCACCCGCGCGGCGATCGCCAAGGACGTGCCGATCGAGAAGGCGGTCGCGACCGTCGCTTCGGACCAGAAGGACAAGTGGGCCCTGTTCGACACCTATAACGGCCGCAACGTCACCGTGGCCTATCAGGAACTCGAGTGGGAATAGGTTTTCAAGATCCCCATATCTGAATTCATCGGGAGGCACGCCATGACCCTCAGGATCGGAAAAACGCTCTCCAGCCTCGCCCTCGGCGTCGCCCTCGCGACGACCGCCCTGTCGGGACCGCTCGCCCTCTCGGCCCGGGCCGCCGGCGCCTCCGACACCGATCAGGAGCGGGCGGCCCGCTGGCAGGAGATCGCCAAGTCGATCTTCGGCGACCGCCCGATCGCCCAGACCGACAGCCTCGTGAAGATCGAGGCCCCCGGCAGGGCGCTCGACGCAGCCCTGGTGCCGATCACCCTGACCATGCCGCAGGCCGGGCAGGTCAAGGCGGTCTCGCTGATCATCGACGACAACCCGGCGCCTTACGCCGCCAAGTTCGAATTCGGCCCGGCCGCGGACCCGGCGGAGCTGAAGCTGCGCGTGCGGGTCAACAACTACACGGACATGCACGCCGTGGTGGAGACCCAGGACGGCAAGCTCTACGAGGCCAAGCAGTTCGTGAAGGCGTCCGGCGGCTGCTCGGCCCCGATGGGCATGAGCGACGAAGAGGCCATGAAGGGCATGGGCGACATGCGCATGAAGTTCGCCGACACCCAGCCCGGCAAGCCCGTGGAGGCGACCCTGATGGTCCGCCACCCGAACTTCTCCGGCATGCAGATGAACCAGGTCACCCGCGAGTACACGCCGGCGCGCTACATCGACAGGCTGACCGTCTCGGCCGGCGACCGGAAGGTCTTCACCATGACGGGCGACATCTCGATCGCCTCGAATCCGGTGATCAACTTCGCGTTCAAGCCGGACGGCAAGCCGATCCAGGTGGCGGCCTCCGACAACCAGGGCGGCCGCTGGCAGCACAGCTTCAACCCGCCCGGCCCGACGAACTGAGCATGCGGCGCCTCGTCCTGACCGGCCGGATCGCGGCGGCCTGCGCCGCGCTCCTCTGCCTCGCCGCCGCACCGGCCGATTCCCCGGTCAACGTGCCCGAGCCGGACGGGCTCTATGCGGGCCCGCCGAAAGGCTACACGCCGCCGACCCTCAAGGGCGCCCAGGTGGTCGACGCCGACGCGCTGGCCACCCTGATGGCGGGACCGGACAAGCCGGTGCTGATCGACGTCGCGGCGCCGGACCGCAAACCGTCGAACTTCCCCGAAGGCCGGCTCTGGCTGCCGGTGCATCCCTCGATTCCCGGCGCCATCTGGATGCCGGAGGCCGGGGCCGAGCCCCTGGCGCCGGCGCGCGAGGCGCAGTTCTACGCCCGGGTCGCGGAGCTGACCGGCGGCGACAGGGCCAAGCCCGTGGTGGTGTTCTGCCACGTGGAGTGCTGGGGCAGCTGGAACGCCGCCAAGCGCCTCGTGCGGACGGGCTATACCGGGGTGCGCTGGTTCCCCGAGGGCGTGGAGGGCTGGCAGGAGAAGCACGAGACCGCCAACCTGCGCGTCGATCCGGCCTGGACGGCGGCGAGCGAGCCGCAGGCGGGGCGCTGACCGGACGCCTCCGGCGGTGTAAGAGTAGGGCCGCGTGAGACTCCGCGAGCGCGGCCCGTCCCTCCGAGATAAGGCGACGGCCCCGTGCCGGCGCCGGAAGAGGTGTGAACCATGTCGCAGGTCGTGCAATCCCGCCGGCTCCGGGCGATCGATATCGGCAAGCGCAAGGCCGAGGGGCGCAAGATCACCGCGCTCACCGCCTACCACGCGCACACGGCCGGCATCGTCGATGCCTATTGCGACTTCATCCTCGTCGGCGATTCCCTCGGCATGGTGATGCACGGGATGGAATCGACCATCCCCGTGACCCTGGAGATGATGATCCTCCAGGCGCAGGCGGTGATCCGCGGCACGTCGAAGGCCCTGGTCGTGGTCGACATGCCGTTCGGCTCCTACGAGGCGAGCCGCGAGCAGGCCTTCCTCAACGCCTCCCGGGTGCTGAAGGAGACCGGTGCCGGCGCGATCAAGATGGAGGGCGGCGCCCATTTCGCCGAGACGGTGGCGTTCCTGGTCCAGCGCGGCGTGCCGGTGATGGGCCATATCGGCCTGACCCCGCAGGCGGTGAACACGATGGGCGGATTCAAGGTGCAGGGCCGGGCGCCCGACGACGAGCGCCGCCTCATGGAGGATGCCAGGGCGATCTCCGAGGCCGGCGCCTTCGCGATCGTGCTGGAGGGGATCGTCGAGCCGGTGGCGCGGGCGATCGCCACCTCGCCCCGGGTCACGGCCGCCACGATCGGCATCGGCGCCTCGGCGGTCTGCGACGGGCAGATCCTGGTGCTGGAGGACATGCTCGGCCTGTCCGAGCGCACGCCGAAATTCGTCCGCCAGTTCGGGAGCCTGCGGAGCCACATCGAAGAGGCCGTCAAGGCCTATACCGAGGAGGTCCGGGCCGGGCGGTTCCCGGCCGACGACCACACCTACGGATAGGGCAGGGCCTTCGACCCGGCCGGCGAGCCGCCGCGGATTCCTGCACGGACCGCGCCGGCCCCGTTCAGCCGGGGCGGCGTATCGGTCGGCCGGTCCTGCCATCGGGAGTGCGCGCCGTGAGGCTTGTCATCGCGTTCGCGGTCTGCGCCGCCCTCGCCGGACCGGGACCGGCCCTCGCGCTTGGGAACCCGGCCTCTGTCTTCTGCGCGACCATGGACGGTCAATCGATCCTCGCGAAGCTGCCCGATGGCGGCACGATCGGGCTCTGCTCCCTGCCGGGCCGGAAGATCGTCGAGGAATGGACGCTGTACCGGATGCTCCACGGCGTGAAGCCGACACCCGACGCCAACCCGTTCCGATAGACGGGCCGGCGCGGTTCTCGGACAGTCTTCGGCCGCCTCTCGGCGGGCCGGCACGCGCATGCGAGGCGCGCGCCCCTGCCGGCGTGATTGATTTCGCCGGCCCGAGGATGCCACTCTCGTCCTCCGAGCTCTCTCAGGCGGGATCGACGACTCATGCAGCGGGCTCGATCGCGCCGTCGCCTCGTCCGCGCGTGCCTCGTCCTCGGCCTGATCGCGGCCGGGCCCGGAGCGGGATCCGCCGGGACGATCACGCGGGCGCAGGTCGAGGCGCAGTTGCCGGCGCTGAAGGCACTGGCGCGGCAAGCCGTCGACGCGGGCGCTGTGCCGGGCCTCGCGGTCGCGGTCGTCCTCGGCGGCGAGACGCTCCTCCTAGAGGGATTCGGCCTCAGGCAGGCCGGGAAGCCCGAGACGGTCGACCCCGACACGGTCTTCCAGATCGCCTCCCTGTCCAAGCCCGTCACCGCGACGATCGTGGCGGCCCTGGTGGGCGACGGGGTGGTCGCCTGGGACTCGCGCGTCGCGGATCTCGATCCCGCCTTCCAGCTGAGCGAGCCCTATCCGACCGCGCAGGTCACGGTGCGCGACTTCCTCAACCATCGCAGCGGGCTGCCGGGGACCGCAGGCGATGACCTGGAGGCGATCGGCTTCGGCCGCGACGCGATCCTGCGCCAGCTCCGTCTCGTCCCGCCCGCCTCCAGCTTCCGCGCCGGCTACGCCTACAGCAATTTCGGCTTCACCGAGGGCGCGGTCGCCGCCGCGAGGCCGACCGGCCAGCCCTGGGAAGCCGTGGCCCGGGACCGGTTGTTCCGGCCCCTCGGGATGACCGCCACCGGCACGACCCACGCGGCGTTCCTGAGCCGGACCAACCGCGCGGCGCTCCATGTCCGGGCCGGCGGCGTCTGGACCGCCAAGGTCGAGCGGAACCCCGACGCCCAGGCCCCGGCCGGCGGCGTCAGCGGCCCTGTCCGCGATCTCGCGCGGTGGCTGCGGCTCGTGATCGGCAACGGCCGCTTCGAGGGCGCGCAACGCGTCGCGGCGGCTGCCCTGGCGCAGACGCACGTCCCGCTCATGGCCCGCGGCCGCAACCCCGTGACCGGCGGCGCGTCCTTCTACGGCCTCGGCTGGAACGTCGAGTACGGCCGCCACGGCCTCGTCTGGGGCCACGCGGGCGCCTTCAGCGTCGGGGCGCAGACGCTCGTCGCGATCCATCCGGAGGCCGGTCTCGGGATCCTCGTGCTGACCAACGCCTTCCCGTCCGGCGTGCCGGAAGGGCTGGCCGACAGCTTCGCCGATCTCGTCTTCGACGGCCGCGTCGGCCGGGACTGGGCGAAGGCCTGGGGCGCGGCCTACGAGGGCCTGTTCGCGCCGGGCATCGCCGCCGACAAGGCGGCCTACGGGACGCCGCCGGCCCAGGCTTCCGCGCCCCTGGCGCTCTCGGCCTACGCCGGGCGCTACGCCAACACCTATGTCGGCGAGGCCGTGGTGGCGGAGGCGGACGGCACCCTGACATTGACGGTCGGCCCCGCGGGCGCGCGCCGCTACCCCCTCCGGCACTTCGACCGCGACCTCTTCCTGAGCTTCCCGGACGCGGAGGCGCCCGACCGGCCCTCCGCCATCCGCTTCGCCATCGGCCATGACGGCCGGGCCGCCGCCCTGACGGTGGACGCCCTCAACGGGAGCGGACTCGGCACCCTGCCGCGACGCGACTGATCCCGGCCGTCACCCCACCCGCCGCGACGGCAGCCGCAGGCCCGGGGCCGGGCGCTCCAGCAGCACCTCGCGGCGGAAGCGCACCAGCCGCGCCGGCCGGCCGGCAGCGCCGCTGGTGACGCTCTCGGTCTCCTCGACCAGCCCCTGCTGGGCCACGAGGCGGCGGAAATTCTGCTTGTGCAGCTGCGTGCCCGAGAGCGCCTCGACGGTGCGCTGGAGCTGGAGCAGGGTGAATTCCGGCGGCATCAGCTCGAACACCACCGGGCGATACTTGATCTTGCCGCGCAGGCGCCCGATCGCGGTGGCCAGGACCCGGCGGTGGTCGAAGGCCATGGGCACGCCGGTCGGGTCATTCGGCACGGCCGGGCCGGGATTGCCCCGTGCCTCCGGGATCAGCCCGGCCTCGAACAGCAGCTCGTAGCGCTCCAGCACCCGCTCCTCGTTCCAGGTGCCGCCGTTCATGCCGAAAGTCAGGCCGAGCCGGTCGAGGCGGCGGGTCCGGGTGGCGCAATCCTCGGGCTCGGCCGCCCAGGCGGCGAGCCGCGCCTCGATGGCGTCGAGCTGGCGCGGGCGCCCCTGCCGGAAATCCTCGTAGGGGAGATAGCGGTACCAGTTCTGCCACGCCGCCTCGGCGATGCCGGCCGGCCGCTCCTCGCGGACGAGGGCCAGATACGCCACCGACAGGGAATGCACCTCCGACATGTCGGCGGTCCCGGAGCGGTCGCGGTCGCCGAAGGTGTAGAGCTGCTCGACATATCCGAGGCGCTGGTGCGTCTGCCGCTCCACCCAGGCGCGCAGGCCCCGCTCCAGGGTGGCGTGCTCGGGGACGAGGGGGCCGGCCGGCAGGCCGTCACCGCGGCCGGACGCCTGATCGGGCACCCGGATCGTCAGGGCGCGCGGTTCCCCCTTGGTCGCGGCGACGATCACCGCGACGAGGCCTACGGAGGAGCGCTCCAGCGGGGCCTGCGCCCCGCGCGCACCCGTCTGCGTCGCGGCAACATTCATCGTCCCTCGAACGCCTCTCCCCTCGGATGCGCCACGCGCGGCGGCGGACCCCACCTATAGGGGTACAGGATCACGCCACGTCAACGCCGCCGCATGACGGTTCCCCGCCGAGGACCTGTCGAGCCGCTTGCCAAGACGATGGGGCCTGCCCAAACAGGGCCGCCCGAGCGGGCCGGCACAGGGTCGGCACGGGGCTGGTCGGGCGGAGGCAGCGACGGCGATGCCAGCGAGCACGAATGCGCCAGCGGCCGGGATCCGGACGGTCGACCTGCGCCTCTACGGCCTGCTCGACGTCGGCGTCTGCGGCGCGGACGGCGCTCATCTGGCGCGGCTCGGCGCCGAGGCCGTGGCGGGGGGCTGCACCCTGCTGCAGTACCGCGAGAAGGACATCCCGGATGCCCGCGCGGCCCTCGCGCGGATCCGGGCGATCCAGGAAGCGGTGGGCGGCCGGGTACCGGTGCTCGTCAACGACCGGGTCGACCTTGCCATGGCGGCCGGCGCGGACGGCGTGCATCTCGGCCAGAACGATCTTCACCCGGCCGATGCGCGCCGGCTCCTGGGGGAGGGCGCGATCATCGGCCTCACCGTGAAGAAGGCGGCCCAGGCCGACGAGTTGTACCGGCTGCCCGTCGACTATGCGTGCATCGGCGGCGTGTTCGCCACCACCAGCAAGGACAATCCCGACCCGCCGGTCGGCCTGGAGGGCTTTTCCAGCATCGCCTTTCGGGCCCGGCTCGCCCGGGGCGCGGGCCTGCCGCTCGGTGCCATCGCGGGGATCGGCCCGGAGAACGCCGCCGCCGTGATCGCCGCGGGCGCCGATGGCGTCGCGGTGATCACCGCGCTGTTCGGTGCGGAGCCGGTCCGGCAGCACGCCCGGGCGTTGCGCGCCCGGATCGACGCCGCCCTGACCGACCGGGCGCAGGCACGATGAGCGGACCTGTCCCGATCGCCGTCACCATCGCGGGCTCGGATTCCGGCGGTGGCGCCGGAATCCAGGCGGACCTCAAGACGTTCTCGGCGCTCGGGGTCTACGGCGCCAGCGTCGTCACGGCGCTGACCGCGCAGAACACCCTCGGCGTCCAGGGCATCCACGACGTGCCGGCGGATTTCGTGACCCGGCAGATCGACAGCGTGTTTTCCGATCTCGCCGTGAAGGCCGTGAAGATCGGCATGCTGTCCAGAACCGCGGTGATCGCGGCGGTCGCCGACGGCCTCGCCCGTCACGCCGGGACGATCCCGGTGGTCCTCGACCCCGTGATGGTCGCCACCAGCGGCGACCGGCTGATCGCCGACGAGGCCGTGGCGGTGCTCCGCGACCGGCTGCTGACGCGGGCCGACCTGATCACCCCAAACCTGCCGGAGGCGGCGGTGCTGCTCGGCGAGGCGGTGGCCGAGGACGCGGCGACCGCGGTGGCGCAGGGCCGGCGCCTCGTGGCCCTCGGCGCCCGGGCTGTTCTGATCAAGGGCGGCCACGGGCACGGCCGCGAGAGCAGCGACCACCTTGTCACGGCCGACGGCGCCCTGCGCACCCTGGCGGCGCCGCGGATCGCGACGGCGAACACACACGGCACCGGCTGCACCCTGTCGGCCGCGGTCGCGGCGGGGCTCGCCCGGGGCCTGACGCTGCCGGAAGCGGTGGCGGCGGCCAAGGACTACCTCACGGCCGCGCTCGCCGCGGCGGACCGGCTGGCGATCGGCGCCGGACACGGGCCGGTCCACCACTTCCATGCCCTCTGGTCATAGGCCGACCGGATCACGGCTTTCCCAACCGTCGCGGCGACATCCGCCTTGCAACCGCATGGCGATTGCGTTTGAAGAAGCGTACGATCGTTCGGATAACGGAACGGACCAGGCGGGCCGGTGACGATGCAGGACCAAGCGGAACGGCCCGAACGGGGGCGCGGGCGCGACCTGCTGACCGGGGCGCAGGTCCTCTCAGGGCAGCTCGGCAAGACCATCCAGCGGCTGCGGAAGGCCTACAATCTCTCGCTCTCGGAACTCGCCGAGCAGTCGGGCGTGGCCAAGTCGATCATCAGCCAGATCGAGCGCAACGAGACCAACCCGACGCTGGCGACGATCTGGCGCCTGTCCCAGGCCCTCGACGTGTCCATCGAGCGGGTTCTGGCGGCCGGCGACGAGGAGCCGTTCATCGAGAAGACCTCGCGGGCGGACACGCCGATTCTGGTCTCCGAGGACGGCAAGGTCCGGCTGGCGATCATCGGCTGGCTCAAGACGATCGAGTGGCTGCAATGGTACGAGGTCACGGCCGATCCCGGCGGGGTCCTCGACTCGGACCCGCACCAGCGGGGCTCGGTGGAATCGCTGTCGGTGTCGGAGGGGGCGTTCGAGGTCGAGATCGGCGGCGTCGTGCAGCGCGCGCGGGCCGGCGAGACCCTGCGCTACCGCTGTGACCGGCCCCACCTCGTGCGCTGCGCCGAGGGGCCGGCCCGCGCCACGATGGTGGTGATCCTCAAGGCCGCCGTGATGGAGTGAGGCGCCCTCAGCGCCCCGTATTCACCCAGCGCACCACGTCGGCGAGCACGGTCACCAGCGCCTTATCGAGGGCGCGGGCGCCGTTACCGGCATCGATCTTGGCCACCGGCACCCGGGCCGTGAAGATCCGCGCGGCCGTCACCTTGCCGGTGCCGTCGGCCACGAGCTTGAACGACAAATCGACCACCGCCTCGCCGGTCCCGGCCTGGACGTCGAAGGCGCGGATCTCGCTGATCAGCTGATAATCGGCCACGACCTTGTCGCCCGGCCGGCTCACCGAGCGCAGCCGCCCGGAATTCTCCAGGCTCTGGATGATCCGCGTCTGGATCAGGCGCGGCAGCCGGTCGGCCCACTGGCCGCCGCCCAGGAAGGAGAGCGCGCCGCCGTTCTCGCGCACGATGATCCGGTCGGCCTCGAAGGGCTGAATCCCCACGGGTTCGGACACCGCGATCGAGCGGCCCGCCATGACGGGCCGCCCCGTCGGCGGCAGCGCCTCGAGGTCGAAGGTGAGGGGCACCGCGCCGCCACCGCAGCCGCCCAGAAGGGCGGCGAGCAGAGCAGCGGCGGCAATGTGGGACGAGCGGACCATACACATAACCTGAGAAGCCCCACCGGCGTGCGGCGGAGCTGTATAAGCTATGCGGTTAAAACTAATCCGCTTTGGCACTTGTGCCGTGCGCCCGGACACATCCGCCCGGATCCGCACGTTTTCAGCGGCCGCCGTTGTATTCCGGCAACGATGGCTTGCCGCCGAAGATCACCTGGCTCGGGTCGCGCTCCAGGCTGCGCACTGTGCGGTTGAGCGTGCTCAGCGTCCGCTGTCCGTCGCCCGAGAGGGCCTCGACCTCCCGGCGGCCGGTGCCGCTCAGGCGGCCGAAACTCGTCGAGATGCTGGCGGTGCGCTTGTCGAGGTTCTCCGACATGGTCCGGAACGCCTTGCCGGCGTCGCGCACCGAGATCGCGGCGGCGCGGATCTCCGCGAAGGTGCTCGAGCCCTCCTGGCCGGAGGCGGACCCCAGGAAGCCCTGCGCGCCGTTGAGCACCGCGTCGATCTTGTCGGCCGAGGCGTTCAGCTTGGCGGCGAGCGAGCGGGCGTCGTGCAGGCCCGCCTCGATGTCTGGGCTGGCCTTGGACAGGGCCGCCGAGAAGCGGTCGGCGTTGTCGATCACGTGGCCGAGCTTGACCCCGTCCACCGCCTTGACCAGCGCCGAGATGTTCGGGCCGGCATCGGCCAGCGTCTTCGAGAACGTCTCGACATTGGTGAGCGAGCGGTTGATCGCGCCCTCGTTGGCGGAGACGAGCCGGTCGAGGCGGCCCAGCATGTCGTCGGCCCGCTGCGCGACCTGGCGGGCCAGCGCCATCATGTCCTGCATGTCGGAGGAATCGGCGAAGATCGTCGGCGGCTCGCCGTTGGCCATCGGCGTCAGCACCGGCGCGTCGGCATTGCCGCCGGAGAGCGAGATCACCGAGACGCCGGTCAGCATCGCCGAGTCCAGGCGGGCGCGCGTGTCGGCTCGGAGCGGGGTCGCGGGCTCGACCTTGATCTGGGCGAGCACCCGGCGCGGATCCTGCGGCGCGAGGCGAATGTCGGTGACCTCGCCGACCTTGATGCCGTTGAAGTTCACGCTCGAGCCGCGGGACAGGCCGCCGACCGAGCCCGAGAAGACGATGCGGACGGTCTGGCTGACCTGCCGCGAGGAGCCGCCGGAGAGCCACAGCACGGTGCCGAAGCCCGCCAGGATCACGGCGATGGTGAAGGCCCCGATGAGGGCGTAGTTCGCGCGGGTTTCCATGCGGTCAGCCTGCGGTTCTGCCCGGCGGACGGGGTCCGGCCGGGCGTCTGGCCCCGGCTCCCGGATGGGAGCGGGGCGGGATTGCGGTGGGGCGGCGCTCAGGCATGCAGGGCCGTGCCGCCCATGGCGATGGTCCGGGCGCGCTTGCCGTGGAAGTACGAGCGCAGCCAGGGATGGTCGCTCGCCAGCATCTCGTCGATGGTCCCGGCCGCGATGATCTGGCCGTCGCCGAGCGCGGCGATGCGGTCGCAGGCGGTGTAGAGGCTGTCGAGGTCGTGGGTGACCATGAAGACGGTCAAGCCCAGCGTCTCCTTGAGGGTCGAGACGAGGTCGTCGAACTCGCCCGCGCCGATCGGGTCGAGACCCGAGGTCGGCTCGTCGAGGAACAGGATCTCGGGGTCGAGCGCCAGGGAGCGGGCCAAAGCCGCCCGCTTGATCATGCCGCCCGACAGTTCCGAGGGCAGCTTGTCGGCGGCGTCCGGCTGCAGGCCGACCATCTCGATCTTGAGCCGGGCGAACTCGTCGAGCAGGCGCTCGGACAGGTTCAGGTGCTCGCGCATCGGCACCTGGATGTTCTGCTTGACGGTGAGCGCCGAGAACAGGGCGCCCTGCTGGAACAGCACGCCCCAGCGCTGCTCCATCCGGCGCCGCTCCGCGTAGGTCAGTTCGTCGACGTCGCGGCCGAACACCTCGATGGTGCCCGCCCGCTTCGGGTTGAGGCCCAGGATGGTCCGGGTGAGCACCGACTTGCCCTGGCCCGAGGGCCCGACGAAGCCCAGGATCTCGCCGGCCCGGATGTCGAGGCTCAGGCCTTTCAGGATGTTGCGGTCGCGGAAGCCGACCACGAGGTCGCGCACGCGGATGATCGGGCGAGGGGCGTCCATCGGGGCGGTCATCGCGGCGGTCTCAAAAATCGATCGCGGCGAAGAAGACCGCGAACAGGCCATCGAGGACGATGACCATGAAGATGGACTTCACCACCGAGGCCGTGACGTGGCGGCCCAGCGACTCCGCCGAGCCTTCCACGGCGAACCCCTCGATCGTGGCGATCACCCCGATGGTCAGCGCCATGAACGGCGCCTTGATCAGGCCGACCATCACGTGGTGCACGCCGACCGCCGCCTGGAGCCGGGCGAGGAACTGGTCGAGCGTCAGCCCGCCGTAGAGCATCGCGGTGAGGCCGCCGCCCGCGAGCGCCGAGAGGTCGCCGATCAGCGTCAGCATCGGCAGGCCGATGATCAGGGCGAGCACGCGCGGCACGATCAGGATCTCGACGGGGTCGAGGCCCATGACCCGGAGCGCATCGACCTCCTCGCGCATGCGCATGGAGCCGATCTCGGCGGTGATCGCCGAGCCGGAGCGGCCCGCCACCATGATCGAGGTGAGCAGCACGCCCATCTCGCGCAGGATCAGGAGGCCGATCAGGTTGACCACGAAGGTCTGGGCGCCAAAGCGCTGGAGCTGGAAGATGCCCTGCTGGGCGACGATGCCACCCACCAGGAACGAGATCAGCACGATGATCGGCGTCCCGTTGAGCGCCACCTGCTGGACCTGATTGATCAGGGCGTTGCCGCGGAACGTGCCGGGCCGCAGGGCGACGCGCCCGCAGGCGGCGATCAGCTCGCCCAGGAAGGCGAGGGCGGTTACGAATTCCTGGCCCCCGCGCACGGTCTGGCGCCCGGTGGCGTCGAGCAGGCCGACGACCGGGCCGTGCCGCCGCGGCGGCGGGGCGTCGGCCTCCCGCAACCGGACCTCGCCGAGCAGGGTGCGGTGCTCCGGCCGGACGCCGAGATAGGTCAGGGTGCTGCCCGCCTGCTCGATCTCGGCGCGGGTCCGCTCCAGCACCCAGGCGCCGAGCGTGTCCAGCCGCTCGATCCCCGACAGGTCGAGAGTCAACGGACCGGCGCGGCCGGCCGCCGCGATGCGCGCGGCCGTTGCCTCGACGGTCGGTGCCTGGTCGGCGGTCCAGCGGCCGTCGAGCGCCAGCCGGCCGTCGGCCGGCCGGTCCCGCAGCCCGGCGCCGGCAACGATGCCCTCGCTCAGCAAGACCCTCACTCCTCGATCGAGGCACCACCCTGCCGGGTGGTTATGTCGAGATTACGGTTGATGAAGCGTGTCCAACGTCACCTTGCGCGACGGGCCGCCCGTCCGGATGCGAAGGCGAGCCCGAGGCCCGCCGCAGCCAACGGCGCCATCAGCAGGAAGGCGAGGGGACCGCCGGCCCGGTAAGCGAGGCCGCTGACAAGGGTCGCCCCCACCGAGATCCCGGCATTGACCGCGCTGAGCGTACCCTGCGCCCGCCCGCGGGCGCCGTCCGGGGCGTAGGCCGAGACCGCCGCCATGGCCCCGAGCTGCGTCGCCCCGAAGGTCAGGCCGTGCAGGCACTGGAGCGGCACCAGGGCGGCGAGGCGGTCGCCGAGGAGGAACATGCCGATCGCCCGCAGGATCGCGGCGGTCGCGCCCAGGGCGAGGAGCCGCACCGGGCTGCGCCACGACGCGGGCAAGGCCGGCATGGCGGCGAACAGCACGATCTCGGCGAGCACGCCGGTCGCCCAGAGCGATCCGACCCAGGCCGCCGGGATGCCCTGGCTCGTCCAGTAGATGCTGCCGAACCCATAGATCGCGCCGTGGCTCGCCTGGATGGCAGCGGCCGCGCCGATGCACAGCCACAACGTGAGCGGGAGACGCGGCCGTCCGGCACCCTCCGGCGCCTGGGGCAGGCCCGCCACCGAGCGGCTGCGCCAGGCCACCAGGGAGGCCGACAGGGCGAGGCCGGTGAGCAGCAGCGGCACCGCGAGCCGGCCGCCCAGCGCCGTGAGCAGCAGCCCGCCCGCGAGGTTCGCCAGCAGGAAGGCGACCGAGCCCGCCATCCGGATCCGCGAATAGGCGAGGCGGGCATCGCGGCGGACGGCCGCCAGCGTCAGGTAGTCGATGCAGGGCACGAGCGGCGCGCCGGCCACGGCGTTGAGCACCACCAGCCCGGCTAGGCAGGGCCAGCCGAACCCCGCGGCGGCGGGCATCAGCGCGTAGGTCAGGCCGACCGCGAGGCTACCCAGCATGATCAGCCGGCGCGGCCCGAGGCCGCGGTCGAGCAGGCTCATGAGCGGGGCCGTGGCCACGATCCGCGTGCCGATCGGCAGGGCGAGCAGCACGCCGATCACCGCGGCGTCGAGGCCGAGCGCGTCGAGCCAGACGGGCATGAACGGCATCGCGATGCCGATCTCGGTGAAGACGACGGCGTAGAGCAGCGACAGGCGCGCCGGGCCGGACGGGCGGAGCAAGGCAGGTCTCGAGAGCGGGCTGAAGCGAGCGGTGCGCCGGGGCGCCCGCGGCGGGCGTGCCGGTAAGCGCCCGTTATCTCACGACCCGTCAAGGGCTTGAGAACTCCAGCGCCCGTTCCGTAACGACGAGACTCCGACAAGGAACTGCGGGCCGAGGGGTCTGGGAACAGGAGCCTGAGGATCCCCATCGTGCTGAGACGCTCCTTGAGGAGCCGCAGCCGGGCTCATCCCTGCCGGTTGCGAGATGCGGCGCGCTTGGCACATTGTGATTGGCACGTTGTGATCTGCGGTGCCCTGTCCCGGGCGGGTCGACCCGGCGCCTGGCCTGATCCGCGACGACGGGTGGCCTTCTGCCGGTCCGCTATCGGGGACGGATGCATCGAAGCGGACGTCGCGACCGTAGCCCCTCACGACCCTTTGCGGACCCCGCGCGGGCACCAAGCGTCCGATCTCACTCGCGCGTGAGCCGAGCGGATACGCAACTTGGGTCGGGGATAGGATGGCTGACCACGATCTAGCGGGCTGTGTCCGCGAGGGGAGGACCGGTATCAAGTGCCGCCGGCAGGGGCCTTCGTGTCGACCAGATGACCACGCCGCGATCGTCCCGGAGTGTCGCGCAGCCAAAACGGCCGGCGAGTAGGAGATCGAACCTGGCTTCAGCCTCGCGAGCAGCCTGTGCGTCGGTCTGCGCATTGATCTGTTCGGCAGCGACCGACAGGCCGCTCGCGCAGCGCCGATGGATGGAGCATTCAAGGTGGAACACAGCCATCCACACTCAAGTGCAATATGCCTGCCAGGGCCCGGCACGAAAAAGCCCGCCCGGGTGAACTGGGCGTATCCCGAGGCTCCGGGTTCGAGGACCGCAGGACAAGCGTGACTCAACGACGGATCCGCTGCAGACGTGACGCAGTGCTAAATTTAATCAACCTTCATATAAAACTGATATAAAACTTGACCATCATTGACTTTAGTCACGTGCTGAAATTACACGCATGGCTACTCGCTACTCAAGAGCGAACACCCTGCGGCGGATGCTACCAGCTTACAGCAGGTGCGATCCAGGCTTGATGAGCGGCCAAAAGATCGATTGCGATCTTGCTGTTTAATGTCAGATGAAACGCGAAAATCGAAGCCATATTCAAGTTTCGTCTTTAGGGCTACTGGTATGAAAATCCTGTCCATATCGGCAGCTTTGAAAACGAAATCTGGCACTCGCCCATCTCTTGCGCTCGTCGTTGCATCTGTTGTGGCTAGCGTGGCGATCTGGCTGCCGATTTACCTGCGTGCGGGTCGCCTAATCTGGTTTTGGTGAAGGGTCCTTTTTTATTGATCTTTGCTCTGGTAGCCTAGATAGACGCCTACAAGGTAGCCGGATTGATGCGCCAACAGATATGCGAATGTCAACAGGAGTTCGAGCACGTCAAAATCAGAGATTTCGATAAATAATATTATCGATGCGAAAAATATGAGCGCCGACGACAGGACAAGAGCGAACACATTGTGACCAAGGCCGAGAAAGATTCCGGCGACGAACAACAAAGCCGCAACTATCATCCCACTCGTCCGTCTGTACTTGAATAGATAAAATTTTACACGTAGGTGCTTCGATGGATTGCTGGGCTATCGGCACGTAAACCCGTTCTTCGAACCTTTGGTTTTTTCGCGCAAGAAATTACACTCTGGAAACTATAAATAAAGTTAGCAAGACGTTACCGGACCCTTGGTGATTTGAGGCGACGGCTTATGTCGAGGCTGAGCCTTAATCGGCGGCAAGTGCTCCGAGACGCCGTTGAGCGGTTCGCGGCGGGTGCTCGTTGTGAGCGTCACGGGCCCGGACTGGAAAAAGCCCCGTGTGGCGGTGCCGGCTGAACCGCAGCACGGCTCCGCCCCGATCTGCTCACGGGGCGGGGGAGCGTCCGGACGGGGCGACCGACCGCAAATCGCGGCGTCAGTCGCTCTTGCCATCGTCTGAGCCTCTCCGCTCAGCGGCGCGCATCTCAAGCGCGTTGGCCGCGTCGGCGTACAACTCAAAGCGCCGCCTCAGCAGCGCGCGCTTCTTCGCGCTCGTTTTGGTCTCCATCGTCGATTTGGCTTTGTCCGCCTTGCCGCGGAGCTTCGAGGCCAGCTTCCCATAGGCCTCGTCGATCTTGCCAGCGATCTTCTCGCTCTCTTGGCGCAGAGCGTCGGTGTGATCATCGGCAACCACAGCCCCGAGATCCTCCGGCGTCATGCGGGATTGGACCCTTTGCGTTTCGATGAGGGAGCCATGTCGTGATCCGCTGAGCGCGATCGTGGGAGTAGGTGAGGCCAACACCTGCGGTCGAGGTTAGTCCCGCACTCCTGACACATCAGAGGGCCAGGACGCGCTCACCGCTCGCCGCAGGTTTGGTCGTCCCCCGCAGGCGCAGGTCCGCCGCGTCGCACATGTCGACACAGCCGGCATTACCCGTCGGGCATCCCGGCAGAGCGTCCATGAGGCTCCGGATCAGCCTGACGGCGTGCGCATCGTCGGCTCCGAGAACCGGGCCCAGGATTGCAGTGGGGTTGATGGCAGGGAGTTCGAGCCCTCGCCCCTCCACCCGGATGAAGTCCCAGGCCGCCTGCCGAAAGGCCGCAAGCGGCCGGACCGAGCGTCACCGTCGCGCGTGGCGGCGCTGCCCGCGCGCGGCTGCCAGGATGAGCTCGATCGCGAGATCCGATTTCCGCACACGGATCCCGCGGATGGGCCGCCGGTCAGCGCTGGCGCGCACGAGGCGCGGGCGACGCGCTCCGGACCACGAGGACCGTTCCGACCGAGGCGGCACGCGCGAAGGATCGAATGGTCAAGCCGTCGAGAATTTGGTTTTAGGCGCCCGTTAAAGGCACCCTGGCAGAGTGCGGACTTCCGGATCGCGCCCCGCGCGGGCCGTGCCTGCATTGCGCGTTTCGGGGAAGCTCATGTCCGGTTCCAGCAGCCTGAGCGCAAGCCCCTCGGCCGAGTACGAGGCCATCGCGGCGGCGATCTCCGCCACCGAGCGCGGCCGCTGGTTCCTCACCGAGCACGGCCGCCGCAGCCGGGGCGCGGAGACCGAGGTGCTGCTCGGGGCGATCGCCCGTCTCGAGCGGACCGTCACCGAGGACCGCGGCCACGAGGCTTTCGGCAATCTGCGGGGCAACCTCGTCGACATGGCCGACGCGATCAGCCGCACCAAGGCCGAGATCGCGGCGATCAGCGCCACCAACACCGAACAGACCCGCCTGACGCAGGCGTCCCTGGCCCTCGATGCGATCGTGCGCGAGACCGAGCAGGCGACCTCGGACATCCTCGGCTCGGCCGAGGCGATCCAGGAGGCGGCCTGGACCTTCCGTGAGCGCGGCGCCGACGCGTCGGCCTGCGACGCCCTCGACCGCCACGCCACCGCGATCTACACCGCCTGCTCGTTCCAGGACCTCACCGCGCAGCGGACCGCCCGCATCGTCTACACGCTGCGCTACCTCGAGGACCGGCTCTCGGCGATGATCGCCATCTGGGGCAACGACGCGGAGCGCATCCCGCCCTTGCCCGGCGTCAAGCCGAGCGGCGCGGAGGCCGTGCCGTCCGACCTCAACCAGAGCGACATCGATCGCTACATCAGCATGGATGTCCCGGCTGTCACCGCGGCCGCCCTCGTGGCCCGGCCCGGAAGCCCGGCGCTCCACGAGGATCTCGTGTTCCTGCCGGTGGCCAGCGCGGCGGACGACGAACCGGTCGCCGGAGCCGAACCCGCGACTGAGGACGCGGTCGGCGAGCCCAGACCGGCCCCGGTCACCGAGGCGGTCGCGCCGGCCGAGGACGACGCCGGCCTCGACTGGGCCGCCCTCGTCGCGGCGGCTCCGGAGACGGGCCCGGCTCCGGACGAGCCGGCGCTGAGCCTCGCCGAGATCGAGGCCCTGTCGCCGGATCAGCGGCTCGCCCTGTTCGCCTGACAGGCGCGCCGGGGCGCGGAGCCTGCTATCAGGGCCGCCCCGCCGAGAGACCTGAGAACGCGCGTCCGTGGCCCTGCACCTGATCAAGCTCTGCGTCGGACCTGCCTCCATCGCCGATCTCGAGGCGCGGCAGGCCCGGTTCCTGGCGGAGGCCCTCCGGGACGGCCGGACAGCCGCGCCGTTCCACGTCACCCGGACCCTGCCCAAACGGCATCGCGAGATCACCGGACAGGGCTCGATCTACTGGGTGATCCGCGGGACCCTGTCGTGCCGGCAGGCGATCACCGCAATCGAGCCGCTGACCGACGCGGACGGGATCCCGCGCTGCCGGCTGGTCTTCGATCCGCGCCTCGTCCCGGTGGCGCCCCGGCCTTACCGGCCGTTCCAGGGCTGGCGCTACCTGACGGCGGGCGACGCTCCGGCCGATCTCGGGGCGGAGGCCTCGGGCGATCTCGCCGAGATGCCGGAAGCCCTCCGGCGCGAGCTGGCCGGCCTCGGCCTGCTGTGACCAGGGCCCTCCAGGCCGCCCCCTGACATGCGCGTCCCGCCGGAGCCGTGGCCGGCCCCGGCGGGCGGCGTCCTACGCCCCGTCGAAACGCCCGCTGGCATGAGCCAGCATGGTGTAGACCTTGCCGGTCTCCGAGGTGAGGTAGGCGTCGGTCCGCTTGGCGTCGCTGTCGTTCTTGACCACGTCGCCGAGCAGGCGCTCGAACTCGCTGACGTAGCGGTCGACGCTGCGGCGGAACTCCGCATCCGACCGGTAGCGGCGCTGGATCTCCGCGAAAGTCGCCCGGCCCTGCGGCGTGTAGATCCGCGGGTCGAACAGGTTCGGCTCGCCGCGCCGGTAGCGTTCCCACAGATCGACCGCGGTCCGGTGCTCGATCATCTTGGCGATGTCGGTCGAGATCGTGTCGAGGGCGATTCGTCCGGTCTCCGCGGCGGCCGGCGACGAGGCCCGGCGCCCTGCCGGTGCGGCGGCCGCCGCGTCCGCCGCGGGCGCCGCCTCCTCGTCGTCGTCCAGGGAGGCGCGGGTCAGCAGGTCGGACAGCCAGCCGCGCTTGTCTCCGGCCTGGGCCGGGCCGGCGGTGCGGACCGGGGCCGCCGGGCGCTGCGCCTCGATCCGGGCCGGGGCCGCCGCGGACGCACGCGGTGCAGCCCCGGGGGC
>Ga0255028_100069_pt1 | contig 26881 bp, 22 predicted proteins | sample DRGLUT_MetaT_FD_178168 | JGI IMG/M metagenome (GOLD analysis project Ga0255028, IMG submission 178168) | Metatranscriptome of freshwater microbial communities from Pennsylvania, United States - DR:GLUT (Metagenome Metatranscriptome) | ecosystem: Environmental > Aquatic > Freshwater > Creek...
CCGCGACCGTGCCCGGCGCCGCGATGCGCTGGGCCCGGGCGGCGCGCCGGCTCGGCGACGATGCCCCGGCCTGGGCGGCGGACCGGATGGATTGATCCGCAACCGGAGGTCGCTACAAGCGCCGGTGTGACTATCTCACGCCTGCGCCTCGGCGCGCTGCTCGCCCTCCTCGGCTTCGCCTTCGTGCATCCGGCGGCGTCCGCTTCTTCCGAAGGGGCCACCGAGACCGTCGAGCAGGCGCTCTGCCGGCTCATCGACGAATCCGCCAAGGCCCGCGGACTGCCGGTGCCGTTCCTGACGCGGCTGATCTGGCGCGAGAGCAGCTTTCGCGTCGGCGTCGTGAGCCCCGCGGGCGCACAGGGCGTCGCGCAGTTCATGCCCGGGACCGCACGGGAGCGGGGCCTCCTCGACCCGTTCGACCCGGAACAGGCGATCCCGCACGCTGCCCACCTGCTGGCCGACCTCAAGACGCAGTTCGGCAATCTCGGGCTGGCGGCAGCGGCCTATAACGGCGGCGCGACGCGGGTCAGCAAGTGGCTCGCCGGGGATGGCGGGCTGCCCGCCGAGACCCGCGCCTATGTGGTCGCCATCACGGGCGCCCCGGTCGACGACTGGCGGACCGGACCCGCCAAGGCGATCGAGTACCCGGAGGGCGGCGCGCCCGAGAAGCCGGAGAAGCCCGAGACGAAGGAGGCGAAGGCAGAGGCGCCCAAAACCTGCCTGCAGGTCACCGCCAGCCTGCGGATCCCGGCCCGCGGCGACCGGTTCGCGCTGGGGCTCAACGAGGGCCCGGCGGCCCCCTGGGGAATCCAGCTCGCCGGCAACTTCTCCAAGGCGCTCGCCCTTCAAAGCTTCAACCGTGCCCGGAGCAGCTATGCGGGCGTGATCGGCGAGGTGCGGCCGATGATCATCGGGACGCGCCTTCGCAACCGCGGGACCCGGGCCTTCTACCGGATTCGCATCCCGGCGCAGAGCCGGCAGGCGGCCGACGACCTGTGCGGTCGGATCCGGAAGGTCGGCGGCGCCTGCATCGTGCTGCGAACCTGATTTTCCGGTGTTCGCCGCGGGACCGTCATCAATCCGCCCTGAGCCCGATGCGGTATGACCCGGTCGGGACAACCGGATGGGATATGACACGTCTGCTCACCGCGCTCGCTAGCCTCCTCTGCCTCGGGCTTGCCGCGTTCGGCTTCACCGCCGCCTCGCCGCTTGCCCTGTTCGACGCGATCGGTCCGCGCGATCCGGGTGGCCGCCTCGCGGCGAAGGACCAGCCCTTCGGCGCGGGACCGCGGCGGCAGCTCGACGTGTACGTCCCGACGGCGGCCGCCGAGAACGCGCCTGTGCTGGTGTTCTTCTACGGCGGCTCCTGGCAGAGCGGCTCCAAGGACGACTACGCCTTCGTCGGGCACGCGCTCGCCGCACAGGGCTTCGTCACGGTGCTGCCCGATTACCGGCTCTATCCGGACGCGCCCTTCCCGGGTTTCCTGGAGGACGGTGCCGCGGCCGTGGCCTGGGTCCGCGACAATATCACGGCCTACGGCGGCGACCCTCGCCGCATCGTGCTGGCCGGCCACTCCGCGGGCGCCTACAACGCCCTGATGCTCGGCCTCGATCCGCGCTACGTGACCGCGGCCGGCGTCGATCCCAAGGTGATCAAGGCCGTCGCAGGCCTTTCAGGTCCCTACGACTTCCTGCCCCTCGACCAGGATACCACCCTCAAGGTGTTCGGGGACGCGCCCGACAAGGCCGCGACGCAGCCCGGGACTTTCGTCGGCCCGCTCTCGCCGCCCGCCTTCCTGGCGACCGGCGACGCCGACACGGTGGTGAAGCCCCGGCACACGGTCAGCCTGGCCGCCAAGCTGCGCGCCGAGCACGTTCCAGTCCAGGAGCGGATCTATTCCGGGCTCGACCACAAGGATACGCTCCTGGCGCTCTCCGTGACCTTTCGCTCCAAGGCGCCGGAGCTCTCCGAGATGGCGTCCTTCCTGATGCGGCAATCGGCCGGGCGCTCGCAGTACACGATGCGGCGCTGAGCAGCGTGCCTCGGCGTCAAGGTTATCACGCGATCGTCGGGGCTAAGCTTTGATTGCCCATCGCCCTGGATCCGTCATCCGCTAGAATGGTCAGAGCCGCAGGTTGCGGCTTTCGCGGTGGGACGGAATGGCTTCTGCGGACGCGGCAACCGGGATCCGGGTTCAGGAGCGGCAGCGCGGCACCGCGGCTTCCGATGTGCCGGACGTGCTGCGCGTTCTCCTGAACGGCGCGGTCTTCGTGCTGCTCTGGAATCACATCTGGCTCGTCGACCTGTCCGACCGGTCAATCCTGGCGGCCTCCGAGGAGGGCAGCCTTCTCACTCAGGCGCTCTTTCTCTCGGCCGGTGTCGCCATGGTTGCGGCCATCCATCGGATCGGCTTCCGGCATCTGCGGCCGCTGGCGACGGGCCCCCTCCTGCTGTGCGCCGTCTGGCTGGGCGGGACGGCGCTCCTTTCCATCGAGCCGAGCCTGTCGCTGCGACGGCTGGCGCTGTTCGCCATCGCCGCCCTGCTCTCGGCGGGCGTGCTGATCGTGGCCCGCTCTCCGCGGCAACTCGCCCTGACCATGGCCGGGGCCGCGCTGGTGATCGTGCTGTCGTGCTACCTCGCGGTCGCCTTCGTCCCGAACCTCGCCATCCACTCGGCCTTCGACGTCAATTCCGACCCGAGCCATCCGGGGCTCTGGCGCGGGATCTTCCCGCAGAAGAACGAGGCCGGCGCCGCCATGGTCATCCTGGTGGTCGTCGGGCTCTACGTCGCGCGGGTGGCGAGCCGCGTCCTCGGCTGGGGCATCGTGCTGCTGGCCGCCGGATTCCTGATCGCGAGCGGCTCCAAGACCGCGATCCTGCTCCTGCCGGTGATCCTCGCCATCACGGGCCTGTGCCAGATCCTCACCGGCGGGGTCACGCGGACGCTGCTGCTGCTCGGACCGATCGTCGGATTCTCGCTGATCTCGATCGGCTCGGTCCTGGTGCCGTCGATCCAGGATGCCGTCGGGGCGCTCCTCACCAACGCCACCTTCACGGGGCGCAGCGAGATCTGGCAGTTCGCCATCGACAACATCCTCGTCCGCCCCTGGCGCGGCTGGGGGCTCGGCGCGTTCTGGATGACCGAGCGGACCATGTATGGCGGCTCGGAGGAGCTGACCTGGGTCAACACCGTCGATCACGCCCACAACGCCTATCTCGACACGGCCTTGATCGGCGGCCTGCCGTTCCTGGCCCTGACCGTGGTGGCGTTCGTGCTCGCGCCCATGCGCGACCTTCAGCGCGTGGCGGGCGGAACCCGCCTCGACGCGGAGACGATGCTGTTCCTGCGGCTGTGGTTCCTGGGGCTGGTCTCGGCGTCGTTCGAGACGGTGCTGTACAATGGCAACAACGCCACCTGCTGCATGTTCATGATGGCGGTGTTCGGCCTGCGCCTGCGCACGCGCTACGCGATCGCTGCCGACTGACCTGCTCGCGGGGCGGGCTCCGCCGCGGTCAGTCGGGCAGCGCGAAGACCAGCAGCGCGTCGCCGGTGCCGAAGCCCGACGCCTTGGTGAAGGACGCGCCGCCCGCCGCGACCGCCAGGAACTGCTTGCCGTCCAGCGCGTAGGTCATCGCCGGCCCGCTGATGCCGGCCCCGCACTGGAAGCGCCAGAGCACCCGGCCGTCGCGCGCATCGTGCGCATCGAGATGCCCGTCCTCCTCCCCGGAGAAGACGAGGCCGCCGGCGGTCGCCAGCGTGCCCCCCGACAAACGGCTCGGCGACCGAACCGACCACGCAATCCTGCCGCCGTCGCCGAGATCGACGGCCGTCAGGGTGCTGAAGGACGGCTCACCTTTGGCCTCCCCGGTCTCGGTGTAGCGGATCTCCGGCCGCCCGGCGGCGGCCGGCACTGTCTTCACCGTGTAGGTGGTCGCCCCGTGGCGGACCTGCACGTAGGCACGCTGGCCGTCATAGGCGGTGGGTGGCCACGACACGGCGCCGAGGGGACCGGGTGCCACCAGCGTGCCCTGCGCCGTCGGGGGTGAAAACAGGTTCTTCTGGTCGACGAGCGGTGCCGAGCGCTCGATCAGCCTGCCGGTGGCGCGGTCGTGGACATAGATCCAACCGGTCTTGCTCGCCGAGGCCACGGCCTTGGCGCCGCCGGGCCCATCGAGCAGGAACGGCGGCGCGGCGACATCGTAGCCCCACTCGTCGTGCGGGACCTGCTGATAGTACCAGCGCAACTTGCCGGTCTTCACGTCGAGGGCCACCAGGCACATCGTGTAGAGGTTGTCGCCCGGTCGCGAGAGACCGAAATTCTGCGGGGCCGGGTTGCCGGTGCCGAGGAAGATCAGGCCGAGATCCGCGTCGTAGGCGGGCGTCATCCAGAGGGAGCCGCCGCCGACCCGCCAGGCGTCGCGATTGGCCGGCGCGGCTGCCTTCTCGGCGGCGATGTCGCGGTGGAGCGGCGTGCCGTCTGCGGTCTTCTCGACGAAGCCGCCCTCCCAACCTTCCGACGGCGTGACGTACCAGCGCCAGCGCTCCTCGCCCGTCTTGGCATCGTAGGCGGCGAGCCAGCCGCGCCGCCCGTATCCGCCCTCGATCCCGACCACCGCGCCGCCGTCGAGACCACCAGCCTCGTCCTCGATGTGAAGGCCGTAGCCCGCGCCGGTCACGCCGACGATCACCAGCCCGTCGGCGACCAGCGGCGGCATCTTGAAGCCGAGCCGGCTCGATCCCTGCACGGGCTTGCCGCCGAGCGTCGCGGTGAGGCCCGAGGCGGTTTCGCTCTCGCCCTCCTCCGGGCGCACCGCCTCCTTGTCCCAGACGATCGTGCCAGACTTCGCGTCGAGGGCGATCAGCCGCCCGTCCATGGTCGCCTCGAAGACGAGGCCTCCGGATACAGCGAGTCCGCGGTTCGAGGGCGGCCCGAAGATTTTTTCCGTGCGCGGCTTGTGCGTGTAGGTCCAGTGCGGCTTGCCGGTCTTCGCGTCGAGGGCCGCGACGTTGTTCTGCGTGGTGGAGAGATAGAGCGTTCCGTCCACCATCACGGGCTGGGCCTGGAAGTAGCCGGTGATCCCGGTCTGGAAGATCCAGGCAGGGCGCAGCCGGGCGACGCTGTCGCGGTCGATCTGGGCGAGTTCGGAGAAGTTGCGGTTGCTGGGGTCGTGGCCGAAGGTGGGCCAGGGCGTCTCGGCGGCGGATGCAATGCCGAAGGACGTGATCTGGACGAGGCAGGCCAGCGCGATGCTTCCGAGGGATCGCTGCAAGATTCTGCTCCCGGGTGAGGCGCCAGTCGCGCCCGTACGTGTCGGCTCAACGCTGCAGCGCTTGGCGAAGTGCACTACCGACGCCCCGCCTGGTCGAGCTGCCCCGGCGTCGCCTGCGCGCCCATGGCCAGGGCCATGTCGGCGGCGCTCTGGCCGGCGGCGTCGCGGCGATCCGGGTCGGCACCGTGCTGGAGGAGGAGATCGACCATCTCGGTCCGGTCGAACATCGCCGCCGTCATCAGGGCCGTGCGGCTGCCGCTGCCGGTCCCGTCCACCGCGGCCCCGTGCTGGAGCAGCAGCCGCGCCACCGCCAGATCGTTCTTGAAGGCGGCGCCGGCCAGTGGCGTCTGGCCGCGGTCGTTGGCGAGTTCCGGGTCGCCGCCGGCCTCCAGGATCACCCGCGTGGCCTCCGCCTGGCCGTTATAGGCGGCCAGCATCAGCAGGCTGTCGCCCTTGTCGTTGCGCAGGTTCGCCGGCAGGCCCTGGGAGAACAGCTCGGCGAGCGCCTCCGCATGGCCCATCCGCGCGTACTGGAACACCCGGGCCGCGAAGGCCAGGGTCTCGTCATCGAGGGCCGGGGGCGTGTTCGTCTCGGATGCCATCGTGTGCTCGTCTCTCGCCGGCGGCTGATCTGGGCCGGTGCGGTATGGGCGTCCAGGGCCGCCGGGAACAGTTTCGTTGGGTTGCTCGTTGCAGCCGCCAACCGGGCCGATACGTCCCGGCGCTTCCGGAGCGCGACGATGCCCCGACCCTTCGAGCCTTTCGCCGACGCGCTGCGCACCGCGCGCGACATCGTTCGGGAGCGCGGAGGTGCGGTGGCCCAGGCGGCCGTGCAGGCCGATTCTCGCGCCTACGACGAAGCGTGCAACGCCCTGGTCGTCCGGATCGCCCAGGCGATCGTCGATGCGGGCGAGGCCGCGACGACGCATCGCCAGGGCCGGGATCACGAGGCCGCTTGAGACGGAGACGGCCGGTCAACCCCGCCGTCCGCCGCCGCCCTTGTATTTGGGCTTCTGCCCACCGAGCCCCTGCGTCGAGCGCGGCTTCGGCCGCTCCTGCCAGACCGGCGCCGTGCCGCCCACGGGCAGCTCCCGGTCGGTCCCCGGACCCATGTTGTCGAGGTCGGGCTTGGCGATACGGCTGCCCCCTGCCCCGCGCGGCGCCTTCCGTCCGAACTTGCCGGCCTCGCGCTCCACATCGCTCTGCCGGGCCATTGGGTCATCGGAAACCAGCAGTTCAGTCGCCTGAAGCCGCTTGAGCTCGTCCCGCAGCCGGGCCGCCTCCTCGAAATCGAGGTCGGCGGCAGCAGCCCGCATCCGCTTCTCGAGGTCCGCCATCACGGCCTTGAGGTTGTGGCCGACCGTGATCGCATCCTTGGCCAGCCCGGTATCGACCTGGACGTGGTCGCGCTCGAACACGCTGCTGAGGATGTCGGCGATGCCGCGCTTCACGCTCTGCGGCGTGATCCCGTGCTCTTCGTTGTAGGCGAGCTGCTTGGCGCGACGCCGCTCGGTCTCGGCCATCGCCCGCTCCATCGAGCCGGTGATGTTGTCCGCGTACAGGATGCAGCGCGCGTCGGCGTTGCGGGCGGCGCGGCCGATGGTCTGGATCAGCGAGGTTTCCGACCGGAGGAAGCCTTCCTTGTCGGCGTCGAGGATCGCCACGAGGGCGCATTCCGGGATGTCGAGGCCCTCGCGCAGCAGGTTGATGCCGATCAGTACATCGAAGGCGCCGAGCCGCAGGTCGCGGATGATCTCGATCCGCTCCAGCGTGTCGATGTCGGAGTGCATGTAGCGCACCCGCACGCTGTTCTCGTGCAGATACTCGGTGAGATCCTCGGCCATGCGCTTGGTCAGCGTGGTCACCAGCGTCCGGTATCCGGCCTGCGCCACGTCCCGAACCTCGCCCAGCAGGTCGTCCACCTGGCTGCGGGCCGGGCGAATCTCGATCACCGGATCGACGAGGCCGGTCGGGCGGATGACCTGCTCGGCGAACACGCCGCCGGTCTGCTCCATCTCCCACTTGCCTGGCGTCGCCGAGACGTGGACCGTCATCGGACGCATCGCGTCCCATTCCTCGAAGCGGAGCGGGCGATTGTCCAGGCAGGAGGGCAGCCGGAAGCCGTACTCGGCGAGCGTCGCCTTGCGGCGGAAGTCGCCCCGGTACATGCCGCCGATCTGCGGCACGGTGACATGGCTCTCGTCGGTGAACACGAGCGCGTTGTCGGGCAGGTACTCGAACAGGGTCGGCGGCGGCTCGCCGGGTTTCCGGCCGGTGAGGTAGCGGGAATAGTTCTCGATGCCGTTGCAAGCGCCGGTGGCCTCGATCATCTCGATGTCGAAGGTGCAGCGCTGATCGATGCGCTGGGCCTCGATCAGCCGGCCCATCTTGGTCAGCTCCTCGATCCGGCCGTTCAGCTCGGTCTTGATGCCCTTGATCGCCTGCTGCAGCGTCGGCCGCGGCGTCACGTAGTGCGAGTTGGCGTAGACCTTCACGAATTTCAGCTCGGAGAGGGTCTTGCCGGTGAGCGGATCGAACTCGACGATGCTCTCGATCTCGTCGCCGAACAGGCCGATCCGCCAGCCGCGATCCTCCAAGTGGGCGGGCCACAGCTCGATCGAATCGCCCCGCACTCGGAAGGTGCCGCGGGCGAAATCCGACTGGATGCGCTTGTATTGCAGGGCGACGAGGTCGGCGATGAGCTGGCGCTGCTCGATGCGCTCGCCGAGGGACACGGTGAACGACATCGCCGTGTAGGTCTCGACCGAGCCGATACCGTAGATGCACGAGACCGAGGCGACGATGATGACGTCGTCCCGTTCCAGCAGCGCACGGGTGGCGGAATGGCGCATCCGGTCGATCTGCTCGTTGATCGACGATTCTTTCTCGATGAATGTGTCGGAGCGCGGGACGTAGGCCTCGGGCTGGTAATAGTCGTAGTAGGAGACGAAATATTCGACGGCGTTGTCGGGGAAGAACGACTTGAACTCCCCGTAGAGCTGCGCGGCCAGCGTCTTGTTGGGCGCCAGGATCAGGGCGGGACGCTGCGTCTCCTCGATGATCTTGGCCATCGTGAAGGTCTTGCCCGAGCCGGTGACGCCGAGCAGGACCTGATCGCGCTCATGAGCCTGCACGCCGGAGACCAGTTCGGCGATGGCCTTCGGTTGGTCGCCGGCCGGCGTAAACTCCGATTTCAGCGTGAACCTGAGGCCGCCCTCGGATTTCTGCGGCCGCTCCGGCCGGTGCGGCACCCAGGTCTGACCGTCCTTGAACAGCGGGTTGCCCTCGGTGAGCAGGCGCTCCAGGGCCGAGACGGTCGCCGAGGCGCCGCCGTCGCCGCCGGGATCCGGCAGGTCGGCGCCCTCCGGCACCGGGCCGTCCTCGGGCGGGGTCAAGCCGAGGGCCTGAGCGAGGCGCGGATCGACATCCGCCGCGTCACCCAGGGCGTAGCCGGCCTGCGGGGCCTCCGCGAAGCCGTCGCGGGCGATCTCTGCCCGGCGCGTGGCCGCCTTGCTGTCGCCCTTGCCGGTGCGCCCTTTCACCTTGCCCGGCCGCGCGGGCGGCTCAGGGGGCGGATCGATCGGAGCCAGCCGATTGCGGTTGAGCGCCGGGTTCAGCAACTCGGCCAGATAGGTATCGAGGGGCTTCAACTCGGGCTTCGACGCCTTGGCGGACGAGGCCGTGACGGAAGCGGCGCGCGATTTCTTCGGAGCGGGCATGATACCAATATGGGCCCGGCGCCCGCCGCGAGAAACCCTTTTCGGCGTGGAGTTTTGCCACTTCCATCGGCACCGTGGCCGATCCCGCCGGCGCGCCATGCCCGCGACCCCAGCGGAAATCCTTCATTCGGATGGCGAAACGAGCGCCGCCGATGAGTAGCGTCCGCATCGACGCGGAGGCGCATCGTTGGCTCAATATTGAGACATTCCGCCGCTTGGGGTCCATCAACCGGCTTGCAGCGCTCGTGCCGGGCGGATACTTTGCGCGACAAAGCATGATGCAGCCCGGGGCATGTGGCACATGCAGGACTTGGACAAGGCGCTGGCCGATATCGTGGCGATCCGCTCGCAGATCGCCCGAGACACGGCGTTTCGCGGACTCGGGGCTGCGACGGTTGCAGCCACCGGCGGCCTCGCCCTGGCCTGCGCCGCCGGTCAGGCTCTCTGGCTCGGTGACCCGGCCGCACGAATCGGGACGTTCTTCGGCGTGTGGATCGCGGTTGCCCTGGTGGCGTTCGCGTTGGTTGGCATCGAGGCTGTCCGGCGCAGCCGCCGCCTGCATTCTGGGCTGGCCGACGCGATGGTGTGGAACGCCATCGAGGTCTTTCTGCCGGCTGCCGGTGCAGGCGCCTGTCTCGCCCTGGTGATCGCGCGATTCGCGCCCGGCGAGGTCTGGATGCTGCCGGGCCTCTGGCAAGTCCTGGTCGGGCTCGGCCTGTTCGCGTCGGCGCGCATCCTGCCGCGGGCCGTCCAGGGCGTCGGCGCTTGGTACCTGCTGGCCGGGCTCGCCGTGCTGGCGATCTCGGCCGAGACGCGAGCCCTCTCTCCCTGGACAATGGGCCTGCCCTTCTTGGTCGGTCAGGTCTGGCTGGCCTGTATCCTCCATCGCGGCGCCCGGGCCTTCGATGACGATTTCTGACCGCACCGACGGGCGCTTTTCATACGAGGGGCTCGACAGAACCATCCACGAGCGGGCGCGCCTGAGCGTACTCACATCGCTGGTCGCGCATCCGAAGGGCCTGCCCTTCCCGGATCTCAAGCGTTTGTGCGGGCTCACGGACGGCAACCTGAGTCGGCATCTCGCTGTGCTGAGCGAGGCCGATCTTGTCAGTCTGGAGAAGGGCTCCGCGCATAACCGGCCGCAGACGGTGTGTCGTCTGACGGCGACCGGGCGTCAGCGCTTCATCGGTTATCTCGGCGTCCTCGAACAGGTCGTCCGGGATGCCGCGAAGGCCGCTGATTCGAGCACCGAAACCGGGCTGCGCAGCCTGGATCCGGCCACGAAAACGGTGTGAGACCGCACAATTCCCCACGGATTGTTAACCATAATCCGACAAACCTTGGCGAAACGCCCATGCCGGGAGACTTTACGATGCAAAGCGAAGCGGTGCCGAGGGCCCTGCACGCCGCGATCATCATGGACGGCAACGGGCGTTGGGCGACGCAGCGCGGGCTTCCCCGGCTGGCGGGGCATCACCGCGGCGTGGAGGCGATCCGGCGCACCGCCGAGGCGTGTCCGGATCTCGGGATCGGAACCCTGACGCTCTACGCGTTCTCGGCGGACAATTGGCAGCGCCCGGCCGAGGAGGTCGGGGGTCTGATGCGGCTTCTGCGCTCCTACCTGCGCAACGAGACGCAGCGCTTGGCGCGCACCGGCACGCGTCTCAGCGTCGTCGGCCGGCGCGACCGGCTGCCGGACGGCATTTCCGAGGCGATCGCTGCGGCGGAGGCGGCGACGGCCTCGGGCAACCGCCTGCACCTGCGGATCTGCGTCGACTACTCCGCCCGCGACGCGATCATCGCCGCCGCGCAGCGCCTGCAGAGCCAAGAGGGCCTCACGCGGGAGAGTTTCGGCGCGGTGGTGGCGGGCGCGATGCACGGTTCACCGGTCGACGTCGACCTGCTGATCCGGACAGGCGGCGAACAGCGGCTCTCGGATTTCATGCTGTGGGAGGCGGCCTACGCCGAGCTGCACTTCACCGAGCGGATGTGGCCCGATTTCGGTCCCGACGACCTCGCCGCCGCCGTGGCCGAGTTCACCCGCCGCGAGCGCCGGTTCGGCGGCCTCAAGGCGCCCGCCGTCCCGGCCGCGGCCTGAGTGCGGCTTGACGCGCGCGCGCGGCCGCGCAGAGGGTCCGGCATGACCGAGACCCTCGCCAACCGCCGTGTTCTCCTCATTATCGGCGGGGGCATCGCGGCCTATAAGGCCCTCGATCTGATCCGGCGTCTGCGCGAGCGGGGCGCCAGCGTCTGCCCGGTTCTCACCGCGGGGGCTCAGGAATTCGTCACGCCTCTGGCGGCGGCGGCGCTGGCCGGCGAGCGGGCCCATACCGACCTGTTCGACCGGGCCTCGGAGGCGGAGATCGGCCATATCAAGCTTGCCCGCCAGGCCGATGCGGTTGTGGTTGCGCCCGCCACTGCCAACCTGATGGCCCGCCTCGCGGGCGGCCACGCCGCCGATCTGGCGACCACTGTGCTCCTGGCCACGACCCTGCCGATCCTGATCGCGCCCGCCATGAACGTGCAGATGTGGGCGCACCCGGCCACACGACGCAACCTCGCGACCCTGGAGGGCGACGGCGTGCGCGTGATCGGCCCGAATGCCGGTCGCATGGCGGAGGCCGAAACCGGCCCCGGACGCATGGCCGAGCCCAACGAGATCGCCGATGCGCTGGAGACGATGCTGGGCGCCGATGGCGCTGCGCGGCCCCTCGCCGGCCGAAAGGTGCTTGTGACCTCCGGCCCCACCCACGAGCCGATCGACCCTGTGCGCTATCTCGCCAACCGCTCGTCGGGCCGCCAGGGCCATGCCATCGCGGAAGCGGCCGCGCGGGCCGGCGCCGTCGTGACCCTGGTCTCCGGGCCGGTGACGATCTCCGATCCGCCGGGCGTGACCGTGGTGCGGGTCGAGACTGCCCGCGAGATGCTGGCAGCCGTCGAGGCGGCGCTTCCGGCCGACATCGCCATCTTTGCCGCGGCCGTGGCTGACTGGCGGCCGGAGCACGAGGCCGGGACGAAGAAGATCAAGAAGGACGGCAGCGGCCCCGCCCCGCTCCCGCTCGCCGAGAATCCCGACATCCTCGCGACGGTTGCGCGGATGCCGTCGGGCCGCCCGCCACTCGTCGTCGGGTTCGCCGCGGAAACCGATGCGGTGCTGGATCACGCCCGCGCGAAGATCGCCCGCAAGGGCTGCGATCTGATCGTGGCCAACGACGTCTCGGCCGAGGGCGGCGTGATGGGCGGCGTCGACAACGCCGTCCATCTGATCCGCCGGGATGGCGCGGTGGAATCCTGGCCACGTCTCGGCAAGGATGAGGTCGCCCGCCGGCTGGTGCTGCATCTGGCCGCGATGCTGGACGGCTGACCGTCACCGCACATGAGGGGCATCAGAACCTCCCTGGCCTCGACCGACGTGAGCCGATAGAAGCGCTCCGACGGTCGGCGCGTACGGCGCCGGCTCCAGGGAGAAACCATGCCTCGCCTGTCCCTCATCGCCGGAGCCGCGTTGATCGCCATGAGCACAGCCGCCAATGCCGAGACCGTCACCCTGCCCTCCGGCCTGCAGTACCAGGACGAGGTCGTCGGGACCGGGCCTGAGCCCAAGGCCGGCCAGCAGGTCACCGTCCAGTACACCGGCTGGCTCGACGAGGGCGGCAAGAAGGGCAAGAAGTTCGACTCCTCCCGCGACCGCAACCAGCCTTTCAGCTTCCCCCTCGGCGCCGGCCAGGTGATCAAGGGCTGGGACGAGGGCGTCGCCACCATGAAGACCGGCGGCAAACGCACCCTGATCATCCCGCCGCAGCTCGGCTACGGCGCCCGGGGCGCCGGCGGCGTGATCCCGCCGAACGCCACCCTGATCTTCGACGTCGAGCTCCTCGGCGCGAAGTAACGGCCCGGCTGCGCGACGGCGAGAGTCTCAAAAGAATGCTGTTCGCGCAGCTGCCCGACGAGCTGTTCAAGCCGCTCGCGGCTCCGAGCCGCGGCTTCAATGCGGCCCTTCTCCTGCACCTGCATCGGCGCGTCCTCGGGGCTGAGCCGGTGCGCAAGGCCGAGTTGCTCGCCGAGATCGGCGACTTCGCCGTGGGCTGGAGCGATCCGGAAGTCAGCGGCGATGAGCCGATCTCGGCCGATCCCGCGGAGCGCCGGACCGCGCTCTACCGGCGCCTCCTCGACACCGGCTGGCTGATCGAGCGCCGGGAGCGCTACGTGCCGGTGGTGGAGTTCGATCCCGAGGCGCGGCTTCTCCTGGAAGAGCTGTCCCGGCTCGAACGGGGCGAGACCCGCTCCTACGGCGGTGCCGTTCTGGAGGTGCTGGGCGGGCTGGAGAGCGCTCTCTCGGATCCGGCGAACCGCTCGGAGGCCCTGTCCAACGCCGCCCGGGCCGCCGCCGCCTTCCTGTCGCACGTGCGCGGGCTCGCCGCCGGCATGCGCAAGGTCGAGGAGCGGATCCTGCGCGAGTCGGACCGGGCCAAGACCTTCCGGCTGTTCTTCGAGGATTTCGTCGAGCGCCACCTGATCAGCGATTACAGGACGCTGCACACGCGCTTCAACCCGTTCCGGTTCCGCGCCAGCGTGGTGCGCGAGGCGGGCCGGGCGCTGCGCGACGCGCTCACCCTGCGGGCCCTGGCCGAGGGCCTGATCCGCGAAGGCCGCAGCGCCGATCTCGACACGGCGCAGCGGGCGGTCCGGGCCGACTTGGCCCAGATCCTCTCGGTGTTCGAGGGGCTCGACAACCATCTCGACGCCGTCGACGCCGTTGTGGCGCGCCTGGAGCGCCGGATCGGCGCCGCCCTGCACGTCATGGACCGCCCGGATCCGAGCGGGCTCGAGCGCGTCGCCGCGATGCTGCGGGCGGTCGGCGGTTCGGAGATCGCGCCCGACGTGCCGGCCGACATCTCCCAGCTGCGACCACCCATCGGCCACGCGCATCTCCAGGCGCCGCGGGCGCGCAAGAGCGCGATCGACATGGAGCCCCTGCCCGATCTGGAGGATGATCCCGTGGTGGACGCCTTCGCGGCCGCCAAGGCGGAGTTCCGGCGCCGCACCACCGTGACGCCCGAGAGCATGACCGCGTTCGTGGAGGCGCGGCTCGGCAAGGCCGTGCGGCTGCGCGGGTCGCAGATCGTCATCGCGGGTGTCGACGACTTCGTCGTGTTCCAGCGCCTGCGCGAGATCGACGTTCTGTTCGACGCGCGGCTCGGCGAGCGCTACGCCGTCACGCGCCTGCCGGAGCGGGTGGTCAACGGCTGGCTCGACTGCCCGGATTTCCTCTTGGAGCGACGTCCCCGTGCTTGAGGGCTTCCGCGCCATCATCGACGGTGACGAGCCGCCGCCTCCCGGCGCCCGGGCGCCCGACGCCGAGGAACTCAGCCGCGCGCTCCAGGTGCTGTTGAAGGGACAGGTGATCTACGCGGACACGCAGGGGATCGGCCGCTCCTACGAGCTCGCCCGGCACTACGCGCCGTTCTTCACCGACTATTTCGCCTGCCTCGGCTACGCGCTCACGGTCTCGCACCGCGACCAGATGGTCTCGCTGAGCCCGTCGGCGGACGCGCCGCGCCACGACATCGTCTCGGAGCGCCTGCGCAAGGACGAGACCCTTGTGCTTCTGGCGCTTCGGCTCCTGTATGAGGAGGGCCTGCGCGACCACCGCGCCGGCACCGACGGCATCGTCGCGTGCACCACCGACGAGATCGTCGAGAAGATCCGGACCGTGGCGCGCAACGAGCCGCCCGAGGAGGGCCGGCTCGCCGACATCCTGCGCATGTACGCCAAGCGCGGCGGGCTGCGGCTTGGCGAGCGCGACCGGGTCGAGCGGGTCACGCCGCTGTCGCTCCTGCCAGGGCTCGCCGTGCTGGCCTCGGATGCATGGCTGGAGCGCCTGCGGGCCTGGTCCGAGGCCGGCGAGGCCTGAGGCCGGCGCCTGTCGACGACGGGGGCAACCGGGCTCCTCACCCGCAAGCCCCCGCTCGCCGGTTTCCGCTCAGGCCGCCCGGACGGTCGCCAGAAAGCGCTCGACCTCGCTGCCGAGATGGGCGGCCTGGCGGGCCATTTCGGACGCCGAGGCCAGCACCTGGGCGGCTGCCGCGCCAGTCTCCTCGGCGGCCCCGGCGACGCCGCTCACGTTGGCGGTGACGGCGTCCGTCCCGGTCGCGGCCTCGGCGACATTGCGGACGATCTCCTGGGTGGCCGCGCCCTGCTCCTCCACGGCGGCCGCGATCGAGTTCGCCATGCCGCTGATCTCGCGGATGCGCCCGGCGATCCCGCCGATCGCCTGGACGGCCTGTCCGGTCGAGCCCTGGATCTGCCCGATCTGCGCGGAGATCTCGGCGGTGGCCTTGGCGGTCTGGTCGGCGAGCGCCTTGACCTCGGAGGCGACGACCGCAAAGCCCTTGCCCGCCGCGCCGGCGCGCGCCGCCTCGATGGTGGCGTTGAGCGCCAGCAGGTTGGTCTGGCTCGCGATGGCGGAGATCAGGTCGACGACCTCCCCGACCCGCCGCGCCGCCGCACTCAGCTCCTGGACCAACTGGGCGGTCGCGCCGGCCTCCTGGACGGCGGCCTGCGCGAGGTCTGCGGAGGAGCCGACCTGGCGCCCGATCTCGTTGACCGAGGAGCCGAGTTCCTCGGCCGCGGCGGCCACCGTCGTCACGTTGGTCGAGGCCTCCTCGGCGGCCGCGGCCGCGCTGGTCGACTGGCCGGCGGTCTGCGTCGCGGTCGCGGTCAGGCTTTGGGCGGTGGCCTGAAGCTGGGTCGCCGCGGCGGTGACGGAGCCGACGATGCCGCCGACACTCGCCTCGAACCGATCGGCCAATTCCTGCGCTGCCTGCCGGCGCTGCGCCTCGGCACCGGCTCGGGCGAGCGCGGTCTCAGCCTCCAGGGCACGGCCATGCAGCAGGTTCTGCTTGAACACGTCCACGGTCGCCGACATGTTGCCGATCTCGTCCCGCCGCTGGGCGAAGGGCACCGCGGCCTCCGTGTCGCCGTCCGCGAGGCGCCGCATGGCCTGCGTCATGGCTGCCAGCGGGCGCGACACGCCGACGAAGGCGTAGAGCATCGCGCCGAGGGCGATCAGCACGGTGACGACCAGGATGGTCACGGTGGCCTGGACGGCTTCCGTCTGGCTCCGGCGGGCGACCTGCCCGGCGGCCGCGCCGGTCTTGATATTGAGGTCGGCGAGGGCCCGGGTGGCGGTCGAGGCCGCCAGATAATTGGCATTCATCGGACCGCGGAAATAGGCGAGCGCCTGCTCGTGCGCGTCGGCCGGGAAAGCCCGCAACCGGTCCCAGTCCTTTTCCTGGGCTGCGAGCTTGGTCAGCAGATCCTCGTAGATGGCCTGCTCCTCTTTCGAGGCCACCAAGGCACGGTACGCCTCAACCTTCGCTTGGCGGTTGCGGGTCATCTCGTCCGCATTCTTCAGGCTCGTGTCCCGCTCGGCCTGCGTATCTGCCGTGACGTATCGGAACTGCCACAGTCGGGTCCGAAGCACGAAAGTGTTGATGGCCTGGGCTTCGTTGATCGACGGGACGGCGTTGTCGAGAAGCTCCGTCAGTCGCTGATCGACCGCCTGCATCTTGTACAGGGTGACGCCGCCCTGGATCATCGCTGCGAGGAGCAGCATGATGAACAGGCCGCTCAACTTCGTTTTCAGGCTCAGGCGCATCGATCGAAACCGGGTCATCGGGCGAGATCCCAGCGGCATGAGCAAGTTGTGCTAAAATTGTCATAACTTGTGGTCGTGTCCGGCATCCGGGCGGCGACCCGGCCGGCTTGCATACGCGGCCGAACCCGGCCAACTGGGCCGGCCGAATTCCTGCCAACGGTCCAACGCCCGGTCTCGTGTACGTCCTCACCGACATCGCCATCTCGAACTGGTACCTGATTCGCCGCGAGCAGATTCGGCTGCGGGGCGCCGCCGCGCTCGTGGGGCCGACGGGGGCCGGAAAATCGACGATCTTCGACGCGGTCGGCACGGTTCTGGCCGGCAACAATGCCAGCCGTCTCGCCCTCAACGCCTCGGCCTCCGGGCGCAGCGCCCGCACGGTGCGGGATTATTGCCTGGGCTGGATCAGCGACCCGGCGGAGGGCGGTCGCCCGACCCGGGAATCCTGCGAGACCGTGCTGGCCCTCGTGTTCGAGAACCCCGAATCCGGGCGCGTGGTCACGGTCGGGCTGGCGCTGGCGGCGCGCGCCGTCGAGCCGAAGGAGACCGTGCTCTCGCGTTTCATCGCGGTTGGGCACCGGTTCGAAGTCGCCGATTACGCCCGCACCGCGCCGGGCGGAAGCTACACGGCGCCGTGGAGCGAGATCGCCGCGGATCTGCGCGCCCGGGCTTCGAGCTTCACGGAGTACCGCACCTCCGGCGAGCGCTTCACGGCGGATATCCTCGCGACCCTGCGCGAGGGCGCGCTGGCGCCCGAGCCCCGTCATTTCCTGCGCAGCTTCGCCAACGCGGTGGCGTTCAAGCCGATCTTCGACACCAGCGCCTTCGTGCGCGCCTTCGTGCTCGACCCGGAACCGCTGGATGTCGAGCGCGTCCGCCTCTCCATCGCCAACTGGCGGCGCCTCCTGGAGACGATCGCCGAGCTTGAGACACGCCTCGGCCGCTTGCGGCGCCTGCGGGACCGTTACGAGGCCTGGAGCGAGTCGGTGCTCGCCGCGGCGACGCACGACTTGCGCGCGGCGAGCGCCGAGTTGCGCCGCCGCAGCCTCGACCTCATCGCCGTCCGCACGCGCCTGCGCGAGGGCGCCGATACCCTGCGGATTGCCCGCGAGCGTGTCGCCGCGAGCCGCGCCTTCGTGCGCGAGATCGACGGCGAGATCGCCGAGAAGAAGGCGCTCGCCGCCGCGAGTGCCGCGGAGGGGCGGCTCGCCGCCTCGACGCTCGGCCTCTCCATGCTGGAACGGGACCGCAAGGAACTCGCGGGCCGGATCGCCGACCTCGTCGGCCTCGTCGGCCAGATGGGCAAGCTCCAGGCGGTCGCCCCGATCCTGCGCCCGTCCAGCCCGCAAGCGGCGCGGTTGGCCGAGGCCTGTGCGCGGGCCGGCCTGCGCAAGGAATCATCCCCGGAGGAAATCCTGCGCCCCGAGGGGCCACTCGCCGAACTGGTCGAAGGGCTGACGCGGTTGCCCGATTTCGACGAGGCGCTGGAGCGGGCCGCCGAGGATGCCGCCCTCAAGGCGCGCGCCCAGGAGAGCGAGGCGGAACGCACCGCGCCGCGCACCGGCGCCGGGCCGACGGCGCGGCTGTCCTCCGACACGGTGGCGTTCCGCGGCGAGCTGGAGCGGCGCGGCATCGCGGCGGTGCCGATCTGCGAGCTGGCCGAGATCGTCGATCCGACCTGGGGCCCGGCCCTCGAAGCCCTGCTCGGGCGTGCGCGCGAGGCGCTGGTGGTAGCGCCGGACCGGCTGAACGAGGCGCTCGGCGTCCTGCAATCCGGCCGTGATCGGTTCCATCGCTGCATCTTGGTCAAGACCACCGACACCGCCAAGCAGCGGGCGCGCCGCTACGATGACGGGCCGCTCACCGTGATCGAGACCAGAGACCCGCACGCGGAGGCGTTCCTGGGCGTGCGGCTGGGCGGCTACGACCTCGCCCGGGACGATGCCGAGCTCGCCCATCTTACTCGCGCAGTGGCGCCGAGCGGACGGACCACCGCCGGCATGGCCTATTCGGTGACCCGGAGCGTCGACTTGCTGATGACCCGCGGCCAGCGCGGGCCGACCGCCGACAGCCGCCATGCGCACGAGGTCGCGGTCGCGGAGGCGCGTCGGCTGCGCGGCGAGGCGGCCGTTCTGCGCGAGGCGGCCCGCACAGCAGCCGCGATCCGCGCCCGCATCGCCCGAGGTCTCGACGACATCGACACCCTGCGGACCGAGCTGGACGGCCTGGACGGGCGGCGGCGCACGCTTCAGACCGAGCGCGAGGGGATCGAGAAGCGCGACACCGCCGGGCTCACCGCCGAGATCACCGCGCTGAGCGCGGAGCGCGCCGGCTACCTGCGCGAGTTGTCGGAGGAGCTGGAGCCGAAGCTCGACCGCCTGCTCGCCGACGAGGCGGCGCTCCGCGCCCGGCTCGGCCCGGTCCGCGAGGCCGCCCGCGCGGCGCTCGCGGCGCGGCGCGCGGCGCTGCGCCAGCTCACGGGCGGTGATGCCGCCCGGGTGCGGCTCGCGCGCTCCGAGGTGTTCGACGTCGGTATTATCGCCGAGGCACGCCGTGCCCTCGCGGGGCTCGACGCCAAGGCCACCGGGTCGCGGGCGACCACCGAGCGCACCCTCGCCCGGGAAGCGGCCGACGCCGCCCGCGCGCACGGTCGGACCGCCGAGCGTGAGCTGGCGGAGGCCTGCGCCGCCTGGCGGGTCGAGAATCCGCTCAATACCGGCGATGCCCCCGCGATTGACGGGTTTGCCTGGGTCCGGCGGGAATACGAGGCGGTAGAAGGTCACGAGCTACGGCGCTACCGCGCCCAGGCCGAGCGGGCCGAGACCGAGATGCGCCGCCTCATGACCGAGGACCTGCTGACGCGTCTGGCCGACCGGTTCGAGCGCGTCCACGCCAAGCTCGCGGCCCTGAACGAGCGGCTCTCGGCCCGCAGCTTCACCGGGCAGACCTACGCATTCGAGGCGGCGGTGGACCGCCGCTACGCCGCCGTCCACGCGCTCGCCATCGAGACGGCCCGTTCGCCCGAGGCCGCCCAGGCGCTGTTCGCCGGCGAGGCCGAGGGTCCGATGGCGGCAGCGCTGGCGGAGATCACCGCCCTGATCGCCGGCGCGGAGGATGCGGCGCGGCTCGCCGATTACCGCAACTACTTCGTCTACGAGATCGGCATGCGGGACCAAGCGGGTAACCGCACCACCATGTCGGCTCGGGCGCTCCGCGGCTCGGGCGGCGAGGCGCAGGCGCCGTTCTACGTGGCGATCGCGGCTTCCCTGGCGAGCGCCTATTATCCCGGCGACCGGCCCGGCGACGAGAATCCGGGCCTGGGTCTGTGCCTTCTCGATGAGGCGTTCTCGAAGCTCGACGTGCGCAACAGCCAGGCGCTGGTGGATCTCTACCGGGCCTGGGGGCTGCAGCTGCTGATCGCGGCGCCCGAGGACAAGCGCACGACGCTCACCGAGGTGATGGACACCATCGTGACGGTCTACAAGAGCCCGGATCTCACCTCGGTCCGGGTCGAGGCCGAGCACCCGCTCGAGGCCGCCCGGCGGGCGCTGCACGCGATCAACCCCGATCAGGTCGGGATCGAAGGGTTCCGCCACTCGGACGCGGCGGAATGAGCCCTGGGGGCCCGGAGCGGAGCTTTCGCTGCCATCCCCGGTATCCCCGTTGTTCGACCGCTGAGGTCGTCAGTTCAGGTAGGTGCGGATCCAGTTCGGCGAGAGGATCTCGCCCTCCTCGGTGATGATCCATGGCTGCTTGGCCGGGTCGGTCAGGGCACCGGCGGCGGCGGCGATCGCCTCGCGCAGCGTGTCAAAGCGCTCGGGCTGCGCGAGCGGGGCGCTCGCCGGGGCTGTGCGCCAGATCGTCAGATCCGCGGGCCGTTCCAGAGCTTCGGTTTCCATGTGTACGCGTCCTTCCGAACCGTTTTGGACCGTTCAGATCGCCGCCGTCGGCCTGGGCCGAGACGCGGCGGGGATCGATGGTCTGAGCGTCAAAGCAAGCATCTCTGCGGCAGCTTTGCGATCAATTCGGGCGGATTTCGAAGCCAGCATCCGGTGCGAAGGCACGAGGAAAGGCTGAGTCCGGTGTTCCGTCTCCGTCTTGAACACATCCGAGCTGCCGTGGACTTGCGAGAATTGTGGCCCTCGAAAGATGACCATTCCGTTAGCCAGTTTGCGCCCCTCGCCGCCGTGCGCCAGAACACGTCTGAGGCCTGTCGGCTGCGGCGCCTGTCTGTGTTGACGCCCTGAAGCTGAACGCGCACTTAAGACCCGCGCCCGCCCCGGGCCTTCCCTGGAGACGCCCGTGCCGGATCGTACCGTGCGCATCCTCCTCGCCGCGGTCCTGGTCCTGATGGCGCTCTACGTCGCCCAGCCCTACCTGCAACCCCTGCTCTACGCGGCCAACACCCCCCGGGCGGTGACCGCGCGCGGCGATCTCGCGCAGTCGGAGAAGGCCACGGTCGCCCTGTTCGAGCAGGCGAGCCCGTCGGTGGTCCACGTCTTCGCGCAGGGTGCGGCCCAGAACCGCGACCTGCTCGACCTCGACGAGGACGGTGGCGAGCAGGGCAACACCCAGACGGGCACCGGCTTCGTCTGGGACGGCGCCGGCCATATCGTGACCAACACCCACGTGGTTCAGAATGCCGCGCAGAGCGGCGGCTCCGTCTCGGTCCGCCTCAGCGACGGCGCGGTGGTGCCCGCGACACTGGTCGGGATGGCGCCGTCCTACGACTTGGCGGTCCTGCAGCTCGGGCGCGTCACGAACATGCCGCCGCCGCTCGCCATCGGCACCTCGGCGGATCTCAAGGTCGGACAATCGACCTTCGCGATCGGCAACCCGTTCGGCCTCGACCACACGCTGACGACCGGCGTGATTAGCGCCGTCCGCCGCCGGATGCCGACCAGCGAGGGGCGTGAAGTGTCGGGCGTCATCCAGACGGATGCGGCGATCAACCCCGGCAATTCCGGCGGCCCGCTGCTCGATTCCGCCGGCCGGCTGATCGGCGTCAACACCGCCATCGTCTCGCCGTCGGGGGCGAGCGCAGGAATCGGTTTCGCCATCCCGGTTGACGTGGTCAACCGGATCGTGCCGGAACTGATCAAGGCGGGACGCGTGCGCAATCCCGGCATCGGCATCATCGCCGCCCAGGAGGCCGCCACCGCGCGGCTCGGCATTGACGGCGTGGTGATCGTGCGGGTCCTGCCCGGGTCGCCGGCCGCCCAGGCGGGCCTGCGCGGCGTCGATGCCCAGACCGGCGACATCGGCGACGTGATCGTGGAGGCCAATGGCCGCCCGGTCCATCGCCTGGCCGATCTGACGGCGGCCATCGAGGGCGCCGGACTCGGTACGCCCGTGACGCTGAAGGTCGAGCGCGACGGCCGTATCCGACAGGTGCGGGTCACGACCGCGGATGTGGCGGAGAACCGTCGATGAAAACCTCTCTCGTCGCTCTTCTCGTCGGGCTGATGGCCGGGGCCGCACTGGCCGGCGAGCCGCCGCTGCGGTCGCGCCTGTGCCCGGAGAATCTACCCGACGGCGTCCGCCTGCCGCCGCAGCCAGGCTGTGACTCCGTCGCCACCAGGCCGAAGGCGCGGCGTGACGGCGTCTACAATTTCGGCAACGGGACCACCGTGCAGATCGGCGGCCGGGCTTCGGCCGAGTACGGCATGCGGCGCTGAGCGATGGCGCTGCTTGCCGGTCTGCTCGCCTGCCTCACGCTGTGGTGGCTTTCGAAGAGGAGCAACGGTCTCGGCCGGCGGCTGAAGCGTGCCGTCGGCCAAGGGTTCGGCGCCGCCCTCGGCCGCGCGCGGCTGCCGACCTTCGGCGCCTTCGCACTCCTGGCAGCGGGCTTCCTGCTGCTCCGTGGAAACCTCGTCCTCGCGGCGCTTCTCGGCCTTGGCGGCGTCTGGATGATCGAGGGACAAGCCTCGATAACCGAACGGCTCCGCCGCTTCGTCCGGCCGGCCTCCGGCCGAGGCCCCGGTACCCCTCAGGATCGGCGCGTCCGCACGGTTCTGATCGACGCGCTGCTGAACCCGGACGGCAGCCTGCGTACCGGGCAGGTCCTGTCTGGGCCAGATATCGGAGCATGGCTCGAGGCCATGCCCACCGGTGCCGTGGTCGATCTCCTGCAGCTCTGCCGCCTGCGCGACGCTGCGGGTGCCGCCCTGCTAGAGCCGTATCTCGACCGCCGGGCGCCCGGATGGCGTGTACACGCTGAGCGCGATCGAGATCCGCGGCCGGGCCGTCCGCCGAACCCAGGGGCGATGACGCAGGAGGAGGCGTACCAGGTCCTGGGGCTTCAGCGCGGGGCGACCGCTGAGGAGATCCGGTCGGCCCACCGGTCGCTCATGAAGCGCGCCCACCCCGACCAGGGCGGCAGCGCCGAACGGGCGGCGCGCGTCAACGCGGCCCGGGACAGGCTTCTGAGCCGACATCGCTAAACTCCACGCGCGTTGTCAGAGAGTTACCGTATGCAGCCGCGGGCGAACTCCACCGCGGCATCACTGTATCGGCCGGCTTGGGGCGCCGTCAGCTCCGGGTCGCGAAGCAGCTGAAGCCGCTGCGCTTCAGGGCCGAGCAGGCCTCCTGGGCGGAATCCTGCTCGCCGAAGCCCGAGAAGCGGGCGCGGAACAGCGTCGTCCCGCCGTGCTCCACCTTGACCGTATAGGGGGCCGCCTTGGCGAGGCTGCCACCGACCTTGGCGCGCGCCTCCGAGAGCATCGACCGGGCCTTCGTTTCGTCATCCATGGCGCCGAGCTGGATCACCCAGGCGGTGGGCACGACACGGGCGCCGGAGACAGCCTTCGGCGGCTCGTCGCGCTCGACCGACGCCACCCGGGCCGCCGACTTGGTCGCGCCCGGGAACGGCGCCTGCGCGCTGCCGGCGCCGGCATAGGCCTGCGCGGCCTTCGGGATGCCCTGCGGGCCGGGCTTCCAGGTGCCGCCGGGCGTTGTGGTCTTGGACGGGGCGAGCTCGAGCGGCTCGCCGGTTGTGCCCGTGGTCTCGACATCCTCGTCGTCGGCCGAGGCGACCTGCGTGCGCGTCCGCGAGACCGCATCGGCGACCACCGCCGGGCGGGCGCGCTCGGCAACCTCGGTGACCGCAGGTGCGGTCCGCGCACCGGCATAGGCCCGCGGCAGGCTGGAGCGGACGAGGTCGGCCATGATCCGGTCGCGGCTCGCGCCGGACTTCCCTCCGAGCACGATCGCCACGATCTGGTGGCCGTCGGATTTCGCCGCGGTCATCAGGTTGAAGCCGGAATCCCGAGTGTAGCCGGTCTTGATCCCGTCCACGCCCTCGACGTTGCCGAGGAGGTGGTTGTGGTTGCCGATCACCCGGCCGCGGAACGCGAAAGAGCGCGTCTGGAAGTAGCGATAGTAGTGGGGGAATCGGTCCTGGATCGCCCGGGCGAGCACGGTCAGGTCGCGGGCGGTGGTGAGCTGATCCGGGTCCGGCAGGCCCGAGGCGTTGGCGTATTGCGTCCGGCTCATGCCGAGCGCGTGCGCCTTGGCGGTCATCATCTGCGCGAAGCGCTCCTCGGAGCCGGCGATGTTCTCGCCGATCGCGCAGGCCACGTCGTTGGCCGACTTGGTCACGATCGCCTTGATGGCGTTCTCGACCGATATGGTCTGGCCGGGACGCAGGCCGAGCTTCGAGGGCGCTTGGGCGGCGGCATGGGCCGAGATGGTCAGCTCGGAGTCGAGGGCGAACTTGCCGCGCTCCATCTGCTCGAACAACATGTAGAGCGTCATCACCTTGGTGATCGAGGCGGGATGGCGCAGGGCATCCTCGTTGACCGCGTGCAGGGTCTTGCCGCTCTTCACGTCGACGACCATCGCGGCGTAGGGCGGATTGTATCCGCCGCCGGCGCGCGCATGGTGATGGTGGCGACCGCGCCGGGCCTCGGCCGGCGAGGCCAGGGCCGTCAGGAGTGCCGCGGCCGCGAGGGCGGCCGGCAGCACGGGAATCGTCCGGGAGCGGCCTACTACGCTACGCATCACGCCTGACTGCCTCGCGAAACCGGCACGCGCCGGTCATGTCCCTGGGTGATCCGCGCTGATCGCGTGGCCCCGCTGCATCATCGGAGAGTTAGGCAAGTGCGGTTACAGGCCCGTTAATGCGCTCGGCTCGAATGCCGGATCGTGCCGATCCGACGGTCGCTTATCGTCCTTACCGGCCGCAGCTTGACGCTGGCTGACGCGGCACACAAATTCGGATCAGGCCGCGGTTGCCGGCCCGGCTGGGCCGGCGGCGGTCCGGAGATCAGCCATGCCTGCCAAGCTCGGCCGCGCTCGCGAGCGCGGTTCATCGCCAGCGACCGGGCATGCGTGCGCGCCAGCACGCTGGGCATGCGTGGCAAACCTTCCCGGCCGGGCGGACAAGTGCGCACAGGCGTCTGGCGAAGTCGGCTTACCGTCTGTAGATTAACCGAAGCGGAGCCGAGCGCCGCTCCCGGCGAAGCCGAGACAGACGCGGCTTTACGGGCTGGCGACGCCCGCTCCAGTTGAGGGATCGGTTCGACGCACATGAGACAGGTCCCCATGCAGGGCACCGCGAGTTCCACGAAGGGTCACTGGCCGGCGCAACGTGCGATCACGGCGTCCGGGTCGCGCGCGCCAGGCGGTGACGACCGATCCAACACGGCGATCATCACCCGCACGAAGCCGCGGACCAAACGGCCGAGCCTTTACCGGGTGCTCCTTTTGAACGACGACTACACGCCGATGGAGTTCGTGGTGCTCGTGGTCGAGCGGTTCTTCAACAAGAGCCACGAGGACGCCTACCAGATCATGATGCACGTGCATCAGAACGGGGTCGGCGAGTGCGGGGTCTTCACCTACGAGGTGGCGGAGACCAAGGTGACGCAGGTCATGGACTTCGCGCGCAAACACCAACATCCTCTCCAGTGCGTTATGGAAAAGAAATAGGCGCCGCTCGCGGTAGGCACCCACACAGAGGCCAGCTTTGCCAAGCTTCTCACGCAGCCTAGAACAAGCTCTCCACCGCGCCCTGGCGCTCGCGGGAGAGCGCCGGCACGAATACGCGACGCTGGAGCACCTCCTGCTCGCCCTCGTGGACGACCAGGATGCGGCCGCGGTGATGCGCGCCTGCAATGTCGAGATCGATACGCTCAAGCGCAGCCTCGTCGACTACGTCGATACCGAGCTGTCCAACCTCACCGGCGACGGGCGGCAGGACGCCAAGCCGACGGCGGGGTTCCAGCGCGTGATCCAGCGCGCTGTGATCCACGTCCAATCCTCCGGTCGCGAGGAGGTGACCGGGGCGAACGTGCTGGTGGCGATCTTCGCCGAGCGCGAGAGCCACGCCGCCTACTTCCTGCAGGAGCAGGACATGACCCGCTACGACGCGGTCAACTACATCAGTCACGGTATTGCCAAGCGCCCCGGCGCCTCCGAGTCGAAGCCCGTGCGGGGGGCCGAGGACGAGGGCGCGGCCGAGCGGCCGAGCGACGAGGGTGATCCCCGCGGCGGCGCCAAGAAGAAGGGCGACGCGCTCGACGCCTACTGCGTCAACCTCAACAAGAAGGCCCGCGACGGCAAGATCGATCCGCTGATCGGCCGCGAGACCGAGGTCCAGCGGACGATCCAGGTGCTCTGCCGCCGGCAGAAGAACAACCCGCTGCTTGTGGGCGATCCCGGCGTCGGCAAGACCGCGATCGCGGAAGGCTTGGCGCGCAAGATCATCCAGCACGAGGTGCCGGAGGTTCTGGCCGACGCGACGGTGTTCTCCCTCGACATGGGCACGTTGCTGGCCGGCACCCGCTATCGCGGCGACTTCGAGGAGCGCCTCAAGCAGGTGATGAAGGAGATCGAGGCGCACCCGAACGCGATCATGTTCATCGACGAGATCCACACGGTGATCGGCGCCGGCGCGACCTCGGGCGGGGCCATGGACGCGTCGAATCTGCTCAAGCCCGCGCTGGCTTCGGGCACGCTGCGCTGCATCGGCTCGACCACCTACAAGGAATACCGCCAGTACTTCGAGAAGGACCGCGCCCTCGTGCGCCGGTTCCAGAAGATCGATGTCAACGAACCGTCGATCCCCGACACGATCGAGATCGTGAAGGGCCTGCGCCCGTACTTCGAGGAGTTCCACAAGCTCAAGTACACGACCGAGGCCGTGAAGGCCGCGGTGGAGCTGTCGGCCCGCTACATCAACGACCGCAAGCTGCCCGACAAGGCGATCGACGTGATCGACGAGACCGG
>Ga0255028_100070_pt1 | contig 26571 bp, 22 predicted proteins | sample DRGLUT_MetaT_FD_178168 | JGI IMG/M metagenome (GOLD analysis project Ga0255028, IMG submission 178168) | Metatranscriptome of freshwater microbial communities from Pennsylvania, United States - DR:GLUT (Metagenome Metatranscriptome) | ecosystem: Environmental > Aquatic > Freshwater > Creek...
GCTTGTCCGAAGAAGGCTTGCCCGAAGAAGGCTTGCCCGAAGAAGGCTTGCCCGAGGAACTGTTACCGGCGTTCGGCTTCCGCCCGGGTGCAGCCGACCCGCCCTTGGGGGCCATCGCGCTCACCGGACCGTGATGGTCGGGACGATCGACATGCCCGGGCCGATCGCGACGTCCGTCGGCCAGTCGTTGACGACGATCTTCACCGGGATGCGCTGCGTCACCTTCACGTAATTGCCGGTGGCGTTCTGCGCCGGCAGAAGGCTGAAGGCGGTGCCGGAGCCCGGCTGCACCGAGGCCAGCGTACCGTGGATCTTGCGGCCCGGGTAGGCGTCGATCGCGATGTCGACCGGCTGGCCCGGACGCATGTCGGTGATCTGCGTCTCCTTGTAATTCGCTGTCACCCAGATGTCGTCCGGCACGAAGGTCGCGAGAGTCTGGCCGGCCTGGGCCAGCTGGCCGATGCCGCCGGTTAACCGGACGAGGCGGCCGGACTGCACGGAACGGACCGTGGTGTAGCCGAGATTCAGCTCGGCCTGCTCGACCTGCGCCGTGTCGCGGGCGAGCTGCGCCTGCGTCGAGGCCTTCTGCGCCTGGAGCGAGCCGATCTGCTTCTGCGCGGCGACCACGCTGGCATTGGCGCTCTGCAGCGCGGCCTGCCGCTGCTGGAGCGTCGAGGTCGCCGATTGCGATTGCTGGATCGAGCCCGAGCCGCGCTCGGCGAGGTCCTTGTAGCGGGCCGCATCCTCCTGGGCGAATTTCAGGGCCGCCTCGGCGGTGGCGACCTGCGCTTTCGACACGTCGATGTTGGCGTATTGCGCCTGGATCTGGGCATCGATGTTCTTGATCGCCGCATCGTCGGCCGCGACCTGGGCTTTCGCCTGCTCCAGGGCGATCTGGTAGTCGCGCTGGTAGATCTGGAAGAGCACCTGCCCGGCCTCGACGTGCTGATTGTCGGTGACCGGAACGTCGACGAGGTAGCCGCCGACCTTGGGCTGGATCGAGATGCTGCGCGCGTCCACGAAGGCGTCGTCTGTGCTCTCGTACGGGTGCATGTACAGGAGCCAGTAGAAGAACACGCCGACGCACAGAGCGGCCACCGCGAGCGCACCCAGCAGGAACGCGAACGGATGGCGGCGCAGGATGTTGGGCCGCCGCTCCTCGCCCTCCTCCTCATCCGCACTCTCGTCGTTCTCCGCCTCCGGCGCGTCCTGATCCGCCTCCTGATCCTCGCTCTCCGACCCGGGCTTGCGCGCCGTCTCGCGCGCGTGGGCTGGCCGACCGAGATCCAGGACATCGCGATCGACGACATCGCGATCGACCGCATCGGCCCGGCCATCGCCCGGCCGCACGCGCGCCTCCGCCTCGGAGGCCTGCCGCTGATCGTCAAACATGGGAAATCGTCGCCCGGTGGGCCGGCCCCTGACGGTGGCCGGACAGTGCATATCGCCCGCCTCGCACTGCAAAAGCCGAGCGCTGGCCCAAGGTTCCATGATGCGGTCGCCGGCCCCAGGAACGCTTGCCGCACTGCGGCGTTCTGCGCCCGGAACCTCTGCCGCTAACGGCAATACGCTCTGGAGTTCCGCCATGACCAGCAGTCCGACACCCAATTCCGGCCCGACGGCCACGTCGCCATCCGGCGTCCCGCTCGTCGGAGCCGCGCGCCTCGATGCCATGAGCGCGGCGCTCGCCCGCAACTGGTGGCTCGTCGCCCTGCGCGGTGTCGTCGCGATCCTGTTCGGCGCCGTGGCCTTCATCGCGCCCGGCGCCTTCGTGCTGTCGCTGGTGCTGTTCTTCGCCGCCTACATGTTCGCCGACGGCGTCTTCGCCATCGTCGGCGCGGTTCGGGCGGCGCAGCGCCACGAGCGCTGGGGCTTCCTGCTGCTGGAAGGCCTCGTCGACATCATCGTGGGTGTCGCGGCGGTGCTGGTCCCGGCGGCCGCCGTCTGGGCCTTCGTGCTGCTGCTCGCCGTCTGGGCCCTGGTGACCGGCGGCCTGATGATTGCCGCCGCCTTCCGGCTGCACCTCCATTACGGCCGCTGGTGGCTCGTCCTCGGCGGCGTCGTGTCGATCCTGTTCGGGATCGCGCTGATCCTCGAGCCGGGCATGTCGGCCCTGGTGCTGACGTGGTGGATCGGCGCCTACACCTTCGCCTTCGGCGTGCTCCTGCTGATCTTGGCCTTCCAGCTTCGGAGCCGGCACGGGGCGAACGGGCCGTCCATCACCCCGACCGGGCGCTGATCCGGGCCGGATCCGTGGCGCGATCCACACGGCCGCGTCAGGATCGACCTCCGGGCCCGATCGCACCGCGGTGATTGCGGGACACGGGGCCGGAAGCAGCCTAGAAGACGTCCTCGACCGGAACGGCCGGTCCCGGACCCTGCAATGCGATGACGCCCGACGCGCCGGAGCGCGCCCCCGCCGACGGGCCGACACCGTCAGATCCGAAGGCCATGCGCGTGCCGGGGGCCGATGCCGCCGATCCGCGCCTGGCTGCCCGCGAGGCGCGGCGCGCTGCTCTCGACCTGTTGCGGCACCTGTGGGTCCTGCTCGCCGCGGGCGGACGCGGGATCGCGCGTTTCGGAGGCGTCGCATCCGCCCGCACTCGCGCGCTCCTGGCGCGCAAACCGGATCGTGTTCGGTCGGAGATCCGGCCCAGCGCACCGTCCGCCGCGGACCGACCTGACGCCGAGCCCGGGACGCTCCGGCGCGGACCGGCGCGGCGGCGGCCGATCCTTCTCGCTGCCGGTGCCGCGATCCTGCTGCCGGTCCTGGCGCTGACGCTCTATCTGCTCGTCGCGCTCCTGACCCTGCCGCCGCTCGGCGGGGCCGTGGTTGAGACCGGCCAGCGGGCAATCACCGTCGAGGCCGATGACGGGCGCGTCTTCGCCACGCGCGGCAGCTTCCGCGGCCAGAAGCTCACCGCCGCCGACCTGCCGCCCCATCTCGCGCAGGCGATCGTGGCGATCGAGGACCGGCGCTTTTACAGCCATTGGGGCCTCGACCTGCGCGGGCTCGCGCGGGCGGCGTGGCGCAACGTCACGGGCGGCGGCGTGCGCGAGGGCGGATCGACGATCACGCAGCAATATGCGCGCCTGACCTCCCTCAACCAGGAGAAGACGCTCTGGCGCAAGGTCCAGGAAGCCTTCCTGGCGCTGCGCGTCGAGGCGACGATGAGTAAGGACGAGATCCTGCTCGGCTATCTCGACACCGCCTATTTCGGCGCCGGCGCCTATGGGGCGGATGCGGCTGCGCGGCGATATTTCGGCAAGCCGGCCAAGGCCTTGAGTCTGCCCGAGGCGGCCATGCTGGCCGGCCTCGTGCGCGCCCCGTCGCAGCTCGCCCCGACCCGCAACCTCGGCGGCGCCAAGGAGCGGGCGGACGTGGTCCTCCAGGCCATGGTGGAGACCGGCGCGATCACCCAGGCTGAGGCTGATGCGGCCCGCCGGCAGAGCGTGACCCTGAAGACGCCGCCCGAGACGCCGCCCGGGACCAACTACTTCCTCGACATGATCGCCGGCGACGTGAAGCGCCTCGCCGGCAAGGACGGCGACGTCACGGTCCGCTCGACCCTGAACCTCGACCTCCAGAGCCTCGCCGAGGGCATCGTCGCCCGCCGCCTCGACAAGGACGGGCGGCGCCGCAAGGTCGGTCAGGCGGCGATGGTGGTGCTGTCGAAGGAGGGCGCGATCCTCGCCATGGTGGGCGGCCGCGACTACGAGGACAGCCAGTTCAACCGCGCCGTCCAGGCCAAGCGCCAGCCGGGCTCGCTGTTCAAGATGCTGGTCTACCTGACCGCCTACGAGAACGGCTACAGCCCCGAATCCGTCCTGGTCGATCGTCCGGTCCAGATCGGCAATTGGGAGCCCGAGAACGACGACGGTCGCTATCGCGGCCCGGTGCCGCTGCGGACCGCCTTCGCGCTCTCGATCAACACGGTGGCGGCCCAGCTCGGCCAGGAGGTCGGCATCCCGGCGGTGATCGCCACCGCGCGCCGGCTCGGCATCCAGTCTGACCTGCCGAACGTGCCGAGCCTCGTCCTGGGTTCCGGCGGCGTGAATCTCTTGGAGATGACCCGGGCCTACGGATCGGTCCTCTCGGGCCGGACCCCGCTGCAGGCCTACGGCATCCAGGCGATCCGCGCGGCGGCACCGCAGCCGCTCTACGTGCAGACCGATCCCGCACCCGGGGCGACGCTCGCGCAGGAGCCGCGCACGATGATGCTCGACTCGCTTCAGGCGGTGGTCGAGTCCGGGACCGGCCGGGCGGCGCGGGTGCCCGGCCAGATCATCGGCGGCAAGACCGGCACGAGCCAGGATTTCCGCGATGCCTGGTTCGTCGGCATGACGCCGGACCTCGTGGTCGGGGTCTGGATCGGGAACGACGACGACAGCCCGATGAGCCGGATGTTCGGCGGCGAGATGCCCGCCGGGATCTTCCACGATTTCGTCCAGCGGGCGTCGGAGAAGCTCGCCAAGGGCAAGCCGCGCCCTTCGGCGGAGCGGGCCGAGCCGCCCCGCGCGGTGGCGGCCGTGGCGGATCCGACCCCGGCCGGCGAGATCCGGGGCGTGCCGGAGGTGATCGATACCGGGACCCTGAACCTGCGCGGCCGCGTCGTGCGCCTCCTCGGGGTAGAGGGCGAGCGCGGCCACCTCGCCCGCCAGCTCGCGAGCTACCTGCGGCGGCGGGAGGTGGTCTGCACGGGCATCTCCGACGGCGCGAAGGCCCGCTGCCGCATCGAGGGCGACGATCTCGCCGGGCTGATTCTGACGGCCGGCGGCGCCCGCGCCTCGGAGGATGCGCCGCCGGACCTGCTCGGGGCCGAGGAGCAGGCGCGGGCCGAGCGGGTCGGCCTGTGGGGCCGGTAGGGCGTCAGACCCGGCCGAGCTTGGCGAGCGTCAGCGGGTCGGGCGAGCCGCCGAAATACTGCGTCAGCGCCTGGGCGAAGAGCGGCTCGTCCGGCGCGGCGGCGGCGAACAGCGTCATGCTGGAGCGGAACTTGACGTCGTCGGGGGCGCCGAAAATCGCGTGCGCCGACCGCCCGGCCACGGCGTTGACGGCCGCCGTGCAGGTGCGCAGCCGCGGTCCGAGCACCGGATGCTCGAGGTAGGCGCCGGCCTCGCCCAGGGATCCGATCGCGTAACGCTGCGCCTTCGGGCTGGACCCGAGGCCGGCGATCTGGGGAAAGATGAACCACATCCAGTGGCTGCGTTTCTCCCCGGCCTGCAGCTCCGCGAGGGCGCGCGTGTAGACGCCCTCCTGTGCCGCGACGAAACGGTCAAGATCGTAGGGCTCGGCCACGGGCTGCTCCTCGACACCTATCCCTGACGCATCGGCCGCCCTGGTGTATGCGGCCGCCATGCTCGAAAACCTCATCAGCTTCATGATCGCGAACCCGGCGGCGAGTCACGCGATGACGGCGGTTCTGGAGACCGCCGGGATGGCCGTGGCCCTGATCCTCCTGCGCACGCCCCGTCCCGAGGGCACCGCGGCGCTCCTGGTCTCGACCTACTATTACGGCCGCGAGGCCGGACAGCGCGAGCACGACATCAAGCATGCCGGCTGGGACGCGGTTCAGGCGCATCTCGGCGCCGAGTTCCTGTACGGCTGGTCCCTGCCGAACCTGCAGCAATGGATCGCACCGACCTGTGCGGCCTGGGCGGTGGCAGCCGCGCTCTTCCTGATCCGGTCGCGGGCATCGCGACTCCAAGTCGCCACGCCGGGACGCCGCTCCTAGAGCCGTTTCCGATCGTGTGGCAACGGTTTGCAGGAAGGCGACCCCGGTCGCGGCAGCCGCGCCATGCCCCCTCTCCCGTGCGGGCTACGGGCTCGACGCGTGAGACGATGGATCGGCCTGCCGATGGCCTGGGCGGGTTGAGCAATCCCGTCTTTCCGGGGCGCCGCAGGCGAGCCCGGATCCGGAGGGGCACGCCGGAGGCGGGCAATTCAGAACCGCCCCTAGCCCGCACGGGAGCGGGCCCCGCGATTCGTCCGGCTCGGGCACGTCCATCGCCTCCGGCCGAACCCGATCGGGAACGGCTCGCGTTTCCCCCGTCGGCGTAGCGAAACTCAGCCCCGCGTGAACGACCCGTCGGGCAGCCCGATCTTGCTGCAATCGCCGAGACGCCGCCGGCAAGAGGCGATGATCTGCCCCGTCTCCCGACTGCTGCACTGACGCCGGGCCGGCACCGCGAGGTCACGCAGGTGGTCGATCACCGGGCCGCGCTGCTTCTCGCCCCGGCCGATCACCGGCTCGACCCTGGCGGTCACCGTTCCGGCAACGGTGTCCCAGAAGTCGGCAGGGTTCTCATGGACTCCCCGATCGAAGGCTCGTGCATCGCTCGTCCCTTCCGGCTCACAGGCGGCTTGTCGGGCCATTCGGGAGGGGCCGCGTCGACCCATCTCGAAGGCCGGTCCGGGATCGCCCGTCCGCACCGCGCGGCTCACTGCATCGTCATCGCAGGGCGCGGCGGTGCGGAGTCGACGTTGGTCCCGACAGCCAGCAAGGTATCGGCATCCCCGCCATTTTGCCCGCTCACGAGCATTTGGCACGCGGGGACGCGCAGCCGCGAGATCCCCGGACAGCCGCCGCCTCTCGAGCGCCGAGGCCGTGCGCGGGCGCAGCGCCGGGAGCCTCGACACGCCGGCGCGGGGCCTATCTTGACGGGACCTGCTTCCTGACGGCGCGCCGCACCGCGGCCCGGACCTGCACTCGGAGATCAACGCATGCCGCAGATCACCATCGGCGGACTCTCGTTCCGGTACCTCCTCGAGGGACCCGAGGGGGCACCGGTCATCGCCTTCTCGAACTCGCTGGGTGCGACGCTGGAGATGTGGGACGCCCTGCTCCCGGCGCTCGGCGGACGGTACCGGACCCTCCGGTACGACACGCGGGGCCACGGCGGCACGGAGACCCGCGATGCGCCCACGGAGATCGCCACCCTGGCCCAGGACCTTGCAGGGCTGCTCGATGCCCTCGGCCTCGGCCGGGCCCATCTGGTGGGCCTGTCGCTCGGCGGCATGATTGTGCAGGCGCTCGCGAGCGCCGATCCCGCACGGCCGCTCAGCGCGACCCTCATGGCGACCGCCGCCCACATGCCGGGCGCTCAGACATGGAACGAGCGTGCCGAGACCGTGCGGACCCAGGGGACCGGAGCGGTCGTCGAGGCGACGCTGGGGCGCTGGTTCACCGCGGATTTCGCGCGGCGCGCGCCGATGACGGTTCAGGCGATCCGCGACCACTTCCTCGCCTGCGACCCGGCGGGTTACGCAGTCTGTTGCGGCGCGATCGGACGCATGGATCTGCGGCCGTCTCTCTCGGCGATCACGGCGCCGACCCTGGTGATCGCCGGACGCGACGACCCGTCGACGCCTCCGGCGATGGCCCAGGAGATCTGCGGCGGGATTCCCCAGGCCGAGCTCGTGGTTCTGCCGCGGGCCGCGCATCTGCTGGCGGTCGAGCGCGCCGAAGCCGCCGGCGGCTACCTCCGCGCCTTCCTCGACCGCAACACGTCAGGAGGCTGAACGGCTCGGGGGGATCTGCGCGAACAGGAGGGGGGACAAAGAGCATGCTGTGCATCCCCTCGCCCACAAAGGAGAGACGCGGATCCGTCGCGCGCGCTCTTCGTCGCCCGCGGATTCATCCACCTCGATCCCGAAGCCGAATCTCAACCATTGAGTGTCAGTCTGGCGGCTGCGGGCCTGCGTAATCGGCTCGCGGAGCCCGCGTATCATGGCCCATACCGCAGCGCCCGGCGCCCCGGTCCCGTCCGGGATGACGGCCGGCATCCCGCTCCTGGCGGCCGTCGAGGGCTTGGCCAAGGCGCTGTTCGCGGCCTTCATCTTTTTCGCCTGCTTCGCCTTCTCCGAGACGTCGCCCTACGACGCCGTGGCGATCCCCACGATCGTGCTGTGGCTCTGCCTCGGCGTGCGCCTCCACCGCGGGACGGTGCCGCTGCTCGCGCTCCTGCTGCTCTATCTCGCGGCGATCGTCACGGCGCTGCTGCCGTACCTCAACGAGGATTTCCCGGTCACCTGGACGATCCAGCTGATCTACCTTTCGGTCACCTGCATCTTCTTCGCGATGTTCTTCGCCGACGACACCCACGCCCGAATGGAGCTGGCGCTCAAGGCCTACACCGCGAGCTGCGTGTTCTCTGCGGCGCTCGGCATCGTCGGCTACCTGCAATGGCTCGGAATCGAGGACCTGTTCTACAAGTACGACCGCGCCTCGGGGACATTCCAGGACCCGAACGTGTTCGGATCGTTCCTGACGCTGGGCGCCCTCTACCTGATGCACGGTCTGCTCACCGGCTCCACGCGGCGGCCGCTGATCTCCCTCGCCGGGCTCCTGATCATCGTCGCCGGCATCTTCCTGTCGTTCTCGCGCGGGTCTTGGGGCGGCAGCGTCGTGGCGGTGCTGCTGATGGTCGGGTCGGTCTACGCGGGCAGCGCCTCGCCCCGCCTGCGCCGGCGCATCGCGTTCCTGACGTTGGCGACGATCGTGCTCGGCACCGTGGCGGTGATCGCCCTGCTCTCGGTCGACCACGTCCACAAGATGTTCGAGACCCGCGCCGCCCTGACCCAGGACTACGATCAGGGCGAGACCGGCCGCTTCGGCAACCAGATCCGGGGCTTCGCCATGCTGCTGGAGCGGCCGTTCGGGATGGGCCCGATGCATTGGCGGCTGGTCTTCGGGCTGGAGCCGCACAATTCCTACATCGGATCCTTCGCCAATGGCGGCTGGCTCGGGGGCGCGGTCTTCATCGGTCTGGTCCTGACGACCAGCGTGGTCGGCTTCCGGCTCCTGATGCGGCCGTCGCCCGTCCGGGCGCACGCGCAGATCGTCTGGCCGGCGCTGCTGATGTTCTTCCTGCAGGCCTTCCAGATCGACATCGAGAAATGGCGGCACGTCTACATGATGCTCGGCATGGTCTGGGCGCTGGAGGCCGCGCGGGTGCGCGCGACCACGTCGCAGGCCGGGCGCGCTTGAAACGCGGGCGCGGCCGGGTCATCGCTGGCTTGCGGCCGAGCTGATCGCCGAGCGGCGCATCCGCACCGGGAGACGGTACGTGACGACACAGCCGGACACTGAGGCGGATCGGCTCGCCGCCCTGAACGCCCTGGGCATCCTGGGCACGCCGCCCGAGCCGCATTTCGACGCCGTCTGCCGCACGGCCCGCCGCCTGTTCGGCGTGCGCAGCGCCTTCGTGGCGCTGATCGACGACACGCATCAATGGCTGAAAACGCCGTGCGCCGACGTTCCGGTCCGGATGCCGCGCGCGGAGAGCTTCTGCCAGCATACGATCCGCGGCGATGCCGTGCTGGTCGTTCCCGACGCTCGGCTGGATCCCCGATTTCGCGATGCGGCGCTCGTCACCCGCGCGGGCGGAATCCGCTTCTACGCGGGCGTTCCGCTGAGCCTCGAGGAGGGGCTGCGGATCGGCACGTTCTGCCTCGCCGATCCCGAGCCCCGCGCCACCTTCTCGGAGGCCGACCAGGCGGCCCTGCGCGACCTCGCCGAGATCGTCGTCGCCCATCTGCGGCTGACGGAGGCCAATGCGCGCCGGGGCCGCGAGATCGAGCAGGGCGTCATCCGCGAGGCCCTGATCCGTGAGCAGCACCGCGAGATCAACGCCCGCGCCCGCGCCCAGGAGGCGGTGAACCACCAGCTCACGATGGCCGAGCAACTCGCCAGCATCGGCAACTGGCGCGTCGAGTTCGCGGACGGTCAGCAGGTCTGGTCGGCCAGCCTCCACGCGATCGCCGGTCGCGACCCCAAGACGCCGCCGCCCCGGCTCTCCGGCTTCGCGCAGATCTACCATGCCGACGACCGTGCCAGGATCGAGGCGATCGTCGCGGAGGCCGTCGCCCACCGCAGGAGCTTCGACTTCGAGGCGCGGCTGCTGCGGCCCGACGGGCAGACCCGCCACGTGGTCGTCCGTGGGATGGTCCGCGGGGACGGCGCGGTCGCGGGCCTCGTCGGGGTGCTGATCGACGTCACCGACCGTCGGCGCGCCGAGGACGAGGTCCGCCGCAGCGCGCTGCGCTACCGCAGCCTCGCCGAGACGCTGCCGCTCCTGGTCTGGACCATGCGGGTCGGCGACGGGCAGGCGACCTACGCCAACGCGCAGTTCCACAGCTACTATGGAGCGATCGGGCCGGAGCGGGCCGAGCGCCTCGTCCGCAACCATCCGGAGGATTCCGCCGCCATGGAGGCGGCCTGGAACCGGGCGGTCGAGACCGGCACGGGCTACAGCGGCCAATGGCGGATCCGGCGCCACGACGGCGCCTATCGCTGGCACAAGATCGCGCTGATCCCGATCCGGCTCGATCCCGCGAGCGGCGCGGTGGCGGAGTGGCTCGGGACCGCCCTCGACGTCGACGACATCGTCACGGCACGGCTGGCGGTCGAGGAGGCCCGCGGCCTTCTGGGGATCGCTCTGGACGCCGCGGGCGCCGGCACCTGGGACTGGGACATGCGCACGGGGATCGCCACCCTGAGTCCCGAGAGCGCGCGCATGCACGGCCTGTCCGATTTGGGTGAACCCCACGCGCTCGCCGCGGCGGACTGGACGGCGCTCCTCCATCCCGACGATGTCGGGGATGTCTGGGACGAGATCCGGCGGGCGGTGGAGACCTCCACCGCCTACGCGGCCGAGTTCCGGGTGGGCGAGCGCTGGCTCTATGCCCGCGGGCGGACCCTGTTCGGGCCCGAGGACCAGCCGCAGCGGATGGTCGGCCTGCATCTCGACATCACCGAACGCAAGGCCGCCGAGGCCGCCCTGCGCGCGGCGACCTGGGATGCGGAGGCTGCACGCGCAGAGGCCGAGCGGGCAAGCGCGGCCAAGAGCGAGTTCCTGGCCGCCATGAGCCACGAGATCCGCACGCCGCTGAACGGAATCCTCGGCTACGCCGATCTCCTCCTCGACGAGAGCACCATCCAGAACGAGGACCGGCGCCGTCTGGAGCTGATCCAGAGCTCGGGCGCGGCGCTGCTCACCGTCGTCAACGACATCCTCGACTTCTCGAAGATCGAGGCCGGGGAACTTACCCTCGATCCGGTCTCCTTCCCGCTGATCTCGATCGTGGACGGCACGGTCTCGATCGTCCGTGGCAGCGCGCTCCGGAGCGGCCTCGCCATCGAGGCCCGGATCGATCCGGCCCTCCCGAACTTCGTGGTCGGCGACCCCGGCCGCCTGCGGCAGGTCTTGCTGAACCTCCTCAACAACGCCGTGAAGTTCACTCCCGCCGGCTCCGTCACCGTGACCGTGCAGCGGGAGGGCGAGAGCCTCGCGCCGGACGGTACTCCCGGCGACGTCGTCCGGTTCGCCGTGACCGATACCGGCATCGGCATCGCGCCGGCGCAGCAGGACCGGCTGTTCAAGCGCTTCAGCCAGGTCGACGGTTCGATCAGCCGCCGCTTCGGCGGCACCGGCCTCGGACTGGCGATCTCGCGCCACCTCGTCACGCTCATGGGCGGCGAGATCGGGGTCGAGAGCCGAGAGGGAGAGGGATCGACCTTCTGGCTCCGACTCATCCTGCCGCGAAGCGCAGAAATCGCCGGCGCGGACGGCGTGCCCGCCGGCGGGGAGACGGCCGTAGCCCTGCGATCGCCGCCGGTCGTGGAGGCCGCAGCCCGCACGGCTCCGAAAGCCGCGCCGCTCCGCTTGCTCCTTGTGGAAGACGTGCCGCTCAACCAGGAACTCGCCTGCGCGGTTCTCGAATCCCAGGGCTACGCGGTGGATGTGGCCGGGGACGGAGCCGAGGCGATCACGGCGGTCGGGACATCCGTCGCCGCGGGCCGCGCCTACGACCTCGTCCTGATGGACGTCCAGATGCCCCGCGTCGACGGGCTGACCGCCACCCGCCGGATCCGAGCGCTCGCGCCGCCGGCCTGTGACATCCCGATCGTGGCGATGACCGCCAACGTCCTGCCGGCGCAGATCGAGGAGCTGCGCGAGGCCGGCATGGACGATCATGTCGGCAAGCCCTTCCGCCGGGCCGACCTCTTCGCCACGATCAGCCGCTGGACGGCACCGGGGGCGCGCCGTCCGGCACGGTCGGAGGAGCCGCGCCGCCGGGCGAAGATCGATTCCGCCATCCTCGACGCCGCGGTGCTCGGCGAGATGGAGGTGAGTTTCGGATCCGACCGCGTGGCAGCGCTTCTCGATCTCCTGGCGAATGAATTGTCGGAGCGTTTCCGGCCGAGCGAGACCGATCGGCTTCAAATTGCCCACGACGCGCACGCGCTCGTGGCGGCGGCGGGACTCCTGGGCTTCGTCGGCCTGTCCCGCCTGTGCCGCGAGGTCGAGGCCGCCGCCCATGCGGGCGCCGACCTGATGCCGCTGATCCGGCGCCTGGAGGTCCAGCGTGCGACCGCCCTGCGCGCCATTCGCCAGCTGCGCGCGGCGTGAGCCCGGATGCAGGATTGGGAGGCCGGTAAACCGTTCCCGGCCGACGGCGCCGCCCACATCGGCGGAGCAAAGCAATCCGGCCGTCACGACGCCGACCGGACGTCTCAGCCTGGATCGTCGGCGGGCTTCTCGCCGGACGGGGCGAACAGGTCCTCCGGCGCGATCACGGTGACGCGGCGCTGTGCCAGGTCGAGAACGGGCACGAAGGCCTTCGTGAAGGGAAGGAGCGCGGTGGCACCTCCGCCCGGGGGACGCAATTCCAGCAGGTCGCCGCTGCCGTAATTCGGTACCGCGACGATCACCCCGATGGGCGTCCCGGCCTCGTCCACCGCCGTGGCGCCGATCAGGTCGGCGGCATAGACCTCGTCGTCATCCTCGGGCGCGGCCAGACGGTCGCGCGGGACGAACAGGGCGACGCGGTTGAGCGCCTCCGCGGCGTTGCGGCCGGAGACGCCCTCGACGCGGGCGATCAGCATGTCGGGCGATGTACCGGGAGCGGGGCGCACTTCGGCAAGCGTCAGGGTCCTCCCGTCCGCCGTCTGCAGGGGGCCGTAGCCCGCGATCGCCCGTGGATCGCCGGTGTAGGATTTGAGCCGGACCTCGCCGGTGAGGCCGTGCGCCCGCCCGAACTCGCCCAGGAGGACGAGGTTCGGATCGGGCGGCACGGGCGGCGGCGCCGGCTTGGGGGCCGGTGCCTTGGGCGAAGTTGCGGCGCCCGGCGCAATCGCGCCGATCGCCGTGCTCGTGCGGCCACGGCGGCCGCCGTCGCGGGGCGTGGGACCTGCGGGGCGGCGCGCCATGACCGAGCGCCTTACGCGGCGGCGTCCTCGGCGGGCGCTGCGGCCTTCTCGGCGCGCTTGGCGGCACGCTCCTTGGCCTTCTCGCCCGGCTCGGCCTTCTGCGGGTTGTTGCGGGTCGGGCGCTTGGCGAGGCCCGCCTGATCGAGGAAGCGCAGGACGCGGTCGGTCGGCTGCGCGCCCTTGGCGAGCCAGCTCTGGATCTTCTCGTTGTCAAGGATGATGCGGGCCGGATCGTCCTTGGCCTTCATCGGGTCGTAGGCGCCGACCTTGTCGATGAAGCGGCCGTCGCGCGGGGCGCGGGCGTCGGCGACGACGATACGGTAGTAGGGGCGCTTCTTGGCGCCGCCGCGGGTGAGACGGATCTTGAGGGCCATGGTCTGACTACTTTCGCTGTTGCTCGATCTGGGACTCGTGGTCCGCCTTGATCGACTGGTGGTGCCGAATGACTTCCTTGACCACGAAGGCCAGAAACTTCTCGGCGAAGTCGGGGTCGAGCTTGGCGTCGACCGCGAGCTTGCGGAGCCGGGCGACCTGACGGGCCTCCCGGTCCGGATCGGAAGGGGGGATCCCCTTTCGGGCCTTGAGCTCGCCGACCCGCTGCGTGCAGCGGAAGCGTTCGGCGAGGAGATGGATCAGCGCCGCATCGAAATTGTCGATGCTGTCCCGCAAGCGCGCGAGTTCGGGATCGACGGCCTGCGCCGCGAGCACGTTCATTTCTTCTTCCCCGGCATGAACCCACCGAGACCCGGAAGTTTCGGGCCGCCGAGGCCCGGAAGCCCCGGAAGTTTGGGCATTCCGCCCCCGCCCAAGCCCGGCGGCATCGGCGGCAGCTTGCCGCCGAACTGCTTCTCGAGCTGCGCGATCTGCTCCGGGGTCGGCTCCGGCATGCCGGGTGGCAGGCCAGGCATGCCGCCGCCCATCCCACCGCCGCCGAGGCCGAACATCGAGCCGAGTGCCTGCCCGATCCCGCGCTTGCCCTGGCCCATCGCCTTCATCATGTCGGCCATGGTCCGGTGCATCTTCAGGAGCTTGTTGATCTCCGAGACGTCGACGCCCGAGCCCGCCGCGATGCGCTTCTTGCGGCTGTTCTTGAGCAGATCGGGGTTCTTGCGCTCCTGCAGGGTCATCGACGAGATGATCGCGCGCTGGCGCTTGAACATCTTCTCGTCGAGGTTGGCACCCTCGACCTGCTTCTTGATGGCGCCCATCCCGGGCAGCATGCCCATCAGGCCGCCGATGCCGCCCATCTTCTCCATCTGGGCGAGCTGCATGGACAGGTCTTCGAGATCGAACTTGCCCTTGCGCATCTTCTCCGCGGTGCGGAGCGCCTGCTCGTGGTCGATGGTCTCGGCCGCCTTCTCGACCAGCGAGACGATGTCGCCCATGCCGAGGATGCGGTTGGCGACGCGGGACGGATGGAATTCCTCCAGCGCGTCGACCTTCTCGCCGACGCCGACGAGCTTGATCGGCTTGCCGGTGACGGCCCGCATCGACAGAGCCGCGCCGCCGCGGGAATCGCCGTCCATGCGGGTCAGCACGATGCCGGTGACGCCGAGCCGCTCGTCGAAAGCGCGGGCGGTGTTGACCGCGTCCTGACCGGTGAGCGCGTCGGCGACCAGCAGCACCTCGTGCGGCCGGGTCGCGGCCTTCACCTCGGCGACCTCGGCCATGAGGCCCTCGTCCACCGTGGTGCGGCCGGCGGTGTCGAGCATCACCACGTCGAAGCCACCGAGACGGGCGGCGTCCATGGCGCGCTTGGCGATCTGCACCGCCGACTGGCCGGCGATGATCGGGAGGGATTCGACGCCGACCTGCTTGGCCAGGACCGCGAGCTGCTCCATGGCGGCCGGGCGGCGGGTGTCGAGGGAGGCGAGCAGCACCTTGCGCTTCTCGCGGTCCGAGAGGCGCCGGGCGATCTTGGCGGTGGTGGTGGTCTTGCCCGAGCCCTGCAGGCCGACCATCAGGATCGGCACCGGGGCGGGGGCGTTGAGGTCGACGGTCTCGGCGTCGGTGCCGAGCATCGCCACGAGCTCGTCGTTGACGATCTTCACGACCATCTGGCCGGGCGTCACCGACTTGAGCACGACGGCACCGACGGCCTTCTCCTTCACCCGGTCGGTGAAGCCGCGGACCACCTCGAGAGCGACGTCGGCCTCCAGCAGGGCCCGGCGCACCTCGCGCATGGCGGCGGTGACGTCGGCCTCGGTCAGGGCACCCCGGCGGGTCAGCCCGGAGAGGATGCCGGAGAGGCGGTCGGACAGGCCTTCGAACATGCGCTGGACCCGGGGTTACTGCTCGAGGCCGGCGCGCTCCACGCGGCGCGCCTGGAGGGCGGCCTCGAAGCTGCGCAGGGCGCTGGCGAATTTGTCCCGGCATCCCGGGTTGCAGAAGCCGACGACGGCACCGTTGTAGAGCGTCAGCGAGTCAGCCGAGATCGGCTTGCCCGACCACGGGCAGGTCTCGTTGATTGCGTCCTCGATCTTCAACGCTTCTTGATCTCGCGTCATGCGGGTGCCTCGGCCGGCGGACCCCGTCGCGGCGGATCAGGCCAACACCCATCGCGCCCGAGGGCGCAGACGCGCTGTCGGGCGTTGACCTCCGGCCTCGGGGGACCGGTCGGCTTGGCATCGGTCGATCTGCTACGGATCGGGAGGGCGGGGCGTAGCCGCGATGAGGCAGAAAGTCAATTTTTCGTCCCGCGGGCCGCCGGGGCGCGCCAGCGCGGCCCGAAACGGGGCGTCCGATCGCGATTAACTTTTACCGATCGTTAAGCATGTTCGGATTGTCATCGCTGGGTATTCGCTCAGGACGCCTCCCATGTCGGAACCCGCCCGCTCCACACCGCCGCTCGAGGCCGGCGGGCGCTCCGCGCCCGGCCCGCTCCGCGACTGGCTCGCTGCCATGAAGTCTCAGGCTCCGGCCGAGCTGCGCGGCGACGCGCGGACCGAGGAGCCGCATCCGGAGCCGAAAGCCGGTCGCTCGGCCGAGACTTGGGCGCCGCGGCTCGTGCAACCGGCCGAGGCGCCCCGCGCCGACGCCGAGGATGCCGACGTGTCCGAGCTGATGGCCGAGAACATGATGCTCAAGGCCAAGCTTCGCGTGGAGGCCGACCGCCAGGATGAGCTCCAGGGGATCCTGGCCGAGGAGATCCGCACGCTGCGCGAGCATATCCGCGAGGAGATCGGCTCGATGGAGGATCTGCGGGCCGAGCAGGAGGAGATCCGTGCGGAGCGCGACGAGTTCCGCCGGGAGCGCGAGCGGTTCCGCATCGAACGGGAAGAGATGCGGGCCGAGCGCGACCGGGCGATCACCGAGCGCGATGCGCTTCGGCTCGAGCGCCTCACCCTGGCGGGCGAGCGCGATGGCCTGCGCGAGGAACGCGATCTGTGGCGGGCCCGCACGGAGGCGCTGGCTCAGCCGCTGTTCCAGAGCCAGAAGCGCTGAGGCCGTCCGGACAGGCCCCTGAAAAGCCGAAGGGCCACCCGAGAGGGTGGCCCTTCCATTGCCGAACCGTCATGTCCGGCGGAACTGTCCCGAGATCGGGTCTCTGACGCGTCTTAGAGCGACGCGCCGGAGGCGACGGTCCAGGTCCGATGAGCCGAGACACACGGCTGATGACAATGAGACACTGGATCACCTCCTTTCGTTGGTTGCGGGTGAGGCGAAGTTAGGTGGGCGCACCCGGCTTGTGAAGCCCTGCCCCTGCGCCCGTTTGTCCTCCCCCGCGCCGGCGCTTTGCCGCCCGGGCGGCTGGGCGTATGACGGTCGGATCGCAGTCAGCCCGAACCCCATTGAACGCGCCCTTCACACATCCGCCGCGTCCCCCCGACGAGGCCGCGCTCGATCCCGACGCGATGCGCCAGCCGCTCGGCAACGCGTGGTACTGCGTCGGCCAGTCCCGGAGCCTGGGTAAGGCGGGGAGCCGGACCGGCCTCCGGGCCGTGGCGCTGAACGGCGAGCAGATCGTGATCGGCCGCGCCCCCGACGGCAGCCCCTTCGCGCTGCGTGACCGCTGCCCGCACCGCGGCATGGCCCTGTCGAAGGGCCGCTTCGACGGCGACACACTGATGTGTCCCTTCCACGGCTGGCGCTTCGGAACGGACGGTCGCTGCCGCGATGTCCCGACCCTGTCGGAGCACGATGCCGCCGACTTCTCCCGCATCCAGGTGCAGCGCTTCCCCGTCCGCGAGAGCGCCGGCTTCCTCTGGGTGAACCCGCATATCGGGGCCGCCGCTGGCGATGTGCCGGCCGTTCCGGAGCTGGATTTCGAGCCGGCGGGATCTCTCGTGGTCGAGCTCGTGGTCGAGGCCTCCTTCGATCTCACGACCTTGAGCCTCGTGGATCCGGGCCATGTCGCTTTCGTCCACGATTCCTGGTGGTTCCGGCCCTCCAAGCAGCTCCGCGAGAAGGTGAAGACCTTCCAGCCGGTCCCCCACGGCTTCGTCATGACGAGCCACGCCACCACGACGAGTTCGCCGGTCTATCGCCTGCTCGGCGGGGTGCCCGAGGTCGAGATCGAGTTCCGCCTGCCGGGCGTCCGCCTCGAGCGGATCCGCGCGGGCGCCAAGCGGGTGGCGAACTACACCTTCGCGACCCCGCTGACGCCGGACCGGACGCTGCTGACCAACGCCCTGTACTGGAGCATGCCGGCGCTGAACCTGCTCAAGCCCGTCGCGCGCCCGCTGATGCGCCAGTTCCTCACCCAGGACCAGCAGGTGCTCCAGCACGCGCAGGACGGGCTCGACCGCAAGCCGACCATGGTGCTGTTCGGCCAGGGCGACCTGCCGTCGCAATGGTATTTCCGCCTCAAGCGCGAGGCGCTCGAATCCGTGCGTGACGGGCGACCATTCACGAACCCTCTGGAGCGGCGGGAGCTGCGCTGGCGGTCCTGACGGCTGGGCCAAGCATCGATCCGCGTCTATCCGGCGATTTAAGATCCTATTAACCATACCAAGAGCAATCATTGCGGCGCTGTACATCTACTTGGGATGCCTCGCGCCGATGCCCCGCTTCTTCATCGACCTTCATGACGGCTTGCAGCCGATCCGCGACGAGGTCGGCTTCGATCTGCCGGACCTGCCGGCCGCGCGCGCCAAGGTCACACGGATCATGTCGGCGATCGCCCGCGACATGTTGCCGGATGTCGAGCGTCAGGATTACGTGGCCTGCGTCCGCGACGGCGTCGGCAAGGTGGTCTACCGGGCGCGCCTGTCGCTGGCCGCCGAGATGGTCGACTGAGCGATCCTGCGACGACCTCGCCCTGGGGCTCGCTGCCGCAAGACATGAGAACTTGACCGGGGCGCGAGATCGGCCATCTCCGATCCATGAAACGGCGCAGCCTGCTCACGGTCGCCAGCGCGGCCACGGTGATGACGCTCGGCGGTGTCGGCTATGCCGCGCACCGGCGCGGCAAGAACCCCTATTACGACGGACCGACCTCGGACCATTTCGATGGGCTGCGGTTCTTCTCGCCCGATCAGGCGACCGACAAGTCGCTGCCGGACGTGCTCCGCTGGCAGGCCAAGCGTCAGCGCGAGCGCTGGCCCAAATCGTTCCCGAGCCCGTTTCCGGCGGACCGCCCCCCCGAGCGGGTCTCCGGGTTGCGGGTCGTGCTGATCGGCCATGCGAGCTACCTCGTGCAGGTCGCCGGCCGCAACATCCTGATCGATCCGGTCTTCGCCAGGCGCGCCAGCCCGGTCCGCTTCGCAGGGCCGAAGCGCGTGAACCCGCCGGGAATCGCACTGGCCGACCTGCCGCCCATCGACGCGGTGCTGATCACCCACAACCACTACGACCATCTCGACGGGCCGAGCCTCGCCCGGATCTGGCAGGCGCATCAGCCGCTGATCGTGGCGCCGCTGGGCAACGATGCCATCCTGCGCGGCTACGATGACACGATGCATGTCGAGACGCGCGACTGGGGCCAGTCGGTCGATCTCGGCAACGGCCTGCAGGTCCACCTGACGCCCGCGAACCATTGGTCGGCCCGCGGCGTCAACGACCGGCGCATGGCGCTGTGGTGCGCCTTCGTGATCACCTCGCCCCGGGGCGTGCATTATCACGTCGGCGATACCGGGTTCGGCGACGGTGCGCTCTTCCGCGAGATCCGGGCTCTCTTCGGGCCGCCCCGGCTGGCGACCCTGCCGATCGGGGCCTACGAGCCGCGCTGGTTCATGCAGGCGCAGCACGTCAATCCGGCCGAGGCGGTCGCAGCCTTCACGCTGCTCGGCGCCGCGCAGGGGTTGGGTCACCACTGGGGCACGTTCCAGTTGACCGACGAGGGTGTCGCGCGGCCCGCCGAGGCGCTGACGGCGGCACTCGCCGAGGCGGACATCCCGCCAGAGCGGTTCGTGGCTCTGCGGCCCGGTCAGGTCTGGCAGGCCTGAACGCCGGCGAGCCGGCTGCCGCCGATTTAGGCATGATGCGTGCATCATTCTGTATGCAGCATGGATCAGCGGCGCCTGGATCGCCGCCGCGCGTCTGAACGGCGTGTGCCGCTCCATGCGGTGCAGCCGCTTTCAGCCGAGAGACACGATGGACCCGATCAAGCCGACACGCCGCTCATTGATGGCCGGAGGCGCGGCGCTCGCAGCCTTCGGGGCGGCGGGCCGGGCCGGCGCACAGGGCGCGGCCCCGGGCAGCCTGACCTACGGCATCTCGATGACCGACCTGCCGCTCACCACCGGGCAGCCCGACCGGGGCGCGGGCGGCTACCAGTTCACCGGCCTGACCCTGTACGACCCGCTGGTCGCCTGGGAGCTCGACGTCGCGAACCGGCCGGGCAAGATGGTCCCCGGGCTCGCCACCGCCTGGGAGAGCGATCCGGCCGATCCCAAGGTCTGGACCTTCCACCTGCGCGACGGCGTGGCGTTCCACGACGGCTCGGCCTTCGATGCCGACGCGGTGATCTGGAACTTCGACAAGGTGCTCAACAAGGAGGCGCCGCATTTCGACCAGCGCCAGGCCGCCCAGGTCCGCCCGCGGCTGCCCGGTGTGGCGAGCTACCGGAAACTCGACGCCAAGACCGTTCAGGTCACGACCAAGACCCCCGACAGCCTGTTCCCCTACCAGATGCTCTGGTTCCTGATCTCCTCGCCGGCGCAGTACGAGAAGGTGGGCCGGGACTGGGCGAAGTTCGCCTTCGAGCCCTCGGGCACGGGACCGTTCCGGATGGGCCAGCTGGTCCCGCGCGTGCGCCTCGAGCTCCTGCCGAACGCCGGCTACTGGAACCCCAAGCGGGTGCCGAAGCTGTCGAAACTCACGCTGACCTGCGTGCCGGAGGACCTCGCCCGTGTGAACGCGCTCCTGTCCGGCAATGTCGACCTGATCGAGTCGCCGGCGCCCGATGCCGTGCCGCGCCTGAAGGCCGCCGGCATGCGCGTCGTCGGCAACGACACGCCGCATGTCTGGAACTACCACCTCTCGATGCTGGAGGGCTCGCCCTGGCGCGACCTGCGCCTGCGCAAGGCCGCCAACCTCGCGATCGACCGCGCCGGGGTCGTCGAGCTGATGGGCGGTCTCGCCCAGCCCGCGATTGGGCAGGTACAGCAGTCGAGCCCGTGGTTCGGCAAGCCGGGCTTCCAGATCAAGACCGACGTCGAGGCGGCGCGCAAGCTCGTCGAGGAGGCGGGCTTCTCGGTCAAGAATCCGGTCAAGGCCACGATCCTGATCCCGACCGGCGGCACCGGCCAGATGCTGTCCCTGCCGATCAACGAGTTCCTGCAGCAGAGCTGGGCCGAGATCGGCATCCAGGTCGAATTCAAGACCGTGGAGCTGGAGGTGGCCTACACGGCCTGGCGCCAGGGGGCGGCGGATCCGAGCCTCAAGGGTGTGAGCGCCGGCAACATCGCCTACGTCACCTCGGACCCGTTCTACGCGATCCTGCGCTTCTATGATTCGAAGCAGATCGCTCCGAACGGGGTCAACTGGAGCCATTACCGCAATCCGGAAGTCGATGCCCTCTGCGACAAGGTCAAGGCGAGCCTCGATATGGACGAGCAGAACCGGTTGCTGGCGCGGATCCACGAGATCGTCGTCGATGATGCCGTCCAGGTCTGGGTGGTGCACGACACCAATCCCCACGCGCTCTCGCCGCGGGTGAAGAACTATGTCCAGGCGCAGCACTGGTTCCAGGATCTGGCCACGCTCGCCTGATCGGGCCGAGGCCGCGGGCCGGCCTCGTTCACGTCCATTCTCACGGGGCCGCGCAGCGGAGCCCGGGAGCCGGACCGGCGCACGCGGTCGGTTCTGATTCGCTCGTGCCTAGAGCCGGTCCGGATCGTGTTGCGACGGTTCGGAAGGGCGGCGATCCCGGTCGCGACAGCCGCGCCAGGGGCCCCCTGTACGGGCTACGGGCTCGACGCGTGAGACGATTGAAGGTCCTGACGATGGCATGGGCCTGTCAAGCTCCCGTCAGTCCGGCGCGCCGCAGGCGAGCCCGGACCCGGACAGGCACGCCGGAGGCGGGCAACCCAGAGCCGCTGTCAGCGCAAGGCCTTGCCGCGCCGGCGTGTCTGGATCCCTGGCTCCGCTGCGCGGCCCCGGGATGACGCGGAGACGCAGAAACCAAGATGGAGACATTGTCCCGAACGGGAGATGAAAATCACCCGCTTTGCCATCCTTGGCCCCGATGGGAGAGGGGACCTGCGCTTCGTGCGGCACGGGCTCGGCTATCGTACCCGTCCCAACCCGATCGCGAACGGCTCTAAGGGCTGCCTGCCGTCGGCGTGCCCCTCGTGGTCCAGGCTCATCTGCGGCCCCCCGGCATGACCGCCTGTCGCGAGTCGCGTTTGAACTTGGGCAGGCCGCTCCGGTACGAGCGGGTTCGTTCTGGCGATCGCCTCGGAAGGCGATCTCGTGGCAGGCGCAATCGATGCGTCGTCTGCCGCGGGGCCGGATACTGTTTCGGGCCGCCGCACTCCTTCCGATCACTCACCGTTTCTGAAAGCCCGGCACCGACTGGCCTTCCGTTGTCTATGCCGGCCCGCCCCGAGACATGGCAATCCGGGAGGAATCGGCAATCTCGCACTTGCAGCAAAGCCGGTTGCCAGCTAGGACGCTCGAGCAGACAAATTCGGGAGCATCTGGCAATGACCCTTCGGCTTATCAGTGGTTTCGCGGCGGTGACCCTCGCGCTGTCCGGCCTTTCGATCCCGGCCGCGATGGCCAAGCCGGCGACGGGTGCGAGCGCGGTCAAGATGATCGACACCGACAACGACGGCACCGTCGACCTGAAGGAAGTGGAGGCGGTTGCCTCGGCGACCTTCGACCGCCTGGAGAAGGACGCCGACGGAACCCTCGATGCCCGTGAGCTGAAGGGCCGCCTGAGCAAGGCCGGCGTGAAGCAGGCCGATCCGGACAACGACGGCACCCTCGACAAGAAGGAATACCTCGCTGCGGTCGGCGAGCGCTTCAAGCAGGCCGATCCGGACGGCGACGGCACCCTCGACGCCAAGGAGCTGAACTCCAAGGCCGGCAAGGCGCTGCTCGCCCTGATCAAGTAAGGCTGTCTTCGCGCTTCACGTCGCGTGCTGAGATGTCGAGGCTCCCGCGGATTCGTCCGCGGGAGCCTCGTCGTTTGGTGGATACGCGCGATTCGACGCGCCGCGCCTCAAACCCGGCAGCTCTCGAACCCGGCGCGGATCGCCGCCTCGTCGAGGTTGCGCCCGATGAACACCACGCGGGAGACTCGCGGCTCATTCGGCCCCCAATCGCCCTGGACGTCCCCGTCGAGGATCATGTGGACGCCCTGGAAGACGAAGCGCTTCGGCTCGTTCGGGAAGGCCACGATCCCCTTGCAGCGCAGGATGTCGGGTCCCTGGACCTGGGTGAGGTTCGAGATCCAGGGCATGAACTTCTCCGGATCCACCTCGCCCTCGATCTTCGCCGAGAGCGACCGGATATCGGAATCGTGGTGGTGGTGGTGCCCCTCCTCGAGGAAGTCGGGCTCCACGTCGAGGATCCGGTCGAGGTCGAAGGCATTGCGCTCCAGCACGGCGTCGAGCGGCACGGCGCAGTTCTGCGTGCGGTGGAGCTTCGCCAGCGGGTTGATGGTGCGGATCTCGGCCTCGACCCGGTCGAGGTCGGCGGGCGACACGAGATCGCTCTTGTTGAGCAGGATCACGTCCGCGAAGGCGATCTGGTTCTTCGCCTCCGGGGCGTCCTTCAGGCGGTCTGAGAGCCACTTGGCGTCGGCCACCGTCACCACGGCGTCGAGCCGGGCGGCGTCGCCCACATCCTGGTCGACGAAGAAGGTCTGCGCCACGGGCGCCGGGTCGGCGAGGCCGGTGGTCTCGACGATGATCGCGTCGAACTTGCCCCGGCGCTTCACCAAGCCATCCATGATCCGGATCAGGTCGCCGCGCACCGTGCAGCAGACGCAGCCGTTGTTCATCTCGAACACTTCCTCGTCAGCGCCGACGACGAGGTCGTTGTCGATGCCGATCTCGCCGAACTCGTTGACGATCACGGCGTAGCGCTTACCGTGGTTCTCGGTGAGGATCCGGTTGAGGAGCGTGGTCTTGCCCGCGCCGAGATAGCCGGTGAGCACGGTCACCGGGATCTTACCGGCGGCGGATCCGGCAGCAGATCCAGCTTGGGCGGAAACGGGGCTCGTGTCGGTCATGGCGGGTTCTTCGATGGGGTCAGCGGACGGGCGCGGAGCGCCCATGAGCGTTGTCATATTGTAACAAATCCCGTCAAAGGAAGACGGAGCCACACGGTTTCGCGACCACGGCTCCCGATCGATTGCGCGTCAGACAAGCTTTGCTCTAGGCATTTGAAGCCGCACGGACTCTTCCGCGCGGTCCGCCACAGAAAAGCACCGCCGATCGCATTGATGTGGGCTTCGTCCGGGCGCGAATCGTACACTTGTCAGTCAACCCGGTCTCTTCGCCCGGACCCGGAAGATCATTCGCATGGACGCCCGAAATCCGCTGGACCAGGATGAGGCGATCGCCGCACCCCGCCGCAAGCGCCGGGGGCCGGGGCTCCTCCTCATCCTCCTGCTGCTCGCGGCCGCGGCAGGGGCGGCGTTCGCCTTCTCCGACCGGGTTCGCGAAGGCACGTCGGGCCTTGTCGCCGCGCTGACCGGCCTGCTCGCACCGAGCAATCCGGATCCCGGGATCGATGCGGAGAAGGCCGGGGTCGTGGAGCGGATCTTCCGGCCCACCAAGGAGCAGCGGGCCGCCTTCGAGATCCTGCCGGTCGCCACACAGGTCTTCCGTCCGGAGGGCACCGCGGAGGGGCGCATCGCCCTCAACGAGGACGACAACGTCCCGGTCGTGTCGCCCTATGCGGGCCGGGTGACGAAGGTGCTGGCCCGCGCGGGCGACGACGTGAAGGCCGGCGACGTGCTGCTGACGCTCGAGGCCACCGACATGGTCCAGGCGCAGAACGATTATCAGGCGGCCCTGAACAATCTTCAGAAACAGCAGGCGCTTCTGAAGCTCGACCAGACCATCGCGCAGCGCCAGCAGGAACTGTTCCAGGCGCACGCGACGGCGCTGAAGGATTACCAATCCGCCCAGAACGACGTGATCGCCGCCCAGAGCGACCTGAAGACCGCGGAAGCCGCCCTCGACGCCGTCAAGAATCGCCTGCGGCTGCTGGGCAAGACCGATGCCGAGATCGTGGCCTTCGAGAAGAAGGGCTCAATGAGCCCCGAGACCCAGATCCGGGCACCGATCGCCGGCACGATCGTCCAGCGCAAGGTCGGCACCGGGCAGTATCTGTCGGCTTCCAGCGACCCGGTCTTCGTGATCGGCGACCTGTCGACCGTCTGGCTCATCGCCAATGTCCGCGAGAGCGAGATCCCGAAGATCCGCATCGGCCAGGAGGTCGAGGCGAAGGTGGCGGGCTTCGGCGCCCGGGTGTTCAAGGCCCGGGTCAACTACATGGCCTCCAGCCTCGACCCGGCGACGCGGCGGCTCGCGGTGCGCAGCGAGGTCGACAATCCCGACCGGGTGCTGCGCCCGGAGATGTTCGCCACCTACACGATCGTCACCGGCAAGGGCGAGCCGAGCCCGAGCGTGCCGGTGGGCGCCGTCGTGTACGAAGGCGACCGCACCCACGTCTGGGTGGCGCGGCCGGACGGAGCCGTGGAGGCACGGGACGTCAAGCTCGGACTGATCAACGGCGACAGTGCCCAGGTCATCGAGGGCCTGCACCCGGGCGAGCAGGTGGTGACCCGCGGCGCCCTGTTCATCGACCGCGCGGCGAGCGGCGAAAAGGCGTCCTGAGCGAGGATTCGGTCCGATGAACAGCCTGATCGTCTTCTCGCTCCGCCAGCGCGTGCTGGTGGTGCTGATGTTCGTGGTGATGCTGGGCATCGGCTACGGGGCCTATACGCAGCTCAACATCGAGGCCTACCCCGACCCGGTCCCGCCACTCGTCGACGTCATCACCCAGAATCCGGGCCAGTCGGCGGACGAGATCGAGCGCTACATCACGATCCCCCTCGAGGTGGCGCTGGCCGGCATTCCCAACGCCCAGGTGGTGCGCACGATCTCGCTGTTCGGCCTGTCCGACGTGAAGGTCCAGTTCAACTACGAGTACACGTACGAGCAGGCCCTGCAGCGGGTGCTCAACCGCCTGTCGCAGGCCCCGACGCTGCCCAACGGCGCCACGCCGCAGATCTCGCCGACGAGCCCGGTGGGCGAGATCATGCGCTACAAGCTGGTCGGCCCGGCCGGCTACTCGCCCATGGACATGAAGACCCTGCAGGACTGGGTGCTGCAGCGCCGGTTCAAGGCGATCCCCGGCGTGGTCGACGTGACGGCCTTCGGCGGCAAGGCCAAGGAATACGAGGTCGCGGTCGACCTCAACCGGCTCCAGGCCCAGGGCCTGACCCTGGTGCAGCTGACCAACGCGCTGAACAACGCCTCGATCAACGTCGGCGGCCAGACGCTGAATGTCGGCCAGCAATCGGCGGTGGTGCGCGGCATCGGGCTGATCCGCGACATGGACGACATCCGGGACACGATGATCAGCCTCGTCAACGGCACCCCGGTGCTGGTGCGGGACGTGGCGGAGGTGCGGGTGTCGAACGCGCCGCGCCTCGGCATCGTCGGCCACGACGACCAGCGCGACATCGTTGAGGGCATCGTGCTCATGACCCGCGGCGGCAAGAGCCTGCCGACGCTGGAGCGGGTCGAGGCCGAGATCGACAAGATCAACGGCTCCACGATCCTGCCGCCCGACGTGAAGATCGAGCGGATCTACGACCGCTCGGGCTTGATCCACACCACCACCCACACGGTGATGCACAACCTGGTCTTCGGCGTGGTGCTGGTCTTCGTGGTGCAGTGGCTGTTCCTCGGCTCGCTCACCAGCGCGATCATCGTGGCGGCGACGATCC
>Ga0255028_100071_pt1 | contig 26471 bp, 22 predicted proteins | sample DRGLUT_MetaT_FD_178168 | JGI IMG/M metagenome (GOLD analysis project Ga0255028, IMG submission 178168) | Metatranscriptome of freshwater microbial communities from Pennsylvania, United States - DR:GLUT (Metagenome Metatranscriptome) | ecosystem: Environmental > Aquatic > Freshwater > Creek...
AGCGGGTCTACCGGCGGTCTGCATCGAGACGCGGCTCGCCAACGCGGCCATGAAGACGATGCCCAACAAGACCGACCGCAACGATGCCCGCGCGCTTGCCCAGATCATGCGCACGGGCTGGTACCGGCAGGTTCACGTCAAGTCGCGTCAGTCCCGGCTCTGGCGTTCGCTGCTGGTGGCGCGGCGCACCGTGCTCAACGAGATGCGGGCCATCGAGAATGTGGTGCGGGCGATCCTGCGCGAGGGCGGGATCAAGCTCGGCACCCCGGCCCGTGCCGCCTTTGCCGGGCGGGTGCGCGAAATGGCGGCCGACGATCCCCTGATCCTGCCGCTCGTCACGCCCCTGCTGGCGATCCTGGCCACGATGCTGGAGCAGCTCGATCGGCTGAGCGAGAACGGTGAGGGCCCCGGGGCTGTCCCGTACGACACGAACGAGGCGACAGCCGGGCAATGGGCAAAGCAGGGTCATGCCCTGATCTGCGTTCTCACAACGACCTTCGCCACGGACCAACCGTCACGCGAACATTCCACCAAACCCGGCGGAGAGTCACCATGGCGGGGACATCGCGCAGCCAGCCCGGTGCAGCCTTGGCGTCGACGGCTGCAAGCAGCCGGTGCCCGTCGTCACCGATCGCCTCCGCGCAGGCGCGGCGCGCAGTCTCGCCCTGCGGGATATGGAAGTCGTCGATGGAACGGCCGTAACGCTCGATCCAGCTCGGATCCGTATGGGCCCGTAGCCAGTCCGGCGCGGCGACAGCCAGGGCGTTCAGGGCGGCCCGCAAGGTCTCGATGGCGCAGCCGAGGCGGTTGAGGCTGCGGACCGCACCGAGGACATGGGTCGCGTCGGTGCGCTGGCGGCCACGCTTGGCCAAGAGGCCGCGCTCGCGGCAGAGGGTGAGCAGGGTGTCGAACAGTAAGGCCTCGGCGGCGCCAGCCACGAGGCGGGAGCGGAACTCACTCAGGACCGAGGCGTCGAAACCGGGATCGGTCAGGTCGAGGCCGAGCAGGTACTTCCAGTCGATGCGGGCCCGTACGGCATCGGCAGGACGGCGGTCGGACAGGTTCTCGGAAAACTGCAGCAGCGTGATCAGCGCCAGCCGCCAGGGGCAGGCCGCGGGCTGTCCGACGCGTGCGAACAGGCCAGCGAACTGAATATCCGCGTAGATCGGGCCGAGAGCGTCCCGTAGGCTGAGATAGGCATGACCGTGCGGGAATGCGGCACGGGCGACAGCGGCGGTCTCGCGCGGGATGCTGGAATCGAGTGTGAGCTGGAGAGACATTCTCGATCTCCCGGATCAAGGCGCTCTCTGCGCCATGATCCGGAAACGCCCGCCAACTCCAACCGATTCACCCAATTCGCCAGCAGTATCTGAACTGAAGCAAGTCCAAACCAGCCATCCTCCGTTCGTGAAGACCCTCAATCTGTCTCAGGAGGGCTGACGGCCGACACGCCCAGTTGCTTCGGGTCGGTAGCTATAGCGAGGATTGTGTCGGCGGCGGTGCGGAACAGAAGGTCGTGGATCAGGCCTTTTCCGGGAAGGCCGCGGTGTATGGCGGTTGAGCCGCGCGTCAGCCCACGTTCCCAGCGAGCGAAGTCGGGATGCACTGCCACGCATCGAGGAAGGTACCGAGGTGCGGGCGGGTGGCGCGCGCCTGCGTGAGGTAGGTCGTAAGGCTGTCGAGCGCGGCCTCGTGTCCGGCTCGCGTCATCCGGCCCGTGAGCAATCCGTAGCGGGCGTAGAGGCCGAAGAGGTTCAGGACGTCGCCCTCGCAGTAGGCCCGCACCTGATCGAGGGCGCCCGCGCCGACCATCGCCTCGACCTCGGAGCCGTGCCCGCCGAGCTTGCCTGGCAGACCGACGGCGCGGGCCGCCTCGTCGAGCGAGAGCCGGGCACAGGCGCCAAAGCTCGCGAGCGCGTCCATAAGGTCGCAGTGCCAGCCCTCAGCGAAGCGGCTGGTGTAGCCTTCCTGGCGCGTGCCCGCATTGTGCCAGCCCCGCGCCGTCAGCCCGTGCAGCATCGTGCGCTGCATCAGCACCGGGATGTCGAAGCTGCGTCCATTCCAGCTCACGACCCGGGTCGGCTCCTGGGCGAAGTAGGACCAGAAGCTCGCGAGCAGCCGCGCCTCGTCCCAGCCCAACTCGCCGCCCGAGCGGCAGGCGGTGACGGCGTAGCGCTCGCCCCCGTCCGCGTCGATCTCGATGCGCGCCTCGACGAAGGCGATGCAGGCGATCCTGTGCCAGAGCGGCTTGGGGAACTTGGCGCCCCAGTCCGCGGGCAGCAGGCTTCGGTCGGGCACGGTCTCGATGTCCAGGCAGAGCAGCCGCTCGTGCGGGGGCGCCGCGGCGTGGCGACGGGGGCTGCGGATGGGGGCGTTCATGGGATGGAGCTCCGGATCGGTGCAGGGGCGGTGTTTGCCGGGTGGCTCAGTCCCCAGGCCGGTGCAGGCGGTAGTATCGGGAGGTGGTGCGTGCCCAGCCTGCGATCGGGTCGAGGGCGATGAGGCGTGAGGTCACGATGCGGCGCGCACCCCGCAGGAGCGGATGGCCCTCTACCATGCCGACGAGCGCCGGCTCGACCGCGGGCACGCGGCAGCGGCGCCAGCCCGTCAGGCAGGGGGCGAGGGCGAGCGTGGCCGGATCGGGCCCCGCGCCCGCGGTGATCGCATCGTAGGCGGCGAGCGCGGCCTCCAGGTGCACGGCCTCGTCGAGGGAGAGGACGAGTTCGAGGCACGGGGACTTCGGCATGGCGGTGTTGCTTCTCGGTATGGGGAGTTTGGGTCGCGATGGGGCGGTCGGTGCGACGCAGGAGGGGGAGGGGTGACGAGCGAGGCGGCCCGCTCACCCGGCCGGGGAGCAGCCGGCCGGCAGGACGCGAGGGTCGGGCGGCTTGGCTCGACCGGCCTTGACGCGCACGCGCGGGAGATGGGCCGCGGCCAGCTCTGCGACCTCCGCACCGGTGACGACGCGGACGCGCAGCAGCACCGCGACGAGGGCAAGGATCGCGTCCCGGTCGGCCGCGACACGAGCCTGCGCGACCCGCCAAAGGCGCTGCAGGTCGGCCTCGACGAGGCCGGCGAGCGCCGCGTCGTCGCACAAGAGTGTGACGGCGCGTGCCTCGTCGACGATGGCGCGCAACGTGGCGCCGAGCCCGAGGCTGGCGTGCAGGGCGGCCAGCAGCCGTGTGGCCTCGCGCAGGTCCGCGCTCGCCCCCGCCGTGGCCCCGGCCCCGAGCACCTCGTCCGCGGCCCGCCCGGCGAGCAGCATGACGACTCGTCGCTCCAGCGCGGCCCGATCCGGAGTCGGATCGGTGAAGCGGATCGTGGTCACGCCGCCGTGCCCCTCCCCGGCCTGGATCGTAACCTGCACGACCGTTAGCCCGAGCCGGTGCGCGATGACGGCGTGCGCGGCCTCATGCAGCGCCGCCGCGCGCAGCTGCGCGGGCGGGCGAACGTCCGCGGGCGCGAGCATGGCCAGGAGATCGTCGAGCGTGAGGTCGCGCGCCTCGGCCTGCGCCCGGCGCCGGGCCGCGCGCACCCCGCCCGCTAGCACCGCGCCTGTGACCCCATGGGTGAGGCGCGCGATGGGGGTGAGGTCGACCGCGCACAGCGCCGCGCCGAGATGGGCGCGCAGGATGCCGAGCCGCGCAGTCTCATCGGGGGGAAGGATCTCGAACTGCCGGTCGAAGCGACCGGGGCGTAGCAGGGCAGCGTCGATGCGCGAGAGGTCGTTCGTGGCCGCGAGCAGCACCACGCCGGCCCGGCGCAGAGCCTCGATCCGAATCAGGCAGTATGTGATCACCGGCAGCCACCAGTCGGCGCCACGGTCGCTGAGGCGAGCCCGATTGGGCAGAGCATCGGCCTCATCGGCGATGCCGATTGCCGTACCGCTGACCTTCGCCGCAACGCTGAGCGCGTCGAAGAAACTCGCCGCTGCCTTGATCACGCCGTCGAGGTTCCCCGAGCTGCCCGAGAACCATTCCCCGACGCTGGTCTCGACGAACGGCACGCCGGCGGCCTGGGCGATGCTGCGCGCCAGCGTGGTCTTGCCCGTGCCGGGAATGCCGAAGAACACGGCCCCTTCCAGCAGTGACGCCTTCATCTCGCCCCGGCGCACCCGGGCGATGTCTTCGACGAGCTGCACCGCCCAGTCGTGGGCGGGCCCGAACCCCGTGAGTTCGGCCAGCGGCGTGACCGCCGTGTCCGCGGGCAGGCCGATGCGCGCCTGGCTTGCGCGGCGCAGACGCGCCACGCACGCGGCCGGCCGCGCGTCCGGGCGCAGGGCTGCGGCGACGTCGAGGAGGTCGAGCCCGGCCAGATCGGCGGGCGCCACCGGCATCCGCGCCCGCCGGCCGCACCAGAGCCCGACAGCCCGGTTGACGAGCGCGGCATCGAGCGGGGGCACATCGATCGTGTGGTCGACGGCGGCGGTGAGCACCGCGGAGAGCCCGGCCGCGTCCAGCGTGATCGCCACGATGGCATGGCCCTCGGCGAGCCACTCGCTCGCCTCCCGGTCGGGATCGCGGCTCGCGCTGGGCTTGGGCCGGGTCGACTGCGCGATGCACCGCAGTTGCCTGCCGCCCGCACCGGCCACCGCCTCCTCCACCGGCTTAACCCAGGCCGGGCTCGGCACTGTGACGAGGACTACGACGGGCCTGCCCTCGCGCAGGGCGCGACGAAGGCCCGGCGTGAGCCGTCGGTCGAGGGCAAGCTCGGCCAGGAGCCTCGCGGCGGTGACGAGCCCGTCCGCCCGACGGATGCCGCGCCAGCCCGGCCCGCCGGTGTCGGTGGGATCCACGGCGTCGAAGTCCGGGATCTCGCCGATGATGGCATCCATGCCTTCGCGACCCGCGGTTTCGTTGCCTCTGGCAGTGTCTTCGCCGGCATCATCGCTCGCCTCGCGTGCGGCGTCCGTCACGGCGACGAGCGCTGCGGCCACGCCGTCCCCCGCTTCGTCGTCAAGATCAGGGACCGGCGGGTGGTCGAGGCCGTGCGGCACGGCCTCGTCGGGAACCAAGTCTGTGGCAGCACAGATGCGCTGGTCGTGCGGGCGGTTGCCGGGCGCGCTCACGAGCGATCTCCCACGTCAGCGGTGAGCGGCACTTCGAGAATGAGGGCGGGATCGAAGCGCGCCGTGCATTGGTCGCCGTAGCCGTGCGGGTTCGCGCAGAGCCGCGTCCTCCCGAGCACCGCGTCGACGGCGTGGTGGGTGTGCCCGAAGACCCAGAGGTCTGGCTGCGCGCTGTCGATCAGCGCGCTCAGATCGGAGGCAAAGGCCGCCGAGAGCGGATCGCGCATGTACTGCGGCGCGATGCCCAGGGGGTGGGGGGCGTGGTGCGTGATCACGACAGTCGGACCGGCGAAGGGCGCGACGAGCGCCTCGCGCAGGAAGCCCACCGAGGCGGCGTGTCGCGCTGCTGCGTCCTCGGGCCGGAAGGGCCGCCTCGTCGGCGCGATGGCCCGCGCGATCGCGCGGTGATCGGCGAGGCCGGGGGGTGCGGCCGCCATCGCCACGGCGCGGTGCCGCTCACCGAAGAGCCGGAAGTCCGTCCACAGCGTGCAGCCCAGGATTCGCACCCCGCCGATCATGACCGCGTCGTTCTCCAGGAAGATTATGTCGTAGTCCGGCGCCGTAGCGCGCGCCCGGGCCAACTCGTCGGGCAGGCAGCGGCCGTAGGCCTCATGGTTGCCCGCCACCATCACGATCGGAGTCGGCGCGGGGATGCGCTGGCGCAGGTGGGCGAAGGCCTCGACCACGCCCTCGCAGGTGTCGCCCGCGACGGCGACCACGTCGGCGTCCGGCGCGAGGCGCAGCCGGCGCGTGTCGGCGACATCGACGTGCAGATCGGAGACGAGCTGCAGGCGAAGGTGGGTAGGTGCTACCGGCGGGACCGGCGAGGGGAGGGGGTTCTGCGGATCGCGAGCGGGCATGGGCGTGCTCCGGCCGACGTGCGCAGGAGCGCGGCGTCGCCAACGAGGAAGGAAAGCGGTGGGGGCTTGGGATGAGCGCGCGCTCATCCCCGGATCGTCGTGCCGGGCGAAGCCCGGCCGCGGCGCGCGGTCTAGGCTGCGGCCCAGATCGTGCGGGGCAGGTTCGTGCCGGTGACGACCCGGCCAGCGTTGGTCAGCGAGGGCAGGGCGACGTCGCGCGTGACTTGGAGCAGGCCGTGCCGACGGCACGGGCGCAGCACGCCGGCCTCGGCCAGCGCCTGACGTTTGCGCGACAAGCAAATTTGGATGCTGCTGTCGTCCGCCAAGATCACGCGAGAGCCCGCACGCAGCACCGTCCAGGACCCGGCCCGCACGGCCTCGGCCCGCACGCCCGCGAAGGCCAGCGTGTAGTGCTGCGCGTCCGGGCGGGCGGCGAGGCCCGGGGGTAGGTCGAGGCGGTAGCCCTGCTGCACCGCCGGCAACGCCATGGTGCCGGGTGCGGGCTGCGCAGCAAGAGCATCCGGCACGAGGTCGCCTGCGTCGGCCGCGAGCGGCAGCAGGGCTGCGAGCCGCGGGCGCAGTCGCATGCCCGGCGGCTCCAGGGCGCTGCAGCCCGCCGCGACCAGCATAGGCCTAAGGGCGGCAAGCCAACGCGCGAGCTGATCGGGATCCGCGAGCTGCAGCCAAGAGCGGGGCGGCGGCGCGCCCACGATCCGGCTGCGCCCGGCGCGGCGGGCCTGCGCGGTGAGGCCGTGCTGCAGGGCCTGGATCGCGTCACGCCCGAAGGCGTTGCTCAGGCAGGCGATGAGCACGACCGTCTCGGCGGCGAGCGCGGGGTTGCGCCGGTGCTTGGCAAAGCGCGCCGCGCCGTCGATCGTCTCGCCGACGTAGAGCTCGCCGGGCGCAATGGCGGTGGCGCTCGTCGGAGCGAGCAGGAGGTAGGTGAGCGGACGCGCCCGGAAGGCGCTATGGCGCAGGAGGTGGTCGCTCTGCGTGACCGGCGCCGTGCCGACGACGAGGGCGCTGTCGGGCGAGGTTACGAGGCGGACCTCCGGCGGGCAGCCCGGCGGGGTGACGACGTGCAGGTGCGGCACGGGCTGGGGCGACAGGTTATGCGGCGCGGCAAAGCCGCCCGCGAGGCGGGAGAGGTTGGGCATGGGATTCGTTCCGGCTGGACGGGATCGCGCACGCGCTGGCCTGAGGCCGGCGCGCGAACCGATCGCGACGAGAAGAGAAGGGCTCGCGGGACGGCGCTAGGCGGGGGGCCGGGCGTTGGCGTTGGCCGTGCGGACGGGCACGGGGCGGGGCGAGAGCCGGAACGGGGGAAGGGGGTGCGAGGCTTCCGCGCGCGGGCGGACCTCGCTAGAGGTGGGGGTAGCCATCGTCCTGTACCAATCCTACGGGGTGATGGTCAGACCGGCTCGGGTGTTGCAAGCGCCCGGGTCGGTCGCCCCTCTCACGGGAGGGCAGACCATGCGCACCGACCACAAGGTCGACACGGCATTGTACATACTGCCTCGGCTCACGCTCGCGGTCCAGCGCATCCTGCCGACAAGGTTAACGCAGCCCGACGCCGCCTTCGTGGGCCGAGGGCTGCCGCAGCCTGTTTGCGTGCAGAGTGTATTCGTCGGCTCAGGATCGGCCGGGTGGGCCGGTCCTCGGCCCTGGATCGTCGTGTGCGTCACCGGGAGGGCTGGAAGGTCGGGTCCAGCGCGCGCTCTCTGCGCTCTGCCGCGCCGCGAAGGCTGCCCACGCGGCCGTGCCCGAGTGCCGCGCGGGCGGGACTGGCCGTCGCGAAGGCGCGGAGTCCGGTGGTGGTTCAGGAAGCGCGACGGACCCGTCGTCTGCCGGCCGCGGGTCGTCGTCTCGCAGAGGCGCCAAGCCGTTGGCGCGCGCCCGGCGTTCGTCGCGCATCTCAGCGCGCAGCTCCAGCAGGAGCACGCGCGTCGCGTCCGCGCGCGGCAGACCTTCCAGTGCCCATCCGCCTCCGGCCCCGGCGTAGTAGCGCCCAGCCGAGCGGCGCGAGCTGTGCCCGGCAAGCGCCGCGATGACGAAGGGTGCCAAACCCGCCCGCTTCCATGTGGCGAGACTGACATGCCTCAGTGAGGAGAAGGCCACGCGCTCGATGGCCAGACTCTCGCACAGGCGGCCCAGCCGCTCGCTGGCGGCCCGGTACCAGTTCTCGTAACCGTCGTAGCGCTCGACCATCTCATCGCGCAGGCGGAGGTAGGCCACGACCGCCCGGCGCACGAGCGGGCCCATCGCGGAGAGATCAATGCGACGCTCGGGCGCTCCGGCGCGATCCGCGTTCGCTTTGGCGTTGCGCAGCACGAGCCAGTGTCCGTCGAGGCGTGCAGCCGCGCCCTCGATCCCGCGGTGGCCGAGCTGCGAGTGGACGAAGAGCGCCAAGGCCAGCATGGCCGGGGCATGGTCCGCCGGTGCGGCCCAGACGCGGTGCGCGAGGGCCGCGAGCAGGCGGCCGACTTCTTCCTGCGGGATCGACTTACGCTTGCGCGAGGACGTCCGCGGCCTCTCGGGCACACCCCGCCGCCGTTGTAGGGCCGACTCGACACGGCCGACCAGCCGTTCCAGGCGGTCGGTGTCGTCCTGGACGAGGGTCGCCAGGACGGCCTTGAGCTGCGCTCGATAGACGCCGATGGTCCGGGCCTTCAGGACGCCGTCGACAGCCTCGATCGAGGTCACGAGCGCTTCGGCCGGATCAGCGATCAGCGGGTGATGCGCGCGCGCCCGGTCCAAGTGGCGCCAGCCCTCGCGCAGATAGGCCGCTTGCGTCTCGGGACGGGCTTTGGGCACGGCTGACCTCTTAGTTCACGCGACCGCCATCCACGCTCAGGCCTCGCCGCGCTTAGTCCACGCGAGATCGGCGTCCGCGGGCGACGGCGGCACGACCGTGTTCCAGCCCTGCGCCGCTTCGCTTGACCTTCGCGGTGGCGTATCGCCCGGCGCGGTCTCGCCCTCGTACGAGACCGGCGACGATGCATCCGAGCGTTCTGCGTCCGGTGGCGCGTAGGATAGACCGAGGAGGATCTGTGCCCCTTCCAGCGTCGTCCGGGTCGGTGGCAAGGTCGGCGATTGGCGCGGCCCCCGCGCGTCATGGTCCAAGCCCGCCGAAGCGTCAGCGGATCTCTCGACCTCATGATCGAGATCATCTGCGGCAGCTTCCTTGGGCTCGGCAACGCTCGGTGCCGATCCCGCGGACCCGACTCTCTCCTCGTCGTCTAGGAGAGGAACCGGGCTCGCCGCCTCGCACTCGGCCTGATCGTCCTGACCGCTGTCCGCATGCACCCCTTCCGAGGGACCGGTGTCGCCCTCCGGAAGCTCGGGTAAGTCGGCCTCGGCATTGTCGGGCGGCGGCACGAACGCCGCGATCTCGTCGAGGCGGTAGGCATCCTCGGACAGTCCGAGCTCGTGGAGGAGGGCGCGCACGGCGCCGATCTCCGCCGGACCGCGGAAGACCGCCCACCCCGCCTGTCGCGCCTTGAGCCGGAGGCCGGCGCCGGCCAGCGCCATCGCGATGCCCTCGGCCCGGCTTGGATCGAGGTAGAGCACCGTCTCGCCGCTGCCCCGCCGCGGAACGCCGCGCATCTGCGCGTAGATCTCCTCGCCTTCCGCCCGAAGCGCCGCCAGCTTCTTCGGATCCCGCAGGAGCCGACCGAGGTAGGCCGCGACCCCACAGCCCAGCGCCGGGCCGTCGATGAGTTGCCGGACGTCGTCGAGCTTGCAGCCGAAGTTCAAGTTCGCTGCGCCCTGGCTGCGTTGCGCGCGCAGGTTCGCCAAGGCGGCCTTGCGCTCCTCATCGAGCGCCATGGCGGACCGGGACGCGGTCGTACGTTCGACACGGCGAGCCATCGCAGGAACCTTTAATTGATCAGAGGAGTGATCGCGCGGGGTGCGGGAGGCGGTGGCCGGTCCTCGATGAGCGTCTGCCCTAGGAGGCGTGGCCCTCGTGCCCTGCCTCGCTCGTGACCACGCGCAGGGCGGGCGGCGCGTCCGGCCGGGCGGTGAGCTTCGCTTGCAGCTCGGCGTTGACTCGCGTCAGGACACCGACCTCGCCCGAGAGCCGGACGCAGTGATCGGCCTGCTCGCGGTGCCGGTCTCGCGCGGTCGCCAGACGCGCGCGCAGGTCAGCGACGGTCGCGGTCAGATCCGCCATCGTGCTGTCGCGTGCCGCGCGATCCGCCTCGGCATGGCTCTCTGCCGCGCGCAGATCCTCGATCTCGCCGCGCTGCCGGCGCCGCTCCTCGCCGAAGGTCGCGGCCGCTGCGGGATAGGCTTCGTGCCAGATCGCCTTCGATATGGCCGCGACATAGCTCGTGAGCGCCTCAGGGACCGGCGGAACCTCGGCTTCTCTCGCAAGCCACGTGTCCCGGAATCGCTTGATCGTGGACCAGCTACCCTTGTTTCCAAGTTCTTGGCGGATCTTGTCGTATTTCGGTTCTTCGCCCCGCGCATTCAGGGTATCGCACGCGACGTGCACTTCTGCTTCGGTGGTCATGGCGGGAACTCCGGCACTGTAGGATTGGAGATTTGCTACGGTTCTACGGACGCCGTGCATGCGGCTGCATCGATAGCGGGCGGCGCCCGCGACGATGAACGGCTCAGCGCTTGCGGGGACGACCGACCGGCCGCTTGGCGACGCAGCGCCGGCTCTCGGCCCAAGCCATGAGATCATCGAGCCGATAGACGACGCGGCGTCCGAGGCGAATCTCGGGCGGGCCATCCGGCCGGCCCGCGCGGTGCGCGAGCCAAGAGCTAGAGACGAGAAGGAGCCGGGCGGCGCCATCACGATCGAGGAAAAGCGGCGTGTTGGGGAGCGTGCGGTCGGTCGTCATTGGCGCAGCCTGCCTGCGCCGGCTCGCGAAGGCCCCGGTTTATTGCAGCGGTTTTTGAGGGGGTTTTAGAAATTTTCCGGGGGGTTTTTGTCGTCTTCTGGCAAATTTATCGAGCTACAACAGTCGCTTGCATTCACAACAGAGGCGCCCGCCGGGGGGTTGATTCTTGCCCGCTCGGCGACCTGGAGACGCCTCGCCAGATCGAGGTCGCGACGGATCGTTCGGGGAGCCTTTGCGGGCGCCGGGATTTGCGCGAGTCTACTGCCTCTGGGACGGCCGCCGATGCCCCACCGGAGTTTGCCGGGTTGCCGCTCGGCGAGGGCTGCGAGCCACGCCTCGGCATACTCCGCACGCCGCAGACCGATGATCCGCTTCGAGAGGGCCCTCCACCACTCCTCGCGGACGCCGGAATGCCCTTCTGGCGCGGCGTTCATCCGAAGGACGAGCGCGTGGCGGCACTCCGCCACGCGCTCCTTCCTTCGTGCCCTCCCGGGAAGCGGCCGGTCGCCGAGATAGGTCACGCAGACATCCGTGTAGACAGTCTGATCGCGGGCACTCCTGCGCCCGAGTGGCAGCAAGGCCGAGGGCACCGTAATCCTGTTCGAGGCCCAATCGATCTTGCCGCGCCAGATCTCGTCGCCGAGGACTTCCGCGTCGAGTCCCCCCCGTTTCTTGCCACGGATCTCGGCGAGGCGCGGCGCCTCCGTGTGCGCCAACGTCAGGTACGTCTGCAGGGCAGACCACCAATCTTCTAGCACGTGGAAAAAGTCGTTGTACGAGGGGTAGTCCGCGCGCTCTGACAAGATTGCCGGCACATCCCCGCAGGTGAGCGTGGCACCGCTCGATCCGGGGCGTTGAAAGTAGGCGAGGTTGTGTGTGACGAAGCCGTTCTTCAGATCGACGGTGAGGCGGGCCGTTGAGCGACCGGAGCGGCTCAAGACGACGATCTTCCTCTCGACATCAAGCTTATAGTGTAACTGGCCGTCCGCCGCTCCGCCAACGTCACACAGCGATGCGATACAACTGGCTCGGATGTATCGAACAAGGTCGGCGCCGTGGTAGCGCGTTGCTGCGTAGGCCAGCGGGGCGCGGACAAGCGGGATGCGGACCATGCGATGGGGCATTCCGCGAAGATGAGTTCAAGCGGGTAGCCGCGCAACCGCACGACGCGACGACGGAAGGCTCGCGGGCACGGCCGATGGGGCAAATTTGCGACAAACGGCGCTGCATACCGCGCCATCTGCATGAGCTTGAGTGCAACTCGGTGCGAGAGTAAGCCGTTGTTATCGGGTGCTGAATGCGAAAATTGCGAGGCTTCTCAATGATGGCAGATCAGGCTCATAACCTGAAGGTCACAGGTTCAAATCCTGTCCCCGTAACCAACGTCACCTGAAAAAGCCCGCCGCGCCAACCGCGCAGCGGGCTTTTTTCATGCCCGGATGCCGCGTTTCACCGCGCCCCGCCACTCCGCCGGCTGCGCCGCTCCGCCTTGCGGGTCGCGGTCTCGCGCAGGTGCTGCTCGATGGCGTCGTTGGCGTGGCCGCGCATGTGGCGGATCGCCTCCACGTCGTCGAAGGTCTCGGGGAAGCGCCGGGACAGCCAGAGATAGGCGCTGGCGAGCTTCACGGTCCGCTCCTGGTAGTCGAGCGCGCCCGCGAGGTTGCCGCGCAGCGCCGGGACCGTGAGGCCGGCGGCCCGGGCTTGGCACCAACGCTCCAGCAGCCCCATGGCGATCTCGTCGCGCCGGTCGATCGGGCAGACCGAGAAGGCGAATTTCTCCTCGATCGGCAGCCGCGCCCGGTCGACGATCCGGGCGACGTCGAGCACCTCCTCCAGGGCCGAGGGCTGGAACGGCGAGCCCGCGTAGAAGGTCGCCCGGGCGAAGTGCGTCAGCACCTCGTACAGGCTGTGCGTGCGCATCTCCTCGGCGACCGAGCGGATCGCCCCGAGATCCGGGCGGACGAAGAAGCGCGTGTCGGCCGCCGGCGCCGTCGGGGCGCCCGAGAGAGCGGTCCGGATCGGCTCGGCGGCATACGGGTCGGTCGCCGCCACGTAGCCGACATCCTGATGGCCGTAGCGGCCGGCCCGGCCGGCGATCTGCCGGATCTCCGAATGGGTCAGCGCCCGCTCGGCGGTCCCGTCCCACTTGCGCACCGCCGAGAACACGATCCGCTTGAGCGGCCCGAGATTGAGCCCCATGCCGATCGCGTCGGTGGTCACCAGCACGTTGGCCTCGCCGGAGCGGAAGCGCGCGGCCTCGGCGCGGCGGACCTCCGGCGACAGGGCGCCGTAGATCGTCGCGACCCGGTGGCCCCGCGCCACGAGGATTTCGCGGTTCTCGTGCACGGCCCGGCGGGAGAAGGCCACGACCGCGTCGCCGGCCTCGACCTTCTCCAGGGGCACCGGCTCCTCGATGAGCAGGAGCGGCGACTTGCGGGTGAAGGGGATCACCTCCAGGGACTCGTTGGCGGCCTCGGCGGCGCGGCGGACATACGACAGGGCGTCGTCGGAGCCGCAGACGATCACGGTCTTGGCGGCGACGCCGAACAGCGCGTTGGTCCAGGCCCAGCCGCGGTCGGGATCCGACAGCATCTGGATCTCGTCGATCACCGCGACGTCGATCGGTCGGGTCAGGTCGACGGTCTCGATGGTGCGGGCGGTGTGGGTCGGGTTGGCCTCGCCCAGCACCTCCTCGCCGGTGATCATGCCGGCGCGCAAGCCCCGCTCCCGCAGGGTCTCGTAATTCTCCAGCGCCAGGAGCCGGAGCGGCGCGAGGTAGGCCCCGGTCTCGGCCGCCGTCAGATGCTGGAGGGCCGCGTAGGTCTTGCCGGAATTGGTCGGCCCCATGTGGAACAGGATTTTCCGGTTGAGGCGCCGGGCGGCGGTGAAGCGCTCGATATAGGCACCGAAGCCGACCTGATCGCGCAGGCGGCGCAGGCGCGAGCCTTCGCGCGCCACCGCCTTGGCGTGCCGACGGACGGGGGTGAGCGTGTCGTTGAGGCCGCGGGCGAGCTTCGGGCCGTAGGTGAACACCCGGGATCGGAGCGAGCGGTCCATATGGGCGATGTAGGCGGCGGCATCGGCCCCAACCTCGCGCAGGTCGACGAGGAGCTGTGCCCGCAGCCGGTCGACGGGCTTGTGCAGGGCGCGCGTGGCCTGGAGGGCCGTTCGCGCCACCGCCTCGCGTAAGGGCTCCAGGCGGTGCGCCGGGTCGTTCCGGGCCGCCATGCGGGTGAGGATCTCGGCCGCCTCCGGCTCGGGGGCCATGTCGACGCGCAGGTCGAGGCGGCCGTTGTCGAGGAGCGGGATCTCGGTCCGGATCAGCCAGGTGATGCGGTGGTCCTTGGTCACCACGGCCCGGAGGGCGGGGATCGCCTTCCGGATCGCCGGGATGCCGGTCTCCGCGAAGACCCGGGCCGCCTGCATCTCGCGCAAGGCGCCGGCGACGCGCTCGTCCGCCACCTCGGCGCCGTAGTCGGGCAGCGCGAGATGGGTGAGGAGCCGGTCGAGGTCGACCGCGTCGGGGGACAGGCCGAGCCGGTCGACGGATTCGATCAGGCTCTCGATCGTCGGACGAAGACGCTTGCGCGCCATGCGGTCACCTTCGGCAGAAGCGTCTCACGCCAACCCGGACGCGGTCGGGGGCGTTCCGGATCCGATCCATGCGCCGGGCGGACGAGGCGCGCCATCCCCGTATGCACGTCACCGCCGTCTTCGCGAGCGCAGCGAAGCCATCCCGTCGGCGCCATGCCGGCCGAGGTCGGGCTGCCCTGGGTCGCTTCGCTGCGCTGGCGAAGACGGGACGTCACGGTTGCCGGGCCGCCTCGGCGAGCCAGCCGCAGAAGGCCCGCACCGCCGGATCCTCCGCCCGGGGCTCCGGGACGTAGGTGTAGTAGCTCCGCGCCGGCAGGGCGGGGCCCGCGAAGGGCAGGGTCAGGCGGCCGGCCGCCACGTCGTCGGCGATCAGCCGCTCGGGCCCCATGGCGACGCCGAGCCCGTCGAGGGCGGCCTGAAGGGTCAGGTAGAAATGCTCCAGCGTCACCGTGGCCTGCGGCGCCAGGTCCGGGACGCCCGCCGCCCGCAGCCAGTCCGGCCAGACCCGCGGCAGCGTTGCCGCGTGCAGCAGCGTGTGCTGCCGGAGATCCTCCGGCACCTGGAGCGGCAGCCGCCGCAGCAGGTCCGGGCTGCAGACCGGGATGCGCCGCTCGGACAGGAACGGCTCGGCGCGATGGCCCGGGCGTTGATCCGGACCGCCGCGAATGGCGACATCGAACGGGTCCGCGAGCTGCGCCAGGGGCACGTTCGAGGTCGTCAGCCGCACCTCGATCGACGGGTTGGCCACCTGGAAGCCGGACAGGCGCGGGATCAGCCAGCGCAGGGTGAAGGTGGCGAGTGCGTTCACGTGCAGCAGGCGCGGTCGGCCACGCTCGGCCTGGCGGGCCGTGGCCAGGGCGATGCGGTCGAGGGCGGCGCCGATCTCGGTGGCGTAGGCGCTGCCGGCCTCGGTGAGGGCCACGCGCCGGTTGTGGCGCTCGAACAGCGGCACCCCGAGCCAGGCCTCCAGCGTCTGGACGTGCCGGCTGACCGCGCCGTGGGTCACCCGCAGCTCGTCGGCCGCCCGGGTGAAGCTCCCGTGCCGCGCGGCCGCCTCGAAGGCTTTCACGGCGTTGAGCGGTGGCAGACGGCGATGCACGGGTCAGGTTTCCTCACGCGTGCGTCAACATAAGTCGTTTGTCAGCCACGGACCAGGCGGCCATCCTGTGACCGAACCACGAAGGATGGCTGGATGTCCGTCGCGTCCGATCTGACTGCGTCTTCCGAACATGCCGCGCTGCCGGACGCCCGGCGCACCCTGGTGGCCACCGGCGTGAATCACGCCCTGCATGATGGCTACACCGACCTGATCTACGTGCTGCTGCCGGTCTGGCAGGCGGAGTTCGGCCTCGACTACGTCGCCCTGGCGTTCCTGCGCTCGCTCTACAACGGGGCGCTGGCGGCGCTGCAGATGCCGGCGAGCCGCCTCGCCCAGGCATGGGGCGCCCGGACCGTGCTGGTGCTCGGCACCGTGCTCAGCGCGGCGGGCTACGCGATCGCGGGCGCCTCGGGCGGACTCGTCGGCCTCGGGATCGGCCTGCTGCTCGGCGGCGCCGGCAGCAGCACCCAGCATCCCCTGGCCTCGGCGGTGATCGCCCGGGCCTACGGGACCGACGCCCGCGGGCCCCTCGGCACCTACAATTTCACCGGCGATCTCGGGAAGGCGGCGGTGCCGCCCGTGGTCGGCCTCCTGCTGACCCTGACGGGCTGGCGGCACGCGCTCTGGGTGATCGCCGGGGCGGGGATCGTCGTGGCGCTGGCGGTCGGGCGGCTTCTGCCGCGTGAGCCGGAGTCACGCGGCGGGCGTGCGGCGGCGAAACAGACGACGCACCGGGCTTCCGGCGGATCGGGCAGCCGCACCGGCTTCCGGCTGCTCGTCGCCATCGGCATGCTCGACAACGCCGCCCGGCCGGCCTTCCTGCTCTACCTGCCGTTCCTGCTGCAGGAGAAGGGCGCCGCGCTGACCACGGTGGGCCTCGCCCTGTCGCTGGTCTTCGTCGGCGGCGCGCTGGGCAAGGCCGTGTGCGGGCGCCTCGGGGCGCATCTCGGCGTGACCCGGACCGTGATCCTCACCGAGAGTGGGACGGCGCTGGCGATCCTGGCGGTGATCGTCCTGCCGCTGGCCCCCGGGCTGATCCTGCTGCCGCTGCTCGGCGTGATGCTGAACGGCACCTCGTCGGTGCTCTACGGCACGGTGCCGGAATTGGCCCCTGGGGGCCGGGTCGAGCACGCTTTCGCGGTGTTCTACACCTGGACGCTCGGCGGCAGCGCGCTCGCGGCGCCCCTCCTTTACGGAAGGCTCGGCGACGCGGCCGGCCCGCACTGGGCGGCGGTGGCGGCGGCCGGGACGGCGCTCGCCGTGGTGCCGCTGATGCTGGCCCTGGCGCCGCGCCTCGGGACGGAGCGGCAGCGGGCCTGAGGCCCGGGATCCGCATCCATCAGACCGCGCCTCAGACCGACAAACCCGTCATTCCGGGACTGCGCGGCAGGGCCCGGAATCCGGAACCTCGGCGCGCTGCCGGCATGGCGCCGCCGGCGGTTCCAGGTTGCCCGCCGCCGGCGTGCCCCTTCGGGTCCGGGCTCGCCTGCGGCGCCCCGGAAGGACGGTGCGTCCCCTCCAGGCACGGCGTCAGAGGCCGCCCAGGGTGCTGACCCGGACGGCCTCCGACCGGCCGTCCACCGCGATGTCGCGGATCGCCTCCGGCGTCACGCGCGCTGCCCGGTAGACCGCCTCCGACACCACGGCCACGCAGCTCAGGGTCTTGGTGAGGCCCTGCAGCCGGGACGCGACGTTGACGGTGTCGCCGAGCGCGGTGAAGCGCGCGTCGGTCGCATCCCCCATCTCGCCGACGATCGCGGGGCCGGCATGGACGCCGACGCCGTAGCGCAGGATGTGCTCCAGATCCTCCGCCAGCAGCCGGTTCAGGGTCTCGACGGCGTCGGCGATGCCGTCGATCGCCCGCAGCGCGTTCCGGGCCGCCTGCTCGGGCTCGGTCTCCAGGCCGAACAGGGCCAGGAGCCCGTCGCCGAGGAACTGGTTGGTCGAGCCGCCGGCCTCCCGCACCGCATCGCCGACCGCGCTGAGGAAGCGGTTGATGATGAACACCGTGTCGTAGGGCAGGCGCTCCTCGGCGAGCCGGGTCGAGCCGCGCAGGTCGACGAACATCGCCACGATGAAGCGCTCCTCGCCGGATTGCGCCCGGTCGAGCAGGTCCGCCTGGCGCATCCGCGGCTGCGGCGGCAGCAGCGGCACCACCGACAGGTCGGTCTCGGGCCGGAACTGGCAGGCGAGGCGGACGCCGGGACCCGCCGCGATCCGCTCCAGGACGGCCCGCTCGGCCCGGCCCGGGGCCGGCGTGCCGTCGCTGCCATCGGTCACCCGGATCCGGCAGGTCGAGCACCGGCCGCGGCCGCCGCAGACGCTGGCATGGGGAATCCGGTTGCGGCGGCTTGCCTCCAGGACGCTGGTGCCGCGGGGCACCCGGACCACCCGCCCGTCGGGGTAGCTGAGACGGATCGTCCCGCGCTTGACCTCCGCGAAGGTCCGCGCGCCCCGCGCCGCGATCACCGCGCCGACCAGGGCCGCGTAGGTCAGGAGCATCCGGTCCCGGATGCCGGTGAGCCGCGCCACCTGATCGGGCAACCCGACATGGACGGGCTTGAGCGCCTCCGCGCGCCAGGCCGGGTCCTGCGCCAGGGCGAGGATCATCCGGCCGCCCTGCGCGAAGCCCAGCAGCGCCAGGACCGGCACCAGGACCGCGAGGGCCAGCAGCCAGGGCGCCGCGCGCGCGAAGGCGGGCTTCAGCCGGAGCCAGAAATACAGCCCCGTGCAGCCGTGGATCCAGGCGATGACCAGCACGGCGACCTGCATCAGGCCGAGCGGCGGCGACGCCACCCAGAAGGCGTAGAGTTCCTGCGCGTAGCCCTTGTCGAGCCCCTCGGTGACGAACGAGATCCGGGTCCCGGTGATGTGGCTGATCAGCAGCGGCGGGATCAGCAGGCCGGAGACGAGCTGCAGGGCCTCGGAGGGCCGCCAGCGGAAGAAGCGGGCGGCGTAGAGCGCCTGGAGTCCGAGGAGCAGGTGGCCCAGCAGCGCGCCGTAGAGCAGCGTCAGCCCGAGCGGGTTGAGCCAGAGTGCCGAGGCGAGGCTGAGCCCGTCCTCCATGGCGTCGAGGGAGATGTTGCCCAGCGCGTGATTGCTCAGATGGGTGAGCACGTAGCCGAACAGGATCAGGCCGCTCGCCAGCCGCAGGCGGCGCAGGGTCAGGGGCGGCCGGGATCGCGCGGCAGGTGTGGCCGGCCGGGCCTTCGCGGGATCCTCGGTGAGCTGTCGCGTCGCGATCGAGGCTGTGCGCATCGTGCTGGGAGATCCGATCGGATCGGCCGTGGGCCCGCAATTCGCCGACCCTGGTACCAGCAAGACTTCCGGCACGTCCGATTTATTTCTGTTCGGGCCCCGTTCGCGGGTCGAGAGGGGGCTCGCCCGCGAAGGCCAAGAGGACCTCGTCGGCGGCCCGCAGCCCGGATTCGTAGGCGCCGCGCACGGTGGTGAAGGCATCGGGGGAGGTCGCCTCGCCGGCGAAGAACAGGCGGCCCTCCACCGGCGCCGCCAGGATCGCGCGCTGGCCGGCCGCGCCGGGCCGGGCATACGCGTAGGAGCCGCGCACCGACGGGTCCTGACCCCAGCGCGTCACGGTGAGGCCGGACGCCCGCCGGCGGAACGCCGCGCCCAGCAGCCCGGCCAGCTCGTCGAGGGCGAAGGCGGTGGCGGCTGCGTCCCCGGCCCGCTCCAGCTCCCGGGCGAGGGCGCCGCCGAAATACCCCTCGATCACCGGCCGGCCGAACGGGCGCAGGTGATAGGCACCGGTGCGCGCGCTGCGCGGGTTGCCGATCAGGTGCCCGTCCGCCGGCAGCGCCTCGGGCGCGGCGAGGTGCAGGAAGACCTTGTTGGCGAGCCCGAGCGGCAGGTCCTGCGCGGCCGCCTCCTTGTCGGGCAGCGCCGGCGCGAAGCGGAGTCCGCCCTCCGCCAGGACGTTGGTCGAGACCGTCACGACGACGGCGCGGGCCTGGAGGGTGCCGCGCGGGGTCTCCAGCCGGATCGGACCGGCCCCGCCATGATCGATCCGGGTCACCGGCGTGCCGAGCGTCACCGGCTGGCCGGCGCCGTACGCCGCCACCGCGCGCCCGTAGCCCTCCGCCACCCGCCAGTCCGATCCGTGGACGCGGTAGCGGGCCGAATCGTGGAGCGAGAGGTCCGCGAGTTCGGCACCGCTCACGTAGCCGCTCACCGCGTCGAGGAGCGGGTTCCACGGATTGCCCGGTTCGAGGAGGTCGGCGAGGGGGCGGTCAACCGGATCCCGCGCCGCTGCCGCCTGTCGCGCCGCGAAGGCCTCGGCGGCCGCCTCGTAGGCCGCCTGGTCCTCCGGCGGGAAGCCGAGATCGCGGTGCTGCACGTCCCAGGGGGCGGGGGTGCGGTCGACCTGCAGGCCGAGCGCCTCGGCGATCGGCAGCCAGGGGTTGCTCTCGGCGCCGTGCAGCCAGCCGCAGCCGAGGTCGAGGGGGGCACCGGTCGCGGGGGGCACGATCGTGTGGGCCCGCCCGCCAGGGCGCTCCGCCGCCTCGACCACGCGGATCCGCAATGCCGGCCGCCGTTCGGCCAGCCGGCGCGCCGCGGCGAGGCCCGCGGCACCCGCGCCCACGATGGCGACATCGGCCGTCTCGGAAGTGCTCAGGTCCCGATGCCTCCCCGGCGTGATCGTGTCCATGTGGTGGATTCAACCCGAGGGACGCGGCGTGGGTTGCCCGATCGGGAAGCCGCGGCTGCCCGTCTCGATCATCGCCTCGTCGCTCCGGGGTCGCGCAGCGGAGCCCGGACCCGGAGGGCAAGCCGGAGGCGGGCAGTCCGGAGCCGTCGGCACTCCAAGGTCTTGAACGCTTTGCATTTCTGGTTCCGGGCTCGCCTGCGGGGCCCCGGAACGACGGGGCGGATGCGTGGGTTGCGGAATCGAGCAGCCCGACCCGGAGCCCCGATGCTGGACACGTATTTCGCCCGGAGCGCCACCGCCGTGGCGCCCGACCTGGTCGGCGCCCGGCTGTTCGTCGGGGAGGCCGGCGGCGTGATCGTCGAGACGGAGGCCTACGACCGGACCGACCCGGCCTCGCACAGCTTCAATGGTCCGACGCGGCGCAACGCCAGCATGTTCGGGCCGCCCGCGCACGTCTACGTCTACCGCTCCTACGGGATGCACTGGTGCCTGAACCTCGTCTGCGCGGCCGGCGGCGCGGTGCTGATCCGGGCGATCGAGCCGACACAGGGGCTCGCCGCCATGCGGGCGCGCCGGGGCACGGCGGAGCCGCGGCTGCTCTGCGCCGGTCCTGGTCGCCTCGCCCAGGCGCTCGGCATCACCGGCGCGCTGGACGGAGCGCCCCTCGGGCAGGCGCCGTTCCGCTTCGAGCCCCGCATGGGGGCGGCCGACGTGGTGAGCGACCGGCGCATCGGGATCACGCGCGGCGCGGAGACGCCCTGGCGCTTCCTGCTCGCCGGCTCCCGGTTCGTCAGCCGGCCGGCACGGCGGCCCCTATCCGGGACGCCTTTTCCGCCCTGACTCCAGGATGATCCCTGCTCCGGCTGTCGCGCCGGCGGCCCGCAGCGCCGGCGGCGTATCCACCGCCGCAGATCTGTCTTCGTGCACTGGAGGGCCCGTGCTGGTCCTGACGAAGCCGCGGGCCCTACCGCGTGCCCGTCGATCGCAAGCCGGTTCCCGTGTGCGAGCATGTTGAGGATGCGATCATCCGGGTTACGCGGACCAGCATCTGCGGATCTGATCTTCACCTGTACCATGGCATGGTGCCGGATACTCGCGTCGGCATGACGTTCGGCCACGAATTCACGGTCGTGGTCTTCGGTGCCGGACCGGTCGGCAGGCGTTCCGGTACAGCGAGTCCCAGTGGGCGCATTGGCTGATGCTGATGGCGGCCGACCGGGTGAACGTCGTCGAGGGCGTGGTCGACGACCTCGCGCGGGGCCGCGTGCCCAACGTCCCGGCCGAGATGGGCGCCCGGGCCGAGCTGGCCCACAACCGGTCCGGACTGGCGGCCAAGCTCGCGCTCACCGGCGCGGCGATCGGGCTCGGGATCCTGGTCACGCGTCTGGCGCGGGCCGAGCGCTAGGGCCGTTCCGGCCGGCGCTCCTGCAGCAGCGTGCGGATCCGGTCGCGGACGACCTCGGCGACCGGGCTGTAGACGATCAGGCCGAGATCGGGCCGGCCGTCGACCGCGAAGGCCGAGTATTCCAGCTCGATCCAGCCCAGGACGGGGTGCCGGATCCGCTTGACCCCGTCCCCGTGCGGGTGGACGTCGTTCTCGCGCCACAGGGCGGCGAAGTCCGGGCTGGTCCGGCAGAGCTCGTCCACCAGCGCGCCGACCTCCGACACGGCGCCGGCCCGGGCCGCATCCGCCCGGAACGCGCCGACCACGACCCGGGCCACGCTTTCCCAATCGTGCTGCGCCGCCCGCACCCGCGGGTCACCGAACATGCGGCGCAGGATGTTGCGCTCACCGGGCGGGACGGTGGCCCAGTCGGTCAGCACCACGGCGGCGGCCGGGTTCCAGGCGACGACGTCCCAGGTCGCGGTCTTGACCAGCGCCGGGCTGGTCTCGAGCGTGTCGAGCAGCCGCTGCAGCCGCGGCGTGATCCCCGCGGCCGGCCTGTAGCGGACCTCCGGCGGCCGGCCGAGGGCCAGCATGAAGATGTGCTCGCGTTCGGGCTCGGTCAGCATCAGCCCGGTGGCGATGCGGTTCAGCACGTCCGCCGAGGGCGCGCCGCCGCGCCCCTGCTCCAGCCACGTGTACCAGGTCGCGCTGATGTTCGCGCGCTGGGCGACCTCCTCCCGACGCAGGCCCGGCGTGCGCCGCCGCCCGGCGAAGCCGAGGGCGGCCGGATCGAGCTTGGCGCGCCGGTCTCGCAGGTATGTGCCCAGAAGCGTCTCGGAACCGGCCGGCATCGCGATCCTGTTAGCCGCTATACCCGTATACGATCACGTCTTTAACAGGATGGACCGCGCGCCGACACTGGGGCTCCCCCATCAACGGACGCGATCCATGCGCATCTTCCTCACCGGCGCCACCGGCTTCATCGGCTCGGCCCTGATCCCGGACCTCCAGGCGGCCGGGCATCAGGTCCTCGGCTTCACCCGGTCCGATGCCGGGGCCCGCAGGCTCGCCGAGGCCGGGGTCGAGCCGCTCCGGGGCGACCTCACCGACCTCGACCGCCTGCGTGACGGCGCCGCCCGGGCCGACGGCGTGATCCACACCGCCTTCGACCACGACGATTTCACGAACTTCGTCGCCAATTGCGAGAAGGACCGGCGTGCCATCGCGGCGCTCGGTGAGGCCCTGAAAGGGTCTGACCGGCCTCTGGTCATCACCTCGGGGACCGGGATCGGCTGCCCCGCGCCGGGCGTCCCGGCGACCGAGGACGTCTTCAACACCGCGCATCCGAACCCCCGCATCGCCTCCGAGCTGGCGGGGGCGGCTCTGTTGGAGGCGGGGGTGAACGTCTCGGTGATGCGCCTCCCGCAGGTCCACGACACGGTCAAGCAGGGGCTCGTGACCTACCTGATCGACCTGGCCCGCCGGACCGGCGTGTCCGCCTCTATCGGGGACGGGGCCAACCGCTGGCCGGCGGGGCCGGTCTACGACGTGGCGCGGCTCTACCGGCTGGCCCTGGAGGCGGCGCAGCCCGGCGCGCGCTACCACGCGGTCGCCGAGGAGGGCGTCCCGGCCCACGCCATCGCGGCGGTGATCGGGCGGGGCCTCGGCGTGCCGGTCGTCAGCCTGCCGCCCGGGGAGGCCGGCCATTTCGGCTGGCTCGCCGCCTTCGTCGGCCTCGACATGCCGGCCTCCAGCGCCTGGACGCAGGCCCGGCTCGGCTGGGCGCCGACCGGGCCGGGGCTGATCGCGGATCTCGAGCGGATGGATTACGGCACGGTGCGGGTTTAGCGGCCGCCGCTTCCGCCCCCTCCCCACCGCAGCGGGAGAGGGGGGCGGTGGCGGGTCTGACCGCCCTTCGGCTTCACCGGCTCAGCCAGTCCCGCAGCTTGGTCCAGCGTGGCTTCTGGGTGCCGCCGCGGACCGCCACCGCCACGGCCTTGCGCTGCCCGAGCAGCACCACGAGCCGCTTGCCGCGCGTCACCCCCGTGTAGAGGAGGTTGCGCGCCAGCATCGTCCAGTGCTGCATCGCCAGCGGGATCACCACCGCCGGATATTCCGAGCCTTGCGATTTGTGGATGGTGGTGGCGTAGGCCGGCACCAGCGTGTCGAGCTCGCCGTAGGGGTAGACGACCTCACGGCCCTCGAAATCGACGATCACCGCGCCTTCGTCCTGATCGATCCGCGCCACGGTGCCGAGGTCGCCGTTGAACACCTCCCGGTCGTAGTCGTTCTGGCTCTCCATCACCCGGTCGCCGGGGGAGAAGCGCCAGCCGAAGCGTTCCACCGAGACCGGCGGGTTCGGGTTCAGCACCGCCTGGAGTTCGTGGTTGAGGTTGCGCGCGCCGAGCACGCCGCGCTGCATCGGGGTGAGCACCTGGACGTCGCGGACCGGATCGAGGCCGAACCGGGCCGGGATCCGCCGGGTCACCACCTCGATCAGCGTCTGCACCGCCGGCTCGGGCTCGTTGATCGCGATCCAGTGGAAGTCGCTCTCGGCGCCGCGGGGGGCGGGCTCGGGCATCGTGCCCGCGTTGATCCGGTGGGCGTTGACCACGATCCGGCTCTCGGCCGCCTGCCGGAACACCTCGGTGAGCCGCGCCACCGGCACCGCGCCGGAGGCGATCACGTCGGCGAGCACCTGGCCGGGGCCGACCGAGGGCAGCTGGTCGACGTCGCCCACGAGGAGCAGGCCCGCATGCTCCGGCACCGCCTTGGTCAGCGCGTTCATCAGCGGCACGTCGACCATCGAGGTCTCGTCGATCACCAGCAGGTCGCAGGGGAGGGGGTTCTCCTCGTTGCGCGAGAAGCCGCCGTGCTTGGGGTCGATCTCCAGCAGGCGGTGGAGGGTCTTGGCCTCCAGCCCCGTCTGCTCGCTCATACGCTTGGCCGCCCGGCCGGTCGGGGCGGCGAGCAGCACCCGGACCCCCTTGGCCTGCAGGACCCGCAGGATCGTGTCCAGCGTCGAGGTCTTGCCCACCCCCGGCCCGCCGGTCACCACCGCGAGCTTGGCGCCGAGCACGAGCCGCACGGCCGCCTCCTGCGACGGCGAGAGCGTCTTGCCGGTCTTCTCCGCCACCCAGGACAGGGCCCGGGCGAGGTCGATCTCCGGCCAGGGCGGGCCGCCCGCCGCCCGGCGCCGGAGCCGCTCGGCGATGGCCCGCTCGGCCGCGTGCAGGCCGGCCAGGAAGATGCAGGCCTTGTCGCCGATGATGTCCTGGACGACCTCGCCGGTCTCCAGCACGGCGAGGAGCGCCGTGCGGATCAGCGGCGCCTCCACCCCGAGGAGGTCGACCGCCAGCGCGACGAGATCCGCCACCGGCAGGGCGCAGTGGCCGGCATCGGTGGCGGTCTGCAGCGCGAAGGAGATCCCGGCCCGCAGGCGCTGGGGCGCCTCCCGGGTCAGCCCGAGCTTCATCGCGATGGCGTCGGCGGTCTTGAAGCCGATGCCGCGGATGTCCTTGGCCAGCCGGTAGGGATCCTCGGTCATGACCGCGATGGCCGCGTGGCCGTAGGTCTTGAAGATCCGCACCGCCCGGGCGGTCCCGACGCCGTGCGCGTGCAGGAACAGCATGATCTCGCGCACGGCCTTCTGCTCGGCCCAGCCGGCGACGATGCGGGCGGCGCGCTTGGGCCCGATGCCCGCGACCTCGGTGAGCCGGCCGGGCTCGGCCTCGATGATCTCGAAAGTGCCTTCCCCGAAGGCCGCCACGATGCGCTTGGCCATGGCGGGGCCGATGCCGCGCATGTGGCCGGAGGCGAGATACTTCTCGATGCCTTCGACGCCTGTGGGCGGCGTCACCTTGAGCGTGTCGGCCTTGAATTGCAGGCCGTGCTGGCGGTCCGTGTGCCAGATGCCGGTGGCGGTGATCCACTCGCCCGCGCCGATCGCCGGCGCGTGGCCGATCACCGGCACGAGATCGCGCTTGCCACGCGCCTGGACCTTGAGGACGCAGAAGCCGGTTTCCGGGCTGTGGAAGGTGACGCGCTCGATCGTGCCGGCCAGCGCCTCGACGGGCTGATGGCGGTCGACAGGCTGTGGCATCGCGCGCTGGTTCATGCCCGGACCGGGTGCGTCCAGGCGGGCGCGCCCAAGAGTTCAGATCGGAGAGTCCACAAGCAGGGGTTCTCACCCGAGAGTCGAAGATCGGGGCTCTCGGGAGGCGCGGCAACGGGGCCACGGCCGGCTGGCCGGGGACGGCGCCGCGACCCGTCGTCACGCGCGGGACCGACGCGGGACATGCTGCGCCGATGGCATCCCGCCCACGACGCGCCGTCGAACCACGCCGCGGGCGGGGAGCCACCGCACCACCAAAGCGCTGGGCGCCGACTCGGTGCGCCGATGCAAACGGCACATCTGACCTGTCCAGTCGGTTGGGATGTACTCGATTGCCCGCAATCAATACGCGTCTTCAACGGTGGCGGCCCACTGTTGTACAGGTGGTTTTGTATGGAACCCTTTTTCGCGCTTGCCGTTGCTGCCTTCGATTGAACTCTGGAGGCTAACTTATGCGGAACATCATTCTCTCGGGCGCCCTGTTCGCGGCTCTGTGCGGTGCGGCGAGCGCCGAGGAGACCACCGTTATTCGCCGCGACGGGCCCGCCGTCGTCGATCACCGCGACACCACGGTCGAGCGCCGTGAGGTCACCACCGGCAGCGTCGATTGCGGCTCGAAGACCGTCCACAAGGAGGACGGCATGGGCAATTCCAAGACCATCCACAAGGAAGGCTGCAACTGAACTCCCGCGGCTGACATCGCTCTGACGCTCACGGAGACGCGCACATGACCGACAGGCTCCTCCTCGCGCTGGCGACCGCCGGCCTCTTGTCCCTGCCGATGGCCGCCCAGGCGCAGGGCACCCTGCGCGGGGCCGCCGAGGGCGCCG
>Ga0255028_100072_pt1 | contig 26470 bp, 22 predicted proteins | sample DRGLUT_MetaT_FD_178168 | JGI IMG/M metagenome (GOLD analysis project Ga0255028, IMG submission 178168) | Metatranscriptome of freshwater microbial communities from Pennsylvania, United States - DR:GLUT (Metagenome Metatranscriptome) | ecosystem: Environmental > Aquatic > Freshwater > Creek...
GAGGTCGAAGGGCACGAGGGTGGCGCTGGAGCCGGCGGCGCGGATCGCGTCGTCCAGCTCTTCCAGGGCACCGACCGTGCGCGCCACCGCGATCACGTGGGCGCCGGCCCCGGCGAGCGCCAGGGCTGCGGCGCGCCCGATGCCGCGGGATGCGCCGGTGACGACCGCGACGCGGCCTTCGAGATGTCTCTGAGACTCAGCCATGCGCAGGACCTAGCGCATTTCCGCGCGCGGGGGATGCCCGTTCGCGCGGAACCCCCAGATCCTGTCAGTCCGCCTCGGCCAGCATGGCGAAGCGCTTCGGCCCCGCGATGGACAGGTCCGTCAATCCGGTCGGGTACTCGCCGGTGAAGCAATGGTCGGTATATTGCGGGCAGGCCGTGTCCCGCGTCTCCTCGCCCATCGCCCGGTAGAGGCCGGGGATCGACAGGAAGGCGAGCGAATCGGCGCCGATATACTCGCGCATCCCCTCGAGATCGTGGGTCGCAGCGAGCAGCTTCTCCCGCTCGGGCGTGTCGATCCCGTAGAAGTCCGGGTAGGTGATCGGCGGCGAGGCGATCCGGAAATGCACCTCCGCGGCGCCGGCCTCGCGCATCATCCGGACGATCTTCACCGAGGTCGTGCCGCGCACGAGGCTGTCGTCGACGAGGACGATGCTCTTGCCCTCGATCGCCGCGCGGTTGGCCGAGTGCTTCATCCGCACGCCGAGCTCGCGGACCGATTGGGTCGGCTGGATGAAGGTCCGGCCGACATAGTGGTTGCGGATGATCCCCATCTCGAACGGGATTCCGGTCTCCTGCGCGAAGCCGAGCGCCGCGGGTACACCGGAATCCGGCACCGGCACGACGATGTCGGCCGCCACCGCGGCCTCGCGGGCGAGCTCCCTGCCGATCGCCTTGCGCACGCCGTAGACGCTCTTGCCGTTCACCACGGAATCCGGCCGGGCGAAGTAGATGTACTCAAAAATGCAGGGCCGCATCGGCACGGCGTCGGCGAAGCGGATCGACTCGATCCCCTCCTCGGAGATCACCACGATCTCGCCGTTCTCGATGTCGCGCACGAACCGGGCGCCGATGATGTCGAGCGCGCAGGTCTCGGAGGCCAGCATGTAGCGGCCGTCGAGCTCGCCCAGCACCAGCGGGCGGATGCCCATCGGATCGCGGGCGCCGATCAGCTTCTTGTTGGTGAGCGCCACGATCGCGTAGGCGCCCTCGATCGCCTGCAGGGCGTCGATGAAGCGCTCGATGATCCGCGGCTTCCGCGAGCGGGCCGCGAGGTGCAGGATCACCTCGGTGTCAGAGGTCGACTGGGTGATCGCGCCGTCGCGCACCAAGTCGCGGCGGATCGACAGGGCGTTGGTCAGGTTGCCGTTATGGGCGACCGCGAGACCGCCGCTGGCGAGCTCGGCGAAGAGCGGCTGCACGTTGCGCAGGATCGTCCCGCCGGTGGTCGAGTAGCGCACGTGCCCGATAGCGGACCGGCCCTTGAGGCGGGCGATGGTCTCGCCGTCCGAGAAGGAATCGCCCACGAGGCCCGGGCGCCGCTCGGAGTGGAACACGGAGCCGTCGAAGGAGACGATGCCGGCCGCCTCCTGGCCGCGGTGCTGCAGGGCGTGCAGCCCGAGCGCCACGATGGCCGAGGCCTCCGGGTGCCCGAAGATGCCGAAGACGCCGCATTCCTCGCGGAGCGTGTCGCCATCGAGGTCGAAATCGGCGCTGGGATTGGCGGCGTGTGACATGAGGCGGTCGATCACTCACAGGACCCGGCGGCGACGGGCCGGCGCGCCGGTCGTCGCGGATACAATCCGATCAACCCCGGAACCGCTATCTAGGCGCTCCGCGTGCGCCGACCTACGGCGAATACCGCAGATCAGCGTCGCGTCGGGGTCGGCGCGGTCTCGGTTCGGCGCTGGGGCGCCGGATCGGTCTCGGCCGGCGCGTCGGTGGCCTCGTTGGGCGGCGCGCCGGTCTTCGGCTTCTTGAACTGCTTGAGGAAGCCTTCCGGGTTCTCGGGCAGCTGTGCCACCAGGGCGTCGCCGGACTTCTCCAGCATCGGGCGCGAGCGCGCCTGCGCGGCCCAGTCGGGCACCTTGCCCTGAACCAGCCAGGACAGGAACACCCAGCCGATCACGCAGATCAGGAAGCCGCGAGCCGCCCCGAACAGGAAGCCGAGCGAGCGGTCGACCGCGCCGATACGCGAATCGAGCACCACGTCCGAGATCTTCACCGTGATGATCGACACGATGATCAGCGTGCCGAGGAAGATCGCCGCGATCGAGGCGACCAGCGCGACGGTGTCGCTGTTCACGTGCTGCTTCACGGTGGGAAGGAGCATTGGGTACAGCGTCCAGGCGACCGCGGCGGCGGCCACCCAGGCGACGATCGCCAGCACCTCACGGGTGACGCCACGCACGGCCGCGAGCAGCGCGGAGACCGCGACGATGCCGAGCACGACGAGATCCAGAACGGTAAACGGCATCGTTGAGCTTTTGGTACCCGAGAGGATGGCGCGTCGGCCGTGCGGCTCCCCCGGACCGCAGTGGATTTATACCAAGCCGGACCACTGCCGTCACCCTGGCGCACGCGCCTCGGCCCGGAGCTGTGCCGTCCATGCATCAGCCCCCCTGATCAGACGGACCTAGCGATGGGTGCAGGCCAGCTCGCGGCGGACCCGGCTCACCCCCGCGCCGTCCGGATGCTATGGGTCAGGCCTGTGCTTCCGGGATCCCGGTCGCGAGCGGAGGGAGAGGGTCTGCGTGGTCGAAGCCGGACCAATGACGGAGATCGGCGCCCACGGGGCCCGGCTGACGATCGACCTCGGGGCGATCGCGGCGAACTGGCGAACCCTCGCTGCGCGCGGCCAGGGTGCCGCCTGCGCCGCCGTGGTGAAGGCCGACGCCTATGGCTGCGGCATCGCTCGGGTCGGGCCCGCCCTCTGGGCGGCCGGCTGTAGGACCTTCTTCGTCGCCCACCTGTCCGAAGGCGTCGCGGCCCGCGCCGCCCTGCCGGAGGCCGCGATCTACGTGCTGAACGGCCTCGCCCCTGGCGCTGCCGGGGCCTTCTCGGCGCACAACCTGCGCCCGGTCCTCGGCAGCATCGAGGAACTGTCGGACTGGGCGGCGTTCTCGGCTGGGCGCCTGCCCGCGGCGCTCCATGTCGACACCGGCATGAATCGGCTGGGTCTGTCGGTGCCGGAGGCGCTGGACCTCGCGGGCGACCCGCGGATCGCGGCTTCAGGCATCGACCTGATCCTCAGCCACCTCGTCAGCGCCGAGAAGCCGCAAGATCCGGTCAATGCCCGGCAGATCGCCGACTTCGCCCGGGTGCGTGCGGCCTATCCGGCCCTGACCGCCTCGCTGGCGAATTCATCCGGCGTCTTCCTCGGCGGCGCTGAGCACGACCTTCTGCGGCCGGGCTACGCCCTGTTCGGCGGCAACCCGACACCCGGGGCCGCGAACCCGATGCGCCCGGTGGTGAAGCTGGAGGCGATGATCGCCCAGGTGCGCGATGTCGCGGCCGGCGCCACCGCAGGCTATAACGGCCGCTGGACCGCCGCCGCGCCCAGCCGGCTGGCGACGCTCTCGCTCGGCTATGCCGACGGCTTCCCCCGGGCGATCAGCGGACGCGGGCAGGCGCTGGTCGGCGACGTGCCGTGCCCGATCCTCGGCCTCGTCTCGATGGACCTGATCATCCTCGACGTCACCGCGGCACCCACGGCGGAGCGCGGCGCCACCGCCGTGCTGATCGGCGACGCTCTCGACATCGACGTGGTCGGCCGCGCTGCCGGGACGATCGGCTACGAGATTCTCACCGGCCTGGGTTCTCGTTATGTTCGAACCTATGTAGAGTCCTGCTGATTCACCCGTCGCGCTGAGAGGTCACTCCGTCATTCCGGCGCGCCACAGGCGAACCCGGAATCCAGAACCGCCAGCGCCTCTCGCTGAAGCGCGGCGCCTCCATCGAAACGGGGCACCGCGGCGGCTCTGGATTCCGGGCTCCGCTCCGCGGCCCCGGAATGACGGCCAGTCCCGAAAGCTCGCGACGCCCGGACCCGACCGAGCCATGGCCAAGATCCACCAGACCTTCGTCTGCCAATCCTGCGGGGCGGTCTACAACCGCTGGCGCGGGCGCTGCGAGGCCTGCAACGGCTGGAACACGATCGTCGAGGAGGCACCCTCCGCCACCGGCCAATCCGGGCCGGCCGCGACCCGGCCGTCGCGCAATCGTGGCCGCGTGTTCCCGCTGGAGGGGCTGACCGGCGAGGCCAAGGAGGCGCCGCGCATCCCCTCGGGAATCGGCGAGCTCGACCGGGTCACCGGCGGCGGCTTCGTGCGCGGCTCGGTGATCCTGCTCGGCGGCGATCCCGGGATCGGCAAGTCGACGCTGCTGATGCAGGCCTCGGCCGCCATGGCGGGGACGGGCGAGCGGGTCGCCTACATCTCGGGCGAGGAGGCGGTGGGGCAGGTGCGCTTGCGGGCCGAGCGGCTGGGGCGCAGCGCGCTCCCGGTGCAGCTCGCGGCCGAGACCAATGTCGAGGACATCGTCGAGACCCTGAGCCAGGGCCGGCCGCCGGCGCTCGCGATCATCGACTCGATCCAGACCATGTGGACCGAGACGGTGGAATCGGCCCCCGGCACGGTCACGCAGGTCCGCTCCTCGGCCCAGGCGCTGATCCGCTTCGCCAAGACCACCGGCACGGCGGTGATCCTGGTGGGCCACGTCACCAAGGACGGGCAGATCGCCGGTCCCCGCGTGGTGGAGCACATGGTCGACGCGGTCGCCTCCTTCGAGGGCGACCAGGGCCACCATTTCCGCATCCTGCGCGCCGTGAAGAACCGGTTCGGGCCGACCGACGAGATCGGCGTGTTCGAGATGACCGATGCGGGCCTGAGCGAGGTGCCGAACCCCTCGGCTTTGTTCCTGGCGGGCCGCGACCATCAGGCCGCCGGCACGGCGGTCTTCGCCGGTATGGAGGGCACGCGGCCGCTGCTGGTGGAGATCCAGGCGCTCGTCGCCCCCTCCTCGCTCGGCATGCCCCGGCGGGCGGTCGTCGGCTGGGACCCGAACCGGCTGTCGATGGTGCTCGCCGTGCTGGAGGCCCATGGCGGCATCCGGCTCGGAAGCCACGACGTCTATCTGAACGTGGCCGGCGGCCTGCGCATCACCGAGCCCGCGGCCGACCTCGCGGTGGCGGCCGCCCTGGTCTCATCCCTGTCGGGCGCCGTGCTGCCGCCCGAGACGGTGTATTTCGGCGAGATCGGGCTCTCCGGCGCGATCCGGCCGGTCGCACAGGCGGGATCGCGGCTGAAGGAGGCCCAGAAGCTCGGCTTCGCCAAGGCGCTGATCCCGCAGGGTCGCGGCGAGGGCGAGAAAGCGCTGTCGGTGGAGACGCTGCGCCACATCGCCGACCTGGTGGCGGGGATCAGCGCGGGCGCGCCGCGGAAGGGCTCCGGGCAGCGCGGGCGGCAACCGTCGCGCTACGCCGACGAGGAGATGTGAGGGCTCCCGTCTTTGCTGGCGAAGCGAAGCAAGGACGGCGCTTCTACCCCCCCGTCACGCTCATGTGCCGCGGCACGGCCGCCGGGCGCTGGCGCTCGATGACGAAGTCGTGGCCCTTGGGCTTGCGGGTGATCGCCTCGACCACCGCCTGGGCCAGCACCGCATCGTCCTGCGAGGCGCGCAGGACCGCCCGGAGATCGGCCGAATCCTCTTGACCCAGGCACATGTAGAGCTGGCCCGTGCAGGTCAGGCGCACCCGATTGCAGCTCTCGCAGAAATTGTGGGTCAGCGGCGTGATGAAGCCGAGCTTCCCGCCGGTCTCCTCGACGCGCACGTAGCGCGCCGGGCCACCGGTGCGGTCGGGCAGCGGCGTGAGGGTGTAGCGGGTTTCCAGGCGCTGCCGGGCGACCGACAGGGGCAGGAACTGGTCGGTCCGGTCCGCCTCGATCTCGCCGAGCGGCATGACCTCGATCAGCGTCATGTCCATGCCGAGGCCGTGCGCCCAGGCGATCATGCTGGGGATCTCGTCGGCGTTGACATCGCGCAACGCCACCGCGTTGATCTTCACCTTCATCCCGGCCGCCCGCGCCGCCGCGATGCCGTCGAGCACCACCTTGAGGTCGCCGCGGCGGGTGATCGCCCGGAATTTGTCCGAGTCGAGGGTGTCGAGCGAGACGTTGATCCGGCGCACGCCGAGGCTCGCCAGCTCGTCGGCGTAGCGTGTGAGTTGCGTGCCGTTGGTGGTGAGCGTCAGCTCCTCCAGCGCCCCGGACTCGAGGTGACGCGAGAGGCGGCGGAACAGATGCATGATGTCCCGGCGCACCAGCGGCTCGCCGCCGGTGATCCGGAGCTTGCGCACGCCGCGGGCGATGAACACGCCGCAGAGTCGGTCCAGTTCCTCGAGAGTCAGCAGATCGCGCTTGGGCAGGAACTCCATGTGCTCGGACATGCAGTAGGCGCAGCGCAAGTCGCAGCGATCGGTCACCGAGATACGCAGATAGGAAATCGCCCGCTGGAACGGGTCGATCAGCGGCGCGGGCCCGGCGGGCGCGCCGACCGCGAACGATTGCGGCGTCAGGGAGCTGTCATCGAGCATCGTCCGGCATATGATGCCCTAAGCGGTCGCGGGCAAGCAGGTCCCGGGCCGCAGCCCCAGATTGCGTGAGGAGTGTGGCCCGTGACCGAGGATCTGTGGCCGACCGAGATCCGCCTGTCGGCCGATCGGCGGGTGCTCAACGTCGCCTTCGAGGACGGGGCGCGCTACGCCCTTCCGGCCGAGTACCTGCGGGTCTCGAGCCCGTCGGCCGAGGTGCAGGGCCATTCGCCGCTGGAGCGGAAGGTGATCGGCGGCAAGCGCGCCGTGGCGATCCTGGCGGTGCAGCCGGTCGGCAATTACGCGGTGAAGCTCGGCTTCGACGACATGCACGACACCGGCATCTACGGCTGGGGCTACCTCCACACGCTGGGACGCGAGTACGAGACCCGCTGGACCACCTACCTCACCGAACTCGCCGAGCGCGGGCTGGACCGCGAGACCGCGCGCACCGCCTCGGTGAAGCAGGGCGGGGGCTGCGGCTCGGGCTCCTGCGGGTGCCACTGAGGGCAGCCGCTCCAGCTTACTCTGGCCCCAAGCCGCGTCGTTGCGAGTGGAGCGGAGCAATCCAGCGGCGCCACGATCTCAGAGGTCGCGCCTCCCTGGGTCGCTTCGCTGCGCTCGCGATGACGGCGCGGGTCGATTTGCAACTTGGCGAAGGCCAGAGGCTTGCATCGCGTCGGCGCGGGCGCGTCGAGTCGCCCACCACCTTCGGAGCCCCCATGGCCTTCGCCTGCACCATACCCGCCACGCCCACCGTCCAGCAGGACGACGCCACCGTGCGCATCACACGCTGGGACTTCCCGCCCGGCGCCGTGACCGGCTGGCACGAGCACGGCTGGCCGTATTTCGTGGTGATGCTGGTGGACGGGATCCTGCGTGTCCATGACGGCGCGGCGGTCAGCGAGACGGCGCTCGCGGCCGGGCAATCCTACATGCGTCCCGCGGGCATCCGGCACGACGTGATGAACGGGTCCGACCATCCGATCGCGTTCATCGAGATCGAGGTGAAGCGCCCGGATACGCTGGTGACCCTGCCCGCCGCCTGAACGCAGAAGGGCCGGCCTCGCGGCCGGCCCTCCCGTCAAATCCGGAAGACCATCAGCGCTGGACGATGACCTTCGTGCCCACCTTGGCGTGGGTGTAGAGATCCATCACGTCCTCGTTGGTCATGCGGATGCAGCCCGACGACACGGCGGTGCCGATCGTCTCCGGCTCGTTGGAGCCGTGAATCCGGTAGATCGAGCCGCCGAGATACATCGCCCGGGCGCCGAGCGGGTTCTCAAGACCGCCCTTCATGTAGCGTGGCAGGTCAGGCCGGCGCTTCAGCATGGTCGATGGCGGACGCCAATCCGGCCATTCGCGCTTCATCGTGATGGTCTGCACGCCGCCCCAGGTAAAGCCCGGCCGGCCGACGCCGACGCCGTAGCGCAGGGCCTGACCGCCGCCTAGCACGTAGTAGAGCCGCCGCTCGGCCGTCGACACGACGATCGTGCCGGCGCCGTAGGGGCCGTTATAGGCCACGGTCTCCCGCGGGATTGCCGACATCTGCGGCACCGCGGCATCGGCGCTCAGCGGGTCGGCGGCGTTGAGCGAGGCGTTGGCCACCGGCACCGCGACGGTCTCGACGGCCTGCGGGCGCACCCGCACGGTGAGCGCGTCGTTCAGCGGCTGGCGCGTCAGCGGGTCGATCTCGTAAGCCAGAGCCGGCGCGGCGCACGCGGCCGCGCCAAAAAGCCCGATCAGGGCGGGAAGAAAACGACGCATCAAAGCCTCTCGGGGCAGGCGCGGAATATGGCGGGAACGCGGCGAATACCGGGGCACGATGCCGTGCCGATCGTCGCCATTGGGTAAACGCTCGTGCCCTAAAACCAAGCCTGAAACCGACCCGTCCAGGCGGTTCCGCCCGCCCGTGACTCGATGGCAACACTGTGGCAGCTTGGCCATAAGAGTGGGGATGCGTGCCGTGGGCCCTGACGATCGCGACCCGTGCCGCGCCCGGTTCGGCGGGCAGCGCGAAGGCGCGTTTGCAGCCTTGCCGCTTGCAGCCTTACCGCGCGGAGACGTGGCTGCCGTCTCACCGCGTCAGCCCGGGGCCGCGCAGCCGAACCCGGGATCCAGACGCACCGCGGCGCCAGTACCTCGCTCCGAGCGCGGCTCTGGGTTCCAGGCTCGCCTGCGGCAACCCGGAAGGACGAAGCGGGGCCGTGTCAGGCCTCGTCGGCAGCGAGCCAGATGGCCGGCTCGCGCGGGGCCAGGCGGAGCGGGGCCGGCGCGGCGGGCAGCCCGCGAATCTGGGCGAGTTCGGCCAGTTCGGGCGCCTGTGCGGTGTCGTCGGCGGTGAGGAACAGGCCCCGAGCCCGCGCGGCGCGGCCGAGATCGGCGCGGCTGGTCCAGACGCTCTGGGCCGGGCTGGTGATCAGGGCCACGGCGAGCGGCGCCATCCAGAGCGTCAGCCAGACATTGCCGGCGAGGACCAGAGCGAAGCCGATCAGGGCTCCGACCACCACGGCGTCGGCCTGAAGCCGGAAGGCCTCCGCCCAGGAGACCTGCCGGTCATCCCGATCCTGCGTTTCCCAGCGCACCACCCGGCCCAGGAAGGTCGAGACCACGGCGCCGGCGGTGAACAGGGTCAGGACCGGCCACAGGACAACCCACACGGCCTGCTCTAGGACGGCGCTCGCCAGCAGCGCCCGGGTCCCGCCGAAGGCAGCCCGGCGCTCTGGCGCCGCCAGGACGTGGCCAAGGCTCAGGAGCTTCGGCAGCGCCAGCACGGCGACGCTGAGGATCGCCAGCGCATGAGCCGCCCCGCCTTGTCCGGTCAACCCGTAGGCGAGCAGGCCGAGATCACCGGTCCGCGCAGCCTGCCAGGCGGCCAGCCCGACGAAAGCGATCCAGAGGGGCATCATCCCGTAGGAGAGGATGCCGACAAGGAGATGCCAGCGGCTCGCGGCGCGGAGTCCCGTCCAGGGCAGCACCCGCAGGTGCTGGAGGTTGCCCTGGCACCAGCGCCGCTCGCGGCCGAGCAGGTCGACGAGATTCGTGGGCATCTCTTCCCAGGTACCGCCCAGCTCGGGCAGCAGCCGCACCTCCCAGCCGGCGCGGACCATCAGGGCGCCCTCGACGATGTCGTGGCACAGGATCTCACCGCCGAGCGGCTCCCGCCCCGGGAGCTTGGGAAGCTGCGCGTTCGCCGCGAAGGCCTCGATCCGCAGGATCGCATTGTGGCCCCAGTAACTGCCCTCCGGCCCCTGCCAAGTCTCCAGGCAGCGCAAAGCCAGCGGCGCGTAGAGGCGGACGGCGAATTGCTGGATGCGGGCGAACAGTGTGTCCCGGCCCGCCGCGTACGACACGGTCTGGATCAGGCCGGTGCGGGGGCTCTCCTGCATCAGACGCACGAGCCGGGTCATCGCGGCGCCCGTCATCAGGCTGTCCGCGTCGAGGACGATCATGAAGGCGTACTCGGCGCCGTAGCTCCGGCAGAACTCGCCGATGTTGCCGGCCTTGCGGCCGACATTCTCGGTTCGGCGCCGGTAGCGGATCCTCGGCAGGACCGGGTCGGCCGCCGCCCAGGCCTGGATGCGGGCGAATTCGTGCTCCTCGACGGCAGCGATCGCGCCGTCCCGCGTGTCGGAGAGAACGAAGATGTCGATGCCCTGCGCGTCGGCGTGGGCCAGCGAGCGCGCCATCACCCGCAGGCGGGCGAACACCGCCACCGCGTCCTCGGCGTGGATCGCCACCACGGCGGCGGTGCGTCCGGCTCCCGCGATCGCGGGGTCGGCCTGCTCGGAGCGAAGCTCCAGCGTCGACTTGGCCCGGTCTCCCAGGACGCCGGCGATGAGCCCGTAGACGTATTGGCAGGCAACAAAGGCCTGCCAGCCCATGACGAGGCTGAACAGCACCAGCACCGCCCAGGCGAGCGGGCTGACACCCGCCGGGTAGGCGAGCGCGGCGAGCCATGCGAGACCGCCAGCCGTGACGAGGCTCGGTACCGCCAGGGCGAGGCGTCGGACCCGGAGTACGCGCGCCGGTCGCGAATCCGTCCAGACCTCGTGATGCGGAACCGCGGCCGACGGATCGGATGTGACCGGGCCTGCGTTCCGATGCGGCCGCTCGGCGGAGGAGGTGACGCGTGAGGACATGGCGCGAGGAACTCGACCGTGGAAGGCTGCCGGCCGCCCAGCCGCGCGAGGCCGGGAACCGATGACCGTGAATACCGATGTGCGGGGTGAGGACACGGAGCCGACCCGGCCGCACGGGCCGCCGGAAGCCGAACGGATCAATCCCCCCTCCCGGCGCCGCGTTCTTCGAACAGTCCTGACCGCGGCTGCCGGCACGGTTCTACCTAGCGCGGCCGATCTGAATGGGTCCAGAACGTGGGCCGGGTCGGCGCTTCCGCCGCAGGGTGGCGCGATGACGTTCGAGACGCTGTCCGATCAGGCGGCGCGCCTGGCCGCAGCCGCCTACGTCGCACCGCCCGAGGATCTGCCGCCCGCGCTCGCGGCCCTCGATTACGACGGCTACCGGGCGATCACGTTCCGGTCGGGCGAGAGCCTGCACCTCGGCCGGAACTTCAGCGCGCAGTTCTTCCACCGCGGCTTCCTGCAGCGCAAGCGCGTGGCGCTCCACCTCCAACCCCTGAGCGGGCCGGCACGCCCGATCCCCTACGAGAGCCGGCTGTTCGACCTCGGCCGGCGGCTCGCCGGCCAGAATTTCGCGCCGGATCTCGGCTTCGCGGGCTTCCGCCTGCACTACGCCTTCCCGGACACGCCCTCGTGGCGTCCGAAGGGCTTCCAGGAGGAGTTCCTGGTCTTCCTCGGCGCCTCCTATTTCCGGTTGCGGGCGGCGAACCAGGAATACGGCCTCTCCGCCCGCGGGCTCGCGATCGGCACCGGAGCCCCGGAGGGCGAGGAATTTCCCGACTTCATCGCCCACTGGATCTGCGAGCCGCAGCCCGAGGCACGCACCCTGACGGTGCTTTCCATCCTCGACAGTCCGAGCCTGGCCGGCGCCTACCGGTTCGAGATCGCCCCCGGCGATCCGGCCCGGATCACTGTGACCGCGGCGCTCCATCCGCGTCGCCCGCTCGCGAAGCTCGGCCTGGCGCCGCTCACCAGCATGTTCCTGCACGGCCAGAACGGACCCGGCGCCCGGGGCGCGAAGCCGTTCGACGACTTCCGACCGCAGGTGCACGATTCCGATGGGCTCTGCGTCGCAGCCGGGGGCGATCCAGCGCGGGTCGATCGCCTCTGGCGGCCTCTGGTCAACGGCCGCAGCCAGCCGCAGATCTCCGCCTTCGCGGCCAAGCCGCTGGCGGGTTTCGGGCTGCTGCAGCGCGAGCGACGGTTTGAGGCCTATCTCGACGTGGAGGCGCGCCAGGAGGCCCGGCCCGGCCTGTGGGTCGCGACCGATCGTGCGGACAGTGCCTTCGCGGCGGGCGCGGTGCAGCTCTACGAGATCCCCTCCGGCGAAGAATACGCCGACAACATCGTCGCGGCCTTCGTGCCGGCGGCTCCGGCGCAGCCCGGTACCCCGCTGCGGCTCGCCTACGGCCTGACCACGGTCGGAGCGGAGCCGGTGACGGCGATCCCCGAGACCGCCCTCGCGAGGGTCACCTCCACGCGCTTCGGCTCGGCGGAACGCCTGCGCCCGACCAACCCGCCGAACCCGCAGCGGCGGCTCTGCGTGATCGATTTCGAGGGCCCAGGCCTGCCAAAAGGCCCCGACGACGACGTCGCCGCGGAGGTCTCGGCCAGCGCCGGCACGATGCACGAGCCGGTGGCCAACTTCGTGCCGCAGACCGGCGGATGGCGGATCTACGTCGAGTGGCGCCCGCCGGACCCGATGCCGACGGGCGATGTCGTGCTGCGCGCTCGGCTGGTCCGGGGGCCGGCCCCGCTCAGCGAGACCTGGGATTCAGCCGTGTGATCCCGTCGTCCCTTCGCCGAGCGCGCTCAGGCGGTCCGGCGCTCCTGTTCCAGGCGCCGCGCCAGCCGGGTCGCGCCGTAGACCTCGCTCAGGCGGCGGCGCGCGGCGGAGACCGGCGGCGCTTGCCGCTCGACATGGGCGGCGGCGATGACGCGCAGGGCGGCAGCGACCGAACGCTCCAGGCGGCGCTCGACCCGCGCGGCGTCCTGATGGATGTCCAGCATGTGATGATCCCTCGTGCAGACCGGATCCACCCTCTCGCGGGGCAGTGATCGGCGGCAGAGACAGTCTTCACATCGGGCTTGACCGCATCAAGGCAGCTTGGCCGTAAGCCGGCGCGTGGCGCTACCGCAATTCCTCGTGCCAGGTCCGACCGTCGCGCTCGATCAGCGCGATGGCGGCGGTCGGCCCCCAGCTCCCGGCCGGATACGGCCGCGGCGCCTCGGGCCGGTCGGCCCAGGCCTTGAGCACGCCGTCGGCCCAGGCCCAGGCGGCTTCGACCTCGTCGCGGCGCATGAACAGGGTGGCGTTGCCGCGGACCACGTCCATCAGCAGGCGCTCATAGGCGTCGGGATAGCGCTGCTTGAAGGTCTCCTCGAAGGAGATGTCGAGATCGGTCGGGCGCAGGCGCAGGCCGCCGGGCCCCGGATCCTTGGTCATCACCTCGAGCTTCATGCCTTCCTGCGGCTGCAGGCGGATCACGAGGCGGTTCGGCTCGCGGCCGAAGGCCTCCTCGGGGAAGATCGAGAACGGCGAGGCGCGGAACTGCACCACGATCTCGGAGAGCTTCTGGGGCAGGCGCTTGCCGGTGCGCAGGTAGAACGGCACGCCGGCCCAGCGCCCCGACTGGATCTCGACCTTCATGGCCACGAAGGTCTCGGTCCGGCTCTCGTGGCCGAGCTCGGCGAGGTAGCCGTCCACGGGCTTGCCGTCGACGGCGCCCGCCACGTACTGGCCGCGCACCGTCGCGCTCTGGATGTCGTGCGTGGTGATCGGCTTGAGGGCGCGCAGCACCTTCAGCTTCTCGTCGCGGACCGAGTTCGCCTCGAGATTGAGCGGGCTTTCCATGGCGGTGAGGCAGAGCAGCTGCAGGATGTGGTTCTGCAGCATGTCGCGCATGGCGCCCGACGTGTCGTAGTAGCCGGCCCGGCCCTCGACCCCCACCGTCTCGGCGACCGTGATCTGGACGTGGTCGATCACGTCCGAGGTCCAGAGCCGCTCGAAGATGGTGTTGGCGAAGCGGAGCGAGAGCAGATTCTGCACCGTCTCCTTGCCGAGATAGTGGTCGATGCGGAAGATCTGCGACTCGGGGAAGACCTCACCGACCGCGTCGTTGATGGCGCGGGCCGACTTCAGGTCCTTGCCGATCGGCTTCTCCAGCACGACGCGGGACTTCTCGCCCACGAGCCCGTGGGTGGCGAGGTTGCGGCAGATCGAGCCGTAGAGGTCGGGTGAGGTCGCCAGATAGTAGGGTCGGACCTGCCCGGGCCGCTCGTCGAGCTTGGCCACGAGGTCGTCCCAGCCGCTCTCGCCCGCGCCGTCGACCGCGACGTAATCCACATGGTCGAGGAATCGGGCGAGGGCGTCCTCGGTCAGGTCGGAAGCGGGCACGAAGCGCTTCAGCGCGTCGCGGGCATGCTCGCGGAAGGCATCGAGGGACAGTTCCGAGCGCGAGGCGCCGATGATCCGGCTGGTCTCGGGGATCTGGCCGTCCCGGAAGCGGTAGAACAGGGCCGGCAGAAGCTTTCGCGCGGTCAGATCGCCGGTCGCGCCGAACACGACGCAGTCGAAGGAGGCGACGGGGATGATCGTGGCCAAGAGCGGCTCCCGGTTGGCGTGCGCTGACTCGTGCGGTTGCTGCGTCGCACTCACCTAACCTGGGTGCAAGGGCTTCGCCAGACGAGGGGCGCAGGTCAGCGCTGCCCGGATCGGGTCGAGGCTGCGACAGGTCCGGTCAACCCGATGGCGTCACGCTCCGTCCTTGCGCGCGCAGCGAAGCAACCCAGGGCCGCGCCACGCCGAATGGGTCAGCCCTCCATAAACCGCTTGAACGCCTCCGCGTAGTCCGGATGCCAGCGCGACAGGGCGGGCCTGTTCTCGATGATGTCGCCGGACGCCCAGGCGATGCGCTTCGCGTCCTGGGCTCGCGTGGTCTCGTTGTCGGGGCAGAGGATGTAGAAATCCTGCCCGGCGAGCCGCTCCAGCATGAAGGCCACGGTCTCCTCGGGCGTCCAGGCGCCGGCCGGCTTCTCGGCGACGCCGCGGGCCTTGGTCAGGCCCGTGTAGACGAAGCCGGGGATAAGCAGGTGGGCGGTGGTCTGGCAGCCCGCGCGGTTGCGCAGCTCGTGGGCGAGCGCCTCGGTCACGGCCTTCACGCCTGCCTTCGAGACGTTGTAGGGCGCGTTGCCCGGCGGCGTCGTGATGCCCTGCTTCGAGCCCGTGACGATGAGCGCGCCGGGCTTGCCGCCCTCGATCATGGCCGGCGCGAAGGCGTGGATGCCGTTGACCACGCCCCCGAGATTCGTGCCGAGGATCCGCGTCCAGGTGTCGGCGTCGGAGAACAGCGTGCCGCCGGCCTCGATGCCGGCATTCAGCATCACCACGGCGGGCGGGCCGGCCTTGGCCACGGAGGCCGCCAGCGCATCCATGGCTCTACGATCCGCGACGTCGGTCGGCACCGCGCGGACCTCGACGGCGGCGAGTTCGGCCACGGCGGCACGGGCTGCGTCCAGAGCGGGTCCCGGCAGATCGACGAGCCAGACGTTCATGCCGGCCCGGGCGAAGGCCTGCGCGGCGGCAAGCCCGATCCCGCTCGCAGCACCGGTGACGACCGCGTTGCGACCGGGACTGATCGCGGGATGCTGGCTCATGACTCGGTCCTCGGCTGGATGGCGCCCTTCAGATGGGGCGAGCCTGGAGGAAGGCGAGTTCGCGGCAGCGTATCGAAACCCCGCAGAAGCCGCGGATCGTCGCAGGGGCGGCTTCTGTTAGGGTGAGGCTGCGCCCTTTGGACTTCAGGACCCGGATGCCCCCTCCCCCGAGCCGCCGGTCAATCCTCATCGGTGCGGCCTCCCTCGGCCTCGCGACGGCGGCGGGGGCGGCGGGCGCGGCCGGGTTCGGGCCCCTCGGCCGGCCATCCTGGTCGGGTGACAGCCTCCAGGCCGCTGCGGCCGCCAAGGGCCTGACGTACGGCTGCGAGGTGCCGTTCCACCGCTTCGACGCGACACCCGCCTACCGGCAGGCGGTGGCGCGCGAGTGCGGCCTCCTCGTCTGCGGCACCGAGATGAAGATGGAGGAGGTCCTGCCGGCGCCCGGCAAGACCGACTTCGCCCGCGGCGACGCGCTCCTGCGCTTCGCCAGGGGGAACGGCCAGCGCATGCGCGGCCACACGCTCGTCTGGCATGCGGCGCTGCCGCCCTGGGTCGGGCCGCTGCTCGGCCGGGCGAGCGCCGTCCAGGCCGAGGACTTCATGCGGCGCTGGATCGAGACGGTGGCGGGCCATTACCGGGGCCAGATCGTCGCCTGGGACGTGGTCAACGAGATCCTCGGCAACGAGGCCGATCCCGACCGCGGCGGGGGCTTGCGCGACTCGCCGTGGCTCGCCTCGATCGGCCCCGGCTACGTCGATCTCGCCTTCCGGATCCTGCACGAGACCGACCCCGCGGCCGCCGGCACCTGGAACGAGGACGCCGTGGAGCAGGGCGTGCCCTGGATGGAGGCCAAGCGCACCAAGGTCCTGCGCCGCCTGGAAGCGATGCGGTCCCGCGGCGTGCCGATCCGGCGCTTCGGCCTGCAATCACATCTCACCAGCACGATCCCGATCGACCAGGGCCAGCTGCGCCGCTTCCTGCGGGAGATCGGCCAAATGGGACTGGGGATCGAGATCACCGAGCTCGACATCGACGACCGGGCATTCCCGTCCGACGTGGCCACCCGCGACCGCAAGGTGGCCGACTTTGCCCGCCGCTTCCTCGACGTGGTGCTGGACGAGCCCGCCTGCCTCGATGTCGTGACCTGGGACATCTACGACCCGGATACGTGGCTGAACGACCACCCCTATCGCAAGCGGCCCGACGGCCTGCCGCAGCGGGCGCTGCCGCTCGACGCGCAGTTCCAGCGCAAGCCGCTCTGGCACGCGATGAAGGCGGCCTTCGAGGCCGCGCCGGATCACAGGACCGCCCGCGACAAACTCAGGCGGGCGTGACGCCGGCCCGGCGGCCGCCCTCGACGAGACTCGGCTCCGGCGGCCGGTCCACCAGGAGCCGGCGACGGAGACGCGCGCATGGGCGCTCGACAAGGCCGTACATGCCCCAGCACCAGACCAGCGTCACCGGGAAGGCCGCCAGCATCAGCCCGATCCCGTGGAGCCCGGGCCTCAGGTGCAGCACCAGCGCCACCACGGTCATGTGCGCGAGGTAGAAACTGTAAGACCATAGCCCGAGCCGGCGCATCGGCCGGCTCGCCAGCAGCTGCACCAGACGTCCCTCCCCGTGCAGCAGGTAAGCGAAGGGCACGAACAGGGCGGCGCTCTGGAGCGTGTAGCGCAGGCTCTCGCGGAAGGCAGGGTCGCGGACCGCCAGGGTCCCGAGGATCACCGCCAGGCTCGCCGCGACGTGCCAGAGCGCGGGGCGCCACGCCCGGTCGGCCGGGATCACCGGGTTGTTCCACAGGCCCAGGCAGCCGCCGAACAGGATCGCGTCGATCCGGGTGTGGGTCCAGCTGTAGTTCAGGCTGTAATCCGGCAGCCGCCAGACATTGATGCACCGGATCGCCAGGACCGCCGCGCAGAGTCCCAGGCAGGCGAGCGCGGCCCGGTGCGGCCGCAGGCGCCCGAGCCAGAGCACGAAGGCCAGCGGGAAGACGAGGTAAAAGTGCTCCTCGATCGCGAGGCTCCAGAGCGGCACCGGCAGCACCGCCTCGGTGCCGAACAGGCCGGGGTAGTTGGTCAGAAAGGTCACTTGGCCCAGCACCGCCGCCGGCTCGACCGGCATCCAGTCGAGGACGCCCACCGCGTAGAGCGCTCCGGAGGCGAGCAGCGTCAGGTACATCGGCGGCAGGATGCGCAGGCACCGCCGAAGGTAGAAGGCGGGGAGCGAGACCGCACCTGTCCGCGCCCGCTCGATCCGCAGGAGCGTGGTGATCAGGTAGCCGCTGAGGAAGAAGAAGATTGTGACGCCGAAGCCGCCCGGCACGACGTGGCTGTAGCCGCAATGGGCCGCGAACACGATCAGGATGGCGAGCGCCCGAACCCCGTCGAGCTGCGGCAGGTAGGGCATCGCGGCGGGACGCGGGTCTCCGGGATGCGGCATTCTGGGGACCGATCTCCTGTTTGGGCCTGGGCTGCCACGGCGGACCAGCCATGCGGTGTCCGATTGACCGCCTCGGTCGAGGCAACCCGTTTCGTCATCACGAGCGAAGCGTCACCCGGGGCAGCGCGCCGTCGATGAACGTGGCGCTGTCTGGATGGCTGCACGCCGCCCGCGAAGACGAGGGTGCCGAAGCCAGCCAATCACAAAATGTATTAGCGCCCTTTTCGCGCCGGCCAACATCCGCACGAAACCTCACGCGGCTGGACCAATTGCGGGATCGTGAATCCCGATCTCGGACCGCTCTCGGGGTCGGAGGAGATTGGTAACCACGCCGGCCCATCATCCGTCCCGGTCGCGCCGCCTGAGCGCGTCGGGAGTGTTGCGTATGGTCCCGGTCCCACCCCGCCGTCCTGCCGGCCCGCGCGCCCTTCTCGGTGCGGGCCTGTCGCTCCTGGCGCTGCTCGGCACGTCCGTCGCGGCGCTGGCAGAGGGTGCCCCCGCGGCCGTCCCGGCGGCCAGCCCGCCTCCGGGGCCGATCCCTCCGCGCGCCATTCCGGTCTCCGTGCCACCGAGCCCGGACGCCGCATCGGCTGGCAAGGGCCCGGAGGCCAAGGTTCCGGAAACCAAGGTGCCGGAGGCAAAAGGTCCCGAGGCAAAGCCGACCGAGCCCAAGCCCACGGAGACGGCATCCCCCGAATCCAGGTCCCTCCAGGGCAAGCCGCAGGAAGCGGCGAGGAAACCGCGTGAGCCGGCGCCCCTCGTCTACGCCAAGGTCTCCGCAGACCCGAATCCGACGCTGACGTCGCGCACCTTCCTGGACACGCTCCGGGCGGCGGAGCGCTACGCGGCCTTCGCGGAGGCCGGCGGCTGGGAACGGCTGCCCGAGGATCTCGCGCGCCTGAAGCCCGGCGAACGCAGCCCGGGGATCCCGGCGCTGCGCCACCATCTGACCCTGACCGGCGATCTGGCGGCGGACGCGCCCCCGAGCGACCGCCTCGACCCGCCCCTCGTGGCGGCGATCGCGGCCTTCCAGGGCCGCCACGGCCTGCCCGACAGCGGCATTCTGGGCCGCCTCACGATCAACGCGCTCAACGTGCCCGCCCCGGTGCGTCAGCGTCAGCTCGCCGCCTCGGCGGCTCGGCTGATGGGCTCGAAATTCCCGTTCGGCGAGCGCTACGTCGTGGTCAACATCCCGTCGGCCGTCGTCGAGGCGGTGGAGAACGGCGCAGTGGTCCGCCGCTACGTCGCGGTGGTCGGCTCCCCCGACAAGGCGACGCCGGCGGTCGAGACGCGGATCACCGACATCAACTTCAACCCGACCTGGACGGTGCCGGCGTCGGTGGTGAAGAACGAGATCATCCCGCAGATGCGGAAGAATCCCGGTTATCTCGCCAAGAACCACATCCGGATCCTCGGCGCGACCGGCGAGGTCGACCCGACCAAGATCGACTGGGCGGGCGAGAAGGCCGTCAACTACACGCTGCGGCAGGATTCCGGCTTCGACAATTCCCTGGGCCAGGTGCGGATCGACATGCCGAACCGCTTTGCCGTCTACATGCACGACACGCCGGCGAAATCGCTATTCGCCGCCAGCGTGCGCTTCCACAGCCACGGCTGCGTCCGCGTCGGGCAGGTGAAGGAGCTCGTCGGGTGGCTGCTGCAGGGCACCGACGGTCCGAACGGTCCGGGCACGAGCTGGGGGCCGATCGAGATCGAGACCGGCATCGCCGACGGCGAGCGCCGCGACATCAAACTGCCCAAGCCGGTTCCGGTGACTTTCGTGTACCTCACGGGCTACGCCACCCCGGACGGCAAGGTACATTTCCGCGACGACATCTACAATCTCGACACCCCGGCGCCGGAACCTGCGGCCACCGGCGCGATCCCGCCCGCGGCCGCCGTCCCCGCGCTCGTGAAGCCGGCCGCCACTGCGCCGACGGCCAGACCCGCCGGGGTGCCCCCGGCGGCAGCCAATCCCGGCCCGACGAAGCCCGCTTCGGCCAAGCCCACGGCGGAGCGCCGCTGACAGGGGCCACTTCATGGGTGCCGGCTTTCGGGATGGAGCCGCGCGAAGCCTGACGTCCTCGCGGGCCACCCGTCCGTGTCATGCCGGGGCGCAGCAGGCGAACCCGGGATCCAGACCCTGTGTCGGTGAAAGACTTGGCGCGTCGGTGGGTCTGGATCCGGGTTTCCGCTTCCGCGGCCACGGGAAGACGATGGCGGGAGCGCCCTGCATCCGAGCAGACGTCAAACCCCCGCCAGTTGCAGTTGCACCTTCACCAAGCCGGGATCCTCCGGGTCGCGTCCCTGCGCGAAGCCGAGGCGACGGCAGACGGCCAGCATCGGCCTGTTCTCAGCCAGCACCGAGCCCTCGACCCGGCCGATCCCCTCCGAGCGCGCCCAATCGATCATCAGGCGCATCAGGGCGAAAGCCAGGCCGGTGCCCCGGACGTCGCGGCCCACCGCGATTGCGTACTCGCCGCTCTCGTGATTGGCGTCGGCGTGCAGCCGTACGGCGCCGAGCATCCGCTCGCCCCCGTTCGGCTCGACCTCGGTAGCCACGAACGCGATGGCCCGGGCGTAGTCCAGCTGCGTGAGGCGCGCCAGGAAGGCATGGCTGAACTCGCGCACCGGCCCGAAGAAGCGCAGACGCAGATCCTCCGGGTCGAGCCCCTTGAAGAAGGTCAGGAACAGGCCCTCGTCCTCGGGCCGCACCGGCCGCACGCGGATCGTGCGGTCCTTGAGGTTGAGGGTGCGGACCCACTCCGCCGGGTAAGGGCGGATCGCGAAACGCGGATGGCCGCGGCCGTATTGCCGCTTGTCGGAGCGGCCGATCCGCACCTTGGCGTCAAGCGCCAGCACGCCGGTCTCGTCAGCCAGCAACGGGTTGATGTCGAGCTCGCGGACCTGCGGTAGGTCGGCGGCCAGCTGGGACAGCTTCACCAGCGTCAGCGCGATCGCCGGCAGGTCGGCCGCCGGCACGTCGCGGTAGCTGTCGAGACGCCGGGCGACGCGGGTGCGGCCGATCAGGTCGCGGGCGAGGATCAGGTCCAGCGGCGGCAGGCCGAGCGCCCGGTCGTCGATCACCTCCACGGCCGTGCCGCCGCGGCCGAAGACCACGACGGGGCCGAAGACCGGATCCTCGGCGAGGCCGGCGATGAGCTCGCGCCGCTGGCCCCTGCGCACCATCGGCTGCACGGCGAAACCGGTGACCCGGGCGTCCGGACGCTCCCGGCGCGCCCGAGTGAGGATGCTGCCCGCGGCCGCGCGGACATCGGCTTCGCTGGTGAGGTCGAGATGAACCCCGCCGACATCGGATTTGTGCACGACATCGGGGGAGACGACCTTGAGGGCCACGGCTCCGCCCGCCGCGATGATCGGCCAGGCGGCTGCGGCGGCCGCATCCTTGTCGGGGGCCAGCGTGATCGGAACGGTCGGGATGCCGTAGGCCTCCAGCAGGCCGTTCACCGCGATCGGATCGAGCCACGCGGCGCCCTGGCGGAGGGCGCCGGCGATGATCGAGCGGGCGCGGGCCGTGTCGGGGGAGAAGTCGCGCGGCAGCGAATCCGGCGTGCGCATGAGGTCGTCCTGCGCCTCGCGGTAACGCACGAGATGCAGGAAGCCCTCGATCGCCTCCGAATCGGTGGTGAAATGCGGGATCCCGGCCCGGGCGTAGGCGTCGCGCGCGGCCTCGGCATCGCCCAGGCAGACCGCGAAGACCGGCTTCTTGCGCGTCTGGCCGGCACGGGCCCGCTTGACCGTCTCGGCGATCGCGCCGGCGACCTCGCCGGCCTCCGAGCGGGCGGTCGGGACGTGGATCGCCAGCACGGCATCGCTCGTCCGGTCCACGAGCATCGGGCCCAGGGCGGCCGAGAAGGCCGGGCCGGCCGCATCGATGCCGAGGTCGAGCGGATTGCCGGCCGGACGCCCCTCGGCCGCGGCGGCTCCGGCGAGGCTGCCTGATTTCTCGATCAGCCGGTCGGCGGCGAGCAGGCCGATGCCCCGGCCGTTCGACAGGATGGCCAGCCGATCGCCCGGGAACGGACGCTGGCGCCCCAGGGTCTCGACCGCGGAGAACATCTCGTCGAGATCTTGGACGGCCAGGAGACCGGCCCGCCGGAAGGCCGCCGCGTAGACCGCGTCCGGGCGGGCCAGCGCGCCGGTATGGGTCACGGCCGCCCGGCTGTCCGGCCGATGGCGACCGGCGCGCAGAACCACGACGGGTTTCGCGCGCGCCGCGGCGCGCGCGGCCGACATGAACCGGCGTGCGTCCGAAACCCGGTCGAGACAGAGAAGGATCGCGCGGGTGCGGTAATCGGCAGCGAAATGATCCAGGCAATCGGCCACGCCGATATCGAGCACGCTGCCCAGCGAAAGGACCGCCGAGAAGCCGGTCCCGTGGCGGGCGCCCCATTCCACGAGGGCCGCGGCGACGGTGCCGGATTGCGACACGAGCGCGAGGTCACCGGCCTTGGGGGCGTGGGCGAAGAGGCTGGCATTGAGCTTGGCGCCCGGAACCGCCAGCCCGGCGCTGTCGGGCCCAAGCAGGCGCAGGCCATGGGCACGGGCGATCCGATGGGCCGTCGGACCGGGGTCGTCCGGCTCCGAGCCGAGTCGCGCGGTAAGGATGACGGCCGCCCCCGCGCCGATCTCGGCGGCCTGCGCCACGACGTCGGGAACGCCCGGCGGCGGCACCGCGATCAGGACGAGATCGGGGACGGCCGGCAGATCCGCGATCCGCGGCACGCAGGGCAGGCCGTCGACGGCGGCCTGGTCGGGCTGAACCGGCATGATCGCGCCCGGAAAACCGGCGCCGCGCAGGCTGTCCAGCACCCCGCGACCCAGCGAGCCCTCCCGCGTCACGGCCCCGACCAGGGCAATCGAGCGGGGCGCCAGCAGCTTGTCGAACCGATAGGTACTCACGACCGGCCGCTCACGGGGCCGCCGTCACGGGATGAGATCCGGTGGGCGATGCGTGCCGGCGTGCATGCGGTGTCCCTCGCTCGCACCGGGATCCGGCGAGCCCCCAGGCCTGCGCCGCTCTAGCAGATCGCGCAGCCCGCCGCACGTGCGATGCCCGATCGAAACGCCTCTGTCGGACAAGCCTCCCGGCCCGATCGGACACAAAGAGCCACCCACTATGTCCAATATCCACCAGCCTTTATCGTCGTCAAACCGGATCTTGCCAACCTATCTCGATTGGTCTTGCCATCAAATTCACATCACCATAGTAACTGCGCCTTAACTACCCTGTATCAGGCCAACCAGAAACAGATTCCGGCCGTTCCGCCCAGACCGGCGGCCGAGGCCAGGGATCGCGAGGAGATCGAGGGATGGATGCCACGGTTGAAGGGCAACCGGACTACCTCACGCTGTCGGTCGACATCGTATCGGCCTTCGTGCGCAACAATCCGGTGCCCGCGCCGGAACTGCCGGGCCTGATCGCGGCGGTCCATGCGACCCTGCATGGGCTCAGCCAGCCCGCTGCAGCGCCGGCGGAGGCGTTACGGCCTGCCGTCCCGATCCGGCGTTCGGTCCAGCCGGACTTCATCGTTTGCCTGGAGGACGGAAAGCGGTTCAAGTCGCTCAAGCGTCACCTGCGCACCCATTACGATCTGACGCCCGACGCGTACCGCCAGAAATGGGGCCTCCCGCCCGACTATCCGATGGTGGCGCCGAACTATGCAGCCGCGCGCTCCAGCCTCGCCAAAAGCATGGGGCTCGGCCATCAGCGCCGGAAGGGCTGAGCGCGTCCGCGCGCATCCACAGCTTTCCGGCCCCGGTTTAGGTATCGGGCAAGGGGCGCTTGCGAGGGTCGAGCGACCCTCCGCACTCCCGAGACCCGATGTCCGGCAAGCCCAGCCCCGTCGCCCGCCTGTTCTGGACGGCCGTGATCGGCTGCCCGTTCGGGTTCTGGTACGGCACGCCCGGCTTCGCGGCGACGGGCGTCGTGCTCACGCTGGTGCTGACGCGCCATGTCGGTCGGCCCGGCCGCTTCCGGGCGCGGGTGCGCCGCATCGCCCGGGCGCATGGCGAGACCCTGGCGCTCCGGCGGCGGCAGGAGAGCTTCTGCGACGCCTACGGCAACAGGATCGAGGACGGCTGGCTGCGCGAGCGGGCATACTTCCTCGATCGCACGGTGCTGCCGCAGATCGGTCCGCGCTACGCCGATCTCGCCGTCTCGGAGCGCGAGCGGATGCTGGCAATCGTCGAGGCCGAGGCCGCTGCAGTCGCACTCCCGGACGAGGAAGAGGCTCCGGAATCGGGGCTCGATTACGAGCGTTTCTGCGCCGAGCGCCTCGTCGAGGCCGGCTGGCGGGCGCACCGGACTCCGGCGAGCGGCGATCAGGGTGCCGATATCGTGGCGGTGCGTGACGGCCTGCGCCTCGTGGTCCAGTGCAAGCGGCTGAGCAAGCCCGTCGGCAATGCCGCGGTGCAGGAAGCGGCGGCGGCCCAGCGCTACTGGGCGGGCGACCGGGCCGCGGTGGTCTCGAATGCCGGGTTCACGCCGGCGGCCCGCCGGCTCGCGACGGCGACGGGCGTGCTGCTCCTGCATCACGATGCCCTCGCCGCGCTCGACCTCGCCGCGATGTGACGGCTTCAGGCGAGCGGGCCTGGAATGGCGCTCTCCGCCTCGCTGAGCAGGCGCGCCTCATGCCGACGCACGAACAGCCAGAGGGCCAGGCCGCCGAACACCACCAGCGCCAGCAGCGTCAGGCCGACCGGACCCACGATGTGCTCGATCGAGCGTCCGCAATAATATGACCCGATTCCCATGCTGGCCGCCCAGGTGACCCCGCCCAGCGCGTTGAAGGCGAAGAAGCGCCGGGCATCCAGCCGGTTCACGCCCGCGAGCAGGGCCGCGTAGGCACGCAGCATCGCGGTGAAGCGGCCGAAGAACACGATCTTCCCGCCATGCCGGCGGAACAGATACTGGCCGAGCTTGAGACGTCCGTGATCGAGGGCGATCATGTGCCCGTAGCGCAGGAGCAGGGGCATGCCCCAGCGGCGGCCGGCCCAGTAGCCGACATTGTCACCCAGAATCGCGGCCGCCGCGGCCGCGGTGATCACGAGGCCGATATTGAGGTTGCCGGTGCTGCCGGCATAGACGGCGGCCGAGATCAGCACCGTCTCGCCCGGGCACGGCACGCCGGCGCTTTCCAGGGTGATGATCACGAAAATGGCGATGTAGCCGTAATTCGCGATCAGGTCAGCGATAGGCAAGTCGTTCAGGAAGGCCATGCGGTCCTCGAGGCCGGTCTTCGGGCAAAGCCCGAAGACAGAAGCGGGAGGAACGTGGCCTTAAAAGGGCTCGCTGAGGGCGGAAGGCCGGCTCAGAGCACCTTCAGGAGCGCCTCGGCGCCCGAGGCCTCGGCCTTCGAGGGAGTCTCCTCGACGTTCAGGATGCGCACGACGCCGTCCTCGACGAGCATGGAGTAGCGCTTCGAGCGCATGCCGAGACCGAAACCGGTGCCGTCCATCTCCAGGCCGATCGCCTTGGCGAAGTCGGCATTGCCGTCGGCGAGGAATTCCAGGCCTTCGGCACCGCTGGCCTTGGACCAGGCGTCGAGGACGAAGACGTCGTTGACGCTGGTGACGGCGATCGCGTCGACGCCGCGGCCGCGGATCTCGTCCTTGTGGGTGACGAAGCCCGGCAAGTGGTTGCGGTGACAGCTCGGCGTGAAGGCGCCGGGCACGCCGATCAGCACCACGCGCCGGCCCTTGAACACGTCGTCGGTGGTGCGGGCGATCGGGCCTTCCGGACCGGTCACCCGGAACGTGGCCTGGGGCAGATGGTCGCCAACCTGGATCATCACGGGTTCCTCGTTGCCGCGCGCCGAGATCGCGCGCGTGAGCAGCGCGCCTGACCTAGCGTGGCGGACAGGGCCTGTCGAGGAAGCCGCGTCGAAGTCCCGTGCCCGTGACGGCGCGGGAGACCGGTCGCGCGCTTTGTCCGCTGGACAAGCGGAGGGCACCGCGTAGCATGTGGGTATGCAGAACCCAGCGTCGCCCACGCGTTCCGCGCTCACCGGACCGGACTTCCTCGACGGCCAGTTCCTCGTGGCGATGCCGGGGATGGCAGACGAGCGCTTCGCCCGCTCGGTGATCTACGTCTGCGCCCATTCCGCCGACGGGGCGATGGGCATCATCGTGAACAAGGCGGCGACCGACATCAGCATGCCGGACCTGCTAGTCCAGCTCGACGTGGCCCCCGAGGCGGACGCGATCCGCCTGCGCGAGCGCGTGGGGCACATGCCGGTCCTGATGGGTGGTCCCGTCGAGGGACGGCGCGGGTTCGTCCTCCACACCGACGATTTCCACATCCAGCAATCGACGCTGATCATCGACGACGGCATCTGCCTGACGGCGACCGTGGAGATCCTGCGGGCCATCGCCAGCGGCGAGGGTCCGGCGAGCGCCGTGCTGGCGCTCGGCTATGCCGGCTGGCAGGCGGGCCAGCTCGAGAGCGAGATCATGGCCAATGGCTGGCTCAACTGCCCGGCCGATCCGGCCCTGATCTTCAACGCCGACCTCGACGCGAAATACGACCTCGCCTTGCGGGCGAACGGCATCGACCCGGCGATGCTGTCGATGACCGCCGGCCGGGCCTGATCCGGCCAAGAATCGCGACGGCGGCGCGC
>Ga0255028_100073_pt1 | contig 26133 bp, 31 predicted proteins | sample DRGLUT_MetaT_FD_178168 | JGI IMG/M metagenome (GOLD analysis project Ga0255028, IMG submission 178168) | Metatranscriptome of freshwater microbial communities from Pennsylvania, United States - DR:GLUT (Metagenome Metatranscriptome) | ecosystem: Environmental > Aquatic > Freshwater > Creek...
CAGCTCCTGCTGCCGGCGCAGCGAGACGCCGGCCGCGGCCGCGAGCTGCGGCGGGTCAAGGGACAGGTCGCCGAGATGGGCCTCGACATGGGCCTCGGCGCGGGGACCACGACCGAGCCGTGGACGGGCCTGCGCACCTCCATTCTCATCCGCTCGGCGATGCTGGCCACGATCAGCTCCATGCCGATCCCGGCCATGCGCGCGATGGCGCGCGGTGGCGGCGGATGCGCCTCAGCTCGTGGTGAGCGCCGCGGCGGCGCGGCTCGGGCCGACCGTCAGGGCCGTAAAGAGCCGAGACGGGCCCAGCACCCTGTCCAGGCGCGCGCAAAGGCTCCAGAAACATGGACTGGCTGGCCGCCCCCGATGTCAGCACGGCCGGGCGGTGATCGAGCACGAGCAGATCGCCCTGTCGTTGCAGGCAGGGCCGCTCGTCCGGCTGCGTGGCCAGCACGCCTGCGAGCTTGACGATCACGACGCGCGTGTCGCCCTTGTCGAAGCGCCGGATCGTGGCGGGCGTGACCGCGCTGCGCTTCGAGCCTTGCGAGATGCGGGTCATCAGCAGCGGGCCGATCTCGGCAGCGTCGAGCCTGCCCTCGAACGAGCCGGGGTCGAGCCGCGTCTGCTCGAGGGGCACCGGCTGCTCGAGCAGGAACTCCTGCCACCGCTGAAAACTGTTCCTCGGATGGAGCCCTGCGGTCGAAAACAGTGACTGCATCAATCGTTTACCTTGTCTGGGCCCCCGTTCGCGCGATCGGGCATAAGATATCGCGCTCCCGGACAAGATGCCGGCGTTTCATATTGTATATTATCTGCATCCTCAAGAATTGGCGGTTGGAAAACTTGAGGTAGTGCAAGATCCAGACCTGGCGTGGCCCTGCCTATCCGCCAAAATCCATGATTTGCAGGCGCTTACGATCTGAGCTTTCCGAGACCAGCCGACACATCCCACCACAGTGATGACCCAGATGAGCAACCTGAACGAAACGCACTCCTCCTTCATGCTGGAAAAGGTCGGCGCGATCGTCGCCGCCTACGTGTCCCGCAACGCGGTCGGAATGGCCGAACTTCCAGGCCTCATCGACCAGGTCCACTCGGCGATCTCGGTCCTCCGGGGCGGCGGCACGGGTGCTGGCTCGGCCGGGCTGACGCCCGCGCAGGTCGAGGCCTCGATCCAGCACGATGGGCTGATCAGCTTCATCGACGGCCGCTCGTACAAGACGATGAAGCGCCACCTGACGGCGAACGGCCTGACGCCCGAGCGCTACCGGGCCAAGTACGGCCTGCCGGCCGATTACCCGATGGTCGCCCCGGGCTATGCCGCCCGGCGGTCGGAGATCGCCCGCGCGATCCAGCTCGGACAGAAGGTCGGCTGAGCCATGGCGTCCGGCCTCTCGCAACCTCCGGCCAGGTCGCCGGAGCCGCGCCCGGAAACGGCGCGGTCCCGGGACGCCCTGGAGCGCGTCGCCCGGACGCTCGGCATCCCGGTCACGAACTTCTTCCCGGACGAGGAATGTCCGGACGCGGCGATCACGCAGGCGGCCGACCTCGTCTCCGCCTTCGTGGCGATCGCGAACCCGGCCGCGCGCCGGACCTGCCTGGCTTTCGTCCGGGCGATGTCGAGTTCCTGAGGGGTCGGGGGGCACCTCGGGAGGCTGGGTCGGAGACCGCGCGTTCCGGTGTTCGGGGCAGGTGCGGTCACCGGCCCGGCTACGCGTCAGAACAGGTGGCGCAGCAGGAAGAACAGGCTTGCCGCGAGCGTGATCGCCGCCGGCAGGGTCAGGATCCAGGCCAGCGCCATGTTGCGCACCGTGGACATCTGGAGCCCGGAGCCGTTGGCCGCCATCGTGCCGGCGACGCCCGACGACAGGATATGCGTGGTCGAGACCGGCAGGCCGTAGAGTTCGGCGAGCCCGATCGTGCCAGCGGCCACGATCTCGGCCGAGGCGCCCTGGGCGTAGGTGAGGTGGGTCTTGCCGATCTTCTCGCCCACCGTCACGACGATGCGCTTCCAGCCGACCATGGTGCCGAGCCCGAGGGCGAGGGCGACGCAGACCTTCACCCAGCCCGGGATGTAGCGGGTGCCGTCGTTGAGCAGGCCGGAATAGCCTTTCAGCGTCGCCGTGTCGGTCTCGGAGAGGTTGGCCCCCGTGGCCGGCAGCAGCCGCACCGCGTCGGCGGCGAGGTACATGTCGCTGCGCAGGTTCTGCGTCTGGGCGGCCGGCACGGTGCGGATCGCCCCGTAATTCTTGACGCTCGCGGCGATGTCGGTCGCGAGCGCCGCGAGCGCGGCATAGACCGGCGGCTGGTCGAGCGCCTTCGTCTTCAACGCCTCCGTCACCGTCCGGCGCGCCGCGGCGGCGTCCGGCACCGGCGCGCCGGGGGCGCGGGCGGAGAAGACCCGGCTCGCCGCCGTCGAGCTCTGCACGAAGGCCGGGGTCGTGTCGTCCGACATGGTGCGGTTCAGCGCGTAGGCGGTGGGGGCAGCGCCGATCAGGATCAGCATGATCAGGCCCATGCCCTTCTGCCCGTCATTGCCGCCGTGGAAGAAGGAGACCAGCGTGCAGGTGAGGATCAGCAGGCCGCGGATCCACAGGGGCGGGGGGGCATCGCCCTTGGGCGCCTCGTAGAGGTCCTTGCGGCGCACCGCGAACTTGAGCGCGAGCAGCAGCAGGGCCGCCAGCACGAAGCCGCAGACGGGCGAGAACAGCAGCGCCTTGAACACGTTGAGCGCCTGGTTCCAGTCGACGCCCGCGGTGCCGTCGCCGCCGCTCATCAGCTGGTTGGCGAGGCCGACACCGAGCACCGAGCCGATCAGCGCGTGAGACGAGGAGTTCGGCAGGCCGAAGGCCCAGGTGCCCAGATTCCAGATGATCGCGGCCAGCAGCAGCGCGAAGATCATCGCGTAGCCGGCATGGGAGCCGACATTCAGGATGAGTTCCACCGGCAGCAGGGTGACGATGGCATAGGCCACCGCCCCGGAGGATAGCATCACGCCGAGGAAGTTGAAGAAGCCCGACCAGATCACCGCCACCAGCGGCGGCAGCGAATGCGTGTAGATCACCGTGGCGACCGCGTTGGCGGTGTCGTGGAAGCCGTTCACGAATTCGAAGCCCAGCGCGATCAGCAGCGCGAGCCCGAGCAGCGCGAAGGCGCCATAGGCCAGCGGTGCCTCGCCGACCGCGTTCATGTCGGCGATCAGGCTCACGACGGCGTAGCCGAGCCCGGCCACCAGCACGAGCAGGAAGGCGACGAGGCCGCCCAGATGCATCCCGTGATCGAGGCGCGGGCCGCCCTCGGGCCTGCCTCGCGCGGCGGCCGACGGCATCGCGGCGGAATCGGACATGCAGCCTCACGCGGAATCATTTTTGATGGTGAGGCGGGATTAAATTGCGCGCGTGACGGTCCGGTGACGGGGCGCCCGTTACCGGTCGTGAAGACCGCATCCGATGGGCGGGGACCTTGCGACGAGCGCGGGCGTCGCCGCCTCGCCTGTCTTCGCTTCGGAGAAACCGGTCGCCGACCGATGGAAGACGCGTCCGGGCCCGTCGGCCGGCCGCCGCGATGAGCGCGCCGGCCGTCAGGCGGCTGTCACACGCCTGACGCGATCCGGCCGCTAGCGACCGGGCCGCGCAGGAGCGAACGAGAGATCCGCATGATTGACGCCACGGTGCCGGCCCTGTCCTTCGGCGCGCTCCTGGCCCTCATCCAGATCGGCAGCATCGCCATCGCGGGCCGGCGCCTCGGGCAGGTGCACGGCCCGTCGCGGTTTCCGGCGGGCGCGCCCGTCTCGCTGATCCGCCCGCTTCACGGGCTGGAGGCCTACAGCGAGGAGATGCTGACGCGGAGCTTCCGCCTCGATTATCCCGCCTACGAGCTGATCTTCTGCGTCGCCGATCCGGGCGATCCGATCCTCCCGCTCGTCAGGCGCCTGATCGCCGCCCACCCGCAGGTTCCCGCCCGCCTGATCCTCGGCGACGAGCGGATCAGCGAGAACCCGAAACTGAACAATTGCCTGCGCGGCTGGCGCGCCGCCGCCCACGACTGGGTGGTGCTGGCCGATTCCAACGTGGCGATGCCGCCGGACTACCTGCAGCGCCTCCAGGCGGCGTGGCGGGCCGAGACCGGCTTGGTCTGCTCCACCCCCGCCGGAGCCCGGCCGGGCAGCTTCATGGCCGAGGTGGAATGCGCCTTCCTCAACACCCTGCAGGCACGCTGGCAATACGCCGCCGAGGCCTTCGGGCTGGGCTTCGCGCAGGGCAAGAGCATGCTCTGGCACAAGCCGTTCCTGGACCAGCGCGGCGGCCTTCAGGCGCTGGCCGCCGAGATCGCCGAGGACGCGGCCGCCACCAAGCTGGTGCGCGCCGCCGGCAAGCGCGTCCACCTCGTGGCGAGCCCGTTCGAGCAGCCCTTGGGCCCGCGCGGCTTCCGGGAGGTCTGGTCCCGCCAGCTCCGGTGGGCGCGCCTGCGCCGCGTGACCTTCCCGCTGTTCTTCGCGCCCGAGATCGGCAGCGGCGTCCTGCTGCCGGCGCTCCTCGTCGCCCTCGGGGCCGGCAGCCTCGCGGGCCTCGCCGGCGCTGCCGGCCTCGCCGCCCTGTGCTATGGCGCCGAGCACCGGCTCGCGCTCCGCGCGGGCTGGCACCGTTCGCCCCGCATGCTGGCGGCCTTCCTCGTGCGCGACGCCCTGATCCCGGCGATCTGGCTCGGCGCCTGGGTCCAGAGCGCCATCGTGTGGCGCGGCAACGCCATGGACGTGCGCCCGCGCCGGGCCGCCGAGGCGCGCAGCTACGCGCCGACGGCCTGACGGCGCCCGAAGACCCGGAGGCCGAGACGTGTCGCGCCGCTACGCCCTGTACTGCCTGCCCGCCCCGGGCTCGCGCCTCGAAGCCTTCGGACGGGGCGTGCTCGGCTACGACACCGTGTCCGGGGCACCAGTTCCCCATCCGGAAGGCCTCGAAGCCCTCGCCGCCGTCACCGCGGGGGCCCGGACTTACGGCTTCCACGCCACCCTCAAGGCGCCCCTGCGCCTCGCGGCGGGCGCCACCGAGTCCGAGCTCGTTGCCGCCGCCCGCGCCCTCGCGGCCGCCCACCCGCCGGTGACGGTCGGGCCTCTGACGGTCGCCGCGCTCGGGGCGTTCCTCGCCCTGGTGCCGGACGCCCCGCCGCCGGCCCTGGGGCTGTTCGCCGCCGAGTGCGTCGCGGCGCTCGACCCGTTCCGCGCGCCGCCCACCGAGGCCGAGCGTGCGAAGCGCCGCCCCGAGCGCCTCGATCCGCGCGGCCGCGCGCTGCTCGATCGCTGGGGCTACCCGTACGTGTTCGAGGCCTTCCGCTTCCACATGACCCTGACCGACGCCCTGCCGGAGGCGGATCGCGACGCCTGGCACCGGCGCCTGTCGGAGGCCTATGCCGCCTCCGGGCCCGAGCCCCTGGTGATCGACGCCCTCGGCCTCCTGACCCAGGACGGGACCGCGCCGTTCCGGCTCCTGGCACGCCTGCCCTTCGGAGAACCCCGTGGCTGACCTCTCCCTCGGCCTCGAGCCGGCGATCGATCCGAGTGCCCGGATCGTGGATTGCCGCCTCGGCCGCTACACCGAGATCGGCGCGCGCACCCGTCTCACCGAGACAAGCCTCGACGATTATTCCTACCTCGGCCCGGACGGCGAGGTGATCTACACCACGATCGGCAAGTTCTGCTCGATCGCCGCCAGCGTCCGGATCAACCCCGGCAACCACCCGATGGAGCGCGCCTCCCAGGCGCATTTCACCTACCGGGCGCATTCTTATTGGCCCGAGGAATCCGACGAGCCGGCCTTCTTCGACCGGCGCCGGGCGAGCCCGGTGGCGATCGGCCACGATGTCTGGATCGGCCACGGCGTGGTGGTCCTGCCCGGCCGCACCATCGGCACCGGCGCGGTGGTCGGCGCCGGCGCGATCGTCACCCGGGACGTCGAACCCTACACGATCGTGGTCGGCAATCCCGCCCGGCCGGTCCGGCGCCGGTTTCCGGACGTCGTCGCCGCGCGGCTGGAGCACCTCGCCTGGTGGGACTGGGACCACGAGCGCCTGCGCCGGGCGCTCCCGGATTTCCGCGGGCTTTCGATCGAAGCCTTCCTCGACCGGTACGAATCCTGATGCGGCGAGCGACAGTAGACGTTGCGCCGGCAAACAACATCGAATCGTATTCGTCATCCAATCGTCGTAGAACAGGCGTTTAGCTGCGACCATTCCCCGGCGGATGGATGCATGCTGGTCATCGAGGATCTTACGCGCCAGTACGGTGATCGGCGCGCCGTCGACGGTGTCTCGCTGCGGATCGAGCCCGGCAGCTTCGTCGGCGTGATCGGCCGGTCCGGTGCCGGCAAATCGACGCTGCTGCGGCTCATCAACCGCCTGGCGGACCCGAGTTCGGGGCGCATCCTCCACGACGGGCGCGACGTCACGCGACTGCGGGGACGCGCCCTGCGGGACTGGCGCACCCGCTGCGCCATGATCTTCCAGCAGTTCAACCTCGTCGGCCGCCTCGACGTGATGACCAACGTCCTGATGGGCCGGCTGAGCCACGTACCGAGCTACCGATCCCTGCTGCGGCAATGGTCCGAGGAGGACCGGGCGATGGCGCTCGCCGCCCTTGAGAGCTTCGACATGGGCGAGTTCGCCGGCCAGCGGGCCGACGGCCTGTCGGGCGGCCAGCAGCAGCGCGTCGCCATCGCCCGCGCCCTGGTGCAGGAGCCCGAGATCCTGCTCGCCGACGAGCCGGTGGCCTCCCTCGACCCGCGCAACACCCGCTTGGTGATGGACGCGCTGGCCGAGGTGAACCGCCGCTACGGCATCACCGTCCTGTGCAACCTGCACTCCCTCGACCTCGCCCGCGCCTATTGCGACCGCCTCGTCGGGCTCAGTGCCGGCCGGGTGGTGTTCGAGGGCGGGCCGTTCGACCTCACCGAGGATGTCGCCCGCCGGCTCTACGGCCTGGAGGCCGGCGAGGTGCTCGACGATTCGGCCCGACGCGAGGCCGAGCAGCGGGCGGCGATGCCGGGCCGGCCCGGCTTCGTGCCGGCGCGGCCCGTGCGCGAGGCCGCCCTCGGCGCCTGAACCGGGCCGTCCGGCCCCAACAGCAACGACAAATCGGGAAACGCCCGGCCGGCCCCGCGCCCGGCCGAACCCGCGACACACGCCGACACGAAGGATGACACGATGTTCACGCGACGCACCCTCGCCGCAGCCGCCACGGCCCTCGCGCTCCTCGGCCTGCCGGCTGCCGCCCAGGACTGGAAGGCGCAGTATCCCGAGCTGACCCTGGCGGTGATTCCGATGGAGAATGCCAGCGGTACGGTCGACCGCTACGCGCCGCTGGCGGATTACCTGACCAAGACGGTCGGCGTGCCGGTGAAGCTGCGGGTCGCCAGCGACTACGCCGCGGTGATCGAGGGCCAGCGCGCCGGCAACATCCAGCTCGCCTTCTACGGGCCGGCCTCCGTCGCCCGCGCCGCGATGACCGGCGTGAAGGTCGAGCCGGTGGTGAGCCCGATCCACGAGACCGGCGCCGCGGGCTATTACTCGGTGATCTACGCGCTGGCTTCCAGCCCGTACAAGACCATCGAGGATCTGAAGGGCAAGAACCTCGCCCTCGTCGATCCGAATTCCACCTCCGGCAACCAGGCGCCGCGCTTCTTCCTGAAGCGGGCCGGCTACGACGTGGACAAGTTCTTCGGCAAGGCGGTCTTTGCCGGCAGCCACGAGAACGCCGTCCTGGCGCTGACCCAGGGCACGGTCGAGGCCGCCGCCAACCTGTGGAATTCCGAGACCGACTCGATCGTCACCCGCATGATCACCAAGGGCATGCTGAAGAAGCCCGACGGCACGCCGCTGCAGACCTCCGACTTCCGGGTGGTGTTCAAGTCCGACTTCCTGCCGGAAGGCCCCTACGCCATGCTGGCCACCCTGCCGGACGGCCTGAAGGCCAAGATCCGGGAGGCGTTCATCGCCCTGCCGAAGGCCGACAATGCCGCCTTCGACCGGCTCTCCGACGGCAAGGACCAGGGCCTCAAGCCGGTGACCCTCAAGGATTACCAGCCGATCATCGACATGCTGCGGTTCAACGACGAGCAGCGCAAGAAGTCCTGATCGGGAGGCGGCGGCCTTGCGTGGCCTGACGAAGCTGCCGCCGGAGCGGGCAGCCGCCCTCTCCGGCCTCTACGCGGCCTCGACCGGGGCCGCGCGCCGCCGGACGCTGGCGGGCTTCGCGGCGGTGGCGGCCCTGGCGCTCCTCGCCGGGTACGCCGCCGAGGTGCGGCCGCTGGTCCTTGCCGGGAACATCGGCAAGTTCACCGCCTACATCCAGCAGATCCTGCCGCCGGTCGGCCTCGACCATCCGGTCGAGGATCTGCGCGCCTGGTACTGGAACCTGCCCGGCTGGCTCGCCTTGCTGGGCGAGACCCTGCTGATGGCCTATCTCGGCACGCTGCTGGGGGCGCTGGCGGGCTTCGCCCTCAGCTTCGTCGCGGCCGCCAACTTGGTGCGGTCGCGCCTGCTGCGAATCCTGGCCAAGCGCTTCCTGGAGGTCTGCCGCACCGTCCCCGATGTGGTGTTCGCGCTGATCTTCGTGATCGCCTTCGGCCTCGGACCGATGGTCGGCGTGCTGGCGATCGCGATCCACACCACGGGAGCGCTGGGCAAGCTGTTCTCCGAGGTGGTCGAGAATAGCGACATGCGGCCCGTCGAGGGACTAGCCGCCTCGGGTGCCTCCTGGGTCGAGACCGTGCGCTTCGCGGTGCTGCCGCAGGTGCTGTCGAACTTCGCCTCCTACGGGCTGCTGCGCTTCGAGATCAACGTGCGCGGGGCGGCGGTGCTGGGCTTCGTCGGGGCAGGGGGGATCGGCCAGGAGTTCCTGGCCGCAATCCGCAACTTCTACTACGCGGACGTGAGCGCGATCCTCGTGCTGATCATCCTGACCGTGTTCTGCATCGACCTCGCCACCGAGCGGGTCCGCCACCGGCTGATCGGCCCGGAGACCGCCCGATGAGCGCGGCCCGCACCGGAGCCCTGCGGGCGGCGGCCCGGGCCGATCTCCAGCGGCTGCGCGCCCGCTACCCGGCGCAGTTCCGCGCCGACCGGGCCGCGCGGGCGCGCCTCGTTGGCGTTCTCGGCGTCCTGGCGGGTCTCACCGCCCTGGCGTGCTGGCGGCTCGACATGTCGGCCGCGCGGATCCTCCACGGGCTCGGGCGGCTCGGCACCTTCGCGGTGCTGATGCTGCCGCCATCCCCGGAGGGCCATCTCTGGACCTTCCTGCACGCGCTCGGCGAGACGCTGGGCATCGCGTTCCTCGGCACGCTCACGGCGGCGCTGCTGGCCTTCCCGGTGGCGTTCCTGGCCGCCCGGAACGTCGTGCCGAACCCGTTCGCCCGGTTCGCGGTCCGCCGCGGCCTCGACATCCTGCGCTCCGTGGACGTGCTGATCTGGGCGCTGATCTGGATCAACGTGGTCGGGCTCGGCCCCTTCGCCGGCCTGCTCGCCATCGCCTGCTCGGATGTGGGCGCGCTGGGCAAGCTGTTCTCCGAGGCGATCGAGACCTGCGACCGCCGCGCCGGCGAGGGCGTCGTCGCCTCGGGCGGCTCGGCCCTCCACCGCATCCGCTTCGGGCTGATCCCCGGGGTGCTGCCGGTGCTGGCGAGCCAGGTGCTGTACTTCTTCGAGTCGAACACCCGCTCGGCCACGATCATCGGCATCGTCGGCGCCGGTGGCATCGGCCAGTACCTCACCGAGCTGATCCGCGTGCTGGAGCTGCAGCAGGTCGCCTTCCTGGTGCTGATGATCCTCGTCACCGTGGCGGCGATCGACTGGGTCTCGACGCGCCTGCGCCGGGCGATCATCGGGCCGGCGGCGCGTTGAGAGTCCGGCGGGGTGACGTCATTCCGGGGCGCCCCAGGCGAGCCCGGACCCGAAGGGGCACGCCGGAGGCGGGCAATCCAGAACCGCCGTCGCGGCAGGCTTGCACACCGCAGGTGGTTCTGGGTTCCGGGCTCCGCTTCGCGGCCCCGGAACGACACGCTGCGTGATCGGGACCCGCCGCCGCATCCAGGCCTCATCCAAGTCTGCTCACCCGCCGATCACCAGCTCCACCCGGTCGGCGGCGAACAGGGTGCGGTTCGCCTGGATCGGCACGCCCGCGGGATCGACGTTGACGCTCGACACCACGAGGACGACCCGCCCCGGCGCGATGTCGAGGCGCCGCGCCTCCTCGGCATCGGCCGGGCGGGCGCGGACCCGCGTCGAGAGCCGGGTGTAGTCGGGGACGCCGCAGGCCGCGAAGGCCCGGGTGATCGAGCCGCGCGCGGCATAGGCCTCACCGAAGCCGGCGAAGCGCGGCAGCGGCAGCCAGGTCAGCGCGGTCGAGAGCGGCGCGTCGTCGGCCCGGTGGACCGTCAGCAGTTCCAGGGTGGGCGCGCCGGGGGCGAGGGCGAGCGCCGCCGCCTGTTCGGGTCCGGCCGGACGGGTGGTGGAGCCGATCAGGTCGCCCCAGGCCTCCCGGCCCGCCCCGGCGACGATCTCGGAGAAGCGCGTGCGCGGCCCGATCGGGTAGGCGAGGGGTGCCTCCTCCACGAAGGTGCCCCGGCCCTGGCTGGCGCGGACGAGGCCGCCCTCGGCCAGGGCGGCCAGCGCCCGCCGCACCGTGTGCCGGTTCACCGCGAACCGCATCGCCAGCACCGCCTCCGGGGGCAGTTTCTGTCCCGGCGCGTAACCGCCCGCCGCGATCTCTGCCGTCAGGGCGTCGGCGATCTGCCGCCACGCCGTGAGCCCCTCGCCTCGGACAAGCCCGGGTGCCTGCGCCTGCGCATCCATCCTGTCATCCAAACTTCATTTGTGGCCGCCACGCCAGTTGTCTATACACCTATACAACCGAGCGATGGAGGGAGTCGCGGTGACGACGAACCCGAGGGATCCGGAATCCGGCGGCGATGGCGCGGCGCGCCGGGCCGTGATGGCGCTCTGCGCCGAGGCGAGCCGCACCGACCTGGAGGCGGCGCTGTCGGCGCTCGACAGCCCGGCCAGCGCCGATCTGCGGCCGCCGGAGACCGGTCTGGTGATGGCGACCGGCCGGATCGGCGGCGACGGGCGCCCGTTCAATCTTGGCGAGGTCAGCGTGACCCGGGCCGCGATCCGCCTCGCGGACGGCCCGGCCGGCTTCGCCTACCATCTCGGCCGCGACCGCACGAAAGCGCGGCTCGCCGCGATCCTCGATGCCCTCTGGCAGGACCCGGCCCGGCGCGCCCGGGTCGAAGCGGCCCTGGAGCCCGCCGCCCGGCGGGTCGAGGCGTCCCGCGCGCAGGCGGCCCGGCGCACGGCCGCGACCCGGGTCGATTTCCTGACCCTCGCCCGCGGGGAGGATTGAGCATGCTCGCACCCGGCTTCGCCGATCCCGTCCACGATGCGCAGGCGGCGTTCCGCGCCGTGATGGACGCGCTCGCCCGGCCCGGCCGGATCCGGCCGCTCGACCCCGGCCTCACGCCGCCCCTGCCGCTGACTCCGGAACTCGCCGCCGTCGCGCTGGCGCTCATCGACGCCGACACGCCGGTCTGGCTCGACGCCGCGCTCGCCGCTGCGCCGGACGTCGCCGCATATCTGCGCTTCCACACCGGAGCGCCGCTCACCGACGACCCGGCCCGGGCCGCCTTCGCGCTGGTCCGCGAGCCCGCGCGGTGCCCGCCGCTCGGCCGCTTCGCGCCGGGGACGCCGGCCTATCCCGACACCTCGACCACCCTGGTTCTCGCCCTCGACACCATCGCCCCGGGGGCGGGGCTGCACCTGACCGGTCCCGGCATCGCGGGGAGCGCCCGCATGGCACTGACGCCCCTGCCGCCGGGCTTCGTCGGCCAGCTCGCCGAGAACCGCGCCGCGTTTCCCCTCGGAATCGACCTGATCCTCACCGCTCCGGGCCAGGTTGCCGGCCTGCCGCGCTCCACCATCGTGACGGAGGCTTGAGCCATGTACGTGGCCGTGAAGGGCGGCGAGGCCGCCATCGACAACGCCCACCGGCTCCTCGCCGAGACGCGCCGCGGCGACCCGTCGGTGCCGGAACTCTCCGTCGCGCAGATCCGCGCGCAGATGGCGCTGCTGGTCGACCGGGTGATGACCGAGGGCTCGCTCTACGATCCCGACCTCGCGGCTTTGGCCCTCAAACAGGCCCGCGGCGACGTGGTCGAGGCGGTGTTCCTGGTCCGCGCCTACCGGACGACGCTGCCCCGGTTCGGCGCCTCCGTGCCGCTGGAGACCGGCGCGATGGCGGTGGAGCGCCGGATCTCCGCCACCTTCAAGGATCTTCCGGGCGGCCAGGTGCTCGGGCCGACCTTCGACTACACCCACCGGCTGATCGACTTCGCCCTGGCCGCCGAGGGGGAGGTCGAACCCGCGGCCGAGGCCGAGCCGCGGGCCGATGCCGGCATCTGCCCACGGGTTACCGACCTGCTGGCGCAGGACGGCCTGATCGAGCCGTCGCCGCCGGATGACGGCGCGCCCGCGGGCGACCTGACCCGCGAGCCGGTGGATTACCCGGCCGACCGGGCGCTGCGGCTCCAGGCGCTGGCGCGGGGCGACGAGGGCTTCATCCTGAGCCTGGGCTACGCGACCCAGCGCGGCTACGGCCGCACCCACCCGTTCGTGGGCGAGATCCGGGTCGGCGAGGTGGCGGTGGAGTTCGTGCCCGAGGAGCTGGGCTTCGCGGTGCCGCTCGGCCGGGTGCGGCTCACCGAGTGCCAGATGGTCAACCAGTTCAAGGGCTCGCGCGCGGCGCCCCCCCAGTTCACCCGCGGCTACGGCCTGAGCTTCGGGCAGTGCGAGCGCAAGGCCATGGCGATGGCCCTCGTCGACCGGGCGCTCCGCGCGGAGGAGCTCGGCGAGCCGGTGGCGAGCCCGGCCCAGGATCAGGAATTCGTCCTGTCCCATTGCGACAGCCTCCAGGCGACCGGCTTCGTCGAGCACCTGAAGCTGCCTCACTACGTCGACTTCCAGGCCGAGCTGGAACTGGTCCGGCGCCTGCGTGCCGAGTTCGAGCAGGCATCCGAGTCCGTCGAAATGCAGGAGGCCGCGGAATGAGCGCGACAGGGTTGTCCGAGCCGTTCCCCTCCCCCGTGTCGGGAGGGGTCAGGGGTGGGGGCGGTGCAGGAGGTACCGCTGCGCTCAATCCTGCAGCACCCCCACCTCCGGCTCCTGCGCGCACGGGAGAGGAGAGGGGTGACACAGGCACCGGCTACAACTTCGCCTATCTCGACGAGGGCACGAAGCGGATGATCCGCCGGGCCATCCTCAAGGCGATCGCGGTGCCGGGCTACCAGGTGCCCTTCGCCTCCCGCGAGATGCCGATGCCCTACGGCTGGGGCACCGGCGGCGTGCAGGTCACGGCCGCGATCCTCGGGCAATCGGACGTGCTCAAGGTCATCGACCAGGGCGCCGACGACACCACCAACGCGGTCTCGATCCGCCGCTTCTTCGCCCGGACCGCCGGGGTGGCGACCACCACCCGCACCAGTGAGGCGACGATCATCCAGACCCGCCACCGCATCCCCGAGACGCCCCTCGCCGAGGGCCAGACCCTGGTCTATCAGGTGCCGATCCCTGAGCCCCTGCGCTTCCTCGAACCGCGGGAGACCGAGACGCGCCAGCTTCACGCGCTCGCCGAGTACGGCGCCATGCACGTGAAGCTCTACGAGGACATCAGCCGGCACGGCCACATCGCCACCACCTACGCGTATCCGGTGGAGGTCGCCGGCCGCTACGTGATGGACCCGTCGCCGACGCCGAAATTCGACAACCCCAAGATGGACGATTGCCCGGCCCTCCAGCTCTTCGGCGCGGGCCGCGAGCGGCGGATCTACGCGGTGCCGCCCTACACGCGGGTGCGCAGTCTCGACTTCGAGGACCACCCGTTCCGCGTGCAGGAATTCACGCAGCCCTGCGCGCTGTGCGGCGCAAGCGGCCACTATCTCGACGAGGTGGTCACCGACGATGCCGGCGGCCGGATGTTCATCTGCTCCGACACCGACATCTGCGAGACCCGCGTGGCGGAGGCCGGCCGATGAGCGCGCCGCTCCTCTCCGCCCACGGCCTGACCAAGGCCTACGGCAACCGCCTCGCCTGTGCGGGCATCGATCTCGACGTCACCGAGGGCGAGGTGCTCGCCATCGTGGGCGAGTCGGGCTCGGGCAAGTCGACGCTCCTGTCGCTGCTCGCCGGCGAGCTGGCCCCCGATTCCGGCGCGGTCCGCTACCGGATGCGCGACGGGCGGACCCGCAGCCTCGCCGATCTCGGGCCTGCCGAGCTGCGCCGGCTGATGCGGACCGACTGGGGCTTCGTCCGCCAGGATGCCCGCCAGGGCCTGCGCATGGCGGTCTCGGCCGGCGGCAATGTCGGCGAGCGGCTGATGGGGATGGGCGAGCGCCATTACGGCCGGATCCGCGGCCAGGCGCTCGACTGGCTCGGCCGGGTCGAGATCGAGGCCGGCCGGGTCGACGACCCGCCGAGCCAGTTCTCCGGCGGCATGCGCCAGCGGCTCCAGATCGCCCGCAACCTCGTCACCGGGCCGCGTCTCGTGCTGATGGACGAGCCGACATCGGGCCTCGACGTCTCGGTCCAGGCCCGGCTCCTCGACCTGATCCGGCGCCTTTCGGCGGAACTCGGGCTCGCGGTGATCATCGTGACCCACGACCTCGCGGTGGCGCGGCTGCTCTCGCACCGGATCGCCGTGATGCGGGCCGGCCGTGTGATCGAGACCGGCCTGACCGACCGGGTGCTCGACGATCCCGAGCACGCCTACACCCAGCTCCTCGTCTCCTCGGTGCTCGCGGCATGAATGCGCTTCTGACTTTCGAGGACGTCGCCAAGAGCTTCACCCTGCACCTGCGCGGCGGCATCGTGCTGCCGGTGGTGGGCAATGTGAGCTTCACGGTCGCGCCCGGCGAGTGCGTCGTGCTCGGCGGCCCCTCGGGCGCGGGCAAGTCCTCGCTCCTCAAGATGGCCTACGGCAATTACCGCTGCGACGCGGGTGCCATCCTGGTCCGCGACGGCGACGCCGTGGTCGACGTGGTCCGGGCCGACCCGCGGGTGGTCCTGGCGCTGCGGGCGCGGGTGATCGCCTACGTGTCGCAATTCCTGCGCGTGATCCCGCGGGTCTCGGCCCGCGACGTGGTCGAGTCCGCAGGCCGCGAGGGTGGGCTCGACGCCGGGACGGCGCAGGCCCGCGCCAAGGACCTGCTCGCCAGGCTCAACCTGCCCGAGCGGCTCTGGGACTTGCCGCCCGCGACCTTCTCGGGCGGCGAGCAGCAGCGGGTCAACATCGCCCGGGGCCTGATCGCCGACAGGCCGCTGCTGCTCCTCGACGAGCCGACCGCCTCCCTGGACGCGCAGAACCGCGCGGTCGTCGCCGGGCTCGTGCGCGACAAGCTCCAGGCCGGGGCCGGCGTGCTCGGCATCTTCCACGACAGCGAGATGCGCGACGCTGTGGCGACCCGGGTGGTCGATGTCACCCGCTTCGCGCCGCAAGCCCGGGCAGCCTGAGGAACACCCATGGACGACCTGATCCTCGAGAACGCCACCCTGGTCCTGCCCGACCGGTTGCAAAGCGGCTGGCTCGCCGTCTCCGACGGGGCGATCGCCGAGATCGGCGAGGGCCGGGCGCCCGCGCGCGGCCTCGACTGCGCCGGCGATTACTTGATTCCCGGGCTGATCGAGCTGCACACCGACCATCTCGAGAGCCACTACGCGCCGCGCCCCAAGGTCCGCTGGCACCCGCTCGGCGCGGTGCTCGCCTACGACGCGCAGATCACCGCCTCGGGCATCACCACGGTGTTCGATTCGCTGCGCGCCGGCAGCGATCCGGACGGCAGCGGCCTCGGCTCCGAGCTGGAGCAGCTCGCCGGCGCCATCGCCACCGCCCGGGCCGGCGACCTGTTCCGGGCCGAGCACTTCACGCATCTGCGCTGCGAATTGCCCTCCACCGACGTCCTCGACACGGTGGCGTCCTTCACGGCCCGCTATCCGGTGGGCCTGATCTCGCTGATGGACCACACCCCGGGCCAGCGGCAGTTCCGCGACATGGAGAAGTACTACACCTACGCCACCCGCGGCGGCCGGCCCATGGAGGAGATCCGCGCCAACACCGAGCGCAAGATCCGGGACGGCCGGGCGCTGAACGCGAAGAACCGGCCGGCCCTGGTCCAGTTCGCCCGCGAGATGGGAATCCCGCTGGCGAGCCACGACGACACCACCCTGGCGGATGTCGATCTCGCGGTCGGGGAGGGGGTGCGGCTCGCCGAATTCCCCACCACCCTGGAGGCGGCCGAGTCCGCCCACCGGCACGGGATCACCGTGATGATGGGGGCGCCGAACCTGATCCGCGGCGGCTCGCATTCGGGCAACGTCGCCGCCGCCGCCCTGGCCGAGGCCGGGCGTCTCGACATCCTGTCGTCGGATTACGTGCCCGCCAGCCTGCTGATGGCGGCCTTCCTGCTGCCCGAGCAGGTCCCCGGCATCTCCCTGCCGGCGGCGCTCGCCACCGTCACGGCGAACCCGGCCCGGGCCACCGGCCTGACCGACCGCGGCGCCCTGGAGGCCGGCCTGCGGGCCGACCTGGTGCGGGTGCAGCGGGCTGAGGGCGTGCCGGTGGTCCGCGCGGTCTGGCGCGCCGGCGCGCGGGTCGCCTGATGCCGGGCCGCCTCGTCCTCGTTGTCGGCCCGAGCGGGGCCGGCAAGGACACGCTGATCCGGCTGGCCCGCGAGGCTCTGGCCGGCGATCCGCGCTACGTCTTCCCGCGCCGGCTCGTGACGCGGCCGCCCTCGGCGGACGAGGACAACGACCAGATCGACGAGGCCGCCTTCGCCGAGGGCTGCGCGGCGGGCCGCTTCACCCTGAGCTGGCGCGCCCACGGCCTCGGCTACGCCCTGCCGGAGGCGGCGGGCCGTCTCGCGGCCGACGGGCACGTGGTGGTCTGCAACGTCTCCCGCCGCATCGTCGCCGAGGCCCGGGCGGCTGGCCCGCCTGTGAGCGTGGTCGAGATCACCGCGCCCCCCGAGATCCTGGCGCAGCGCCTCGCGGCCCGCGGCCGGCCGGAGGACGGCGACCTCGCCGCGCGCTTGGCGCGGGAGGCAGAGGTCGAGCCGGATGTGCGGATCTTCAACACGGGGGCGCCGGAGGAGGGCGCGGCGCGCCTGGTGGCGCACCTGCGCGGGTGTTGAGCGGCGATCACTGGCCCTGCCGCCATTTCAGATAGGCTTGGTAGATCTCTTCCTTCCCGGCCTTCCGGTTGGGCTGTGACTGGAAGAACCGGTCGAGATCCGGCCTGTCGGCAGCCTCCGGCTCCCGGTGGCGATCGAGCCATTCCTGCGCGGGCCGGAAGCGCGTCCAGCCGTTCACCGAGGCCGCAAGGTTGACCTCGCGCCATTTGGGATGCCGCTGCGGAGCCAGGAACTTGTCGAACTGGCCGAAGAAGGCGTCGACGAAGCGGACGAGCTTGTCGTAGCGCGCCGATCCCCGCGGGCTGTTGTAGACGCCGAGGATCGTGCCCACCGCGACGGTCTCCACCGCCTCGTCGGCCACGAGCTTCGGATAATCGGCCTGGGTCAGGGCCGCGGGCATGTAGGCCTCGTTCATCGTGTCCGGGTAGGGCGCCTTCACGAAGTGGAAGCGGTCCCCCGGCTCGAAGCCCGCGATGAAGGCCACGGGCTTCGCCGCCACCGACACGACGGCCGCGATCTCGCCCTTGCGCAGCATCTCGAGGGCGGTCGGCTGGTCGACGTTGATCGCCTCCACGGTCACGCCGAGTTCGCGGAACATGGCCCGGCCGCTGTAATCGGTGCCGCTGCCCTTGACGTCGAAGCTGACCCGCTTGCCGGCCAGATCGCCGATTGTCCGGACCGCCTTGGGCGCGATGACGTGGAGTTCGTCATCGAACAGCTTGGCGATGAACTGGATGTGTCGCTCGATGTTCTTGAGCCGCTTGTCCTGCCGAAGCTGCTCCAGCGTGTCGGTGCGGACGAAGCCGAGGTCCACGCCTTTCAGGAAGCGGATGTCGTAGGCGTTCTCGCCCGCTCCCTTGCCGAGGATCGGCAGGACCCGCAGCTTGTCGCCGTCGTCCAGCACGAAGGCGAGATCGGCACCGACGCGGAAGTAGGTTCCGCCGGGCGTGCCGGTCACCACCGTCACGGTGTTGGCGTTCATGCGCTCGCCGAGGGCGGCTTCCGTTGCCGGGCCGATCTCGGGCGGTGTGGTATCGGGCGCGGCGGCGGCGGGGCCGGACGCCATCACGGCGAGCCCGAGAAGGGCGGCGTATCGGGCAAGCCTCTGCATGTGCGTGTCCCTCGATGATCGTCGGAATGCGGTCAGGGCGCGCTGTCAGCGGCCCGTCGCGGCGAGCAGCCGCTCATCCGTCTGGGTCTGGCCCGCGGCCTTCGCGTACAGGCTTCTGGCGAGATCCGGATCGGCCCGCAGGCCGCGCACGTTCCAGCGTCGCAGCATGGCCGGGTCCCAGGTCTGGGCCAGGAGGAAGGTCGCGTTCGGCGCGTTGCGCGCCTGTGCACGCTCCAGCAGGAGGCGGGCGCCGCTGATATCGCCGCGCTGGATCAGGCCCCTGGCACGCTCCACCAGCGGGTCGGCCGGCGGCGCCGGCTGTGCCTTCCCCACGGGACGCGCAGCCCGTCCCGCCTCGTCCCCGGCGACCGGCCGTGCCGCGACGACGGCCGACGACGCCGGGCCAGCGTTCACCGGGGTGTTTCCGGCAGGCGTGCCACGGGTTGACGGCACCCCGACCCCCTCGGTCGCGACCGAGGCATCCGGCGCCGCTGTGTTGGCAACGATTGGGGTGGCCGACGCCGCGCCGCGCGTGGGCGCCGTCGGCGTCTCGGGGCCACGCGGTTCGTTGCCTCGGACGGTCGCGGGGCGGTCAGGCGTATTGGGCAGGAAATTGACGTTGAGGAGGCTCGTCGCAACATCGACCTGCCCGCCGGGTTCCGGTGTCCAGATCGCCGCGACGGCGAGCGGAAAGCTGCTCTCGCGCTCGTCGGTCTGCGTGATGTGGATGTTCGGAAGATCCCACGCGCTGATGTCCACCTCCCGCTTGTCGTCGGACGGCGAGAAGGTGTTGGTCGAATCGCTGATCGTCACCCCTCGGGGCAGGCCGAGCAGGTGGATGGCCTCGATCGAGATCGCGCCCACGCGGATAAGTCTGACCTCCAGCGGGAGCGGGATGCCGAGCTTTCCGGTCACATCGTGCGTGGCAACGAACAGTTCCGAAATCCGGCCCTGCCCGGGATCCGCCTCGCTTCCGCTGCCGGGTGTGGCGGCATCGCCAGGCGCCTTGCCGGCCGCGATCTGCGCAGAGGCCGGTAGCGCGAAGCAGACGATCGACGCGAGCGCTGCCAGAATCGGCGCGTGTCCCGCTCTGTTTCGGTAAGGCGTTTCCATCGGATGCACTCCTTATAGGGCGCTATTCCGTTATATATCGTGCCGATTACAATAATGGTCCTTGAGCGTCAATTAACGTTGGTTAGCGTGTGAGGCGATCTCGTGAAAAACAGCGACGAAATCAGTGTCCTTGAAACTGATGCCGGCACGGGATCTGGTCACGTCACAGGGATCACGTTCGGTGCACGCGCACGGGCGGCTCCATCTCGACCACGTCACGACTCTGGGTCGTTTTGGCCGATCGAGATCGTCAGCTTGCGCGAAGAGCGTGCCGCGAAGCCGGGTCGCGTAAGTCAGGCGGTCGAGCGGAATGCCACCTGAATGAAGGCCATACTGGCCGGCAAGTTCTCCGGGAGGCAGGTAAATGACTTGAGATCAGTAAGCGAAAAAGGCTGCTCCGGAGCGGCTTTGATCAATTTTGGCTGCCGAATCCTGTGAAATAATAAACCGTCCGCTTCGGGACGAACGGGCACGTGGCGATCCGCAGCGTCGCACGCCGCAATGTCGCCGGCGCCCGGGCGGACCGCCTGTGAGCGTGGTCGAGATCACCGCACCCCTGAGGTCCTGGCGCGGCATCTCGCGGCCCGGGCTGCTCACGACCTGAGGCAGGCCTTCGACGGTCCGCTCCCGGGGTGGTTCGGCCGGCCGCGGGACCGCCTGTTGCAGCCGTTGCGAAGGCAGCCGGGACATATCGCCGATCCGGGCCGCCCTCGTCCGGAAGGAAGCTGCCTTCAAACAGCGGCCTGCTTCTCGACCACGGTCGTCTCGACGATGTCCGCAGGTTCATACAGCCACCGGGCCAAGGCCCCCGCCGCCATCGCGCCCACAATCGGCGCCAGCCAGAACAGCCAGAGCTGACCGATGTACTCGCCGCCTGCGATCAGGGCCGGTCCCGTGCTGCGCGCCGGGTTGACCGAGGTGTTGGTCACCGGGATCGAGATGAGGTGGATCAGCACCAGGGCGAAGCCGATCGGGATACCGGCAAATCCCACCGCGGCGCCCTTCGACGTCGTGCCGATGATGATGAACAGGAAGAAGAATGTCGTCAGAAACTCGGTGATCAGGCAGGCTGCAAGCCCGTACTTGCCGGGGCTGAGCTCGCCATAGCCGTTGGACGCGAAGCCGTTCGGAACCCAGCCGGCCTTGCCGGAGGCGATGCTGTAAAGGATTCCTGCGGCGAGAACGGCACCGATCACCTGGGCGCCGATATAGGGCAGAACGTGCCGCGTCGCGCAGCGATGGCCCGACCAGAGTCCAAGGGTCACGGCAGGATTGAAGTGGCCGCCTGAGATGTGGCCGACGGCGTAAGCCATCGTGAGCACCGTGAGACCGAAGGCGAACGCGACACCCAGGAAACCGATCCCGAGTTCGGGGAACGCGGCTGAGAAGATGGCGGCGCCGCAGCCGCCAAAGGTCAGCCAGAACGTGCCGAAGAACTCGGCCGTCGCCCGCCGCATCGTATCATGATCCATGCCGCTACCTCCCGCTGCTCAGGCCTGCGAGGCACTCATGAAGCAGGTCTCGAAAGGGTTCTTCGCGCGTCGCGCGGGTGACGTACCTGCGTCCGTTACGGACATTCTGCTGGTGCAGCACGCGATGATTGCATGTCACAGAATGAAGTGCAATTATGAGGTCAGAGATTATTTTTAATACAATATAAATTTGTAGAATTGCCCTGAACGGCCGTATTGAATGGTGACTTACTGTGCGCTGGCCGACGACCGATTGCCCGAGGCGATGGGGGGAAGGAGCGCGTCGGGACGGCGGGCTCCGCGACCTCGCTCACGATGGGGCGCCTTCCGCTCAAGCCCGCGCCGCCGCCCCCTCCAGCACCCCCCGGATCCGCGGCAGCGCCGCGCGGGCGGCCCTGTGCCCCAGCGCGATCCCCTCGGCGGCGCGGTGGAAGTCGAACAGGCCGAATCCGGTCATGTCCGGGCCGATGGCCACGTCCGGCGGGTCGCGTTCCAGCCGCGCCCGGGAGATCCGGTCCTGGGTGATGTTGAACGCGTCGAGCACCACCCGGGCGATGCCCGGCACGGCGATCTCGGGCTCGGCCCGGACGAAGCCCGGCAGGCGCCCGCGCACCCCCTGCAGGAAGCCTCGGCGCGGGGCCGGCTCCGGCGCCTCGCGCACGACCGGGCCGCCGGTATCGCCGTTGAGGTTCACGCAGATCACCAGATCCGCGCCGAGCGACCGGGCCAAAGCCACCGGCACCGGGTTGACCAGCGTCCCGTCCATCAGCACCCGGCCGTCATGGGCCACCGGGGGGAACAGGCCGGGAATCGCGTAGGAGGCGCGCACCGCGTCCACCGCCGGCCCCTCGGTCAGGCTGACCTCGTGGCCGGTGCCGTATTCGGTGGCCACGCAGCCGAAGCGGATCGGCAGGGTCTCGATCCGGCGCTCGCCGAGATCGGCGGCGAGCCGCTGGCGCAGGCGGTTGCCGGCGATCAGCCCGGAGCCCGGCAGCCGCGGATCGATCAGCCCGACCACCCGGCGCCGGGTCAGCGCCCGCGCGAAGGCTTCGAGCCGGTCGAGCCGCCCGGCCGCGTAGCAGGCGCCGACCACCGCGCCGATGGAGCAGCCCGCCACCACGGTCGGGGTCAGGCCCGCCTCCTCAAGCGCCCGGATCACCCCGATATGGGCCCAGCCCCGGGCCGAGCCGCCGCCGAGCGCCAGCCCGATCACCGGGCCGGCGCTCGGCGGTGGCCGGACCGGCTCGACGGTCCCGGGGAGGAACAGCGACTCGGCCGATTCGCCTTGCCACCGGGTGGCAAGGGGCCGGCTCATCGCCCGGCGGCCTTCAGGACGACGCGGCCATCCGGCGCCCGCGCGACGCTGCGGTAGAAGCAATCCCGCCGGCCGGTGTGGCAGCAGCCGCCGTCGCCGCCGACCTCCACGCGGATCAACAGGGCGTCCTGGTCGCAATCGACCCGCATCTCGACGACGCGCTGGATCTGCCCGCTGGTGGCGCCCTTGTGCCAGAGTTCCTGCCGGGACCGCGACCAGTACCAGGCCTCGCCGGTCTCGAGCGTGCGCGCCAGCGACTCGGCGCTCATGTGGGCGAGCATCAGCACGCGGCCGTCCTGCGCGTCGACCGCGATGCAGGCGACGAGCCCGTCCCGGTCGAAGCGGGGCGTCAGGGCCGTGCCCTCCTCGACCTCGGCACGGGTGCCGGGGGGGTCGAACGCGCTGCTGCTGTCGGTCATGGCGCCGAGGATCGTCCGGGACGTTACTTGGCGCCGCCGCGCACGAGGGTCAGGAAGCGGACCTGCTCGTTGGCGTCGTCCTTGAACACGCCACGGAACTGGCTGGTGATCGTCGAGACCCCGGCCTTCTGGACGCCGCGCATCGCCATGCAGAGATGCTCCGCCTCCACCATCACGGCGACGCCGCGGGGCTTGAGGATGCTCTCGATCACGTCGGCGATCTGAGCCGTCATGGTCTCCTGCGTCTGCAGGCGGCGGGCGAAGGTGTCGACCACCCGGGCGAGCTTCGACAGGCCGACCACGCCCTTGGTCGGGTAATAGGCGATGTGGGCAAGCCCCATGAACGGCACCATGTGGTGCTCGCAATGGGAATGGAACGGGATGTCGCGCACCAGCACGATGTCCGAGTAGCCCTCGACCTCCTCGAAGACACGCTCGAGCAGCGCCTCGGCATTGACGCCGTAGCCGCCGAACAGCTGCTCGTAGGCCTTGGTGACTCGGGCCGGGGTGTCGCGTAGGCCCTCGCGGGCCGGGTCGTCGCCGGCCCAGCGCAGGAGCGTGCGCACGGCGGCCTCGGCCTCGGCGCGGCTCGGGCGGCCGGTCTCGATCCCCTCGGGCACCCGGGTCGCCGAGGCCGGCTCCGGGGCGATCCCCACGGACCGGCCGTTCGCCGCCGGCCGATCGTCGTTGCGCATGCCGTTCAGACCTTGCCCGTTGATCCCGTTCCGGTCGAAACCGTGGCTGTCGCTCTGATAGGACAAGGATTTGAGCGCGGCATCCATGGCATCTCCGGCCCGCGCGATGCGGGACTTCATCGGGGTGCTGTCGGGCTTGGCGTACATCGTCGGATCGCGTCGGGCGTTTGAGGGAAGATCCCGGGCTCGAAAAAGGTTTCAAGCCGGCGCCCCGGGTCGATGAAAGCCTGGGCTCACCCCGGCCGTGGGCGCGACCCTGGTCGACGACGCGCCTCCTCGCGAAGCAGCCGTGTGGGGCCTATATCATCGTTCGCGCGGCAACACGCAATGCGCAGGCACTGCGCGGGTCGCGCGGCAGAGTCCCGGGGGCTCTGCGCGGCTCTCTGCGCCCGCGGCTGAGGATCCGATGCTCGACGACATCTACAACCGCCGTATCCTGGAACTCGCCGCCGATATCCCACGGCTCGGCCGGCTGGAGAGCCCGGATGCCAGCGCCACCGCGCATTCCCGCCTGTGCGGCTCGACCGTGACGGTCGATCTCGTCCTGGGCGCGGACGGGCGGGTGGCGGATTTCGCCCACGAGGTGCGCGCCTGCGCCCTGGGTCAGGCCTCCTCGTCGCTGATGGGCCGGCACGTGGTCGGCGCCAGCGCGGACGAGCTGCGCGGCGTGCGCGAAGCCATGCGGGCGATGCTCAAGGAGAACGGCCCGGCGCCGGACGGACCTTGGGCGGATCTGGCGGTGCTGGAACCGGTGCGGGAGTTCAAGGCGCGCCACGCCTCGACGCTCCTGACCTTCGACGCCGTGGTCGACGCCCTGGACCAGATCGCGGCCAAACGGCGGGCTGCGTGAGCGCGTGATCCGGCGCGCCGCGCATGGGCTGATTCGCGGCTACCAGCTCACCCTGTCGGGGCTGATCGGCCGCCAGTGCCGCCACTGGCCGAGCTGCTCCGAGTACGCCGACACGGCGATCACCCGGCACGGGCTGTGGCCTGGCGGCTGGATGGGCTTCGCGCGGATCTGCCGCTGCGGCCCGTTCGGCACCCACGGCATCGACCTCGTGCCGGAGCGGGTGCCGGCGGGCTCCACGTGGTACCGACCCTGGACCTACGCCCGCTGGCGCGGCGTCGAGGCGCCGCCCTCGCCCTTCGCCTGCGAGTCCGTGCAGGAAAGGGCGGAGACGCGCTGAGCGGTTCGTTCCTGTTTTGTTTCACGTGAAACAGGCGGTGTCGATCCGCTGACGCGCGCCGTCATCCCGAGGCCGTGCAGCGGAGCCCGGGATCCAGACCCGCCGACGCGTGAAAACCCGCACTGACAGCGGCTCTGGATTGCCCGCCTCCGGGCCTGCCCGTCCGGGTCCGGGCTCGCCTGCGGCGCCCCGGAATGACGGGATTGCCCGACGGGCCCATGCCATCGGCAGGCCGATCATTCGTCTCACGCGTAGAGCCCGGAGCCCGCACCGGACACGGGGGCACGGCGCGGCTGTCGCGACCGGGGGCGCCGCCCTTCCAGACCGTGGTAAGGCGATCGGGAACGGCTCTAGCTGACCTTGTCGTCGGGCTCGGTCGGCTCCACGCTGGTCCCCAATGCTCCGCCGCGAGGCGCATCGGCCGGATCGTTCCGGTCCCGGTTCGAGAGGCCGCCGCTCGCGGCAATGCGCGTATCATGCGGGTGCGTCGCGCGCCGTTCGGCTCCGCTCAGCTCCTTGCGGGTCGGGAGGGGCCGCCAAGGAGCCGGGGCGGCGCCGAGACGGAGGGCCGCAGGGGCCCGCGTGAGGAACACCGCAAGCACCACCCACGGGACGACGAAGAAGACAAACGCGGCCAGGCCCATGGCGATGCTCCGATGAAGTTTTGCAGTAATGGTGAGAACGCCGGCCATCCATGACTGATCCCGCCGCGGCAAGCTCAATCGATGTTGCGCCGCACCGCATTGATCGTCCTCGGCGGCGCAATGCACCGCCATGCCGACGCGACCCGAGCACCGCTTCTTCTCTCCCATCGACCGGCCGGAGATCTCGGACGTGATCCGGTTCGGCCCGCGAAAGCTGGTTGTGAGGGCTGCGGACGCGGCAGGGACGGAGGGCCGCACCCCGGCGACGGCCGCTGCGGAACGGGAAGGCCGACTGAGGGCGCGCTGCGGGGGCCGAGGCGGATCCGCGCGGCGCCGGGGACAGGTTCGGCGGCTCCCGATCCTGAACACGCCGCGACGCGGCCGCTGCGCGTGTTCCTCAGCACATCGGACCGGAGCGCTTGAGCATAGTTCTTCCTCAACGACGGCAGCCGCCGCCCATCCCGTGGAGATCGTCATGTCCCTCTCAGCCCGCCTCGTCCTGCTCAGCGGTGTCGTCGTTCCGGCCGGAGCCTTGCTCGTCGGTGCGTATGTCGCCCTCGTCAGCCTGGCGCTGCCGATGCACTTCGCCTGAAAGCCTGCGCGGCGTGCAGCCTGAAGCAGGGCCGCCGCCGAGACGCCCTGCAACGCACCGCCCTCAGATATTGCCGTCGCGCGTTACCGCGTTGTACGGGTGCTCATCGCCAGAGACCTGCCGTGCGCCACCGAGCCCTCGTTGCCGTCGTCCTTGCCATCAGTGCTCAGGCTGCGCCCGCGCGCGCGCAGCCGCAGGAGCAGGCACTGGCCCTGCTTCGGGCCTCCAGCGCGCAATCGGCCATCATCACGTTCTGCGGCAAGCACTACGCGATCGACGGCACGACTGCGCTGCGGATCTCCCAGACCGCGCGAGACGTGGCCACCGAGGTGTTGGGCCAGGAGCGCGCGCACGCCGCCTTCAAGG
>Ga0255028_100074_pt1 | contig 26077 bp, 21 predicted proteins | sample DRGLUT_MetaT_FD_178168 | JGI IMG/M metagenome (GOLD analysis project Ga0255028, IMG submission 178168) | Metatranscriptome of freshwater microbial communities from Pennsylvania, United States - DR:GLUT (Metagenome Metatranscriptome) | ecosystem: Environmental > Aquatic > Freshwater > Creek...
CGACCGCGGAAATTTTGGAACAGAATCGACCCGTGCGGACTCTATAGCCCCGACTGAATCTTGCATGCAGAGCCGGGCGATGTCTGAGGATTGCACAGACCAGCTACACAGGGCCGCCCTCAAAACCGGACAGGTCTATTTTGGCGAGACCCTGGAACGTTGCGATTGCCTGGTATGGGATCGCAACAAATCCGGTGCAACGATCGAAGTCGCTTCAGATCTGATCTTGCCAAGAGATGTGCGACTGATCTCGGCAGCCCTGCGCGTCGACCAGCCCTGCACGGTCGCTTGGCAGGATGGCCGCAAGATTGGTCTCGTGTACGCGCGTTGAGTGCCGCGCTCACCCATTCCACACCTCCGGCAGCCCGCCGAAAAGTTCCGCGTTCCGGGGAGTCCGAGAGCGGAGGTGAGGCGCTCGAGGCGCGCTTTACGGTCGCGGACCAGCGCGAAGGCGCCATTCGGATGGTGATGGCGCACTGATCGCGGGTCGCCCTTTATCCACGCGGCGAGGCCCTGACCCGGCTGCGACGTTTGTCGGGAGGCGCGTTCATCATGCCGCTCCCGCGCGTCTCGCATGTGCGCTGGCGCATGCCGGGCGATCGTCACCACAACCAGATACGAACCAGCAATGATGCTGGAGGCGGTCATGAGACGATCAGGCAACGTGGTGTGGCTTCACGAGCTGCGTGCGCCGATCCGGACTGTGGCCAGGAACCAGCCGAAGCGCGGCCTCGCCGACCTGTTCGTGGTCGGTGGGCTCCTGGCCGGTCTGGCCTTCACCGCCCAGAAGCTCGTGCTCGCGTTGAGCATGGGGTGAGAGCGCCAGATGCCGCCGTTCCTTCGCCGTTCGCCGGTGCGGGGGCGTACGCGCCGACCCCATCCATCCCGACAGGAGATCGACGAGATCGAGCTCGCTCTCGCCGCTGCCTTTGCCACAACTCTGGCGACCCCGGCCTTCGCTCAGGTCGTCATCGAAACTCCAACCAGCACGACCGGCATCGTGCCACCCGGCGCCCCGGGCGTCGTGACCCGCCAGCCCGGGTCGACCTGCGATGCGGCCGCGGCGACCGCCTCGCCGACGGGTCGCGCCGCAGACAGCATCGCAACGGACCGCGCGGCGGCCGGCAACGAGGGGCAGCCCTCTCGCGTCGGCTCGACGGGCAGCGGTGGCTCGAAGTGATCCGCAGGGCGCAGCTTTGGAACGTGCCTTGCCGGCGCGGCTTCTCGTTCGTTCCTGAGACCACGCAAAGCCTTGGCCCGCCCGGTCCGCCCGGTGCGGGCTTTTTCATTCACGAGGGCGCGGAGATCTCTGATCGCGGCGTTCAGTACCCGACGTTGCGGATGCCGCTAACGCCACGACCCACAACGGTCTCGATCACCTGCTTGGTCGATGGACTGATACCACCATCGCCGCGCAGACGGCGCCCGTCCGCTCGTTCCAGCCGGGCGACGTCGTCGGAGCAACGATCCAGCGCGTCGTGGACCCGGGATGACAGGGGCGTACCCCGTTGCGCGGCGGAGCCACCCATCTCGAACCGCAGACAGGAAGCCAGGTATCCTTTCAGGTCGTCGAAGGCGGCCGCTTGGGCGCTCGACGTGAGAATTACGAACACCAACGCGGATCGGGCGAGCATCGGGCGCTCCGAGCGAGATCGAACTGTGCAGCCAACGCGCGAGCCAGCCATCGGTGGCCGCGCGTTGCGCTTATTCCTGGTTCGGCGCGCTCTGGAAGCGGGGATCCCGCATCAGGGTCGCGTTGGGTATGGGCTTGCCCACGCCGGTGGGATTGGACGCTTCCCCGTCGCGTGAGCCGATCGGGGCGGAGCCGAGCAGATGACGTCACCGGCAGGCTTGGTGACGCGTTCGTCGCGATTTGCGACGAGCGCTCGTCTCCTGGAGCCGGATACCGATCCGGGCGGCGACGCGTCTAACCAACTTTAGCCCGATTTTTCGCGGAACAGCCACAGGGACCAGCAGGGATCTGTGCCCGATGTCGACATTACCCAGCACTGCAGCGGTGAAAAGCCCGGGCGAATCCTATCTGCATGTGCTGCACGCCCTGATGCTGCGCGACATGCGCACGCGCTTCGGAGCCTCACTGTGGGGCTATGGCGTCGTCGTGCTCTGGCCCTGCGTGCACGTGTTCATGCTGATCGCGATCTACACGTTCCAGAAGCTGCCCGCCCCTCTGGGTGACGACCGCGCGCTGTTCTTCGCCTCGGGCGCAGTCCCGGTGTTGGTTTTCCAATACATCTCACGCGAAGTCATGAAGGCGGTCATCTCCAACCGCCCGCTGACCTATTATCCGCAAGTTAAGCTGTTCGACGTTATTTTTGCGCGAATTCTGGTCGAGATCGTGACGGGTTTTCTGGCTCTCATCGTCATCATTGCCGTTCTTGTCAGCATTGGTGCCAATCCAGTGCCGGCCGATCCGTTCGTGGCAATGTGCGCCTATCTGTCGGCAATCCTTCTCGGCATCGGCATCGGAACCATCAACGTCGCCATCATCGGCTTTTTTCCAGGCTGGTTGCTGGGATATGCTCTCTTGAGTATTATTCTGTATATATCCAGCGGGGTCATGTTTCTTCCGAGCTATATGCCTGATAAAATATACAGCTGGATGAAATATAACCCGGTGCTTCAGCTGGCAGAATGGATGCGCTCTGCATATTATCCTTACGCCAGGATTGAAATAGACTATCTCTATGTGCTCATGTTTGCCCTGGTGTCGGTATCGATTGGTCTTTATCTTGTTAAGCACGTTGTTGCCAAGATGAGCGGCTGATCGGGAACGGCAGGCGCCGGCTCCTCGGCCGCGCGCCGCCTCTCCGTGGCGCTCAGCAGGACGTGGCGTGAGAACGGACACGCCTCCGCTCCTTCGCCTCCGGCACGGCGCGCTCGCCACACGCCACCAACGCCGCGATCTCGTCGAGCGGCCGCGTCACGCGGATCGTTCGACCCGCGGCCGCAATGAACGTCGCGTTGCGCATCAGGTCCGTGTCGCTGGGCGCCTGAACGCTCGTCACGCCCGTCCGGCGGCGGCAGCCGTCACCGTCCTGCACCGGGAAAACATTCCCGACCCGCTGAGCCGCCGCCGTGGCCCTCCGCCGCCTCGCTGGTAAACGCTGGTCTACGCGCCCTGGAGGCTCTCGGCGAAGTCGTCCGGGATCTCGCCCCACTGGCCGAGGATCGTGACGCCTTCCAGCTCGCCCGTCTCGTCGTCGGCCACCACCTTCAGCGCCGCCGCGCCGGGCATCCGCTTGGCCAGGTTCTCGGCCTTCTTCACGGCCCCGCTCTCGGTCTGCGCCGGCTCCTGCCGGGCCGGCCGCAGCCGCTTCCGGTAGATCTCGAACGGCTGCACCACAAACGCCGTCTTCATCGCCATCGTCGTCTCTCGCTCACCCCGGTCGGCCCTCGGTTCGCCGCCAGCCGCCTGCACCGTCTAAGATCAGGCCACGCCTGGCATGTTCGAGCCGAGTTCACATCCATGCAGCGCCACGGGAGAAACCGCCCGCCTGCAGAGTGAACCGAACCGGCACATCGGATTTGTTCTGTGCCCGTTCTAGCATGGCCGAGCGCAGGGTGCACCTCAACCGGATCGACGCGCTGCTGATCCGATGCCGCGACGCGGTTCTCGTGCTGACAGCCGCGGCGCGACGCGAAAGCCCGTCTCGTTGGGGCGATCCGTGATCGGATGGCTGTCCGAATGCCGACCTTCCGCTTTAGGATTTTCGCCCCCGGCCCTCACCTCTTAACCGGCTGCGCCCGCAGGATCGCGGTCCGGACCCTGCTTCGCTCCCAGGCTGGCTTGTCGGTCTTCTGCGCCTCGACCGGCCGCTCGTTGGTGCAGCGCGGATCAACCAGGTCGAGCGTTCAGCCCTTCGCGAGCGGCTACTTTTTGGTCGCCGGATCCGCCGGCGCTGCGTCGGCCGCGGCGTCGATCGCCTGACCGGTGACCGCCTTCGTCTTGACGAGGTCGGGGCGGCCGGGGTGGTGGCCGTTCGGGACTGTGCCGACTTCTGTGCGCCGGGCGAACACCGTCCGGTCCGGTACGTCCGTTATGTCCGGAAGCTGTGAGCTTGGTCGTCCTTGGGAAATTTGGCTGGGGCGCCAGGATTCGAACCTGGGAATGGCGGTACCAAAAACCGCTGCCTTACCACTTGGCGACGCCCCAAGGTGGGCGGTCGCTGTCTAGACGCCGGTGGCGCGTGTGGCAAGCGCTCAGATCGCGGGCGCGGAGCCGTTCCAGCCCTGCGCCCGAAGACCGTCTCAGGCGCGCTCGGGCGCGCCGTCGACGCGGCGCGGCAGGCCAAGGGGGTTGGCGGCCTGGAGCGCGGCCGGCAGCAGGGCGTCCGGAACGTCCTGATAGCTCACCGGCCGCAGGAACCGGTCGATCGCGAGGCTGCCCACGGAGGTCGTGCGCCCGTCCGAGGTCGCCGGGTACGGTCCGCCATGCACCATGGCATGCGCCACCTCGACGCCGGTCCCGAAGCCATCGACCAGGATGCGGCCGACCCGCCGCTCCAGGAGCGGAAGCAGATCGCGCGCCGCCGCGTGGTCCGCGGAGGCGAGGTGCAGCGAGGCCGTCAGCTGACCTTCGAGACGCTCCAGCACCGCCCGCATCGCCGCGAAGTCCGGACAGCGAACGACCAGGGCGGAAGCCCCGAACATCTCCTCCTGCAACGCGGGATCCGCCAGGAAGGCATCCGAGTCGGTGGCGAACAGGGTCGCCCGTCCCTGCGTCGCCGCACCCTCCGGCCCCTCGGCCAGGAGGGTGACGGCACCGTGGCCCGCGACCCGGGCGACGCCCTCGCGGTAGGCGCGCTGGATACCCGGCGTCAGCATGGTCGCGGCCGGGCTCTCCCGAAGTGCCGCCGCGGCCGCGTCCAGGAACGCGTCCAGGCCCGGCCCGGGCAACGCCAGGATCAGGCCGGGATTGGTGCAGAACTGGCCGGCCCCCAGGGTGAGCGAGGCCGCGAAGGCCTGGCCGATCGCCGCACCGCGCTCGTCCAGCGCGGCCGGGAACAGCAGCACCGGGTTGATGCTGCTCATCTCGGCGTAGACCGGGATCGGTGTCGGGCGCCCGGCCGCGATCGCCATCAGGGCCGTGCCGCCGCGGCGCGAGCCGGTGAACCCCACGGCCGCAATCCGGGGATCGGCGACCAGCGCCTGGCCGATGGACTGACCGGCATCGAACAGGAGCGAGAAGGTCCCCTCGGGCAGGCCGCAGGATGCGACCGCCTTCTGCACGGCGCGGCCGACGAGTTCCGAGGTACCGGGATGGGCCGGATGGGCCTTGACGACGACCGGGCAGCCGGCCGCCAGGGCCGAGGCGGTGTCGCCGCCCGCCACCGAGAAGGCGAGCGGAAAATTCGACGCCCCGAACACCGCCACAGGCCCCACCGCGATGCGGCGCAGGCGCAGGTCCGGCCGCGGCAGCGGCTTGCGCTCCGGCAGCGCCGGGTCGATGCGCGCCGCGACGTAGCTGCCGTCGCGCACCACGCTGGCGAAGAGGCGCAACTGGCCGACGGTCCGGGCGCGCTCGCCCTCGATCCGCGGGCGGGGGAGCCCGGTCTCGGCCATGCAGCGGGTGACGAGATCGTCGCCGATCTCCAGGATGTTCGCGGCGATCGCCTCAAGGAAGCCGGCCCGGACTTCCGGATCGGTCTCGCGATAGGCGTCGAAGGCGGCCTCCGCCAGCGCGCAGGCCCGGTCGAGGTCGGCGAGGCTCGCGCCCGGGAAATCGGGCTCCATCGGTTCGCCGCTGGCGGCCTCCACCGCCCGGAACGCCGCCTCGCGGCCGCGCCGGGCCTCGGTCCCGATCAGGTTCTCGCCGCGCACGGTCATGAGCTGCTCCTCTTCAGAAGGGTGCGACCGCGCCGCACCGGGACGGCCATGGCGGAGCCCGTCAGCCCCGCTGCGCCGCGAACGCCTTCTCGCGGATCGCCGCGAGGGTCATGGTCGGGGTCAGCGCCTCGGGATCGACGAGGCAGTGGATCATCGCCGGTAGGCCGGAAGCGAGGCTGCGCTCGAAAGCGGGGGCGAACTCTTCGGTCCGCTCGACCCGCTCGCCGTGGCCGCCGCAGGCGCGGGCGAGTGCCGCGAAGTCGGGATTGCGCAACTCGGTGGCCGAGACCCGGCCCGGATACTCGCGCTCCTGGTGCATCCGGATCGTGCCGTACATGCCGTTGTCGAGGACGACCACCACGACGGCGATACCGTACTGAACGGCGGTGGCGAATTCCTGCACCGTCATCATCACGTCGCCGTCGCCCGCCAGCGCCACGACGATCCGCTCCGGCGCGCTGCGCTTGGCCATCACGGCGGCCGGCAGCCCGTAGCCCATCGAGCCCGATGTCGGCGCGAGCTGCGTCCCGAAGGCGCGGAACCGGTAGTAACGGTGGACCCAGGTCGCGAAGTTGCCGGCGCCGTTGCAGATCACCGCGTCCGGCGGCAGCCGTTCGCGCAGCCACGTGATCGCCTGCCCGTACTGGAAGGCGCCCGGCTTCGGTTCCGGGGTCTCCGACCATGCGCGATAGGAAGCATGGGCCTCGGCGGCGCGTCCCTGACCGGTCGCCGCGAAGTCCGGCAGCGCCGCGCAGAAGGTGTCCGGTGTCGCCTCGATGGCCAGGGCGGGCTGGTAGACCCGGCCGAGTTCCGCCGCGTCGGGATGGACATGGACCAGCGGAAGGCCGGGATCGGGGATTCCGAGCAGGCCGTAGGATTGCGCGGGCATCTCGGAGAGGCGTCCGCCCACCATCAGCAGCAGGTCGGCCTCCCTGATCCGGGCCAGAAGGGCCGGGTTCGGCCCGATGCCGAGCTCGCCCGCGAAATTCGGGTGATCGGCGGGACAAAGCTGCGCCCGCCGGAATGAGACCGCGACCGGGATGTCGTGACGCTCAGCCCAGGCCGCGAACGCCGTGACGGCGCCCGCGGTCCAGCGCGAGCCGCCGAGGAGCGCCACCGGCCGCCGCGCTTCCGCCAGCATCGTCCGTAGGCGCTGGGCGTCGCCCGGGGACGGGGCGGGCTCGGTCGGGACGACACGCGGCGCGTCGGTCGCGGCCACGACATCGTCGAGCATGTCCTCCGGCAGGGCGATCACCACCGGCCCCGGGCGGCCCTGGAGGGCAACCCGGAACGCCCGGGCGAGGATCTCCGGGATGCGCGCCGCGTCATCGATCTCCACGGCCCACTTGGCGACGCCGCCGTACATCTGCCGGTAGTCGATCTCCTGGAACGCCTCGCGGTCCCGCATCCGCCGGGCGATCTGGCCGACGAACAGGATCATCGGCGTCGAATCCTGGCGGGCGATATGGACGCCCGCCGAAGCGTTGGTGGCGCCCGGCCCGCGCGTGACGAAGCAGATGCCGGGACGGCCGGTGAGTTTGCCGGCAGCCTCCGCCATGATCGCCGCGCCGCCCTCCTGCCGGCAGACCAGGACGTCGATGCCGCTGTCCCGCAGGGCGTCCAGAACCGCCAGGTAGCTCTCGCCGGGCACGCAGGTCACGCGCTCGACGCGTTGCGCGAGAAGCTGGTCGACGAGCACCTGCGCGCCGGTGCGTGAGGGCAATCCGCTCAAGCTGTTCCTCCCTGGCAATCAGGCCGCGCCCGAAGCCTCTTGCGAGATCATGCCGCCCGCCGCTTCGCTGAGATACATCTGATATCCCAGTGCGGATTGTGAGCATCCCGATGGACTTGAGCCTGTCAGACGAGCGGCCTGCGGTCGAGGGCGCGGCGGGTCATTTGCTCGAGAAAGTCGAACAGCCGGCCGATCCCGGCAAGCGCCGTCTCGCGATCGCGGGCCGTCACGCCCGCGGCGATGGCGACGTGCAGGCCGGCGCAATCGAGGAAGCTGGCGGTCGGCTCGTGCGTGTACCAGAACCGCCTGGACTGGGCATGGAGAGCCGTCATGGTGCTGGCGAGGGTGGTGTTGTAGGCCGCCCCGACCAAGGTCTCGTGCATAGACCGCTTGGTCCGGAAATAGACCTCGCGGTCCCGCGCTTCGGCAGCCACCAGCAGGTCGGCAACGCAGGCCCGCAACCGCGCCATGTCGTCGTCCGAGCCGCGCGCGATCACACAGCGCGCCACGGTCTCGTCCAGGGGGCGGCGGACCTCGAGAAGCTCGAGATGCTTGATGATGTCGACCTGCGTGACGAGCACGCCGCGCCGCGGGTGAACCTCGACGAAGCCGATCGATTTCAGACGCGCCAGCGCCTCGCGGACCGGCGTGCGCCCGAGCGCCAGTTCCGCGCCGAGTTCGCCCTCCGAGACCATCGCGCCCGGGGTCAGGCGGCGGCTGATGATCATCTGCTCGATGGCGTCGTACGCGGTCTCGGCCAGCGAGCGCGGCCTCTGCGCCTCCGCCGGCATCGCGCTCGCACCACCCGCAAATCCCGATCCGGCCAAGGGCTTCCCCGTCGATGTCAGACCGTGCCTGTCGCAATCTGCGTCGATTGACAATGACGCGGCGCGCCATGTTACTCAAGGTCTGGGATATCAGTCCGTGCGCAGCGCGGACGGGAGCCAAGGCCGGGGCAAGCGACGCGTGATTGGCACCGTTCGCCGGCGTCGAGACCGAGGCCCGGGAGGAGAAGCGGATGGCCGGGTTGTCCCCTGAGACGCGCGCCAAGCTGAAGACCGTCGGCACGGCGACGCTGATGACCGCCCTGTTCAAGCGGGGCTTCCGGAACCAGATGATCCAAGGCGTGCAGCCGCTGAAGCCCGGCGGCGGCACGATGGTCGGCGAGGCCTTCACCCTGCGCTACATCCCGGCCCGCGAGGACCTGAACCCGATCACGGTGTTCCGGGACCGCGCCCACCCGCAGCGCAAGGCGGTGGAGGAATGCCCGCCCGGCGCCGTGATGGTGATCGACAGCCGGAAGGATGCGCGGGCGGCCTCCGCCGGCTCGATCCTGGCCACGCGGCTGATGGTGCGGGGTTGCGCGGGGCTCGTCACCGATGGCGGCTTCCGCGATGCCGACGAGATCGCCCAGCTCGAGATGCCGAGCTACCACGTGCGGCCTTCCGCGCCGACAAACCTCACCCTCCATCAGGCCATCGACATCAACGTGCCGATCGGCTGCGGCGATGCCCCCGTCTTCCCCGGCGACGTGATCGTGGGCGACGGCGACGGCGTGGCGGTGATCCCGGCCCACCTCGCCGACGCGATCGCCGACGAGGCCGTCGAGATGACCGCCTACGAGGATTTCGTGACCGAGGAGGTACGCAAGGGCCGCACAATCCTCGGCCTCTATCCTGCGACCGACGAACAGAGCCTGACCGACTTCGCCGCCTGGCGGAAGCGGACCGGACGCTGAGCGGGCCGCTTCCGCCCGCTCCGGGTGCGGTCGCCGATCGGTGCCGGGCCGTGACGTCACGGTTTCGGCTCGGAGGGCGCCATGGCGGCGGGCATTCCCACGGTTACGGCAGCGCCGGAGATCGAGCGGCGCACGATCGCCAAGGTGTCGTGGCGTCTCCTGCCGCTGATCGTCCTGATCTACTTCGTCGCCTACATGGACCGGACCAATGTGGGCTTCGCCTCGTTCGGCCTGAACCGGGATTTCGGGTTCTCCGCCACGGTCTACGGCTGGGCGGCCGGCATCTTCTTCCTCGGCTACGTCATCTTCGAAGTGCCGAGCAACGTCCTCCTGGAGCGGGCCGGGGCGCGGCTCTGGATCGCCCGGATCATGGTCACCTGGGGTCTGGTCGCGGGCAGCATGGCCTTCATCACCGGCCCGGCGAGCTTCCTTGCACTGCGCTTCCTGCTCGGCGTCGCCGAAGCCGGCTTCTTCCCCGGTATGATCCTCTACTTCACCTACTGGTTTCCGCAGCGGTACCGGGCCCGGGTGGTGGCCGCCCTGTTCCTGGCCGTGCCGGGCTCGAATGCCCTCACCGCGGTGATCTCGGGGGCGATCCTGCAGCTCGACGGAACAGGGGGGCTGCACGGCTGGCAGTGGCTGTTCATCCTCGAGGCCCTGCCCTCGATCCTGCTGGCCTTTGCGGTCCTGGCGCTGATGACGGACCGGCCGGCCCAGGCGACCTGGCTGAATGCGGAGGACCGTGCCTGGCTGGCGGAGACGCTGGCGGCGGAGCGTACGTGGACACTCCGGACCCACGGGTCTTTCACGCTCCGGCAGGTCCTCACCGACCGGCGGGTGCTCGCTCTCGGGGCGATCTACTTCAACATCGGCACCGCCACCTACGGCATCACCTTCTTCCTGCCGCCGATCCTGAAGAGCCTGCATCTCACCGACTGGGAGACCGGCGTGGCCACGGCGGTGCCCTACGTCGTCGGGACCGTCGGCATGATCGCCTGGAGCTGGTCGTCGGACCGGCGCGACGAGCGGCGCTGGCACTTCGTGATCGCCGCGCTGGTCGCCGCCCTGGGCCTCATCGCCGCCGGTCCGATGCTGGGCAGCCTCTGGGCGCTGACCGCAATGTCGGTGGCGACGATCGGGCTCTACGGGAGCAAGCCCGCCTTCTGGGCGATGCCGGGGGAATTCCTTTCGGGGCCGGCGGCGGCCGGCGGGATCGCCCTGATCAACGCGATCGGCAATCTCGGCGGTTTCGTCGGTCCCTACGTCCTGGGCTGGCTGAAGGATTACACCGGCACCTACGAGGCCGGACTTTACTTTTTGGCGGCTTGTGCCGTCGCGTCCGGAGCCATCACATGGGTCTCGGTCCGGCCCGGCAGGATGTCGGCGGATCGGCGGTTCGACGCGGAGGGCGCAGTCCAGCCGGGCCGCCCGAATCTGTGAGACCGGAGACAGAGCGATGACCGCGCGCAAGAAGACCCTGGGCGACCTGCGCAGCCAGCGCTGGTTCGGCGCCACCGACCTGCGCAGCTTCGGCCACCGCTCCCGCATGCTGCAGATGGGCTACGAGCGGGCGGATTTCACCGGCAAGCCGATCGTCGGCATCATCAACACCTGGAGCGACATCAACCCCTGCCACCTGCATTTCCGCGAGCGGGTGGAGCAGGTGAAGCGCGGTGTTTGGCAGGCGGGAGGCTTCCCGATCGAGCTGCCGGCGCTGTCGCTGTCCGAGAACTTCGTCAAGCCGACCACGATGCTCTACCGCAACCTCCTGGCCATGGAGGTGGAGGAGCTGCTGCGCCAGCATCCGGTGGACGGCGCGGTGCTGATGGGCGGCTGCGACAAGACCACGCCCGGCACCGTGATGGGCGGGATCTCCATGAACCTGCCGATGATCTTCCTCCCGGCCGGACCGATGATGCGCGGGCATTCCGGCGGCACGATCCTCGGCTCGGGCTCCGACGTCTGGAAGTACTGGGCCGAGAAGGAAGCCGGGAATATCACCACACAGGAATGGAACGACATGGAGGCGGGCATCGCCCGCTCGGCCGGCACCTGCATGACCATGGGCACCGCCTCGACCATGACGTCGATCACCGAGGCGCTGGGGCTGTCGCTGCCCGGCTCGGCCTCGATCCCGGCGGCCGATGCCGACCATCCGCGCATGGCCGGCGCCTGCGGCCGGCGGATCGTCGAGATGATCTGGGAGGACCTGAAACCCTCCGACATCCTCGACCGTCGGTCGATCGACAACGCGCTGGTCGTCCACAACGCTTTGGCCGGCTCGACCAACGCCATGATCCACCTCGTGGCCATGGCCGGGCGCGCCGGCATCCCGGTCAAGCTCACCGAGTTCGATGACTTCGCCCAGAAGGTGCCGGTAATCGCCAATCTCCGTCCCTCGGGGCAGTGGCTGATGGAGGATTTCCACATCGCGGGCGGTATCCGCGCGCTGATGGTGCGGCTCGCCCCGCTCCTCCACCTCGACGCCCGCTCGGTCACCGGCGCCACGATCGGCGACGGACTCGCCGGCATGAAGGTGTTCAACGACGACGTGATCCGGCCGCTCGACCGGCCGATCGTGTCCATGGGCGGGACCGCGATCCTGTACGGCAACCTCGCCCCCGACGGCTGCGTGATCAAGCCGCCGGCCGCCGACCCGCGCTTCCTGAACCATACCGGGCCCGCGCTGGTCTTCGACAGCTACGACGCGATGAACGCCGCGGTGAACGACCTCACCCTCGACGTCACCCCCGACCACGTGATGATCCTGCGCAATGCCGGCCCGATCGGCGGTCCCGGCATGCCCGAATGGGGCATGCTGCCGATCCCCAAGGTCCTGCTCCGGCAGGGCGTGCGCGACATGGTCCGCATCTCGGACGCGCGGATGAGCGGCACGAGCTACGGCGCCTGCATCCTGCACGTGGCGCCGGAATCGGCCGCGGGCGGCCCCCTCGCGGCAGTGCGCGACGGCGACCTGATCACGGTGGACGTGCCCGGGCGGCGGATCCACCTGCACCTCGACGAGGCCGAGATCGTCGCGCGGGTGAAGGCTTTCGTGCCGCCGGACCGGGCCTATCCGCGGGGTTACAACCGCCTGTTCGCCCAGCACGTGCGCCAAGCGCATGAGGGGTGCGATTTCGACTTTCTGGAGGGCGCCGGGGGGATCCCGGAACCCGAGATTCACTGACCGGCCCGAGCCGTCGGCAACAGGCGGCGGGCCACATCACAGGGAGGTACCATGGTCATGATCGCACGCAGGGGGCTGCTCGCCGGGGCGGCCCTCGTGGGCGCCGCGCGGGCGGCCGGAGCCGGCTGGGAGCCGTCTACGCGGGTGCCGGATCCGTCCGTCGAGATCCTCGATCCGGCCTTCGCAAAGTACCGGCTCGCCTCGGCGACGGTGGAGCGGGTCGCCACCGGCTTCCGCTGGGCGGAGGGGCCGGTCTGGTTCGGCGACATGGGATCGCTGCTGTTCAGCGACGTTGTCAACGACCGGATCATGAAGTGGGAAGAGGCTTCGGGCAGGCTCTCGGTGTTCCGCAAGCCGTCGAACTACGCGAACGGCAACACCCGCGACCGACAGGGCCGCCTGATCACCTGCCAGCACCGGACCCGCAGCGTGACCCGGACCGAGTACGACGGCAGCCTCACCACGCTGATGGACCGATTCGACGGCAAGCCGCTGAACTCGCCCAACGACGTGGTCTGCCATTCCGACGGCGCGGTCTGGTTCACCGATCCGGCCTTCGGGCCGAACCCGCACGAGTCGATGGCCGCGCCGGAGCTGCCCGGCAACGTCTACCGGATCGACCCGAAGACGGGACAGGCGAGCGTTGCCGTGGAAGGCGTGGCGGGTCCGAACGGGCTCTGCTTCTCGCCGGACGAGTCCAAGCTCTACGTCATCGAGGCCCGGGCGAAGCCCAACCGGCTGATCCGCGTCTACGACGTGGTCGAGAACGGCACCAAGACCGCGAACGGCCGCGTGTTCTACGATGCCGGCACCGGCACGCCGGACGGGTTCCGGGTCGATGTCGACGGCAACCTCTGGTGCGGCTGGGGGATGAGCGAGGCCGAGGACGGGGTCATCGTGCTCTCGCCGCAGGCCAAGCTGATCGGTCGGATCCGCCTGCCGGAGCGCTGCGCCAACCTGTGCTTCGGGGGTATCAACCGCAACCTGCTGCTGATGACCGCCTCGCACGCGGTCTATTCACTCTACGTGAACACGCGGGGTGCGGGGACCTGCTGAGATCGGACGGGCGGCTCGGGCCGCCCGGCCGTCCTTGCGAGCGGGGCGAAGCGATCCGAGGGCGCCACGCCGACCGGTGCCGCGCCGCCCTGGCTCGCTTCGCTGTGCTCGCGATGACGGCGGTGTCCCGCCCCTACTCCGCGGCCTGCGCCAGATACCGCGCCGGGTCGTAGTTGAGGATCGGCCCGAGCCAGCGCTCGACCTCGCGGACATCCATGCCCTTGCGGACGGCGTAATCCTCGACCTGATCGCGCTCCACCTTGGCGACGCCGAAATAATGCGCGTCCGGGTGGGCGATGTAGATCCCCGACACCGACGAGCCCGGCCACATGGCATAGGATTCGGTGAGCTTCACGCCGATCCGGCTCTCGGCCTTCAGCAGGTCGAACAAAGTCGTCTTCTCGGTGTGGTCGGGCTGGGCCGGGTAGCCCGGGGCCGGGCGGATCCCGGCGTAATCCTCCTTCATCAGCTCCTCGGGGGCGTAGGTCTCCGCAGCCGCGTAGCCCCAGAACTCCCGGCGCACCCGCTCGTGCATGCGCTCGGCAAAGGCCTCGGCGATGCGGTCGGCGAGCGCCTTCACCAGGATCGCCCGGTAATCGTCGTTGGCCCGCTCGAACCGCTCGGCGATGCGCACCTCCTCAAGGCCGGCCGTCACCACGAAGCCGCCGATGTAGTCGGCGATGCCGGTCTCGGCCGGCGCCACGAAGTCCGACAGGCAGGTGTTGGCGCGCCCGTCGCGCTTCGAGAGCTGCTGGCGCAGGCCGTGGAAGGTGGCGAGCCGCTCCGACCGGCTCTCGCCGGTGAAGAGCGCGATGTCGTCGCCGACGCTGTTGGCCGGCCAGAAGCCGATCACCGCCTTCGGGTTGAACCAGCGCTCCGCCACGATCTGCTTCAGCATCTCCTGCGCGTCCTCGTAGAGGGCGCGGGCGGCAGCGCCCTGCTCGGGGTCGTCCAGGATCGCCGGGAAGCGGCCCTTGAACTCGTAGGTCTGCAGGAACGGCGTCCAGTCGATGTAGGGGACGAGGTCGGCGACCTCGTAGGAGCCGTAGACCCGGGCGCCGGTGAAGGTCGGCTTGGCCGGCTTGTAGCCCGACCAGTCGATCTTGAACGGATTGGCGCGGGCCTTAGCCAGCGGCAGCCGCTGCTTGTCGACCTCCGAGCGCTTGTGGGCGTCGGCGACCTTGGCGTACTCGGCCCGCACCTTCTCGATCGTGGGCCCGCGGGTCTCCTTCGAGATCAGGCTCGAGACCACACCGACCGCCCGGCTCGCGTCGGTGACGTAGACCGCCTGCCCCTTGGCGTAGGCCGGGTGGATCTTCACCGCCGTGTGGACCCGGCTGGTGGTGGCGCCGCCGATCAGCAGGGGGACGTCGAGCCCCTCGCGCTCCATCTCGCCCGCGACATGGACCATCTCGTCCAGCGACGGGGTGATCAGGCCGGACAGGCCGACGATGTCGACCTGCTCGCGCTTGGCGGTCTCCAGGATCTTGGCGGCCGGCACCATCACGCCGAGATCGATGATCTCGTAGTTGTTGCAGGCCAGCACGACGCCGACGATGTTCTTGCCGATATCGTGGACGTCGCCCTTCACGGTGGCCATCAGCACCTTGCCGGCAGCCTGCCGCTTGCCGTCGCCGCCATTGGCCAGTTTCTCGGCCTCCATGTAGGGCTCGAGATAGGCAACCGCCTGCTTCATCACGCGGGCGGACTTGACCACCTGCGGCAGGAACATCTTGCCCGCGCCGAACAGGTCGCCGACCACGTTCATGCCGGCCATCAGCGGCCCTTCGATGACGTGGAGCGGGCGCTCGACGCCCTGGCGGGCCTCCTCGGTATCGGCCACGATATACTCGGTGATGCCGTTGACCAGCGCGTGCTCGATGCGCTTGGCCACCGGGGCCTCGCGCCAGGACAGGTCGGCGGTCTTGGCCTGGGCCGAGGCCCCGGTCTTGAACCGCTCGGCGGCCTCCAGCAGGCGCTCGGTGGAATCGTCGCGCCGGTTGAGGACGACGTCCTCGCACAGCTCGCGCAGCTCCGCTGGGATCTCGTCGTAGACGGCGAGCTGGCCGGCATTGACGATGCCCATATCCATGCCGGCCTGGATGCAGTGGAACAGGAACACCGCGTGCATCGCCTCGCGCACGGGCTCGTTGCCGCGGAACGCGAAGCTCAGGTTCGAGACGCCGCCCGAGATGTGGGCATGCGGCAGGGTCTCGCGGATCGTGCGGGTCGCCTCGATGAAGGCAACGCCGTAGCCGTTATGCTCCTCGATACCCGTGGCGACGGCAAAGATGTTCGGATCGAAGATGATGTCCTCGGGCGGGAAGCCGACCTGCTCGGTCAGGATCCGGTAGGCCTTCGTGCAGATCTCGACCTTGCGCTCGTAGGAATCCGCCTGACCCTGCTCGTCGAAGGCCATCACCACCACGGCAGCCCCGTAGGAGCGGCAGACCTTGGCGGCCTCGATGAACTTCTCCTCGCCCTCCTTCATGGAGATCGAGTTCACGATCGGCTTGCCCTGGATGCACTTCAGGCCCGCCTCGATCACCTCGAACTTCGAGGAATCGACCATCACCGGCACCCGGGCGATGTCGGGCTCGGCCGCGACGAGGTTCAGGAACTCGACCATCGCCTTCTGCGAGTCGAGCAGGCCCTCGTCCATGTTGACGTCGATCACCTGGGCGCCGGCCGCGACCTGATCGCGAGCGACGTCCAGCGCCGCCGCGTAGTCGCCGTTGGTGATGAGCTTGCGGAACTTGGCCGAGCCGGTGACGTTCGTGCGCTCGCCGACGTTCACGAAGGGGATTTCCGGCGTGAGCACGAAGGGCTCGAGGCCCGAGAGCCGCATCAGGCGCGGCACCTCGGGGATCGGCCGCGGCGCCTTGCCGGCGACCGCCTCCGCGATGGCGCGGATATGGTCCGGTGTGGTGCCGCAGCAGCCGCCGACCATGTTGACGAGGCCGGATTCGGCGAACTCGCCGACCAGCTTGCCCATCGCCTCCGGGCTCTCGTCGTAGAGGCCGAATTCGTTGGGCAGGCCGGCATTCGGGTAGGCGCAGACCAGGGTGTCGCAGATCCGCGACAGCTCGGCGATGTGGCCGCGCATCTCGCGGGCGCCGAGCGCGCAGTTGAGGCCGAAGGTCAGCGGCTCGGAATGGCGCAGGGAATGCCAGAAGGCCGCCGGCGTCTGGCCCGACAGGGTGCGGCCCGAGAGATCCGTGATCGTGCCGGAGATCTGAATCGGCAGCCGGATGCCGGTCTCGTCGAAGACCTGCCACGCCGCCGCCACCGCCGCTTTGGCGTTGAGCGTATCGAAGATCGTCTCGATCAGGATCAACTCGGCGCCGCCGTCGATCAGGCCGCGGATCTGCTCGACATAGGCTTGCTTGACCTGATCGAAGGTGACCGCACGGAAGCCCGGATCGTTCACGTCCGGCGAGATCGACAGGGTGCGGTTCGTCGGGCCGATGGCGCCGGCCACGAAGCGGCGGCGGCCGTCCTTCTCTTCGGCGAGCTTGGCGGCCTCGCGGGCGAGCCGCGCGCCCTGGGCGTTCAGCTCGTGGATGATCGATTCCATGCCGTAATCGGCCTGGGCGATGGTGGTGCCCGAGAAGGTGTTGGTCTCGCAGACGTCGGCGCCGGCCAGGAAGTAGTCGAGATGGATCTGCCGGATCGCGTCGGGCTGCGTCAGGATCAGCAGGTCGTTGTTGCCCTTCTGATCGTGGCCGTGCTCCTTGAACCGATCGCCGCGGAAATCCTCTTCCGAGTACTTGAGCCGCTGGATCACCGTGCCCATCGCCCCGTCGAGGACGAGGATCTTTTCCGCCGCACGCTGGCGCAGGGCCTGGGCGATCTCGGTGCCGTCGACGGGGGCAAAAGCGGTCATCATGCGTCCTGTCAGATCACCTCATCCTGAGGTGCCGGAGCGAAGCGGAGGCCTCGCAGGAGGCCTCCAGATATCTCGGTCTTCCCTGGAGCCCACCTTCGAGGCCGCTCGCGCGGCACCTCAGGAGGGTGAAAACCTTCGTACTACCAGACGCTTCCGTGCCGTGGGCGCGGAAGCGTCCCCGTCTCTGCGAGCGGAGCGAAGCAGTCCAGCCGCGCCACGCTCACGGAATGTGCGCTGCCCTGGGTCGCTTCGCTGCGCTCGCGAGGACGGATCGGGGGCCTCTGGCGCGGTCTCGAGAATCAAGCCGCGGCCTTCGCGGCTGCCAGCTTCGGCGCCTGCGCGCGCAGGCCGAGCAGGTGGCAGATCGCGTAGACCAGATCCGAGCGATTCATCGAGTAGAAGTGGAAGTCGTTGACGCCCTCGTCCACGAGGTCGAGCACCTGCTCGGCCGCCACGGCGCCGGCCACGAGCCGGCGGGTCTCGACGTCGTTCTCCAGCCCCTCGAACCGGGCGGCCAGCCAGTACGGCACCGAGGCGCCGGTGCGGCGGGCGAAGTTCGCCGCCTGCTTGAAGTTCTGCACCGGCAGGATGCCCGGGATGATCGGGATCGTGATCCCGGCGGCCCGGACCTTGTCCAGGTAGCGCAGGTAGATCTCGTTCTCGAAGAAGAACTGGGTGATCGCCTGGTCGGCCCCGGCATCGACCTTCGCCTTCAGGGCGTCGATGTCGGCGTCGAGCGAGGCCGCCTCGGGGTGCTTCTCCGGGTAGGCTGAGACCGAGACCTTGAAGTCGCCGATCCGCTTGATCCCCTCGACCAGCTCGGCGGTCGAAGCGTAGCCCTCGGGATGCGGCCGGTAGGCGTGGCCCACGCCCTCGGCCGGGTCGCCGCGCAGCGCCACGATGTGGCGCACGCCCGCATCCCAGTAGGATTGGACCACCGCGTCGATCTCCTCGCGGCTCGCGTCCACGCAGGTGAGGTGGGCGGCCGGCTTGAGGCTGGTCTCGCGGACCATCCGGGCCACCGTGTTGTGGGTGCGCTCGCGGGTCGAGCCGCCGGCCCCGTAGGTCACCGAGACGAAGCTCGGCTGCAGCGGCGCGAGGCGCTCGATCGAGGCCCACAGGATCTTCTCCATCTCGTCGGTCTTCGGCGGGAAGAACTCGATCGAGACGCGGATCGGGTGGTAGCCGTCGCGGCTGGCGCGTTGAGTGGAGCGGCGCATCGGAGTCTCGTCCTCTATGTCGGTCGGTTCAGACGAAGTCTGCGGAAGTCAGTGTCTCAGGCGACGGCGCGCTGAGGCTGTTCTGTGTCGATGTCGGCCAGCCCGTCCTGAGCCAGCCAGAGGGTCACGGTGAGCTGGCCCGCTTCGCGCGGTGCCAGATCGCGGGTCGCGACCGTGTCGAGGCCGGTCTCCGTGAGCCAGCCGGAAACCTGATCGGCGGAGAAGCCGAGCCGGCGATGGGCCTGGGTCGTGCGCAGGAACTCCAGCTCGTGCGGCGCAAAATCCACCACCAGGAGGCGGCCTCCCGGCGCCACGAGCCGCGCGGCGCCGCGCAGCGCCCGGGCCGGGTCATCCAAATAATGCAGCACCTGATGCACCACCACGAGGTCGAAGCTCGCCCGGGCGAAGGGCGGCGCGTGAATGTCGCCCTGTCGGAGGTCGACCCGCGTCAGGCCCTGTCGTTCCAGATTGGCCCGGGCGACCGACAGCATCGCATGGCTCGAATCAAGCCCGGTGGCGCGGCCTGCGAGCGGCGCGAGCAGGCCGAGCATCCGGCCGGTGCCGGTGCCCAGATCGATCAGGCTGCCGATCGGGCGGTCGCCCAGCGCGTCGAGGACCGCCGCCTCGACGGTCGCCTCGGGCACGTGCAGGGAGCGCAACTCGTCCCATTTGGGTGCCAGCCGCGCGAAGAAGGTCTGCGCGGTCTCGGCACGCTGCGCCCGGACGGCGTCGAGCCGGGCGTGATCCTCCGACAGAGGCGGCGCCGTGCGGTCGAGTCCCGACAGGAGCGGATCGGCCAGCCCGGCGCGGGCACCGGACAACCGGAAGAACGCCCAGGCGCCTTCACGGTGGCGCTCGACGAGCCCGGCTTCCACCAGAAGCTTGAGGTGGCGCGAAATCCGCGGCTGCGACTGGCCGAGGATGTCGGTGAGATCCGAGACCGAAAGCTCCCCTTCGGCGAGCAGCGCCAGGATGCGCAGGCGCGTCTCCTCGGCCGCCGCCCGGAGAACGCCGAGCACCTCCGGAAATGGGATCGAACCCGCCTCTTGCCTGCGTTCGAAAGACATAAAGATATGTTTATGTGCGTTTCGAACGCCGCGCAAGCGCGATCTTGAGCCCCTCTGCTGAATCCGTGGGGCCGGAACGCGGTGGCCGCGTTGAATGCAGGTCCTGGGAGGTGCGCATGTCCGGACGCTCATTTCCGCAGATCACGTTGGTTCGTCACGGCGAGACCGCGTGGAGTCGCTTGGGCCGGCATACAGGACGCAGCGACATCCCGCTCACGCTCGCCGGCGAGGCCGCCGCGCGGGCCCTCGCCCCGCGCCTCGAGGCGCGATCCTACGCGGCGGTCTGGTCGAGCCCGTCGAGTCGCGCGGCCGCCACCTGCGCGCTCGCGGGTTACGGCGATCCCCGCGCGATCGACCCGGATCTCGCCGAATGGGATTACGGGATCTACGAAGGACGGACGACGACGGCGATCCTGGCCGAGCGCCCGGGCTGGCGCCTGTTCCGCGATGGTTGCCCGGGCGGCGAGACGGCCGCCGATGTCGGGATCCGGGCGGACCGGGTCATCGCGCGGGCCCGGGATCTCGATGCCGAGCTCCTCGTGTTCTCGAGCGCGCATTGTCTGCGGGTGCTCGCCGCGCGCTGGATCGGCCTGCCGCCGGAGGCCGGAGCGCTCCTCGTTCTCGGCACCGCCAGCATCTCCGTGCTCGGCTACGAGCACGACCGTACCGAGCCGGTCCTGCGGGCCTGGAACGGCGAGGCCCTGCCCTAGCGCAGCCAGTACCCGTCCGGGGTCAGCGCCTCCGGCATCGGCTCGCCGAGCGCGTGATGCACGATGCGGTCGACGGTGCGGACCATCGCGTCGAGAGGCAGGTCGTTCGGCTCGGTTCCGAACGGCTCCTCCAGCTCGTCGCCGAGCGCGTCGAGGCCGAAGAAGGTGTAGCCGACCAGCGCGACCACGACCGGTGTCCCCCAGCCCATGGAGCCGGTAAGCCCCACCGGCAGGAGCAGGCAGTAGAGCCAGGCGGTGCGGTAGACCAGCAGCGTGTAGGCGAAGGGCAGCGGCGTGTTGGCGATGCGCTCGCAGGCGGTGTGCACCGCCGACAGCGCCTCGATCCGCGATTCCAGGATGCCGAACTGGATGTCGGTGAGCCGACCCGCCCGCATCGCAGCCGCAAGGTCGCGCGTCATCGCGGCCAGGACCGAGTCCGTGGGGTTGGGGCCGGTGCTGTCCGAGCCCGGCATTTTCCCGTCGACGGCCGCGGCTTCATCGAGATCGCGCAGGCGCGCCCGCAAGCCGTGCGCGAAGGCGGAGAGCCGCCGGAGCTGGGGGGCCGCGTCCGCATCCGGCAGCAGCGCCGGCAGGGCGCGGGCGAGGTTGCGCACCTCGCCGATCAGGCTGCCCCAAAGCTTCCGGGCCTCCCACCAGCGCTCGTAGCAGGCGTTGTTGCGGAAGCTCAGGAAGATCGAGAGCGCAAGGCCCACCAGGGTGAAGGGCGTGACTCCGGCCGTCATCGGGAAGATCGCGGGCCAGCGCGCCTCGGCCCAGACCACCGCACAGGAGACCGCCACGATCCCGGCGAGCTTCGGCGCCACCCGCGGCAGGATCGACCCGCGCAGGGTGAACAGCAGGGTGAGCAGGTTGGGCCGGGTGCGGACGATCATCGGGCTATCGAGGCTGGAGCGTCGCCGTCCTGCCCTGCCCCCTGCACGCCGGCAAGAGACGTCTCCGTGAGCAGGCCGCCGGCCGGGCGCGCGCTCAGCCGGGCGGCGCCTCCCACAGCCACGCTGCCCCGCGGACGCCCGAGGCATCGCCGTGGAGGCTCTCCCGCACCGGCGTGTCGAAGGCGTCGGAGAAGACGTGGGGGGCGATCGCGCCGGGCAGGCCGTTAATCAGCTCGGGAATGCGGGACAGGCCGCCGCCGATCACGACGACATCCGGGTCGAGGAGGTTGATCACCTGCGCGGCCGCGCGCCCGAGCCGGTCGAGATGGATTGCGAGCGTGTCCCGCGCCTCCGGACTGCCCGCCCGGGCCGCTGCGACGACCGCCTCAGCGGTTTGGGTCGCGCCGTGCCGCCGGCCGTGATCGGCCGCGAGGCCGGGACCGGCCAGCCACGTCTCGATGCAGCCCCGGCGGCCGCAATAGCAGTCGGGGCCCGGGCGCTCGTCGTCGCGCGGATAGGGCAGCGGGCCGTGGCCCCATTCGCCCGCGATGCCGTTGCGGCCCGTGAGCACCCGGCCGTCGATGGCGATGCCCGATCCGACCCCGGTGCCCAGGATCACCGCCCAGACGACCCGTGCGCCGGCACCGGCGCCGTCGATCGCCTCCGAAACCGCCAGGCAATTGGCGTCGTTCTCGATCCGCAGCGGCCGATTCAGCCGCCGCGTCAGGTCGTCGCCGAAGGGCTGTCCATTGAGCCAGTAGGAATTGGCGTTGCGCACGAGGCCGGTCGCGGGCGAGAGGCTGCCCGGCATGCCGATGCCGACCGTGCAGGGCGTCCCGGCCATCCCCTCGAGCTTCAGCACGAGGGCCGTCACCGCCTCGACGGTGGCTCCATACTCGCCGCGCGGGGCAGCGACCCGCGCTTCGGCCAAGGTGCTGCCGTCCCGGTCCAGCACGATCCCGGCGATCTTGGTGCCGCCGAGGTCGATGCCGAGGCGCGCGCCTGCGGGCTGGCCCATCACTCCGCGGCGGCGACCTTGCCGTCGGTCGACATCGGCTGCGGCGACTCGTCGGAGATCTGAGTGCCGATGGAGACCGGGTGGGCCATCACCTCGTTGAGCTTGGCCATGTCGAGCTCGCCCTCCCAGCGGCTGACGACCACGCAGGCGACGCCGTTGCCGACGAGGTTGGTCAGCGCGCGGCACTCGGACATGAACTTGTCGATGCCGAGAACGAGGGTCATGGCGGCAACCGGGACCGGGCTGTTGGGGATCGCCGAGAGGGTCGCCGCCAGGGTGATGAAGCCCGCGCCGGTGACGCCCGAGGCGCCCTTGGAGGTCAGCATCGCGACCAGAATGATGGTCGCGTATTGCGTGAAGCTCAGGTCCACGCCCACCGCCTGAGCGAGGAACAGGGTCGCGAGCGTCATGTAGATGTTGGTGCCGTCGAGGTTGAACGAGTAGCCCGTGGGCACGACGAGGCCGACCACGGAATCCGAGGCGCCGAGCCGGCGCATCTTGGTCATCAGCTGCGGCAGCACCGTCTCGGACGACGAGGTGCCGACCACGATCAGCAGCTCGTCCTTGATGTAGGCAAGGAAGCGCAGGATCGAGAAGCCGGCGACCCGGGCGATCGTGCCGAGCACCACAAGCACGAACAGGATCGCGGTGACGTAGAAGGTGCCGACCAGCCACGCGAGGTCGTAGACCTTCTGGATGCCGTACTCACCGATCGTGAAGGCCATGGCGCCGAAGGCGCCGAGCGGCGCGAGCTTCACCACGATGCCGATGATCTTGAAGAAGATCTGGCCGGCCGTGTCGATCGCATGGTTCACCGAAGCCGCGCGCTCGCCCAGGCTTGTGACCACGACGCCGGTGAGGATCGAGATCAACAGCACCTGCAGCAGGTCGCCGGTGGCAAAGGGATCGAAGAAGCTCTTGGGGATGATCGCCAGGATGTGGGCGACGGTTGAATCGGCCGCGGCCTTGCTGGCGTAGCTCGCGACCTTGCTGGCGTCGAGCTTCGACGGGTCGGCGTTGAAGCCGGCGCCCGGCCGGATCACCTCGCCGACCAGCACGCCGATCAGCAGCGCGATGGTGGAGACCACCTCGAAGTAGATCAGGGCCTTCAACCCGACGCGGCCGACCTTCTTCAGGTCGCCGATCGACGCGATGCCGTGCACGATGGTGCAGAAGATGATCGGCGCGATCATCATCTTGATCAGGCCGATGAAGGCGTCGCCGAGCCACTTCATCGCCTTGCCGGTGGCGGGGTCGTACCAGCCGAGAAGGACACCGAGCGCGATGGCGATCAGGACCTGGATGTAGAGCACCTTGTACCAGGGCTCCCGGGGCGCCGCGGCCGCACTCGTCGCGTGGGTTGCTTGTACCATGTTGATCCCGTGCGACTGCCGCGCACCCTCCCGATGTGCCGGCACGCTAGCGATTATCGATCCGCGCCTCAACGGCAGCTCGGTAATCTGCGGGGAACCAGACGTGACAAAAACCTGTCGATTCCCGCCGGGAAGACTTCTCTAGTCTGACAATTGGGCTCATCCCGATAAACGCGGCTGTTTTAAGCCGCCGCCGGATTTCGCCGTCCGATCAACGGCATTCAGAATTATTCCGGGGGATCGACACGTGGCTGTAGTCAATTGGGCCGGGGCTGCGGTCCTCGGCGGGATCCTGGCTTGCGGGCTGGTCGCACCGGCGACCGCGGGAATCGTCGCGCAGATCGACCAGTCGCGCCAGCGCATGCGCGTCTTCGTCGACGGCTCTCCGGCCTATGACTGGCCGGTATCCACCGCGCGACGCGGCTATGTCACGCCGAACGGCCGTTTCCGGGTCGGGCTGATGGCTCCGATGTGGCGCTCGCACAAGTATTACGGTTCGCCGATGCCGCACGCCATGTTCTTCCGGGGCGGCTACGCCATTCACGGCACCTACGCGACGGGGTCTCTCGGGCGCCGGGCGAGCCATGGCTGCATCCGCCTGGCGCCGGGACATGCGGCCGCCCTGTTCAGCCTGGCCCGCCGCCGCGGCGGCGCGGCGGTGGTCATCCGCAACTGAACCCACCCCGGTCGCTGCAGCCCGGTATTCCTCCGGGCGAGCCGCCGTACCGGGACCGCACGTGCAGTACAATCGGCAAACGGGCCGCAGCGCGATCTGCGCGGCGGCCCGATGCGGTCGTGGATCGGCGCCGGCGCGAGCCGGCTGCCGGTTCAGTTCTGCTGCTGCGTCCGGCGGGGGCGCACGGTCCAGCGCTCGAACATCGACGCCGGATCCTCGCTCTTCCCATCCTTGGATTCGGAGGCCGATTCCGGCTGCTGGTGGATGGCCGCGCCGAGCGCCTGGGACAGGCTCTCGATCACGTCGTCGATCCGGGCGTCGCCGTGAAGGGCCTCGGGCGAGCCGGCCTGAGCCGCAGGAGCCTCGGGCGCCGCAGCCTCGGCGTGGTGGACGGGCTCCGGAGCCGGCTCCGGCTCGGCGTGGTGCTCGGGTGCGGGCTCAGCGTGGGCTGCCGCGGCGGGCGTTGCAGGCTCCGCGTGGTGGACCGGCTCCGGCGCGGGCGGCGGCGTCACCGGTGCGGCAGGCGCCGGGGGCGTCACGATGCGGCGCATCGCGTTGAGCGCGCCGTCCTCGGACTCGGATGGCCGGGCGCTGCTGCTGCCGTAGCGGCCGAACCCGAACCGCGGCTCGATCAGGTCGAGCACGGCGTCGAGCGCGGCGTTGCTCAGGGAGACCTCCTCGGCGGCCGGCACGCCCTGGATGGCCAGAGCCTGCCGCTCGAAGGCCGGCTCGCCGCTGACCTCGCGCCCGAACCAGCTCGGCGCCTGGAAGCCGGCCGCATCGCCGTCATGCTCGAAGACGACGCTGATCAGGTCCAGGCTTCCCGGCGTGACGTAGCGGTCGATCGCCACCTCGCGCCCGCCGACGCTCAGGGTCGTCCGGTCATAGGCGGCCTTTCCGGGGCAGACATCGAGCAGCGCGTCGCCGTGGGCACGCGGCACATCGGTTCGCTCCTCGACCGGGATGCCGTCGGCGCCCTTGTTCACGAGCACCAGCTGGCAGTTCTGCCCGTCGACGCGCACGTAGGAGGCGCGACCGCCCTGCGGCGGGAAATGCCCCTCGGTGATGCGCGCGCCGCCCCGCTCCTTGCGGATCAGGCGGACCAGGGATGGGGCGACCAAGAATCGGCGAACGGTGCTCATGAACTCAAAACCCCTCCCGGTTGGTCGGCGGTGCGCCGATCCGGCGGACAGCCTCTTAGTCCGCCGGATCGGGCGGACTGGATCAAGTGGAACCGGGGATGACGGCGTAAAAGCTGAATCGCAACGCCGTATTCACCCGCACCTGACCGCTTCCACCGCCAATCACCGGACAGCGACAACATGAGACTATAGAGCGCAAGCAAAAACGCGACGAAATCAAGACCGGACCGGGGTGAAGATACGGCCTTGGCGCCTTCTGTCCCCGATATCCCGGCTCGCGGCACGATTTTCCGAACCCAGGTTAAATCCCAGATCGCGTCATGCCTGCCGGTTCGAACGGCATCGCAATGCCGTTCATGCAGTAGCGCAGACCCGTGGGGGCGTGGCCGTCCTCGAAGACGTGGCAGAGATGGCCCCGGCAGCGGGCGCAGTGCACTTCGGTGCGGACCATCCAGTAGCTGTGATCGACCGACGTCGCGACGGCGCCCGCGATCGGCGCGAAGAAGCTCGGCCAGCCCGTCCCGGATTC
>Ga0255028_100075_pt1 | contig 25814 bp, 16 predicted proteins | sample DRGLUT_MetaT_FD_178168 | JGI IMG/M metagenome (GOLD analysis project Ga0255028, IMG submission 178168) | Metatranscriptome of freshwater microbial communities from Pennsylvania, United States - DR:GLUT (Metagenome Metatranscriptome) | ecosystem: Environmental > Aquatic > Freshwater > Creek...
CTCGACGCCGTCGGCCGGCTGGCCGGCGCGGCGCTCGGCCCCGGCCCCGTGGATGCCGCGCGGCTCGGTCGGCTCGCCAACGTCGCCCTGTTCCTGACTCTCGGCCTCTCCGCCCTGGCGCTGGCCGCCCGGGGACGCGCGGCGCTGTTCGCGCTGCTCTGCCTGCCGGCCTCGCTCGCGGCCGCGACCGGCCCGGAGGGTGTCGTGGTCGCGCTGGCCGCCCTCGCCGCCGCGCTGCTCACGCCCCGGCCGCTGACGGGTCGTGGACGGCCTGCGCGCCTTGCCGCAGCGACGCTGGCGATCGCCCTGGCGGTGCTGGCGCGGCCGGCCTGCGCGCCGCTCGCCGGGATGCTGCTGGTGCCGTTCCCGCCCGCGGGGCGGTTCGGCCGCTTCGGCCGGGATCGCCTGGCGCCCGCGGTTCTCGCGCTTCTGGCCGCCCTTCTGCCCGCCCTCTTCCGGACGTCGCTCGCCGCCGGGGCCGGGGGTGAGGCCGCCCCGTCCCCGTCCTGGCCCCCCGCCCTCTCCGGCCTCTGGGCTCTGGTCCTGCTGGTGACGCCCCTCGCCCTGCGGCGCGGTCCCCTGCCCCCGCCGGCGGAGCGGCTCTGGCTCGTCGGATGCGCGGTGCTGGGCCTGTGGCTGGCGGGGCTGGCGCAGGCGCTCGCGCCCGCCGGTCATGCCGACGGGCTGCAGGTCCGCGATCTGCTGCCGCTGGGAGCGCTGCTGGTTCCGGCCTTCGCCCGGGGGCGGATCGGCACCGCCGACTCCCTGACCTGGCCAGCCCTCCTCCCGGTGCTCGCGGCCGCCGCGACCCTTGCGGCTTTGGTCGTCCTGATCGGGTCCGCGTGAGGCAGGCTCAGGGCCGGTCGAGGAACTCCAGCAGCACCCGGTTGAACGCCTCCGGCCGGGTGACACTATGGGCGTGACCGCCCTCGGGGGCGAGGTCGAGGCGGGCCTTGGGCAAAGCCGCCGCGAGGCGCTCGGAGCGCGTGTAGGGCACCAGCACGTCGTCCCGGGCGGCCATCACCAGGGTCTCGTGCGGGATCTCCCCCAGGCGGTCGGCGATCGCGAAGCGTTCCAGGGCGCCGATGCGCGTGAGGACGGTCTCCGGTCCGGGGAAATGCGCCAGCGCGTGCGCCTCGTCGGCCGCGACCCGCTCGGCCTCGGCCGACAGCCAGGGGGCCGGGTACAGGAAGATCGCCTGCGCCCGCACGAAGGCCTCCGGGCCGCCCCCGGCCAGGATCGCCCGGCGGGCCGAGAAGCAGCGGCTTGTGGCCGGGTCCAGGGCGTCCCAGCCGTTGATCACCACGATCCGCCCGACCCGTTCGGGCGCGGCGAGCGCCATCTGCAGGGCGATCAGGCCGCCCAGCGCGTGGCCGACCACGTCGGCCCGGTCGAGGCCGGCGGCATCCAGCACCGCGAGCGCGTCCCGCGCCATGGCCGGGATGTCGTGGTCCGGCCCGAGCCGGTCGGGCGAGCGCCCGGTGCCGCGGTGGTCGTAGGTGACGACCCGCAACCGCCCGGTCAGCGCCGCCATCTGCGGCGCGAAGTAGCCCGCCGCGCCGCCGAGCCCCGGCGAGAGCAGGACCGGCCGCCCGTCCGCCGGGCCCGCCACCGCGTGATGGAGCGGAGCCGTCCCGGGGCTCATCGGCCGAGATGCGCCACGGAGGCGATCTCCACCAGGGCGTCCGGCTTCACGAGGCCGCACTGGATGCAGTAGCGCGCCGGCTTGTCGCCCGGGAAATACGCCGCGTAGACGGCGTTGATCGCCGCGTAATCGGCCCAGTCCTTCAGGAAGACGTGGTTGAAGGTGATGTCGTCCATCGTGCCGCCCGCGGCCTCGACCACGCCCTTGATGGTCTCCAGCACGTGCCGGGCCTGGGCGCCCGCGTCGCCGACATGGACCACGTTGGCCTCCGCATCCAGCGGCAGCGTTCCCGAGACGTACAGGATTCCGTCGGCCAGCGTGCCCGGCACGTAGGGGGCGAGCGGCTTCCCGGTTCCCGGCGGTATCACGACCTGCTTGGGCATCGTTTCCTGACTCTCGCGGTGCGGGTGCTGGATTGCGGGTGCTCTACTCGGCGGCGACGCGGGCGCCCGCGCCGAGGGCAGCCTCGAACGACGACACGTCCGAGACCCAGCCGAAGAAGGTCTCGATATTGGCGAGGGCGGAGTCCTGCAGGCTCTCCGGCCCGGCCTGATGGGTGGCGTCGGCCAGCACGATGCCGAAATATTCCCGGTGGAACCCGTCCCGCAGGGTCGACTCGACGCAGACATTGGTGGCGATGCCGGTGAAGACCAGGGTGTTCACCCCCCGGGCGCGCAGGGTGCTGTCGAGGGCGGTGTTGTAGAAGCCGCTGTAGCGCGGCTTGCCCATCACGATGTCGCCGGGCTCCGGCATCAGGGCGTCGACCAGGGCGTAGTCCCAGGATCCTCTGGCGAGAAGATGCGCGTTCTTCTCCGGGTGCCGGCGCATGGTCTTGAGCGCGTTGGACTTGTGCCAGTTCGGCGAGCCCGGGCCGCCGGCCTCGACGTAATCCGGGTCCCAGCCGTTCTGGAACCACAGGATCCGGATCCCCGCCGCCCGCGCCGCCGCCACCGCCCGGGCGATCCGGGCGATCACCGGCGCGGTGCCCGACACGTCGAACCCCGCGAGGTCGAGGTAGCCGCCCGCGCTCGCATAGGCGTTCTGCAGGTCCACGACGATCAGGACCGTGGCGGCCGGGTCGAGGGCGATCGGCTCGGGGCGGGCCGGCAGGACGACATCGCCGTGACGGCCCCGGGCATCGCGGAAGCCGGCGGGCGCGGCCATCAGGCGACCTCCGCCAGCGCCGCCGCGGTGACGTGCCGGCGCGCCTGCATCAGCGGCTGGATCCGCGTTCCGAACGCATCGAGACCCTTGAGGAAATCGTCGAACACCAGCAGCACGCCCTCCACCCCGTCGATGGTCATGATGTCGTCGAGCATCGCGGCCACCTGGGCGTAGCTGCCCACCAGGGTGCCCATGTTGAGGTTCACCGCAGAGGTCGGGTCGGCGAGCTGGCGGACGTTGGTGTCGCCGCCCGACTTGGTGTCGGCCGCGCCCTGCACGCCGAGCCACGCGATCGCCTCGGAATCCGCGCCCGCCTTGTAGTGCGCCCAGGTGGCCAGGGCGGCGTCCTCGGTCTCGTCGGCGATGATCATGAACAGGGCGTAGCAGGTCACGGGACGCCCGGTCTGCGCGCAGGCCTCCGCGAGCTTCTCCACGACCGGCGCGAAGGCGGTCGGCGTGTTCAGCCCCTTGCCCAGGCAGAAATTGTAGTCGGCATAGCGCGCCGTGAAGGCCAGCCCGGCGCCGCTCTGGCCGGCGCAGATGATCTTCACCGGCGCCTGCGGCCGCGGGCTCAGGCGGCAATCGTTCATCTGGAAGAACGTGCCCTTGAGGTCGCTGGCCCCGGTCTCCCACAGCTCGCGCAAAACCTGAGTGTACTCGGCCAAGTACTCGTAGCGCTTGGCGAAATACGCGTCGCCCGGCCACAGGCCCATCTGGTCGTATTCCGGCTTCTGCCAGCCGGTGATGAGGTTCACGCCGAAGCGCCCGTCGGAGATCGAGTCGATGGTCGCGGCCATGCGGGCGACGATCGCCGGCGGCAGGCACAGCGTCGCCGCGGTGGCGAACAGCTTGATCCGGGTGGTGACGGCGGCGAGCCCCGCCATCAGCGTGAAGGATTCGAGATTGTGGTCCCAGAACTCGGTCTTGCCGCCGAAGCCGCGCAGCTTGATCATCGACAGGGCGAAATCGAGCCCGTAGCCCTCGGCCTTCAGGGTGATCGCCTTGTTGAGCGCGAAGCTCGGGCGGTATTGCGGGGCGTTCTCCGACAGGAGCCAGCCGTTGTTGCCGATCGGGATGAACACCCCGACACTCATGGGACGGGCCTCCATGGGACGGGCCTCTCGGGCCGCGGCGTCGTCCGCGTGGATCTGCGTCATCATCCTGCGCTCCGCCCGGCCGGTTCCCCCCGGAATCGAGTCGGCCCCGGAGGCTTGCAAAACCCGCGCGGAGGGTCAAACCCGTGGCGTCGGTCCGGCGCGAAAATGCCCACCATTCCAGCGGCCTGCACAAACGGAACGCGGACCGTGCCCAACCGCTGCGCGCTTTCTGGCCGCAGAGGTCGGTTGGTCGACATGCGTTTTCGTGCAGTCACGCTGCCCGCGCGGTCGCACGCCGATTGCCGTCGCCGGACCGGGGACCATTTCCAGGGCACGATGATAGAATTCGGATTCGTCCAGCCGGAGTGACCGTCGATGCGCGCGTGGCCCGCCCTCCTCCTCCTCGTCCTCGCGGGACCGGCGGCGGCCGATGACGGCGCCCGCGCGGCGGCCCGGGCGGTCATCGCCCGGCAGGAGCAGGCGCTCGGCCGCGACGACGCGCAGACCGCCTACGACCAGGCCGCCCCGGCGATCCGCGCGCTGTTCCCGAACGCCGACCTGTTCATCGGCATGGTCCGGAACCAGTACCGTCCGGTCTATCGGCACCGCAGCTTCGTGTTCGGCGAGGCGCGGGATACGGAGGCGGCGGGCGTGATCCAGTCGGTGGCGATCCAGGACGAGTACGGCGTCGATTGGACCGCCGAGTACAGCCTCGTCCGGGACGCGGACGGTCAGTGGCGGATCACCGGCTGCCGCCTGATCAAGGCGCCGGGCACGAGCGCCTGAAGCACGAAGGCCTGAAACACGAAAGCCTGGGGGGCCGCCGCCTCCGCGGCGGGGCGCGCGCGCTTACCGGGCGTCCGGCTTCAGCGTCGTGAGCTTGTCGAGCAACTGCAGGGTGATGTCGGCGCAGGCCTTCGTCGAGTCGTCGTCGACGCATTTCACGTCGAGGCGGGCATCGCCGCGTTCGATGATGAAGTGCGCGCCCTTCGGCGGCGGCGGAGGTGGCGGCCCATCGGGGCCGCGCTGCGGGCCTCCGGGCGGCGGCGGCAGCCCGTCGGACCCCGGGCCGCGGGTCGCCGGGGGGCGGCGTCTGCGCGAAGGCCACGGTGCCGGACAGCAGGGCCGCGACGCTCGCGAGGGCGATGATTCGGGTCATGTCGGCTCTCTTCGAAGAGGGATCCGCCCCGCCGGCGCGATCGCCGCGGGGCGGGCCGAGTCATGGGCGAATACCGCCGAACCGGCCCTGAACCGGCCCGTTCAGCCCCGGTTAAACCGGCAGCTCCGTCCTGCGGGCAGACCGGCCACGCCGCTCGGGCTTTCGACAGGCCCGCCGGCATCGTGTAGAGGAAGCGCCTTCCCCTCGGAGGACCCTGTGCTCCACGTCTCGACTCGCGGCGAGGCCGCGCCGCTCTCGTTCTCGGACGCCTTGCTGGCGGGCCTTGCCCGCGACGGTGGGCTCTACGTGCCGCAGACCTGGCCGCAGATCGGCCGTCCGGAGATCGCCGCCCTCGCCGGCCGCCCCTACGCGGAGGCCGCCAAGCGCGTCCTGCACCCGCTGATCGACGGCGACATCGCCGGCCCGGATCTCGACCGGATGATCGACGCGTCCTACGCGACCTTCCGCCACCCGGCGGTCTGCCCGCTGACCCAGCTCGACGACAACCTGTTCCTGCTGGAGCTCTTCCACGGGCCGACGCTCGCCTTCAAGGACGTGGCGATGCAGCTGCTCGGGCGGATGATGGACCACGTGCTGACCCAACGCGGCACCCGCGCCACCATCGTGGGCGCGACCTCGGGCGATACCGGCTCGGCCGCCGTCGAGGCCTTCGGCGGGCGCGACCGGGTCGACGTGTTCATCCTCTATCCCCACGGGCGGGTCTCGGAGGTGCAGCGGCGGCAGATGACCTCGGTGTCGGCGCAGAACGTTCACGCGCTCGCGGTCGACGGCACGTTCGACGATTGCCAGAACCTCGTCAAAGCCCTGTTCCAGCACGCGGATTTCGCCGACGCGGTGCGGCTGTCGGGGGTCAACTCGATCAACTGGGCCCGGGTCGCGGCCCAGGCCGTCTACTACTTCACCAGCGCGGTGGCTTTGGGCTCGCCCCACCGGCCGGTCTCCTTCGCGGTGCCGACCGGCAATTTCGGCGACGTGCTGGCCGGCTGGGTCGCCAAGCAGATGGGCCTGCCGATCGGGCGGCTGATGATCGGCACCAACGCCAACGACATTCTGGTGCGGACCCTGGAGCACGGCGCCTACGCGCTGCGCGGCGTGGTGCCCACCACCTCGCCCTCCATGGACATCCAGATCTCGTCGAATTTCGAGCGTCTGCTGTTCGAGGCGCTGGGGCGCGACGCCTCCTCCCTGTCGCGGCTGATGGCCGGGCTGAAGCAGTCCGGCGGATTCTCGCTGAGCCCGGAGGTGCTGGCCACGGTCCGGTCCGAGTTCGACGCCGTCGCGGTGCCGGAGCCCGACGTGATGGAAGAGATCGCCCTGACCCAGGCGGCCACCGGCGTGGTGCTCGATCCCCACAGCGCCATCGGCGTGCGGGCCGGGCGGCGGCTCCTGGAGCAGGATCCCGCGACCCCGGTCGTGGCGCTGGGCACCGCCCATCCGGCAAAGTTCCCGGATGCGGTCGCCAAGGCCACCGGCGGCCTGCGCCCGCCCCTGCCCCCGCACCTCGCCGACCTGATGGACCGGCCCGAGCGCATGACCCGGGTGGAGAACGACCAGGCCGCCCTGGAAAAACTCATCCGCGAGCGCGCCCGCATCACGAGGGGTGCGTGAGCTTGGTGCGCCGGTCCCACTCCCCCCTCTGCGGGGGGAGGGGGGGCGCGTGCCGGCCCGGGACCGCCCATTACGCCGCAGCGACGAGCCGTCGATGAACCAGCATTTCTCCACCCACGCCGCCTCGCCTTCCTTGCGCACGACCCGGCTCGACAACGGCGTGACGGTGGTCACCGAGCCGATGCCGGGCGTGGCCACCGCCAGCCTCGGCGTCTGGGTCGGGGCCGGCTCGCGCAACGAGCGCGCCGACGAGGCGGGCCTGTCCCACCTCATCGAGCACATGGCGTTCAAGGGGACGCGGACGCGCTCGGCGCAGAAGATCGCCGAAGAGATCGAGAATGTCGGCGGCGAGATCAACGCCGCCACCTCCACGGAGGGCACGAGCTACACCGCCCGGGTGCTCGGCGAGGATGTCGGCCTCGCCCTCGACGTGATCGGCGACATCCTCATCGATTCGGTGTTCGACGCGGGCGAACTCGCCCGGGAGAAGGGCGTGATCCTGCAGGAATACGCCGCCGTCGAGGACACCCCGGACGACGTGGTCTACGACGCCTTCACGGAGGCCGCCTTCCCGGACCAGCCGGTCGGCCGGCCGATCCTCGGGCGGCCCGAGACGATCCGGAGCTTCGACGAGGCCGGGATCCGCGCCTATCTCGACCGGGAATACACGCCGGACCGCATCGTCGTGGCCGGCGCCGGCGCCGTGGCCCACGAGGCGATCGTGGCGGCGGCCGAACGCCATTTCGGCGCCCTCCCCGCAAAGGCCGCGCCGATGGCGGTGCCGGGTGTCTATGGCGGCGGCGAACGGCGGATGCCGCGCAAGCTCGAGCAGGCCAACCTGGTGATCGGCCTGCCGGGCCTGTCGTTCCGGGACGAGGGCTATTACGCGCTGCACATGTTCGCGCAGGTGCTCGGCGGCGGCCTGACCTCGCGGCTCTGGCAGGAGGTGCGCGAGACCCGCGGCCTCGCCTACGAGATCCAGGCCTTCCACTGGCCGTTCTCGGATTGCGGCCTGTTCGGCATCGGCGCCGGCACCGCCGGGGCGGACCTGCCCGAACTGATCGACGTGACGCTCGCCGCCACCGCCCGGGCGGCCCGGGACCTCGACGCCGTCGAGATCGCCCGCGCCAAGGCGCAGCTGAAGGTGTCGCTGCTCTCGGCGCTGGAGACGCCCGGCGGGCGCATCGAGCGCAACGCCCGCCAGATCCTGGCCTGGGGCCGGGTGATTCCCGCCGGGGAGGTGATCGACAAGGTCGACGCCGTCACGGTCGAGGACGTCCGCGCCGCGGCGGCCGCGATGCTGCGGGGGACGCCGACGCTGGCGGCGATCGGCCCGATCCGCAAGCTGCCCAGCCTCGACAGGATCGCGGGCGCGCTCCGGGCGGCGTGAGGGCAACTTCGGTCGGTCGGCGCGCCACCGTCTGTGCGGGCGGAGCGAGGCACCCCAGGCTGGCGCGTCGCCCTGGATCGCTTCAGCTCCGCGCGCGATGACGGAGAGCCCCGGAACGGCCCCCCCCTGCCCCACGCAACTTGATTTGGCCGCAAAGGGGCGCGATCCGCGGGCGGTGGACCGGCCCCGGAGCGTGCTTGCCCCGGGTCAGGCCCGCGCCTATCGATCGAGGCCGCACGGGCGGCCGACGCCGCTTCTCGCACGGCCGGAAGTCACGATACCCTTGCGCATCCTCGCCCTCCTCCTGACCCTGGTCGGCGGCCTCGTCGGTACCCTCGCGCTGGGCGGGCCGGCCCGGGCGGTCGAGGCGGTGCGCGTCACCCTCGACGCGCCGGTGATCGATCTGACCACCGCGATCGAGCGGTACCGCTCGGACGGCGACCTGATCCAGATCTCGACCGCGCCCGGCAAGGACGGCATCGTCCGCCGCATCGTCGTCAAGGCGCGCGACGCCGGCGCAAGGCCCGACTGGATCGTGTTCGCGCTCACCAACGACACCGACGAGCAGATCGACCGCATCCTGGTCGCGCCGCATTTCCGGCTGGTCGATTCCGGGGTGATCTGGCCCGATCTCGGCGGCTCGCGGATCGCCGCCATCACGGCGAGCCAGGGCATCCGCCCGGAACGCGACGAGAACCCGGAAGCCGACCAGTTCACCATCACGCTCGATCCCGGCACGACCGTCACCTACGTCGCCGAGCTGCGCGGCTCCAACGTCCCCCAGCTGCATCTCTGGGACCAGGACGCCTACCGGCGGAAGGCCGCCGGCCTGACCCTCTACAAGGGCATCATCATCGGCATCAGCGGGTTGCTGGCGCTGTTCCTGACCATCGTGTTCGTGGTCAAGGGCGCGATCATCTTCCCCGCCGCGGCCGCGCTGGCTTGGTCGGTGCTCGCCTATGCCTGCATCGATTTCGGCTTCCTGCAGCGGGTCTTCCCGGTCACCGAACTGGCCGAGCGGGTCTACCGCGCCTCCGCGGAGGCGGTGCTCGGGGCGACGCTGCTGGTCTTCCTGTTCGCCTATCTCAACCTGGCCCGCTGGCACGTGCGCTACAGCCACGTGGCGTTCTTCTGGCTCGCCTTCCTGGCCGGCCTCGTCGGGCTCGCGGTGTTCGACCCGCCGGTGGCGGCGGGCGTGGCGCGGATCTCGATCGCGGCGGTCGCCGGCATCGGGCTGCTGCTGATCCTCTACCTCGCCGCCCATAACGGCTACGACCGCGCGATCCTGCTGGTGCCGACCTGGCTGCTGCTGGTGGTCTGGGTGACGGCGGCGGGCTTCGCGGTCACCGGTCAGATCGGCAGCGACCTCGTGCAGCCGGCGCTGATCGGCGGCCTCGTGCTGATCGTGATGCTGATCGGCTTCACGGTGCTGCAGCACGCCTTCGCGGGGGGCGGCCTCAGCCACGTCCTGGTCTCCGACACCGAGCGCCGGGCGCTGGCGCTCACGGGAGCCGGCGACGTGGTGTTCGACTGGGACGTGCCGGCCGACCGGGTCTTCGTCGGTCCCGAGATCGAGGGCCAGCTCGGCCTCGCCCGCGGCACCCTGGAGGGGCCGGCCACCAACTGGCTCGGGGCGCTGCACCCGTTCGACGTGGAGCGCTACTCGGCGGCCCTCGACACGGTGATCGAGGAGCGGCGCGGCCGCATCGTCCACGATTTCCGCCTGCGCTCGGCCCCCGGCACGTTCTTCTGGTACCGGCTGAAGGCGCGGCCGGTGATCGGCGCAGACGGCGAGGTGATCCGCGTCGTCGGCACCATCGCGGACGTGACCGAGATCAAGACCGCCGAGGAGCGCCTGCTCCACGACGCCGTGCACGACAGCCTGACCGGCCTGCCGAACCGCGAATTGTTCGGCGACCGCCTCGACGCGGCTCTGGCCTTCGCCAGCCAGGACCCGCGCCTCAAGCCCACCGTGATCGTGCTCGACGTCGACCGGTTCAAGGGCATCAACGACGCGATCGGCCTGTCGGCGGGCGATTCGATCCTGCTGACCCTGTCGCGCCGGCTCGGCCGCCTGCTGCGTCCGCAGGATACCCTGGCCCGGGTGGCGGGCGACGAGTTCGCGGTGATCCTGCTCTCCGAGCGCGAGCCCGACCGGATCCTGGCCTTCGCCGAGATGATCCGCCGGGCGATCGCGACCCCGATCACCTACGCGGACCGGGAGATCTTCCTCACCGTCTCCATCGGCCTCGCCCTCTACGAGGCGGGGGCCAACCTCAAGCGCGAAGAGGTGTTCAAGAGCGCCGAGATCGCCATGATCCAGGCCAAGCGCAACGGCGGCGACCGGATCGAGGTGTTCCGGGCCCATATGCGCACCGACCGCTCGGACCGGATGATGCTGGAGAGCGACCTGCGCAAGGCGATCGAGCGCAATGAGATGCGCGTGCTGTTCCTGCCGGTGGTGCGGCTCGAGGACCGCACCGTGGCGGGCTTCGAGACGGTTCTGCGCTGGGACCACCCGAAGCTCGGGCGCATCCCCGCCTCGACCTTCCTGCCGCTCGCCGAGGAGAGCGGCTTCATCGTCAATCTCGGCATCTTCGCCCTGGAGCGCACCGCCCTCGAACTGGCGGCGTGGCAGCGTTCCCTGGAGGTCGAGCCGCCGATCTTCGCGGCCTGCAACTTGTCCTCGCGCCAGCTCCTGCGCCACGACCTCCTGCACGACGTGAAGACCGTGCTGGCCCGTTCCGGGGCGCTGCCCGGCTCGCTCAAGCTGGAATTCAGCGAGAGCCTCGTGATGGAGAACCCGGAATACGCCGCCCAGATGCTGGCGCGGATCCACGACCTCGGCGCCGGCCTGTGCCTGTCGGATTTCGGCACCGGCTACTCGGCTCTGTCGTATCTCCAGCGCTTCCCGTTCGACACGATCAAGGTCGACGCGACCTTCGTGCGCCAGATCGGAACCGGCCAGACCGCGATCCTGCGCTCCATCGTCCGCATGGCGAGCGAGCTGACCCTCGCCATCGTGGCCGAGGGCTGCGAATCGGAAGCCGACGCCCAGGCGCTGGCCGGTCTCGGCTGCGAATACGCGCTGGGTCCCGCCTTCGGTGAGCCCATGACGCTGCTGCAGGCCCGCCAGATCGTCGGAGCGGCCCCGGAAGCCGCTTGATCTCGTTTCGGCGTGGCGAATCCGGTATACTGTCGACCAACGATCAACGTGGTGGCAGGGGATGCGATGACGCCCGAACAGATCAGGCTGGTGCAGGACAGCTTCGCGAAGGTGCGGCCCATCGCCGGGACGGCGGCCGACCTGTTCTACGGCCGCCTGTTCGAGATCGCCCCGCAGGTGCGCGGCCTCTTCCCCGTCGACATGACCGAGCAGAAGCAGAAGCTGATGGCCATGCTGGGACTGGCGGTGGCCAATCTCGCCCATCCGGAGACCGTGGTCCCGGCCCTCCAGGACCTCGGGCGCAAGCACGTGGCCTACGGCACGCAGGCCGCCCATTACGAGCCGGTGGGCGCGGCCCTGCTGTGGACCCTGGAGCAGGGCCTGGGCCCGGATTTCACCCCGGAGGTGCGGGAGGCCTGGACCGAGACCTATGCGCTCGTCGCCCGGGTGATGCAGCAGGCGGCCGCGGAAGCGGCGTGACTCGCCGATCGGTTTAAGGCTGCCTTAACCATGTCCGATCAAGCTCCTGTTGACGGATGGGCCTTTCAGCGCCCGCGCAGGGGATGGGTCGGATGGCCGAGGCGGCACGGCGTTTTCAGCAGGCAGGCAGCTCTGACCTCGTGCGCCGCCTGATGGCCCGGCCGGTGCGGCTGGAGCAGCAGGCCCGGACCCGGCTGCCCCTGCCCGGCCGCGCGGCGCGCGCCACCGACGAATCCGTCGACGCGTATGCCGACGACCTCTCGGCCGAGGCCGACGAGGCCGACGAGATCGCCCGGCTCGAGACCGAGCTGCAGGTGATGAAGGCCGTGCTCCGCGCCCAACGGCAGGAGGTCGAGGCACTGCGCGCGCAGCGCCAGCTCCTCACGGATTCCGCCCCGACCGACGATGTCCGCGCGACCCGGGAGCGCTGGGCGGCCCTCGTCGACACGCTCCTGATCCGCGCCCGCTGATCCGTCACCAGGGCATGCGGGGGAGAGCCATGGGGGCGCGCTGCTCGCTCGTCGTCAACGGCCGGTCGGTGCGCGTCTCGACCGGCGATACGCCGCTGGAGGCGGCGCTCGCCGAGGGCATGATCGCGCCGCTCCCGTCGCTGAACGGCATGCTGCTCGCCGGCCAGGGGGCCGTGGCGCCCTCCGGCCGTCGGCAGCCCGCCCGCCGCGCCCGCGCGGAAGCCCTGCGGCCCGCCCTGCCCGGCGCCCCGATCCAGGCCCAGGAAGAGGCGGCGGCAGCGCCCGTCAGCCTCCGCAAGGGCACGGTCACCGGGATCCGCCGGCTCAGCCCCGGCATCGTCGAAATCGTGGCGACCCTGACCAAGCGCCCGACCGGCGAGCCGGGCCACCAGGCCCTCGTGACCTTCGCGGGGATGCCCGCCATGACCCTGTCCCCGACGCTGCGGGTCGATGGCGCGGCCGAGATCAACGAGGCGGTGTTCCACATCCCCCGCGACCCCGAGGGCGATGCGGTCGACGCGATCCGGCTCGACCAGCCCGTACGGCTGAAGGGTCCCGTGGGCCGGGGTCAGTACCGCCCCGGGGGCGGACGCCTCGTGCTGGTGGCGGCTGGCGCCGGCTTCGGCCCGATCTGGGCGATCGCCCGGGCGGCCCGCTACGTCGAGCCCGCCCGCGAGCTGGCGCTGGCGGTCGGCGCCCGCGACGCCCTCGACCTCTACATGCGCGAGAGCCTGGACTGGCTGCGCCGCACCGGCGTCGCCCGGATCGTGCTCTGCGCCGATCGCGGGCGCCAGCGGCCGCCGGACGTGCGCTCCGGCCCGCTCACCGCCCACCTGCCGAGCCTGCGCGCCACCGACGTCGTCCACGTGGCCGGCGACGTTTCGACGGTGGGCGCCGTGCAGGTGCTCGCCGCCTCGGTGGGGGCGCGCTGCTACCCGATCGTGCTCGACTGACGGTCACGACGGCGCACGGCCCGCGGGCCGTTCCGCCTCGACGCGGGCGGGATCGGCTGATACCCGCGCCCGGACCTCCTCCCCGACCGTGAGCCGAGCGGATCCCGCGTCCCGATGTTCCGCGTCCTCTGCCTCGGCTACAGCGTCACCGAACTGCCGGGCTATGTCGAGCGGGCGAACGCCCTGGCCGAAGCCGAGGGGCGGCCGGTCGCGTTCCTGCGGTGCGGCTGGGGCGGCCACTCGCTGCCCACCCTCGCCTGCCTGATCGACGAGATCCTGGACGCGACGCCCTGCGACCACGTCCTCCTCGAACTGTTCACCGGCAACGTCCGCTACTTCGACGGCGCGACGATGCGGGCCTATCTCGACGACATCCTCGCGGCGACCGCCCGGCGCGCCCTGCCCGTCGCCTTCCTCAACCTCCACCAGGGCGGCGTCGATTACGGGGCCGAGCCCGTCGCCGGCCTGCTCGCGGAGTACCGCGCCCTCTACGGCATCCCGTCCCTCGACATCGCCGCCCCGGCGGCCGAGGCGGGCGCGGGGGACATCACCTATCTCCTGACGGACGGCACCCACGTCACGCCGGCCGGGGCCGAGCTCTACGGCACCCTGGTCTACAGCTTCCTGCGCGCCCCGCCGCCGGGCCGTGCCTATATCGACCGGTTCCGCGTGCTGCCCGGCCGGTTCGAATCCCTGCCCCTGCGCACGCTCCCCGGCCTGACCTGCGGGTACGAATCGCGGCGCAACGGCATCCCGCTGCAATTCCTGGAGATTCCGGAGGGCGGACGCGCCGAGATCCCGCTCGGGCATTCCCGGGACGTGATCGGCCTGCTCGTGACCTACGGGCCGCAGATGGGCACGCTGTCGGTCGAGGATCCGGCGACCGGACGGGCGCGCGCGATCCTCGCCTACGACGCCTTCTCCTACTACACGCGCTCGGTCTTCCGCAGCGTCCGGTTTCCGGCGGCCCGGTCCCTCCGGGTCGCGCAGTCGGCGGACCTGCCGGACATCCCCCTGCGCAAGGGCGAGCCCGACCGGGGGCCGCGGCTCGGGCGCGTGTCGCACGTGTTCTGCCGGCGCAGGCTCGGGCTCGCCGCGCGCGCCGCGCTCCTGCGCCACCGGCTCCAGCGCGCTCTGCGCCGCGCGGGGTTGCGGCTCAGGGGCCGCTGACGGGGGCGTGCCCCCGTCAGCGGCCCGAGACGCTCAGCCCAGCCGGACCCGCCAGATCTCCTGGGCGTATTCGCGCATCGCCCGGTCGGAGGAGAACCACGCCATCCGGGCGGTGTTGCGGATCGCCTTGGCCCACCAGCCGCGCGGATCGCGCCACGCGGCGTCGATCGACCGCTGGACCCGCCAGTAAGCATCGAAATCGGCGGTCAGCAGGTACTGGTCGTGCTGGCGCAGGTCGTCGGTGAGAGGCCGGAACCGGCCCGGCTCCTCCGGCGAGAACCGCCCCGAGGCGATCATGTCGAGGGCCGCAGCGAGACGCGGGGAGGCCTGGATCGCCCGGGCCGCGTAATCCGCCTCGGCCTGCCGGGCGCGGACGCCGTCGGCCTCCAGGCCGAAGATGAAGATGTTGTCCGCCCCGACATGGTCGCGGATCTCGATGTTGGCGCCGTCGAGGGTGCCCACCGTGAGCGCGCCGTTGAGGGCGAACTTCATGTTGCCGGTGCCCGAGGCCTCCATGCCGGCGGTGGAGATCTGCTCGGAGAGATCCGCGGCCGGGATGATCGACTCGGCGAGGCTCACCGAATAGTTCGGCAGGAACACCACCTTCAGCCGGCCCGCGACCTCGGGATCGTCGTTGACCGCCTTGGCGACGTCGCAGGCGAGCTTGATGATCAGCTTGGCCCGGACGTAGCTCGGCGCCGCCTTGCCGGCGAAGATCTTCACCCGGGGCGTCCAGTCCCGGTGCGGCTCGGCCTTGATCGCCTGGTAGAGCGCCACGGTCTCGATCACGTTGAGGAGCTGGCGCTTGTACTCGTGGATGCGCTTGACCTGGATGTCGAACAGCGCGTCCGGATCGACGTCGATGCCGGTGCGCTCGGCGATGAGGGCGGCGAGCGCCTCCTTGCGCTCCCGGCGCACCGCCGCGTAGCGCGCCACGAAGGCCGGATCCTCGGCATGGGCCTCGAGGCCCCGGAGCAGCTCGGGGTTGTCCAGCACGCCGGCGCCCACCGTCTCCACGGCGAGCCGGGTGAGGCCCGGATTGGCGTTGTGCAGCCAGCGGCGGAAGGTGATGCCGTTGGTCTTGTTGACGATCTTGTCGGGATCCAGCGCGTGCAGGTCGGAGAAGACCGTCGAGCGCATCAGGTCGGTGTGCAGCGCCGAGACGCCGTTGACCCGGCGCGCGCCGTGGAAGGCGAGGTGCCCCATCCGCACCCGCCGCCCGTGCGATTCGTCGATCAGCGAGATCGACGCGAGGTAGGCGGCGTCCTGACGGCCGTGCTTGGCCTGCTCCTCCAGGTGCATCCAGTTGATCAGGTAGATGATCTGCATGTGGCGCGGCAGCAGCCGCTCCATCAGCTCCACCGGCCAGGTCTCCAGCGCCTCGGGCAGGAGGGTGTGGTTCGTGTAGTGCAGGGTGTGGGTGGTGACGTGCCAGGCATCCTCCCAGGAGAGGCCGTAGACGTCGAGCAGGACGCGCATCAGCTCCGGCACCGCGATCGCCGGGTGCGTGTCGTTGAGCTGGATGGCGGCGTGGTCGGGCAGGGACCGCACGTCGCCGCGCTCGGCCACGTGCCGGGCCACCAGATCCTGGATCGAGGCCGCGGTGAAGAAGTATTCCTGGCGCAGGCGCAGCTCCTGGCCCTCGGCCGAGGAATCGCTCGGATAGAGCACCCGCGAGATCGCCTCGGCGCGCATCCGCGCCGCGACCGCCCCGACATGGTCGCCGCCGTTGAAGCGGGCGAGGTCGATCGGCTCGCCGGCCTCGGCCTTCCACAGGCGGAGCGCATTGACGTGCCGCCCGCGCCAGCCGACCACCGGCACGTCGTGGGCCACCGCCCGCACGGCCTCGGCCGGCTGCCAGTGGCGCCGGATCACCCCCTCCTCCGGCGAGGACAGCGTCACGGTGCCGCCGAAGCCGATCGTGTAGGTCGCCTCGGGCCGGGCGAATTCCCAGGGGTTGCCCTCTGCGAGCCAGGTCTCCGGCGCCTCGCGCTGCCAGCCGTCCTCGAAGGACTGGCGGAACAGGCCGTGGTCGTAGCGGATGCCGTAGCCCATGGCCGGGATGCCGATGCTGGCCATGCTCTCCATGAAGCAGGCGGCGAGCCGCCCGAGGCCGCCATTGCCCAGAGCCGCGTCGGGCTCGGCCTCCTGCACGGCGTCGAGATCGACCCCGAGCTCCCGGAGCGCCGCCCGGGTGGTCTCGGTGAGGCCGAGATTGTTCAGGGCGTCCGACATCAGCCGGCCGATCAGGAATTCCAGCGACAGGTAGTAGACGCGCTTGTTCGGCACGCCGCGCTCCGACGCCAGCGCCGCCGCCACGACCCGCTCGCGCAGGGCCAGCGCGGTCGCCACGAACCAGTCGCGCGGGCGGGCGGTCTCGGGCGTGCGGCCCAGCGCGAAGGTGAGTTTGGCGCGGATCGATTCCCGCAAATCGACCACGGCATCGCCGCTTGCGGAGAGCGCCGGGACGGTCCAAGGAGCAGGCGCCGGCGCCTCCGAAGCGCGCTCGTCGCGCGAGGCCTCCTGGGGGGCGGGTCGGATCAGAACATCGTTCAACACGTGCGGGTCCCCCAAAAGTCAGTCCCCGGATTCTTGCGCCGGGAGGATCGTGGGCGGATTATCTCTCTTGATGGATTGCCGCCGCATGAACGGACGGCGATCCGTGCCCCGAAGCGTCCGACCGTGCGGTCGGCTTCCGGCGAAGTCGTGGCAGCGCCGCCCCGGCGGAGCGCACGGACACGCAGCAGCACATATGGCGCGCCGCCGTGACATTCCAGTCACACGCGCCGGATAGGCCCGGGCCGCATCTGCCGCCGGTCGCGGGCGCGCGGCTCTGTACTCAACCCTGGGCCGACAAAGCGAGAGGCGCAGCATGACCGACACCGTCTGGTGGAAGCGCGGGACCGTCTACCAAGTCTACCCCCGTTCCTTTCAGGACACGAACGGCGACGGCGTCGGCGATCTGCCGGGGATCACGGCGCGCCTGGATTACCTGGCTTGGCTCGGGGTCGACGCCGTGTGGATCTCGCCGGTCTACCCCTCGCCCATGGCGGATTTCGGCTACGACGTGGCCGATTATTGCGGGATCGACCCGCTGTTCGGCACGCTGGCCGATTTCGACGCGCTGGTCGCCGAGGCCCACCGGCGGAAGCTGAAGGTGATCCTCGACTTCGTGCCGAACCATTCCTCGATCGCGCATCAATGGTTCGCGGAGAGCCGGTCGTCGCGCACGAGCCCGAAGCGGGACTGGTATATCTGGCGCGACCCCGCGCCGGGCGGCGGTCCGCCCAACAACTGGCTGTCGAATTTCGGCGGCCCGGCCTGGACCTTCGACGCGGCCACCGGCCAGTACTACTACCACGCCTTCCTGGCCGAGCAGCCGGACCTGAACTGGCGCAACCCCGCGGTGCGGGCGGCCATGCACGACGTGCTGCGCTTCTGGCTGGAGCGCGGGGTCGACGGGTTCCGGGTCGACGTGATCTGGCACCTGATGAAGGATGCGGGCTTCCGCGACAACCCGGCCAATCCCGACTACGCGCCGGGCGCGCCCGAGATCAACCGCTTCACCCAGGTCTACTCCGCCGACCGGCCTGAGATCTTCGACGTGATCGCCGGGATGCGGGCGGTGCTGCGCCAGTACGGCGAGCGGGTGCTGATCGGCGAGATCTACCTGCCGGTGGAGCGGCTGGTCGCCTATTACGGCCCGGACCTCACCGGCGCCGACCTGCCGTTCAATTTCCAGCTGATCCAGACCCCGTGGCGGGCCGACGCGGTGGCCGACCTCGTGGCGCAGTACGAGGCGGCCCTGCCCGAGGGCGGCTGGCCGAACTGGGTGCTGGGCAATCACGACCAGCCGCGCATCGCCGCCCGCGTCGGGGCCGATCAGGCCCGCATCGCCGCGATGCTGCTCCTGACCCTGCGGGGCACGCCGACCCTCTATTACGGCGACGAGATCGGCCTCGGCCACGTGCCGATCCCGCCGGAGCGCGCCCGCGACCCGTGGGAGCACAACGAGCCCGGACACGGCCGCGATCCGGAGCGCACGCCGATGCAGTGGGACGACAGCCCGCAGGCCGGATTCTCCACGGCCGAGCCCTGGCTGCCGCTGGCTGAGGACTGGACGACCCGCAATGTCGAGAGCCAGCGCTCCGACCCGGGCTCGATGCTGACCCTGCATCGGCGGCTGCTCGGCCTGCGCCGCGACCACCCGGCACTCGCCGTGGGCGGCTACCGGGCGGTGCCGCTGGGGATCGCGGAGGTGTTCGCCTACGAGCGCTTCGCCGACGCCGCCGTTCTGCGCGTGCTCCTGAATTTCGGCGCGGTGGCGCAGGAACTGCCGCTGCCCGAGGGCGGCTGGACCGTGCTGCTCTCGACCCATGCGGGGCGCGCGGGCGAGACGGCCGGCCTGACCCTGGCGCTGGGACCCGCCGAGGGGGTGATCCTGCGCCGCGACGGGTGAGCAGCCCGGATCTGCGCATCCGGGCGACGCGCCGAATCGGGAACGCCGGTCCAACGGTCCGGCACTGATGGAACGGCACTTCGTCGTCCGAATAGGCGGCGCGACGTGGCCCAGGGCCGCGTGACGGGATGAGCTTGGCGCCCTCTGGGTTAGCTGCGCTCCGCTCGCACAGGCGGCGCTGCCGAAGCCGTCAGCCGTAGGCGGCTGGCCAGCGCGCTCTCCACCCGAAAAGGCGCGCTCATCGATCGAAAACCGTCGATCCGGCGCGATTTCTTGTTGCAATGCGACATAGGTAAGTGAAGCTTAATGCACGCGGTGGCCTATTTTGTGCGTCGCAACGGAACCGTCGCGGCGGAGGAGCTTTAGCCGTGGTTGAGATCGCGACAGCCGTACTTGGCCGGTCGTCTGCCGGACCGGGGCATTCCGCCCGGCCAGGATCAATGCCGATGCTCGATGCGCGCCGTGGTGGTTCCTTCCCCGAGTGGTCATCGAGCGAAGAGGACGGCGTCGTTCCCGTATCGGTTCCGGCCCGTCCCGCCTCCCTGCGCCGCCGCATCCTCTACGCCACGCCCGAGATGGCCGATTTCGTGAAGACCGGCGGTCTCGGCGAGGTCTCGGCCGCCCTGCCCCGGGCCCTGGTGCCGCATTACGACATCCGCGTGCTGATCCCCGGCTACCGGCAGGTCCGCGCGGCGTTCCCTGAGATCCCGGTCATCGCCCGCCTCGAGGGCTTCGCGGGAATCCCGGCCTGCGACCTCGGCCTGGTCGAGGCGGTCGACGGCCTGCGCATCTACGTCCTGCTCAGCCCCGACCTCTACGAGCGCGACGGCACGCCCTATGGCGACCAGCAGGGTGATTTCGGCGACAACGACCTGCGCTTCGCCCGTCTCAGCCTCGCGGCGGCCGAACTTGCCGCCGGCATCGATCCCGACTGGGCGGCCGACCTGCTGCACCTCAACGACTGGCAGGCTGCTCTGGCCCCGGCCTACCTCGCCTGGCGCGGCCGGCGGGTTCCCAGCGTGCTGACGATCCACAACCTCGCCTATCAGGGCCTGTTTCCCCGGGACGCCCTGCCCCGCCTCGGCGTGCCGGAATCGGCCTTCCAGGTCGACGGTGCCGAGTTCTACGGCCAGCTCTCCTTCCTGAAGGCCGGCATCTTCTACGCCTCGCAGGTCACCACGGTGAGCCAGACCTACGCGCGGGAGATCCAGACCGCCGAGATGGGCTGCGGCCTCGACGGGCTGCTGCGCACCCGCGCCGGCCAGGGCCGGCTCGCCGGCATCCTCAACGGCATCGACGAGACCTGGGACCCGAGCGCCGACCCGCACCTCGCGACGCGCTTCGAGGTCGATGACTGGAAGGGCAAGCGCGCCAATGCCGAGGCGGTGCGCCAGCAATTCGGCCTGGCCGTCTCCCGCGGGCCGCTCTTCGCCATCGTGTCGCGGCTCGTCCACCAGAAGGGCATCGACCTGAGCCTGCAGGCGGCCGAGGCCATCGTGGCCGAGGGCGGCCAGCTCGTGGTGATCGGCCAGGGCGAGGGCCGGTTCGAGCAGGCGCTCCGCGGACTCGCCAAGCGCCATCCCGACGCGGTCGGGGTCCATGTCGGCTTCGAGGAGGCGCAGGCCCGGCGGATGTTCGCCGGCAGCGACTTCCTGCTGATGCCCTCGCGCTTCGAGCCCTGCGGGCTGGCGCAGATGTACGCGCAGCGCTTCGGCTCCCTGCCGATCGTGCGCCGGACCGGGGGCTTGGCCGACACCGTCGAGGACGGGGTGACGGGCTTCACCTTCGCGGACGCCTCGGCGGCGTCCTTCGGCGCGGCGGTCCGCCGGGCGCTGGAGGCCTTCGGCCAGAAGAAGCGCCTCAACGCCATGCGGCGGCGCGCCATGTCGGCCCGGTTCGGCTGGGACCAGGCCGCCGACAACTATGCCGGGCTCTATGGCCGGGCCATCGGCAACAGCACGGCTTTGCGCTGGCGGGCGGCGTAGGGACTTTTCCCGGCCTTCCCCCCGCGGGAGGGGCAAGCCCGTTCGCGCCGGATCGTCCCTCCCGGTAGCGGGGGAGCGTCCTTTCGCGCCGCTTCACTGTGGGCCGTCGTTCCGGGGCGCCGCAGGCGAACCCGGACCCGGAGGGGCAACCCAGATCCGCCGTCGGTGCGGACCGTGACGCGTCGCGGGTCTGGATCCCGGGCTCCGCTGCGCGATCCCGGGATGACGCCGTGACGTCTGGACGGAGGCGAAAGCCTCCTCACCCCTCCAGCAAAAAGATCATCGTGGCGAGCGGCGGCAGGGTCAGCGACAGGCTCTGCTTCTGGCCGTGGCTCGCCTGGTCGTCGGTGTGGCAACCGCCCTGGTTGCCCAGGTTGGAGCCGCCATACGCCCCGGCATCCGAGTTGAACGCCTCCCGGTAGAAGCCGGCCTGCGGCACGCCGATCCGGTAGCCCTCGCGCGGCACCGGCGTGAAGTTCGAGACCACGATGGCGACCTCGCCGGGCTTGGCGCCCTTGCGGGCCCAGGCGATCACGCTGTTGTCCTGATCGTCCGCCACCAGCCACTGGAAGCCGGTATGCTCGACATCGCGGCTGTAGAGGGCCGGCGTCGAGACGTAGAGCCGGTTGAGATCGCGCACCACGCTCTGCACGCCCTTGTGCAGCGGGTCGTCGAGGTGGTGCCAGTCCAGGCTGGTGTCGTGGTTCCACTCCCGCTCCTGGCCGAACTCGCCGCCCATGAACAGCAGCTTCTTGCCGGGATGCCCCCACATGAAGCCGTAATAGGCCCGGAGGTTCGCGAATTTCTGCCAGCGGTCGCCCGGCATCTTGCCGAGCAGCGAGCCCTTCCCGTGCACGACCTCGTCGTGGGAGAGCGGCAGGACGAAATTCTCCGAGAAGGCGTAGAGCAGCCCGAAGGTCAGGTTGTGGTGGTGGTAACGGCGATGGATCGGATCCTCCTGCATGAAATGCAGGGTGTCGTGCATCCAGCCCATGTTCCACTTGAAGCCGAAGCCCAGGCCGCCCGTGTAGGTCGGGTGCGAGACGCCGGGCCAAGAGGTCGATTCCTCGGCCACCGTGATCGTCCCCGGCGCGTGGCTGTAGGTCGCCTCGTTGGTCTTGCGCAGGAAATCGATCGCGTCGAGGTTCTCGTTGCCGCCGTAGCGGTTCGGGATCCACTCGCCCTGGCGGCGGGAATAGTCGAGGTAGAGCATCGACGCGACGGCATCCACCCGCAGGCCGTCGAGGTGGTAATGCTCCAGCCAGAACCGGGCGTTGGCGGCGAGGAAGGTCGCGACCTCGGTCCGACCGAAATTGTAGATGTAGGTGCCCCAATCCTGGTGGAAGCCCTGGCGCGGGTCGGCGTGCTCGTAGAGGTGGGTGCCGTCGAACAGGCCGAGCCCGTGGGCGTCGAGCGGGAAGTGGCCCGGCACCCAGTCGAGCAGCACGCCGATGCCGGCCTCGTGGGCGGCGTCCACGAAGGCGGCGAAGTCCTCCGGCGTGCCGAAGCGGCTGGTCGGCGCGAACAGCGAGACCGGCTGGTAGCCCCAGGATCCGTCGAACGGGAACTCGGTGATCGGCAGCATCTCGATATGGGTGAAGCCCATATCCTTGACGTAGGGGATCAGCCGCTCGCCGAGCTCGCGGTAGGTCAGGTAGCGGTTGCCCTCTTCGGGCACCCGCGCCCAGGAGCCGAGATGGACCTCGTAGACCGAGATCGCCGCGTGGCGCGGATCCTTGGCGCCGCGGGCGCTCATCCAGCCGGAATCGCGCCAGTCGAACTCGCCCGACCCATGGGTGACCGAGGCGGTCTCCGGCGGGTGCTGGGCCGCGAAGGCGACCGGGTCGGCCTTGAGCGGGACCAGGGACCCGTCGGGCCCGCGGATCTCGAACTTGTAGCGCGCGCCGGCCTTGAGGCCGGGCACGAACAGCTCCCAGATGCCGCCGTCCTGCCAGAGGCGCATCGGGTGGCGGCGCCCGTCCCAGTCGTTGAAGTCGCCGACCACGCTGACCTTGCGGGCATTCGGGGCCCAGACCGCGAAACGGAAGCCGTCGATGCCGTCGAGCTGCCCCGACTGGGCGCCGAGCATCCGGTAGACGAGGTTGGTGCCGACCTCGCGCAGGGAGGCGACGTCGTACTGCTCGATCGACGAGCCGAAGCCGTAGGGGTCGTAGCGGCGGCGCTTGGTGCCGTCCCAGGACTCGACCTCGATCTCGTAGAGCGGCCGGTGCTCGCCCTCGGCCTTGGCGACCCAGAACCCGTCCGGGTGGCGCTTCTCGAACGGCACGGTCCGGCCGTCCATCACCAGGGTGGCGGCCCGGGCCTCGGGCAGCACGGCGCGCACCTCCCAGGCCTTGGGCCCGACCCGGTGGGGCCCGAGCACCGCGAACGGATCGCCGTGGCTGGCGGCCATCAGCGCCGCGATCGCGTCCGGATGGACGCTCGGCGCCGCAGCCTCGGTGCCGGAGCCCGGGACATCCGCGGTCCGCGCCGTCGCCGCTTCCGGGTCGACCCGCGTTGCGAAGGTCTCGTCGATCGCCGTCATTCCGTTGCTCCGGGCTCGTGTCCGTCCGTGTCCAGAATGGTGAGAACCCCACGGGCGGGAATTTCGATCCAGTCCGGCCGGTTGTTGGCCTCGTAATCGACTTCGTAGAGAGCCTTGGTCAGCAGGCAGAGGCGCAGCAGCCGGGCCCGTGTGCCAGGGTCGGTCACGGCCGCCCGTGACCCCTCCACGGCCGAGTGGTAGCCGGTCAGGAACGCCGACTCGATCATGCCCCGCCACGCGGCGGCGGCGTCCCGTGCCCGCTCCTCGGTGTCGCCGAACCGGGCGGCGATCTCGCGGGTCACCGTTTCGGCCCCGTACGCGAAGGAGCGCATCAGACCGGCCACGTCGCGCAGCGGCATCGACTTGGCCCGGCGCTCGTCGGCCGGACGCGAGGGCTCGCCCTCGAAATCGACGATGATCAGGTCGCTCTCGGCGACCAGCACCTGGCCGAGGTGGTAGTCGCCGTGGATGCGGGTCTTGTGGGCGCCGACCGGCGGCTCGGCGGTCAGCACCGCGATCAAGGCCTCGACCTCGCTCGCGCGCCCCGCCAGCGCCGCGCAGGACGGCTTGCCGGCATCGAGGCCGCGCTCGGCCAAGCCCTTGAGCGCCCGGAAGGCGCGCTCGGCCTGGTGGCGGGCGTCGCGCGCCAGCACCGCGAGATCGTCCTCGGTGAACGGCTCGGCCGCGAAGGCCGGATCGTCGGTTTCGATGGCGAGCGCCGCGTGCAGCTCGGCGGTGCGCCGCCCGAGCAGGTCCGCCCAGGGCCCATGGGCCTGGAACGCCTCCGCGGGGGTGGCCGCCTCGCTCTCGGGGGTGAGCACCACGGTCTCGAAGTCCCGGCGCAGGCCCTCCAGCATCAGCGTCCAGGCGTCGCCCTGGTTCATGACGAACTTCTGCAGCACCGCCAGCGCCGTGCGGGTGCCGTCCTCGGCCACGTGCTCCAGGGTGCCGAGCAGAGCCGGGGTGTTGGCGAAGCCCGCCTGCTCGGTGAGGAAGCGCCCGACCTCGATCTCGGGATGGATGCCCGGCTGCAGGCGGCGCAGCAGCTTGAGCATCATCTTCGAGCCGATGGCGATCGAGGTGTTGCTCTGCTCGGCCGAGAGCCGGCGGATGTCGGCCACGTCGACCGTGACCTCCGGGTCGAAGGCCGAGGTGGTGGCAAAGACCAGCCGCCCGCTCTCCGTGGGCAGCTCGGTGCCCCGGCGCATGTCCTCGATCAGGCAGGCCGCGAAGCTGTTGGAGCCGGCCGCGCCGTAGAGCAGGCCGGTGCGCGGGCCGCGCCGGACCCGGGCGACCGCGAAGGGCAGGAGCGTCTCGTCCTCGCGGCCCTCCTCGACGCCGACCGGCACGAAGTAGTCCTGGGCCTCGCCGTTGGCGAGCTGCACCTGCAGCCGCGGCAGCAGGAAGCGCGCGCTGCCGTCGCCGTCCTTCAGGGCGGCGCAGTCGATGACCTTCACGGCCCGGATCCGCGAGCCCTTGGCGCCGAACCAGCGCCGGCTCATCAGGAACGACGGCACCACCGTGCGCTCGAAGGCGACGCGCTCGCGGCCCGACATCAGGCTCTCGATGCCGCCGGTGAGCACCAGGGTGAACAGCTCCGGCGGCTCCTGCTGCGGGCCGACCACGCCGGAGCGCGCGGCGCTCAAGCTGAACCAGTAGAAGCCGTAGGACGGCAGGGTCAGCAGGTAGGGCAGGTCGCCGATCGGCGGGAATTCGGTGCCGCCGGTCAATTCGATCGGCACCGCGGTGCGCAATTCCGACAGGTCGAGCTGCACCGCCTGGGGTGCGCGCGACAGGTTGGCCACGCACAGGATCCGCTCGTCCTCGTGCTCGCGGATCCAGGCCAGGACCTTGCGGTTCGACGGATACAGGAACTGGATCGTGCCGCGGCCCAACGCGACGCTGTTGTTGCGGATCGCGATCATGCGCCGCGTCCAGTTGAGCAGGCTGGTCTGCGCCTGGGTCTGCGCCTCGACGTTGATCGCGTCGAAGCCGTAGATCGGGTCCTGGATCGCCGGCAGGAACAGGCGCTGCGGGTTCGACCGGGAGAAGCCGCCGTTGCGGTCGGGCGACCACTGCATGGGCGTGCGCACGCCGTCGCGGTCGCCGAGATAGATGTTGTCGCCCATGCCGATCTCGTCGCCGTAATACAGCACCGGCGTGCCGGGCATCGACAGGACGAGGGACTTCATCAGCTCGATCTTGCGCCGGTCGTTCTCCAGCAGCGGCGCGAGGCGGCGGCGGATGCCGAGATTGATCCGGGCCCGGCGCTCGGCGGCGTAGAACGACCAGAGGTAGTCACGCTCCTCGGCCGTGACCATCTCGAGCGTCAGCTCGTCGTGGTTGCGCAGGAAGATCGCCCACTGGCAGCCCTCCGGGATCTCCGGGGTCTGGCGCATGATGTCGGTGATCGGGTGCCGGTCCTCCCGGGCGATCGCCATGTACATCCGCGGCATCAGCGGGAAGTGGAACGCCATGTGGCATTCGTCGCCGTCGCCGAAA
>Ga0255028_100076_pt1 | contig 25784 bp, 24 predicted proteins | sample DRGLUT_MetaT_FD_178168 | JGI IMG/M metagenome (GOLD analysis project Ga0255028, IMG submission 178168) | Metatranscriptome of freshwater microbial communities from Pennsylvania, United States - DR:GLUT (Metagenome Metatranscriptome) | ecosystem: Environmental > Aquatic > Freshwater > Creek...
CATCTCGGACGACATCCGAGACTGTCGGATCGGGACGGCGGCTCAGCGCTTGGCCGATCCGGCCCGTGCGGATCTGCCGATCGGCCTGCTGGCCTACGGGTGCGGCTTCGCCAGCCAGGCCCACTTCGCACGCCGCTTCAAGGCGCGTCCCGGGATGACGCCGCGCGCCTACCGGCACGCGGCTCTCTTGGGCGCCCCGTGATCCGCTGATCCGGGACGTCCGCGGGGCTGGGCTCAGGCCGAGCGGTCGCTGCGCCGCAGGCTCGCCGGCAGGGCGAAGAGGGCGAGCACCGCCGCGACGAGGCAGAGGACGCCGATGCCGTAGAGGGCGGGCGTCGTCGAGCCGGTGAGGTCCTTGACCCACCCGACCATCACCGGGCTGACGATGCCGCCGAACTGGCCGAGGGTGTTGATCAGCGCGATGCCACCCGCCGCGCCGACGCCGGTGACGAGCTTGGCCGGCAGCGTCCAGAACGTCGGGATCGAGGCCACGATGCCGGCCCCCAGCAGCGCCAGCGCGAACATCAGCGGCACGATGTGCTTGTCGAACAGGCCGGCGCCGAAGAAGCCGAGCGCCGCCGCGACGGCGAGGCCGGCGACGAATTTCGGCCGCTCGCCCGAGGCATCGGACAGGCGCCCGATGACCACCATGCTGATTGCGCCGCAGATGTAGGGGATCGCCGTGAGGAAGCCCACCGAGGCCGCCTGCCCGCCGCTCGCGGTCTTGATCAGGTCCGGCCCCCAGAAGTTGAGGCCATAGGAGCCGATCTGCAGCAGGAAATAGATCAGCCCGATCATCAGGAAGCCGGGCTGCCGGATCGCCCCGAGCAGGGAGTGGTCGCCGATCTCGCGGTTGTGGTGGGCGATGCGGCCGGACAGGAGCGCCTTCTCGGTCTCGGAGAGCCACTTCGCGTCGGCGATCCGGTCGTCGAGGCGCGTCAGCACGAGCAGGCCGAGCACGAGGCAGGGCAGGCCGCCGGCCAGGAACAGCCATTGCCAGCCGGCGAGGCCGCCGACGCCGTTGAGGCCGCCGAGGATCAGGCCCGCCACCGGCGCGCCGAAGATGCCCGAGAAGGCCGAGGCGACGAACATGAACGAGGTGATCCGCCCGCGATGCGAGGCCGGGAACCAGAGGGTCAGGTAATAGAGGATGCCCGGCGCGAAGCCCGCCTCCATGGCGCCGATCAGGAAGCGCAGGGCGTAGAAGTGCCACTCGCTGCGGATGAAGATCATCAGCGCGGTGGCGATGCCCCAGGAGATCATGATCCGGGCGATCCAGCGCCGCGCCCCGACCCGGTAGAGGAACAGGTTCGAGGGCACCTCGAAGATCACGTAGCCGACGACGAACATGCTGGCGCCGAGCCCGTAGGCGACGTTGCTGAAGCCGAGGTCGCTCTGGAGCTGGAACTTGGCGAAGCTGATGTTGATGCGGTCGAAGAACGCGAACATGTAGCAGATCATGATCAGCGGCATGAGCCGCCACGCGACCTTGCGGACGACGCTGGTCTCCGTCACCGCGCCGGCCTCGGCGGCCGACGACCCGGACAGGGCTGCGGTCATGGTTTCCTCCGTGGTGTTTCTTGGGATGCGTCGTGGGCGATGCCGCCTTCGGGCGGGTGGCTTTTCCGCGCGATACGGTTCGGGTGCGTGGGCCGACAGCAACCGGTGCGATGAGCCCTGCGCCGAACGCGGTGCGGATCCCCTCCCCCCCAGAGGGGGGAGGGAGACCGTCGCGTCCGTCAGAGACGTCGGGGCTTCACGGTGGCGTGCCGTGGGGCGGTCACCGTCAGCAGGTTCAAGCCGCCCTGGCGGGCGCCGGATGCAAGTCGCAGGGGCGTCCGGCCTTGGCGACCTGGCCGGGCACGTCGTGGCCGACGAGACGGGGCAGGTCCCGCGACAGGCCGATCAGCGCCGTGAGGTCGAGGCCCGTGGGCACGCCCATCTCATGGGCCATGCTGACGAGGTCCTCGGTGCAGATGTTGCCGGTGGCGCCGGGTGCGAACGGGCAGCCGCCGAGCCCCCCGAGCGCCGCGTCGAACCGCCTTGCGCCCGCATCGTAGGCCGCCAGCACGTTGGCGAGGCCAAGCCCGCGGGTGTTGTGGAAGTGGAGCGTCAGGCGCTCGGCGCCGACCAGCGGCAGGACGCGCGCGACGAGGCGCGCCACCTGCCGGGGATTGGCCATGCCGGTCGTGTCGGCGAGCGTCACGCCGTCGACCCCGAGCGACAGGTAGCGCTCCACCTGGGCCACCACCGTGTCGGCCGGCTGGTCGCCCTCGAACGGGCAGCCGAAGGCGGTGGCCACCGTGGCGTTGGTGCTTACAGGCGCGCCGCGCACCGAATCCATGATCCGGGCGAAGCCGGCGATCGAGTCGGCCGGGCTCATGCCCATGTTGGCGCGGTTGTGGGTCTCGCTCACCGAGGCGACGAGGTTGATCTCGTCGACCTTGGCGGCCAGTGCCCGCTCGGCGCCCTTCGGGTTCGGCACCAGGGCGACGTAGACCGTCCCGGGCCGGCGCTGGATCCCGGCGAAGACCGCGGCCGCGTCGGCGAGCGTGGGCACCGCCTTCGGCGACACGAAGGACGAGACCTCGATCCGGCTGAACCCGGCCTCCGCGAGGGCATCGATCAGCCGGATCTTTTCCGCGGTCTCGACGAAGACGGGCTCGATCTGGAAGCCGTCGCGGGTGGCGACCTCCTGGACGAGGATTTGCTCGCTCATGCCACCGCTCCCTTCGCCCGCAGCGCGGCGATGCGCTCGGGATCGAGGCCGAGTTCGCCGAGCACCGCATCCGTGTGAGCGCCGAGCGCCGGCCCCTGCCAGCGGACTTCGCCGGGTGTGTCGGACAGCTTCGGCACGATGCCGGGCATCTTGACCGCTCTCCCGCCGGGGAGCTCCGCCTGGAGGATCATGTCGCGGGCCTGGTAGTGCGGATCGGCCACGATGTCGGCCACCGAGTAGATCCGGCCGGCCGGCACGTCCGCCGCGTCGAGGACCGCGAGCGCCTCCTCGACGGTCTTGGTCGTCGACCAATCGGCGATCAATCCGTCCAGCAGGGCGGATTGCTTCGACCGGCCCTCGTTGTTGCGCAGCGCCGGATCCTCGGCGAGGTCGGCCCGGCCGATCGCCGTCATGAGCCGGCGGAAGATCGGGTCGCTGTTGCCGGCGATGACCACGTAGCCCCCGTCCCGCGTCGGATAGGTGTTCGACGGGGTGATGCCCGGCAGCGCGCCGCCGGTGCGGGTGCGGACCTCGCCCAGCAGGTCGTATTCGGGAACAAGGCTCTCCATGACGTTGAACACGCTCTCGACCAGCGAGACGTCGATGACCTGTCCGGCGCCCTGCCCGGTCTTCACCCGCAGCAGCGCCATCAGCGCACCGATGACGCCGTGGAGCGAGGCCAGGGTGTCGCCGATGCTGACGCCGACGCGGGCGGGCGGGGAATCCGGGCTGCCGGTGGTGAAGCGGATGCCGCCCATCGATTCGCCGATGGCGCCGAAGCCCGGGCGGTCGCGATAGGGGCCGGTCTGGCCGTAGCCCGAGATCCGGACCATCACGAGGTTGGGGTTGAGCGCCGAGAGCACGTCCCAGCCGAGCCCCAGCTTCTCGAGGCCGCCGGGGCGGAAGTTCTCGACCACCACGTCGGCGCTCGCGGCGAGCTGCTTGACGATGTCGAGGCCTTCCGGCGTCTTCAGATTGACGGCGATCGACTTCTTGTTGCGCGACTGCAGGTACCACCAGAGCGAGGTGCCCTCGTGCATCTTGCGCCACTTCCGGAGCGGGTCACCCTCGCCCGGGGGCTCGACCTTGATGACCTCGGCGCCGAACTCGGCCATCAGCCGCGTCGCGAACGGCGCGGCGATCAGCTGACCAAGCTCGAGAACGCGGATACCGCTGAGCGGACCGGACACGGCTTTCCTCCATGTTTTGTTGCCCTGGCCATACTGCCGTTGCCGCCGTGAAGTCCAAACGTCATGCGCCATCCTGCGTTCGCCGGTGGAGAACGCACGGTCTCGGGACGAAGGGGCGGCACAGCGTCGGATTTCCGGAAGCGGGCCGCGTCCCGGATGACCGACCCGTCATCCCGGGGCCGCGCACCGGCGCCCGGGATCCGGACCCGCCGACACGTCAAGTCATGGCACCAGCAGCGGCTCTGGGTTCCGGGCTCGCCTGCGGCGCCCCGGAACGACGGCGCGGGTGTCCGAGGGCAGGCCTCATCGGCCAGCAGCACAATCCGTCAACCCGGATCCCCACCCCGTCCGGCCGCGGCGCCGCGCAGATGCTCCAGCAGGAGCGTCGCCGCCGGTGTCAGGGCACCCGGGCGGACCACGAGGCGGAGCGTGCGCGCCGCCCACGGATCGGTGAGCGGCACCGCCGCGAGGCGCATCGGCGGCCCGAGCAGGGCGTAGACGTGCTCCGGCACGGTGCCGAGACCCAGGCCGACCTGCGCCATCCGGCAGATCGCGTCGAAGCTCGGCACGTGCATCCGCAGCCGCAGCGGACGGCCGAGGCGCCGGGCCTCGTCGCGCAGGGCGGCGTAGATCGAGCTCTCCGCGTGCAGCCCGACATGGTCGTGATCGAGGGTGTCGGCCAGGGCGACGGCCCCGCGCCCGCTCAGGGGGTGGCCGATCGGCATCACCAGGACGAGGCGGTCGCTCCGGTACGGATAGGCGGTGAGGCTGCGTGTGTCGGTGTTGTCCGCGCAGAGGCCCAGATCGGCGAGCCCCTCCTCGACGCCGGCCACGACGCCGCCGCTCGGGCGCTCCTCGAGATCGAGCCGGATCCCCGGCTGCGCCGCCAGGAAAGCCTGCAGGTCCTCGGGCAGGAATTCCACGATGGCCGACAGGTTGGCGAGCACGCGCACGAAGCCGCGGACCCCGCGGGCATGCTCGGCGAGTTCCAGGGCGATCTGCTCGGCGCTCGCCAACATGCGGCGGGTGTGGTGCAGCAGGGTCTCGCCGGCGGGCGTAAGCCGCATGCCGCGCGGCTCACGGGTGAGCAGGGTGCAGCCCAGCGCGTGCTCCAGCTCGGCCAAGCGCTTGCTCACTGCCGAAGGGGCGATCGCTGCCCGCCGGGCCGCCCCGTTCAGCGTCCCCTCCTGGCAGATCGCCGCGAACAGGCGGAGCGTCTTGAGATCGAGGCGGCTCAGGGTCGCGGCCGCGGTCAGGTCTGCGGACATCCGGCGGCGGTCCCGGTCGGTCGTCCGCGCTAGTCCCGCGACCCGACCGGCTGGCCGTAGGTGCCGTAGCCGAGCTTGGCCCCCGCCCGGTTGACGAGGCCGAAGCGCAGCACCGCCTGCTCCAGATAGGCGATCGCGTCGACCAAGTGGGTGCGGGCCTCCGCGATGCTGTCCTCGCCCTCCTCGACCGGCGTCTCGGCGAGCTTCACGGCGGCGATCAGGACGCGGTCGCGCTCGTCCTCGATCCGCGGGTCGCGGGCGACATGGCCGCGAATCCGGGCGTCGAACGCCTCGATGACGGACCAGGGCAGCGCGTCCTTGCCGGACGGCGCCCGGAAGGCCAGGGCGTGGCGCCGCGCGGCGGCGCTGGCGGCCCTGACATGGTCGGCGAGTGCTGCATCCATTCCCGGTCTCCGCGGCTCCGACTCGATTGCCCGAACGCCCTGCGGCGCGGTCCGTTGCCCGTGAGGCCCGACCGGGCACTGCGACAATCCTTCAGGGCGGCGCCGGCCAGGGGGTTACCTTGGCGGTTGGAGCCCCTTATCTCTCGGTTCTGTGATCAACGGGCCGGACCGGCCCGGCGAACGGGGGACGATATGGGAACGACGCTGAGCGCCGGCGCGTGGCGCCCGACATCCGCGGTGGCGCGCCTCCTCGGCGTGCTCTCGGTGATCCTTGTGGCCGCGGGCCTGTCCGGCTGCGGGGCGATCAACCAAGTGCCGACCCTGCAGGAGCAGGCCAAATCCGCCTGGAGCGAGGTGCAGAACCAGTACCAGCGCCGGGCCGACCTGATCCCCAATCTCGTCGAGACCGTCAAGGGCTACGCCCAGCAGGAGAAGGACGTGCTGATCGGCGTCACCGAGGCGCGCGCCAAGGCGTCGAGCGTGAAGGTCGACGCCTCCACGGTCAGCGATCCGCAGAAATTCAAGGACTATCAGGATGCCCAGAACCAGCTGTCGGGCGCGCTCGGTCGGCTGCTGGTGACGGTGGAGAAGTATCCCGACCTCAAGTCGAACCAGAACTTCCTCGCGCTGCAATCGCAGCTGGAAGGCACCGAGAACCGCATCGCGGTGGCGCGGCGCGACTACATTACCGCCGTCCAGGCCTACAACACCGAGGTGCGTACCATCCCGGGCCGCTGGATCGCGGCGTTCCTGTATCCCGACGCCAAGCCGATGGAGACCTTCACGGCGACGCCCAACGCCGACCGGCCGCCGAACGTGAAGTTCTAGGATGCCGCTCATGGGCCTGAGCATCCCCAACCGGGTGCGGCTCGCCCTGGCGCTCGCCGTCCTCTGCGCCTGCCTGACGATCTACGCGGTCGGGGCGTTCGCGGCCGAGCTGACCTTCCCGACGCTGACCGGCCGGGTGGTCGACGTGGCCGGCATCCTCACGCCGGAGCAGCGCGGCCAGCTCGAAGGCAAGCTGAAGGCGCACGAGGACAAGACCTCGGACCAAGTGGTCGTCGCCACCGTGCCCAATCTCCAGGGCACGACCATCGAGGACTATTCCAACCGCCTGTTCCGGGCCTGGAAGCTCGGGCAGGCCAAGACCAACAACGGCGTCCTGCTGGTGGTGGCGCCGAGCGAGCGCAAGGTCCGGATCGAGGTCGGCTATGGGCTGGAGGGCGCGCTCACCGACGCCCTCTCCCGGGTGATCATCGCCAGCGCGATCACGCCCCGCTTCAAGACCGGCGACTATTACGGGGGTCTCAACGCGGGCGTCGACGGGATCCTGTCGATTCTGTCCGGCGACGCGCAGGAATGGCAGCGCAAGCCGCAGGTGCGCGCCGACGAGGTCGATAGCGGCCAGGTCGCGGTCTTCATCATCCTGTTCCTGATCGTGCTGTTCGTCGCCTGGCGCATGAGCCGCGGCGGCGGCCGGGTCGGCAGCCGGGGCGGACGCGGCGGCCTCGTGATCCTGCCGGGTCCGGGCTCGGGCGGATGGGGCGGCGGCTTCTCGGACGGCGGCTCGTCCGGGGGCTTCGGCGGCGGATTTTCCGGCGGGGGCGGCTCGTCGGGTGGTGGGGGAGCCTCCGGTGACTGGTAGGGGCGCGGACGTGCTGACGCCTGAGGCACGGGAGCGGCTCGCCCGGGCGGTGTCGCGGGCCGAGGCCGGCACGTCCGGCGAGATCGTCGTGATGGTGAGCCGGCGCGCGGGCGCCTACCGGTCGATCACCCTGCTCGCGGCCCTGATCGCCGCGCTGGTCCTGCCCTGGCCGCTGATCGCGCTGACGAGCTGGAGCGCGGCGTCGATCGTCCTGGCCCAGGCCGCCCTCGTGGCCGCGATCCTGCTGGCGAGCGAGAACGAGCGCCTGCGCCTTGCCCTGGTCCCACGGCGGCTGCGCAGGGCCCGGGCTCGCGAGGCGGCCCAGCGGGCCTTCTGGTCCCGGGGCCTGAGCCTCACGCGCGGGCGCACCGGCATCCTGCTCTACCTGTCGCTCGCCGAACGCCATGCGGAGATCGTCACGGATCTCGGCGTGCTCCGGCACATCGCGCCCGCGGCCTGGGACGGAATCCTCAACGACCTCGTCGCCGCCCTGGGACGCGGCGCGGTCGAGGCCGGGCTGAATGCGGCGGTGGAGCAGGTCGGCCTGTGCCTGGCGGAGCATCTTCCGGCGGGGATCGGCGATCCGGACGAATTGCCCAACCGCGTGATCGTGGTCGATTGAACCGAACCCGCCTTCCGGGTCTGTGCAGGCGTGCCATCACCTGCTGACGGGAGCCTGTTTGGTGATGCAGCTTCTGATATGAGAGATATCATCCGGTACAGTTTGTGCGGCGCCACACGAAGGTTTCTGGCGGACCGTAACCATCAGGCGGCGCGCGCGATTTTCCCGTCGAGACCCGCGCGCCGCTGCGGCGGCAGCCGCCTCGTGACGGCGCCGGGTGACGAGGGGCGCGGCCGGCACGACTGGACCCCTGCCCGAGGAGGCCGTGATGAAGATCCTGATCGCCGCATCGCCGCTGACGGGCCATGTGAACCCGCTGCTCGCCGTCGGCCGCGCCGCCGCCGCGCGCGGCGACACGGTCCTGGTCCTCACGGATCCGGCCTTCCGCCCGAAGGTCGAGGCGGCCGGCCTGCGCTTCACGGGTTATCCGGACAACGATTCGGCGACGTTCCGTGAGACCGACCTGCCCGCCGGACCGGAGCGTTACCGGCGCGAATTCGAGCGGCGGTTCATCGATCCGATGCCGGTCCAGGCCGAGACCCTGCGTCGGCTGATCGCCGAGGAGGCGCCGGACGTCATCGTGGCCGGCAGCATGTTCCTGGGCGTTCTGCCCCTTCTGCTCGACACGGCGCCGCGGCCGCCGATCGTGACGGTCAATGTCAGCTTCCTGTTCCTGGACCGGCCCGACCACGCGCCCGTCGGTCTCGGCCTGCCGCCCGCCCGGGACCAGGCCGACCAGGTCCGCTACGCGGCCCTGAAGGCCGGGATGGATGCAGCTTTCGTCAACCCGGTGCGCGCCTACACGGATGCCCAGCTCGCCCGGCTCGGCCTGCCGCCGATCCCGGCCTCGCTGACGCATTCCATCGTGCTGCTGCCGGACCTGTTCCTCCAGCCCACCGTGCCGGGCTTCGAGTACGATTACGGCACCCTGCCGCCGGGCGTGCGCTTCATCGGCCTCCTGCAGCCACCCACACCCCCGGCGCCGCTGCCGGATTGGTGGCCGGAGCTGGAGCGAGCGAATGCGGCGGGCAAGCCCGTCGTGCTGGTGACGCAGGGGACGCTCGCCAACGCGGATTTCGGCGAGCTGGTCGAGCCGACCCTCGCGGCGCTGGCCCATCGGGACGACCTGCTCGTCCTGGCCACCACGGGGGGGCGTCCCGTCGATGCGCTGCACGGGCCGATCCCGGCCAACACGCGCGTGTCCTGCTTCCTGCCGTTCCGCGAGCTGCTGCCCCGGGTGAACGTGCTCGTCACGAATGGCGGTTACGGCAGCGTCTCGCAGGCGCTCTCCGCCGGGGTCCCGATCGTCTCGGCCGGGCTGACCGAGGACAAGGCCGAGGTGAACGCGCGCATCGGCTGGTCGGGCGTCGGCGTCAATCTCGGTACCAACGCGCCGACGCCCGAGGCAGTGGGCGAGGCGGTGTCGCGGGTTCTCGACGATCCCGGATTTCGGCAGCGCGCCGGTGACATCGGCGCGGCGTTCGCGGCCCGGGACGCGATGGCTGCCATCCTGATGGCGGTGGACGATCTCGGCCGGTCCGGCGTGGTCGCCGGCCGCGACGCCGCCCCGATCGCGAGGTCGGCATGAAGATTGTTGCGGATGCGAAGCCGCTGCGCGTCGTCGTCGATCTCAACCGCTGCCAGGGCTACGCGCAGTGCTGCTACGCGGCGCCCGATGCGTTCACCTTACGCGGCCACGAGATCCTGTTCTACGATCCGGCCCCGCCGGCCGCACGGCGCGGCGCGATCGAGCGGGCCGTTCAAGCCTGCCCGGTCCGCGCCATCAGCCTTCAGGCCGGCGCGGATGATGGAGAGACGCCGTGATGCCTGAACCGGCCGGGATCGTGATGGTCGGAGCCTCGCTCGCCGGCCTGCGCGGTGCCGAGGCCCTGCGACGCTCGGGCTATGCCGGTCCCCTGACCCTGGTCGGCGCGGAGCCGCACCGCCCCTACGACCGCCCGCCCCTGTCGAAGCATGTGCTCGTCGGGGACCTGGACGCGGACGCGACCCGCCTGCCGGAGCTGGCATCCCTGCACGCCCGGTGGCGTCTCGGCAGCCCGGCCATCGCCCTCGACCGCACCAACCGGACGCTCCGGCTCGCGGACGGGACCGCGCTGGCCTACGACAAGCTTCTCATCGCGACCGGGGCCGAGGCGCGATCCTGGCCGGCCGAGACCGGTGGACGGCTGAGCGGCGTCTTCACCCTGCGCGGACGCGATGACGCGGCCGCCCTGCGCGCGGCCGTGCAGGCCCGCCCGCGCCGGGTGCTCATCGTCGGCGGCGGCCTGATCGGCTGCGAAACGGCCTCGTGCCTGCGCGACCTCGGCCTGGCGGTGACCCTGGTCGATCCCAATCCCACGCCCCTGGCCGCCTCTCTGGGAACCTTCGTCGGCGGAGTCATCGCCGATTGCCTGCGCGATGCCGGCGCGGCGTTCCGCCCCGGCACGATGGTGCGCGCCTTCGAGGGTGATGGATCGGGCCGGGTCGTCCGCGCGCGTCTGTCGGATGGCGGGGCCATCGAGGCCGACCTCGTCATCGCCGCCCTCGGCGCGACCCGGGCGACCGGTTGGCTCCAGGGCGCCGGCCTGATGGCGGATCCCGGCGGCGTCACCTGCGATGCGGCCTGCCGGGTCCTCGACGCCGAGGGAGCGCCTTGCCCCGATATCTACGCCGCCGGCGACGTGGCGCGCTGGCCGATCCCGCTCTACGGCAATCGGTTGGTCTCGGTGGAGCATTGGGGCAATGCCGTCGAGCAGGCGGGCCATGCCGCCCGCAACATGCTGGCGAGACCGGACGACCAGCGCCCCTACCAGCACGTGCCGGCCTTCTGGTCGAGCCAGTTCGGCATCAACATCAAGCTGGTCGGCCTGACCGCGGGCGCCGACGCGCTGGCCGTGGTTCAGGGCTCCCGGGCGTCGCGGCGATTCCTGGCGGTCTATGGCCGGAATGGGCGCAGCATCGCCGCACTCTCCTTCGACCAGGCGCGCTGGCTGCCGGCCTACGCGCAGGCGATCACGGCGGGCGGCGCCTTTCCGCCGATCCTGGACGCCACCGATCAGCCCCGGATCGAGACCGCCGCGCCGGGTTTCCCCTCGCGGGCGACCGCCCCGGCGCCCAGCCGCTCCGAGACCGTGCATGCCTGACGACGCGCTGTTCGCCGCCGTGATGGACCCGGCCAACCGGGCCGATCCCTATCCGCTCTATGCCCGGTTGCGCGAGCGCCCGGTCTCGCGCCAGCGCGACGGGAGCTACGTGGTGAGCACCCACGCGGCGATCCGGTCGCTGATCTTCGATCCGCGCCTCAGCTCGGAGGATCTGCCGCCGTTCAAGCGGCCGGCCACCGGAAACCCGATCCGCGACTGGATCATCAACCCGATCCGGAGCCGGATCGCCACCGCGCACCGCCCGCTGATCTTCCGCGACCCGCCCGACCACGACACCCTGCGCGCCGCGGTGATGCGCGAATTCACCATCGCGCGGGTCCAGGGCCTGCGCTCCCGCGTGGTCCGCGAGGTCGACGCGCTTCTGGACAAGTGCCGCGAGCGCGACCGCCTCTGCCTCGTGGAGGATTTGTCCTACCCCCTGCCCGTCTCGGTGATCTGCGAACTGCTCGGCGTGCCGGTGACCGACGAGCCGCGCTTCCAGTCCTGGGCGACGCAGCTCGCCACCGCGCTGGAGCCGGATGCGCGCGGCGACGTCGAGAGCCGGCGCCACACGGTGGCGGCCTTCGACGCGATCTCCGATTACATGCGCAACCTCATCCGCGAGAAGCGCAGCCGGCCGGCCGACGACATGCTGAGCGGGCTTGCCGCGCCCGGGCCGGGCGGCGCGAAGCAGATGAGTGATTTCGATCTGATCTCCACCGCGATCCTGCTGCTGGTCGCGGGCCACGAGACGACGGTGAACCTCATCACCAACGCGATGCTGACCCTGCTCCGGCATCCACAGGAGCTGGAGCGCCTGCGCGCCGATCCCGAGCGTGCCCCGCGGGTGATCGAGGAGGTTTTGCGCTACGAGCCGCCCGTGCATTTCCGGACCCGCAAGGCGCTCGGCGCGATCACGCTCGCCGGCGAGACGATCCCGAAGGGCGCGTCGGTGATCCTCCTGTTCGCCGCAGCCAATCGCGATCCCGCCCGCTTCGGGGCCCCCGACCGCTTCGATCCGGACCGTCCGGATGTCGAGCATTTCGGCTTTGGCGGCGGCCTGCATTTCTGCGTGGGCGCGCCGCTGGCGCGGCTCGAGGCCGAGATCGCGCTCATCGCCTTGAGCGGACGCCTCATCGCGCCGCGCCTGGTGCGCGATCCGCCGCCCTATCGGTCCGGCGCCTCGCTCCGAGGCCCCGAGCAGCTGGCGATCGGAATCGACGGGATCGCCCCCGCGCAGGAATCATAGGGCGACACGCGCTTGGGGAATCCGACGCCGCGCCGATCTTCCACGAACGACCGGTCGTCGTTCCGGGGCGCCGGAGGCGAGCCCGGAACCCAGAACCGCTCTCGGTGTCGAGGCGCGGCGCGTCGACGCTTCGGGAACCCGGGCTCCGTTGCGCTGCCCCGGAAGGACGCGGTTCAAGCCCGAAAAACGGGTGAAGACGGACGTTTCACGTGAAACATTTGTAAACCATCCGCCTGACCAAAGCTGGCCACACCGGAAACGTCACCGGTGTATCGGTACCGGGCCGGCGAGGACGGCCGGTGTCGCGCCCCGATCTGGCGGCGCGGCCGGACAGCGAGAGGCCCGCCGATCCTGCTGCCGGCCAGACAACCGGGGGAATCGGCCTGTGAATTCGGCCGATGGATGAACCGTCGGCATCCCTGCGCCCTGCATCCGCGGTCGCGACGTCGCCGTCCCGGAACTTGGCCGTACCGCCGCGGGCTTAACTTCGGACGTGGCCGCCTTGGTCACACCCCCCTCGTCCTTTGGAGAGCTTGCGATGAAGGCACTGTGCTGGCACGGCCGCAACGACATCCGCTGCGATACCGTCCCGGATCCGGTCATTGAGGATTCCCGCGACGTAATCATCAAGGTGACGAGCTGCGCGATCTGTGGCTCGGACCTGCACCTCATGGACGGGCTGATGCCGACCATGGAGAGCGGCGACGTCCTCGGCCACGAATTCATGGGTGAGGTCGTCGAGGTCGGCCAGGGCTTCACAAAGTTCAAGAAGGGCGATCGGATCATCGTGCCCTTCAACATCAATTGCGGGTCATGCCGTCAGTGCAAGCTCGGCAACTTCTCCGTGTGTGAGCGCTCGAACCGCAACGCCGCGATGGCAGCGGCCCAGTTCGGCTACACCACGGCCGGCCTGTTCGGCTACTCGCACCTCACGGGCGGCTATGCGGGCGGTCAGGCCGAGTATGTGCGCGTGCCGATGGCCGACGTCGCGCCCATGAAGGTCCCGGACGGGATGGACGACGAGTCGGTCCTGTTCCTCACCGACATCCTGCCCACCGGCTGGCAGGGCGCCGAGCATTGCGAGATCCAGGGCGGCGAGACCATCGCGATCTGGGGCGCGGGTCCCGTGGGCCTGTTCGCGATCCAGTCGGCCAAGATCATGGGCGCCGGGCGGATCATCGCCATCGAGACCGTACCCGAGCGGATCGCCCTGGCCAAGAAGGCCGGCGCCACCGACGTGATCGACTTCATGAACGAGGACGTGTTCGAGCGGATCAAGGAGATCACCAAGGGCCAGGGCGCCGACGGTGTGATCGACTGCGTCGGCATGGAGGCGAGCGCCGGCCACGGCGGCATCACCGGCGTGCTCTCCGCGGTCCAGGAGAAGCTCACCGCCACGGAGCGGCCCTACGCGCTGGCCGAGGCGATCAAGGCGGTCCGGCCCTGCGGCATCGTCTCGGTGCCGGGCGTCTATGGCGGGCCGATCCCGGTCAACATGGGCTCGATCGTGCAGAAGGGCCTGACCCTCAAGAGCGGCCAGACCCACGTGAAGCGCTACCTCGAGACGCTGACCAAGCTGATCCAGGAGGGCAAGATCGACATGACCGGCCTGATCACGCACCGCTCGCAGGACCTCGCGGAGGGGCCGGACCTCTACAAGACCTTCCGCGACAAGAAGGACGGCTGCGTGAAGGTGGTGTTCCACCTGTAACCCGCACGGGGCGCGCCACGATCGGAACCGTCCGCGGCGCGCCCGCCTCTGCTTTAACGATCCTCCAGAAATCAGTTTGTAAGTGATACCAATTTTCAGGCTCAAACATCGATAAGAAAAATACCAAACTGATATTTCTGCGGATAAAAACAGTATATGTCGGCCGATATGCAGCCAGACATGTTAATCCTCGTCGACCATGCACACTTAATTCTTGACGGGATCATCGACAGCAATGAATTTTGCGCCCACATTTGGCACCCCAAGTCCGACGCGGCGGCGGATCAAGCATAAAGCCTTCATCCGGTCGGGATGAAGCAAGGCGGGGGACGACAAGTGGGTTTCGTGTTCGACAAGGATCTGCACGCCAGGATCAGGGCTCTGGACAGATCTCAGGCCGTCATCGAATTCGCGACCGACGGCACGATCCTGGCTGCCAACAAGAACTTCCTCGATACGATGGGCTATGCGCTCGACGAGATCCAGGGACGACCGCATGCGGAACTCGTCGATCCGGCCTTCCGAGAGAGCGACGCGTATCGCGAATTCTGGGCGGCGCTGCGTCGCGGAGATTACCAGGCGGGCGAATTCAAGCGGATCGGCAAGAACGGGCGTACGGTCTGGCTGCAGGCGACCTACAATCCCGTCCTGGACCGACGCGGCCGGCCGCTCAAGATCGTCAAGTTCGCCAGCGACGTCACCGATCAGGTGTCGCGCACGATCGCCCACGAGGGGCAGATCCGGGCGATCAACCGCTCCCAGGCGGTGATCGAATTCGCTCTCGACGGGACGATCCTGACCGCCAACGACAACTTCCTCGCCGCCATGGGCTACCATCTGGACGAGGTCACCGGGCGTCACCACAGCCTGTTCATCGAGCCGGAGGTCCGCGACAGCGCCGCCTACCGGGCGTTCTGGGCGCGTCTGGGCCAGGGCGAGTACGAAGCCGCCGAGTACAAGCGCCTCGCCAAGGGTGGCCGCGAAGTCTTCATCCAGGGCAGCTACAATCCGATTTTCGATCGGGACGGACGCCTCCTGAAGATCGTCAAATTCGCCACCGACGTCACCGCGCAGGTGCTCGATCGCCAGCGCCGGGCGGACTTGCAGACGGCCCTGGCCCGGGACCTGAACGCCATCGCGGAAGCGTCCTCGAAGGTCTCGCGACAGGCTGGGGAGGGCGCGCAATCGTCGGCCCACGTCTCCGGCGACATCCAGTCGATCGCCTCGGGGGCGGAGCAGATCGCCACCTCGGTGGCGGAGATCAGCGCGCAGGTCGTTCAGGCGTCCGAGATGTCGGGACGGGCCGTGGAGCAGGCCCAGGCGACGCAGGCGATCATCGCGGGGTTGAGCCATTCGGCCGAGCAGATCGGCGCGGTCGTGTCTCTGATCCAGACCATCGCGGCCCAGACCAACCTGCTGGCACTCAACGCGACCATCGAGGCGGCCCGCGCCGGCGCGGCAGGCCGGGGATTCGCGGTGGTCGCCTCCGAGGTGAAGGCGCTCGCCGACCAGACCGCGAAGGCGACCGAGGAGATTGCCGCCCAGATCACCGGGGCCCAGACCGCGACCGAGAAGGCGGTGGCGGCGGTCGGCTCGATTCAGGCCACGATCGTGGGTCTCAACGCGGTGGCGGGCGCCATCGCCACGGCCGTCGAGGAGCAATCCGCGGTGACCCGCGCGATGTCGACGACCATGCAGACCGCCGCTCAGGGGGTCGGGGCGATCACCTCCGGTCTCGGTCTGATCGCCGAATCCGCCGGCCACGCGGACGAGGCGACGCAGACGCTGCGTGCGGCGGCGCAGAGTCTCGCTTAGCGCGCCGGCCGTGGGCTCACCCGCGCCGCAGCCGCGTCGATGTTTAGCCAGCTCAACATCGACGCGGCGTATGGATCGCGGCCGCGGCCAGTTTGTGGCGGGCGCGCCCGGATGCGCGCCTTCCCGGTCGCCGGGGCCGCGCGATCCAGGGCCGGGGAACCGGCCCCGCGCGAGACGGCTAACGCAGGGTCTGCGACTCGCCCGGCTGCAGATGCCGGTCCTCGCCGTCGGGCCCACCGAGCGCGACGTGATTGTTGAGCCGGCTCAGATGCTCGAAGACATGCGCGAAGGCATCGGTCACGGCCTGCTCGAAGCTGCCGTCGCCCTTGCCCTGGGCTGCTCTCAGCGCGCTGAGAAGGGCGTGGTGCTTTTCGGTGTCGCTCGACATGACGGACCTCGCCGGCGGGCGGGGTGCCCGCGCGTCGAGCAAAGTATCGTCGACGATCGAAGTTCCTGCCGGATGCCGGAACCGGCCGCTCCCGGGCGACGGCCCGAGCCGAAGCGCCGCCGGTTCGGTGGCCGCGCATCCGGGCGGCCTCGCGGTGCCGCGGCAACCGCGTCAGGCCATCCGGGCCAAGACATTCTCCTGCCGGACCCGACGGTGAATCAGGGCCATGGCCGCATGCCCGAGCACGACGACCATCAGGGTGAAGCCGAGCCAGGGGTGGAGGAGATCGCCCGGAGCCATCATCCAGGCAATCTTGGTGTCCCGCCCCGGCATCAGCGGAAGGCCGTAGGGCGTGAACGGCTTGCCGGATCCGTACTGGCGGAGCAGGGCGAGCCCCGGCGTGAGGACCATCAGGAGGTAGATGAATGCGTGACCGGCCACCGCGGCACGCCCCAGGCGTCCGGGATGCGGCGGTCTGCGCGCCATGTTCGCAAGCCCCCAGAGGCCGCGCAGGAGCACGAGGACGAAGAGGGTGAAGCCGAGGGTGAAGTGGCTGCCGCCGACGAAGCGCGTCAGGGCCGTGTCACCGATGGCGACGTAGAGGAGCGCGCCGGCGAATTGCCACGCGAACAGCGCGGCCATGAGCCAGTGGAAGGCGCGGCTGATGCGGCCGTAGCGCTGCGGCGTATCGAGCCAGCCGTTCACCCGCATGATTGGCCTTCCTGGCCGGCGCGCACATCGCGCCGCGTGGGCTCCGTCCGGATTCGGCCCTGCACGGGCCGGATCGCGCGCGCACCGGCGATGCGGCGTCCGGCCGCCGCCGCACCGGTCGGAGGATAGCGGGTTTCCCCGGTCGGATGCACCCGCATCCCGTGAGCGCCGAGAACGTCGCGGCGCGTGTCGCTCTCGCCCGGCGACGATGCGGCGGCAAGCCCGCTCATTCGGCGCCTCCGGCCCACAAATCCTCCGCCGCGCCGCGCGCCCGCAGGATCTCTTCGGCCGCGCTGGTGAGGGCACCGTCCGGCCCCGGCTGGCGCAGGTAGGTCGCGAGGTCGCGGGACAGGCGCTCCAGGGGATGGGGCCGCAGGAACCCCTGCAGGCCGACGGATCGCTGGGCGAGTTGCAGCACGTCGAGCCCGGCCTTCTCCACGGCGAGCCGGGCCAGATTGACGAAGGCGACGACCCGCTCGGGTGGAAGGTCGTTCTCCGCGACGATCCGGGCCGCGCGCTCGATCCACTGCCGGGCGCCCTCGACCGCGATGGCCCCCTCGCCGAGCCGCGCGCGTTGATGGGGATCGCCGCCGCGACCGGCCACGCGGAGATGGGCGCGCCACGCATCGAACACGGCCTCGATGCCGCCGAGCTGCACCGCGGCGAACCGCCATGCCCCGCCCGAGAAGGCCGGCTGGCGTTGGTAATCGTCCCGGCCGCCCAGGATCGCGTCCGCACCGACGACGATGTCGTCGAAATCGACGGTGCCGGTGGCGGAGGCGCGCATGCCGTGGGCGCGCCAGCCGGTCAGGTCGGCGCGGCTGCCGGGCTCCAGCGGCACGACCAGCATCAGCGAGGCCGCATCCCCCTCCCGCGTGATCGTCACGAGGGCGCGGGTGACGAAGCCGGCGCCCGACGCGAAGGTCTTCACGCCCCGAAGCCGGCTATCCTCTCGCAGCCGCAGGCCGTCGCCGGGCGGGTTCGTATTCCAGACTCCGAACAGGTGCCCACCGCCGGCATCGGTGAAAAGGCGCGCCTGCTGCGCGGGGGTACCGTAGCGGGCGACGAGCTGGAGCGCATTGACGTGGCCCTCGTAGAGCCGCCCGAGCGCCAGGCTGCCGTATCCGACGAGCCGCAACACGGCCGCGAGGTTGCGCGCGCCCGGCTCCTCGCCGAGCCCGGCGCCACCGGCGTCGGACGGGACGGGCGCGGCGAGCAGGCCGCGACGGGCGAGGTCGACGACATCCTCGGCCGGAAAGCCGTCATCGCGATCCTGGGCATCCGCGCGCTCGGCGGCGGCAGCCGCCGCCAGCCGGGCGGCCACGACGGCGTCGAAGGCCAGGTCGGTCGGAGTCCTCTGGTCCATGCGCCTTCCCTCCTTCACACCACCGCAGCGGCGATCTCCTCGACCGTCCGCCCGGTCAGGACCGATTGCGGCGCTTCCTCCAGGATGTCGGGCTCGCCGGCCGCGCGTGCCGCCCCGTCGTGCGACGTCACCAGCCGCCACGAGACCTGGCGCTCCCGCGGCTTCGGCCTCATGCGTAGCAGACGCCAGCAACCATTAAGCTTCCGCCCCTGCAGGGCGAAGGCGAGCGACCCTGAGGCCAGCGCCGCGTCCGGATCGCCCTCCGGCGCCCAGGTCCCGTGGTCCCAGAGCAGCACGGTGCCGGCGCCATCTTGGCCCGGCGCGATCACGCCCTCGTCGTCGGCGTAGTCCAGGCCGTGGTCCTCGACGGCGATGGCGAGGCGGCATTCGCCCGCGAGGAGGCTCGGCCCGCGCGCGACCGCCGAGCTCTTCAGGACTCCGCCGACTTGCAGCCGGACGTCGTCGTGCAGCCGACGGGCCGCGTGCTTCTGCACGCGGTCGGCCAGGATTCCCAACTCAGACATGGTCGGCCCGCTCCGCCCGATCCCGAACCGGGATGGCGGTGCCGCCTGTCAGCGACGGTTCCTGGTCCCGGCCTCGCCAGGCCGTCTCCGTGTCCATGTCGCGCCAGTGTCCAACAACCGCACCAGACTGCCCGGCGACTTCAAAAGCCAACACAAAACAAGCGCGAACTTTCCTGCGCCGAGCTGCGACCAAAACGACCGCGTCTCAGGACAGCACTGGCATTCGTCGATCCGGCAGGCCGCCATCTGGATGAACGACAGGCCGGCAGAAATCTTCGTGATCGCCAACACCTGCTGAAACAGGCGCGCCAAGCAAAACCGCCGTCCGTCGCCGACGGCCGGCGTTTACGTCGCGGCTTTGGACCGGAAACGGGAAGAGCCGCCGACGTTTGCCGACGAACCCGAAACGAGCCTGGAATCGCGACAGCATGGCCAGTACGGTTGTCGGCACGATGGACGGGGACCGCTGCGCGACGCGCGCGCCTTGGAGCAGCAGGGCCTGGACCAGCTCGAGCGGCGGCCGCGACGATCGCCGCGCTCGTCAGGCCGGTGACCTCGACCTGACCCTCGACGGCGGCAGCGCCGACAGCTGATCCCCAACAATTCCATTGTTCAGGGCGGCCGCGCCTGCGGGGCCGCCCCTCCCGCGACTGGAAGGTGACCCATGGCCGAGACGGACGACCACGCGACGAACCACAAGGAATTCAAGGCCGTCGTGAACATGACGGCCTCCGCATTGGAGATGCATCTCGAAAGCGAGGCCAGCCGCGGCCTCCAGGCGTCCGGTGCGCGGTCAACCGAGATGCGGAACCCGTCCGGTCGATCCACGACGGATGGCCGCTGACCAGCGCGCATCCCAGTTCCGCGTCTGATTCCGGCGTGCCCCTCCGGGTCCGGGCCCGCCTGCGGCGCCCCGGCATGACGGCGGAGTTGTTACGCGGCAAACGCCACACGGACGCGTGGCAACCCGTAAACCCGCGTTCGCGGCCCTGCCCTCCCTGGCCTCTTCGTTGAGATCGCGGCCTCGGAGGCCTATGCAGGGGCCCATGGAACTCCAAGCCTCCGCCGACCGCCCCTTGGCCCTCCTCGCCGCTCCGCCGTCGCCGCGCGCGCAGGCGGCGCCGTTCCTGCCGATGAGCCGCGCCGAGATGGCCGCGCTCGGATGGGAATCCTGCGACATCGTCCTGGTGACGGGTGACGCCTACGTGGATCATCCGAGCTTCGGCATGGCGATCATCGGCCGGCTGCTCGAGGCGCAGGGCTTTCGGGTCGGCATCATCGCCCAGCCCGACTGGCACTCGGCGGAGCCGTTCAAGGCGCTCGGCAAGCCGAGGCTGTTCTTCGGCGTCACCGGCGGCAACCTCGATTCGATGGTGAACCGCTACACGGCGGACCGCCGGCTTCGCCACGACGACGCCTACACGGCCGGCGGCGAAGGCGGCCGGCGCCCGGACCGCTGCACCATCGTCTACACGCAGCGCTGCCGCGAGGCCTACAAGGACGTGCCGATCGTGCTCGGCGGCATCGAGGCGTCGCTGCGCCGGATCGCCCACTACGATTACTGGTCCGACAAGGTGCGCCGCTCGATCCTCGCGGACGCGAAGGCGGACCTGCTGGTCTACGGCAATGCCGAGCGCGCCGTAGTCGAGGTGGCGAACCGGCTCGCGGCCGGCGAGGCGCCGCACCAGCTCGACGCGATCCGGGGCGTCGCCCTGTTCCGCCGCGTGCCCGCACACTACACCGAATTGCCCGCCGACGACCTCGATTCCGCGGACGAGGCCGCCACCCGCCGGCCCGGCGAGACCGTGATCCGGCTCCCCGCCTACGAGCAGGTCAAGGACGACAAGGAGGCCTATGCCCGCGCCTCGCGCGTGCTGCACCGGGAGGCCAATCCCGGTAACGCGCGCCCGCTCGTCCAGCGCCACGGGGACCGCGACCTGTGGCTCAACCCGCCGCCGATCCCGCTGACCAGCGACGAGATGGATGCGGTCTACGACCTGCCCTATGCCCGCGCCCCGCACCCGTCCTACGGCGACGCGAAGATTCCCGCCTGGGACATGATCAAGTTCTCGGTGACGATCATGCGCGGCTGCTTCGGCGGCTGCACCTTCTGCTCGATCACCGAGCACGAGGGCCGCGTCATCCAGAACCGCTCGGAGGGCTCGATCCTGCGCGAGATCGAGCGGATCCGCGACAAGACACCGGGCTTCACGGGCGTGATCTCGGATGTCGGCGGGCCGACCGCCAACATGTACCGGATGGCCTGCAAGGATCCGAAGATCGAGGCGGCGTGCCGGCTGCCCTCCTGCGTCTTTCCGGACATCTGCCCGAACCTGAACACCTCGCATGACGACCTGATCCGGCTCTACCGCAAGGTCCGCGAGGTCAAGGGCGTCAAGAAGGTGATGGTCGCATCCGGCGTGCGCTACGACCTCGCGGTCAGGAGCCCGGAATACGTCAAGGAGCTCGTCACCCACCATGTCGGCGGCCGCCTGAAGATCGCGCCGGAGCACACCGAGCGCGGCCCCCTCGACAAGATGATGAAGCCGGGGATCGGCACCTACGACCGCTTCAAGGAGATGTTCGACGCCGCCGCCAAGGAGGCGGGCAAGAAGTACTACCTGATCCCGTACTTCATCGCGGCGCATCCGGGCACGACCGACGAGGACATGATGCACCTCGCGCTCTGGCTCAAGGCGAACAACTACCGCGCCGACCAAGTCCAGACGTTCCTGCCCTCGCCGATGGCGACTGCGACCGCCATGTATCACACCGAGATCAACACCCTGCGGGGCGTGCGGCGCGGCGGCAGCGAGCCGGTCGATGCGATCAAGGGGCTGCGCCAGCGCCGGCTGCACAAGGCGTTCCTGCGCTACCACGACCCTGAGAACTGGCCACTGCTGCGCGAGGCTTTGCGCGAGATGGGCCGCGCCGATCTGATCGGGCCGCGGCCGGACCAGCTCGTGCCGTTCTCGCAGCCGCCGGGAACCGGCGCGGGGGCAGGCAAGACGGGCGGCCAGCCGCGACCCCGCTACACGGGCGGCGGGCCGCGTTTCACCACGAAGGGCGTGCCGCTGCGGAAGTGACGGTTCCGCGCCGCCGGTGAACAGATGCTCCATGGCCGGCTTCCGACCCGGATCGCCCATCAGCGACCCGGCATCTCCGTCCGCTCTGGAACGCCACCCCGACCGATCCTGCACCGTTCACGCTGTCTCGGCGCCGGCGGTCAAGTCCGAAGCTTCGGCCGTGCGGACGCGTGTTCGACCGTCAGGCCCTTCGACGGATGCCGGCGCGACAAGAGCCAAGGTCCCGCCGACGGGGCAGGTTTTCAGGCGTCGCGAAGAGGAGCGTTCCGCGCAAAACGGCGGGCGGGCATGGCCGAACGCCGCCGGTCCGCTGCGGGGATGAGCCGCCGTGAAACCGGACAGGCGCCGAGCGGCCCGGCCATGTCCCCGCTCACTTCGCCATCGCGGCCCGCGCGGCCTGGATCTTCGCCTTCACGGCGTCGAGGTTGAAGCTCGCGCCCTTCTGCATCGGCGGGAACTCGACGGCGGTCATCGCCAGCTTCTCCACCTCCTGCTGGACGAAGGTGAAGCGCCAGAACTCGTACAGGAACCAGTTCATGTAGTTCTGTGTGCCGGTCTTGGTCCCGTTGTCGGGCCACCCCGTCCGCTCGAACGGGTCGAGCCGCAGGTTCGTGATGTAGGGGACATCGGGCTTGGTCTTGTCCCCGAGCCAGCCGGCGGGCTGGTCGATGAAACGATATTTGTAATCCCCGATCCGCACGGCTCCGAGTTCGCTCTCGCCGAAATACCAGATCTCGTTGCGCCGCGACGGGCCCTTGCCGGTAATCAGGTCCATCTGATTGTAGCCGTCGAGGTGAACCTTGTAGGTCTCGTCGCCGATCTTCTTGCCCGTCTTCAGTTCCGCGCCGATATCGGCGTTGCCCGCCGCGGCGACCAGCGTCGGGAACCAGTCGAGGCCGGAGATGACGCCGTTCTCGATCTTGCCGGCAGGCACTTTGCCGGGCCAGCGGATCATCGCCGGAGCCCGGAAGCCGCCCTCCATGACCGTGCCCTTCGACTGTGCGAACGGGGTCTGGCCGCCATCCGGCCAGGTGAAGACCTCCGTGCCGTTGTCGGTATTGAAGACGACGATGGTGTTATCGTCCACGCCCAAATCCGCCAGCTTCTTCATCACCGCCCCGACGACGTCGTCGAGTTGCGCCATGCCGGCCTCATGGATGGTCCAGCCGTTCTTGGAGTTGCGCAGGGCTTGATACTTCGGCGACAGGTGGGTGGTGACGTGCATCCGGGTCGGATTGAGCCACACGAAGAACGGCTTGCCATCGGACTTGGCTTTGTCGATGAAGCCGAGCGCCAGGTCGCGGATCTCGTCGTCCACCGTCTCCATCCGTTTCGGATAGAGCGGCCCCGCATCCTCGATCCTCTGCTTGCCGACGACGCCCCAGCGCGGGTCGTCGGTGGGATCGGCCACGCTCGTCGCCCAGGAATGGATCATGTTGCGCGGGCCGACCTGACCCAGAAGCTCCTGCGGGTAGCTGGGGTGGGACGGGTCCTCCATCGCGTCGAGATGATAGAGGTAGCCGAAGAACTCGTCGAAGCCGTGCACGGTGGGCAGGAACTCGTTCTTGTCCCCCAGGTGGTTCTTGCCGAATTGCCCGGTGGCGTAGCCCATCCCCTTCAACACCGTGGCGATGGTGACAGCCTGGGCGGGCAAGCCGATGGGCGCGCCGGCCTGGCCGACCGTCGTCATGCCGGTGCGGATCGGCAACTCGCCGGTGATGAAGGCCGCGCGCCCCGCCGTGCAGCTGGCCTCGGCGTAGTAGTCGGTGAACAGCATGCCCTCGGAGGCCAGCCGGTCGAGGTTGGGTGTCCGTCCCGCCATCATGCCGCGATGGTAGGCCCCGATATTCCAGATGCCGATGTCGTCGCCCGTTATGACGATGATGTTCGGCTTCTGCCCCGACGAAGACGGCTGCTGAGCCTGCGCGACGGCCGTTGGACTGCTCGACATCAGTCCGGCAGTCGCCACGAGCGAGGTGCCGGCGAGGAGCATGGTCCGGCGGCTGAGGGCGCTTTCCGGCCCGAAGCGCGTCTGATCGTTTTGGTGCGCGTCATCGTGGGTCATGACCGATCCCTCTCTCTCAGGATGCACCTGAAGCCGACATGGCTCATGGAGGTGTCGACGGGCTGCGCGTGCCGGGCCGCCGGCCGATAGCGGCGGCAGTAATTCGGCGCGCAGAGGTGCGAGCCGCCCTTCACGACCTTGCAGGGTATCGGAACCTGCGGATTGCGTGGGTCGACGCTGTCCTCTTCGCGCGCGCCCTGCGGGTTCCGAGGGATACAACAGGCCTTCGCGGCATCGGCCGGATGCGTCGCTCCGTACCAATCGGACGTCCACTCCCAGACATTGCCGATCATGTCGAAGAGCCCGTAGCCGTTCGGGGGGAACGCGCCGACTGGCGTCGTGCGCTTGTCGGGTCCGGTGGCGGTGTTGAGGTGCGGGAAGTCGCCTTGCCACGTGTTGGCCATCCGGCGTCCCGCGGGCGCGAACGCGTCACCCCAGGCGTATTCAGCGCCCTCAAGGCCGCCCCGGGCCGCGAACTCCCACTCCGCCTCGGTCGGAAGGGCTTTGCCGGCCCATGCGGCGTAGGCCTCGGCGTCGCGGAGCGCGACGTGCACGACGGGATGATCGTCGAGGCCCCTGATCGAGCTTCCCGGACCGTAGGGATGCCGCCAGTTCGCCCCCCGCAGAAACGTCCACCATCGGGTCCAGTCGCGCCTGTCGCCGGGCTCACGCGGGGGACAGAAGGTGAGCGAGCCGGGATAGAGCATCTCCGGCTGCGCGCCCGGATAGTTCGTCGGATCCGGAGGGCTCTCCGCGACTGTCCGGTAGCCGGTCGCGCGGACGAAGTCCTTGAAACGGCGGTTGGTGACCGGCACCGGGTCGATCCAGAAGCTGTCGACGCCGACACGATGCGCCGGTGCTTCCTCGGGATAGTGATCGTTCGAGCCCATGCGGAACGTTCCGCCGGGAATACGGATCATCCCTTCCACAGTCCTCGTCGACAATTCGGGACCACGTCGCGCCAGCGCGGAGAGCGAAGCACCCGACATCGCGGCCCCCCCCTGATCGAAATGGGTACTCTTACGTCTGGCAAGGCAGCAGAATCGTAGATCTGCGCAAGCAAAGGGCCATCGATGCACCCATGCCGGCCCATCGGACGCATTATGGGTTCACATCTGGAGACAGGTCAGCAAGGCGACGTAACTTGGGGGGCCACCGATGTTCACTTCCTGAACGCAGGCGTTGCGGCGGTTCGTTTTGAAGCCCGGCCATTGCTGTTCAAGCTGCGCGCGCGCCAGCGTCTCGTCGTGGATGCAGCCCTGATCGGTGGCCTGGGCGCTCTGACCGATCGACGGCGCCGCACCGCAGATTGCCTTGATGTCGAAGCGCGGCACCTCCTCGGCATAGGCAGCCGTAGCGGCGGGAAGTGCCAGGAACAGCAGGCTCAATGACTTCAACATCGATTGCCCCCTTCGCTGGACTTCGATGCAATCAGCTTTCTCATTCAACGCGGGAGGATTGGACTGCCCGGCTCTTGCCCGAGCAACATCACGCTCCGCGTTAAGTAATAGGTCGCTGCGCCACGTCTGTAATCGGCAGTCGAATCGTTGTTAAACCGGGGATACAATAAACATTCGATATCGAAGCGTGTCAAGCGGACTCTTCGAAATAAAGTGTCATCAAGAGCGACACCCAAGCGGAATTGAGTAGGCGGCTGCCGATCGGGCATGTGACATGGGTCGCGCCGCGATCGATTTACACGGAATGGATAGAATTTATACGAATTCCAGATGGGAGTGAGTTGCGAAACCCTTACCGAACACTCAACATCAACAAGTGCTCGAAGGGTCGATGCGTAGGGTGTCAGGTAGATCGCCGGCCTTAAGCGGCGCGCCTCTCGGTCCACATCGCTGATCCGATCCGGGCGCCGAGATGCGC
>Ga0255028_100077_pt1 | contig 25749 bp, 23 predicted proteins | sample DRGLUT_MetaT_FD_178168 | JGI IMG/M metagenome (GOLD analysis project Ga0255028, IMG submission 178168) | Metatranscriptome of freshwater microbial communities from Pennsylvania, United States - DR:GLUT (Metagenome Metatranscriptome) | ecosystem: Environmental > Aquatic > Freshwater > Creek...
GCCTTCCAAGCTGAATACCCGGGTTCGATTCCCGGTACCCGCTCCAGCCCGCGCACCGGCCGCGGTCGCCGCGCCGGGTGGCGCCTCTTCCGGATCAGGCACACATCATGAAGGTTTCGGCCGACCTCTGCATCGTGCCGATGGGCGTCGGCCCGTCGGTCTCGCCCTATGTCCGCGCCATCAAGACCATCATCGAGTCGAGCGGCCTGACCGCCACGATGCATCCGAACGGCACCAACATTGAGGGGGAGCTCTCGGAGATCTGCGCGCTGGCGGAGCGGTGCGAGGCGAAGCTTGCGGAACTCGGCGTCCAGCGGACCTTCTTCACGCTGATCTTCTCCACGCGCCGGGACAAGGACCAGTCCATGGCCGACAAGCTGACGGCCGTCTCCTGACGCGGCGCTCGGCGCTCCCGCCGGGCGGTCTGGGCGCCTGATCGGTCTCAGCCGTGGCAGGCGCAGCCGGCATGATCGCAGCCGGCCTGATCCGTGTGCCCGTCGGCGCACGAGTCGCAGCAACAGGCCTTCCCGTCCCGGGACACCGCCTTCGCCACCGGGATCACGCAGACGCAGTCCTGGCAGGCACACTTGACCATCTCGACGTCGACGCTGGCCACGATGTCCTCCTCAGTACTGATGTGTACGAGCCGACGTTAGATCCGGCACATCCCTAAGAAAAGCCGGCCCGGCCGCAGTGACGCGCCCGTGATCCGTTTCCTGGCTCGCGCGTTCCCCTCGTCCGGTCACTAGCGTGCCGGATGGGAGGACGGCATGGCAGAGCAGGAAACCGGCGACGTACGGATCGAGCCTTATGAAGGCCCGGCGGGCGGCTGGGGCTCGGCGCGCTCCCTCGTCGAGATCCTGACCCGCGAGGGTGTGCCGGTCACCGGTTCGGCGATGCTGCTGAAGCAAAACAAGCCGGACGGTTTCATGTGCGTGTCCTGCGCCTGGGCGAAGCCCGCCAAGCCGCTCGCCTTCGAGTATTGCGAGAACGGCGCCAAGGCGACCGCCTGGGAGCAGACACGGCGGCGCGCGACCCCGGACTTCTTCGCGGCCCACACCGTCACCGAGCTGCTCGGCTGGAGCGATTACGCCCTGGAGGAGCAGGGTCGCCTCACCCAGCCCCTGCGCTACGATCCCGAGACCGATCGCTACCGCCCCGTCTCGTGGGCCGAGGCGATGGCGGAGATCGGGCGGGAGCTGAAGGCCCTGCGTGCGGCCGACCCGAAATCGGTCGTGTTCTACGCCTCGGGCCGGGCCTCCCTCGAGACCAGCTACATGTGGGCGCTGCTGGCGCGTCTCTACGGCAACAACAACCTGCCGGATTCCTCCAACATGTGCCACGAGCCGACCTCGGTGGCACTGCCCCAGTCGATCGGTGCGCCCGTGGGCACGGTGCTCCTCGAGGATTTCGAGGACACCGACCTGATTTTCTTCTTCGGCCAGAATGTCGGCTCGAACGCGCCGCGGATGCTCCACCCGCTCCAAGAGGCACGGCGCCGCGGCGCGCAGATCATCACCTTCAACCCGCTGCGCGAGCGCGGGCTGGAGCATTTCACCAATCCGCAATCGCCGGTGGAGATGCTGACGCGGTCCTCCACGAAGATCTCGACCCAGTACCATCAGGTGAAGGCGGGCGGGGATCTGGCGGCGATCACCGGCCTGTGCAAGGCGCTGCTCGCCCTGGACCGGGCGGCGTCGGCTGCCGGACGGACCGGCGTGCTCGATCACGCCTTCATCGCCGAGCACACCCACGGATTCGACGATTTCGTCGCCTTCTGCGACGGGCAGGACTGGGCCGCGCTGGAGCGACGCTCCGGCCTGACTCGAGCCGCCTTGGAGGCGGCGGCTGCAGCCTACGCCCGCGCCAAGGCGGTGATCGGCATCTACGGGATGGGTCTCACGCAGCACCGCAAGGGCACCGAAACCGTGCGGATGCTGGTCAACCTGCTGCTCCTGCGCGGAAATATCGGGAAACCCGGAGCCGGGATCTGCCCCGTGCGCGGCCATTCCAACGTGCAGGGTCAGCGCACGGTCGGCATCACCGAGAAACCGGAACTGGCACCCCTCGCCAAGCTCAAGGAGCTCTACGATTTCGAGCCGCCGCGGGAGAAGGGGCTCAACACCGTCGAGACCTGCGAGGGCATCCTCGACGGCAGCGTGCAGGCCTTCATCGGGCTGGGCGGCAACTTCCTGCGCGCGGTCCCCGATACCGGCCGTATGGAGCCGGCTTGGCGCCGGCAGCGGCTGACCGTCCAGATCTCGACCAAGCTCAACCGCTCGCATCTCGTGAACGGGGCGGTGGCCTACATCCTGCCCTGCCTCGGCCGCATCGAGATCGACCGGCAGGCGAGCGGCCCGCAGGCGGTCTCGATGGAGGATTCGACTGCGCGCTTTCACGGCTCCCGGGGTGTGTCAGACCCGGTCGGACCGCACGTGCGCTCGGAGCCCTGGATCGTGGCGGAGATCGCCAAGGCGACCCTGCCGCCGAATCCGCGCGTCGACTGGGATTCCTGGGTCGGCGATTACGGCCGGGTGCGTGCGGCGATCGAGGCCACGTACCCCAAGGTGTTCCAGGACCTGAACGGTCGGATGTTCCAGCCCGGCGGCCTGACCAAGCCCCTGGGCGCCCGCGACCGGAAGTGGGAAACGGAGAACGGTAAGGCGAACTTCGCCGTGCCGGCCGGCCTGGAGGCCGACCCGGACCTGCCGGCCCGCGGCCCAGACGTGCTCGACCTGATCACCCTCCGGTCGAACGACCAGTTCAACACCACGGTCTATGGCTACGACGACCGCTTCCGCGGCGTGAAGGGCACCCGCTCGGTGCTGTTCATGAACCGGCAGGACATCGCCCGGCTTGGACTGAAGGACGGTGGCGGCGTCGACGTGGAGACCGAGGCCGACGACTCGGTTCCGCGGCGTGTCGGTGGGCTTCGGGTCGTGGCCTACGACATCCCGGAAGGGAATTGCGGCGGCTACTACCCTGAGTTGAACGTCCTGCTGCCGCTCTGGCACTATGACGAGCAGTCCAAGACGCCCGCCGCCAAGGCGATCACCGTCCGGGTGACCGCAGCGGCCGGCTTAGGCTGAGAGGAGCGTCTGGCGCGCGGTCGCTCCTTCCGGCAAGGAACGATCATGGACCAAGCGACCCCACCCGACGCGCGACCAGACGCCCTTGCGGATCCGCGTCTGCTCGACCTCCTGGATCGGATCGCGAGCGGGACGCCCCTGCAGGCGCCGGGGCAAGATCTCTCGCTTCTGCAGGCGTGTCCGGATGTGCTGGCCTCGGAGGCGGGCGCCGCCGATCCCGAGTCCGGCGGCCTTCCGCTCGCCGAGGCCGATCTCTCCGGAGCCCGAATGGAGGAGGCCGACCTCACCGGCGCCAACCTGCGCCGGGCCAAGCTCGGCGGCGCGGTCGGGCGCTCGACCCGCTTCACGGGCGCGATTCTGGAGGAGGCCGACCTCTCCGAGGCGGACCTGTCGGGCGCTGATTTCACCGGGACCGTCGCGGGCCAAGTGAAGTTCGTCGGCGCCATGCTGGAGGATGCCCGCTTCGGTCAGGCCGCGATGCGTTTCGCCGACCTGTCCGGCGCGCTCCTCGACGGGGCGGATTTCGCGGGCGCCGATCTCTGGGGCGCGAATTTTTCCGGGGCGGACGCCGACGACACGGTGTTCCGCGAGGCCCGCCTGGACGAGGCCAAGCTCGCGGACGCCAACCTCACCCACGCGGATTTCACCGGCGCCAGCCTGACGAAGGCGAGCTTGACGGGCTCGCGGTTGCGGGGGGCGAACTTTACCGGGGCGAAGCTCGACGGGGCCGATCTGTCGGGCGCTGATCTGTCCGATACCGATCTGGTGCGCTTGAATCTCGCGACCTGCAGCCTCCGGCACGCCCGCTTCTCCGGCGCGTGGCTGAACGGCACGCGGATGAGCGTCGAGCAGCTCGGCGGTTCGGTCGGCGAGGAGCTGGCCGGCACCTATGAAGCCGCACAAGCGAGCTATCTGGCCCTGGAGCAGAACTGGAAGAGCATCGGCAACCACGACGCGGCGAGCTGGGCCTACAAGCGAGGCCGCCGGATGGGCCGTTTCCATGCCGGGCGGCAGGCGCTTGCCGCCTGGACCGAGCGGGACTGGACCGGCGTTCTGAGGCACGGCTATCGCTGGACCGCCGACCGCTTCGTGGAGTGGCTGTGCGATTACGGCGAGAGCCTGTCGCGCATCGCCCGGGCCTTCGCCCTGCTGATCGTCGTGTTCGCGGGCCTCTACGGGCTGACCGGCGGCCTGTTCATCCTGGACGGGCCGGAGGCGGGCCCGACCTACAATCCCCTCGATCTCCTGAGCTACAGCGCGCTCAACATGATGACCGCGAACCCGCCGGAGATCGGTCTGAAGCCCACCGGCCGCGTCACCAACCTGCTGGTCGGCCTCGAGGGCGCGGTCGGCATCATCCTGATGGGGCTTTACGGCTTCGTCCTGGGCAATCGCCTGCGGCGATAATGGGCGGCTGCGAGGCCGCCGCGCGGAGCCGTCACTCGCCCACGCTCAGGCGGTCGATGACGAGGCTGAGGTCCTTGCGCAGGGCGCGGATCTCCGGCTCGCTGAGTTCGAGCTGGCACATCACGCTCTCGCGGACGGATACGGCCTCGGAGCGCAGCGCCGAGCCCTTGGGCGTCAGCGCGATCTCGACCTCGCGCTCGTCGGACTGCCGGCGGGTGCGAAGCAGGAAGCCCGCGCTCTCCAGCCGCTTCAGCACCGGCGTCAGGGTGCCGGAATCGAGCCGCAGCCGCCGGCCGATCTCGGAGACCGTGACGCCGTCCTGCTCCCACAGGACCAGGAGGACGAGGTATTGCGGATAGGTCAAGCCGAGCCGCTCCAGGAACGGGCGGTAGGACTTGGTCATCCGGTGCGCGGCCGCATAGAGCGCGTAGCAAAGCTGGTTATCCAGAAGGAGCGGGTCCGACTCTCGCTCCGCCTCTAACGTGTCGGCAGTGTACGCCATATCGTTCGCCCATCGCGGTCCAGGCACCGCCACTCTCGACCGCGACCGCGGGTCTGTCATGATACCATAACACGCGAAGCCGGCGCACAAGGTCCGGCCGAGCGTCACGATTTCCTAACAACCCGGCTAGGATCGTGACTCACTATTTTGACGATGCGAGCGCCGCGAGGGTGTCGAGGAGGCCGGTCTCGTCCTCGAGGGTCCGGAGATCGAGGACGATCGTGTCGTCGCTGATCCGGCCGATCACCGGCATCGGCAGCCCGCGCAGGCGCTCGGCCAGTCGCATGCATCGACCGCCGGCGCCGCGCCGGCCCGGTCCGTCCCCCGGAACCGGATGGAGAACCAGGGCGGCGCTGGGCAGCGTCTCGACCGGCAGGGCACCGGAGCCGATCTGGCTGATGCAGGCTGCCACCGTAACTGTCGCGCTGCCGGCGAGCCGCTGCGCCACCGCGGGCGCGAGCCGCTCCGCCTGCTCGGCGATCGCCGCACGGTCGCGGGTCAGCAGCCGCAGGGTCGGCAGCTCTGCTCGCAACCGCTCAGGGTGCAAATAGAGGCGCAGCACGGCTTCAAGGGCCGCGTAGGTCATCTTGTCGACGCGCAAGGCCCGCTTCAGCGGGTTCTTGCGCACGCGGGCGATCAGATCCTTCCGGCCGGCCACGATGCCGCATTGGACCGCACCGAGGAGCTTGTCGCCGCTGAACGTCACCACGTCGGCCCGCGCCAGGGCCGCCCGCACGGTGGGCTCGGGCGGAAGGCCGTAGGCCGCGAGATCGACGAGGCTGCCGCTGCCGAGATCGTCGGCAAGCGGCACGCCGCGCTCGCGGCAGAGGGCGTACAGGGCGGCCGGGTCGGCGGCGGCGGTGAAGCCCGCGATCGCGTAATTGCTCGGATGCACCTTCATCACCAAGCCGGTGCGCGGGCCGATCGCGTCCGCGTAATCGCCCAGATGCGTGCGGTTCGTGGTGCCGACCTCGCGGAGACGACATCCGGCGCGGATCATGACGTCCGGCACCCGGAAGGAGCCTCCGATCTCTACGAGTTCTCCGCGCGAGACCACCACCTCCTTGCGCATGGCGAGCGCGTTCAGCACCAGCAGGACCGCGGCCGCGTTGTTGTTCACCACCACCGCGGCTTCGGCACCAGTGAGGCGGCAGATCAGGCCCTCGACGTGGTCGTCCCGCTCGCCCCGGGCCCCGGTTCCGAGATCGAATTCCAGGTTGCTCGCCTGCACCATCACGGCGGCCACCGCCTCGGCGGCCGAGCGCGGCAGCAGGGCGCGACCCAGATTGGTGTGGAGCACGGTCCCGGTGAGGTTGAACACGGGCCGCAGGGAGGGGCGTCTCTCGGCGGCGAGGCGCGCGCACGCGGCAGCCCGGATCTCCGGCGCCTCCGGCACCGGGCCACCCTCGCCGCGGAGGCCGGCCAGCACGGCCCGGATCGCGTCGGTGAAGGCTGTCCGCCCATAGGCCTCCAGTTCGGACGCCGGCGCCCCGCCGACCAAGCGCTCGACGGATGGCATCCGGCGGGGTGTCCGGGCGGCGTTCGGGTCGGTTGGGGCGGACGAGGTCATGCAGACGCACAGATAACGATCCGCCGGCGCCGGGCCAGCCCGGCCGGACGCGGACAATCCGCGCAGGATTGTTCCGTCCCAGGTCCGACGTTAAGGCCACATCCGGAAAACGGTCGCCGATGGCGAGCCGAAGCTTTACGAAGCGGCCCGGGGCCCGGCCATGTGGGCCACCCGCCGACCCTATCGGGAGACGTCACCATGTCCCGGGCCTCTGCTGCCATCCATCCGATGATCCTGTGCGGCGGGACGGGGACGCGGCTGTGGCCGGCCTCGCGGGAGAGCATGCCCAAGCAGTTCGCCCGGCTGGTGGAGGCGGAGCGCTCGACGTTCCAGGCGACCCTCGCGCGGGTGTCGGACGCGGCCGTGTTCGCGAAGGCGACCGTGATCGCTTCGGCCGAGGCTCGGTTCATCGTCGCCGAGCAGCGCGATCAGCTCGGACTGGCCGCCGACATCCTGCTCGAGCCGCAGGGGCGCGACTCGGCCGCGGCGGTGGCAGTGGCGGCGCTGCACGCGGCGGCCACCGACCCGCAGGCGGTCGTGCTGATCATGGCCGCCGACCACGTCGTGCCCGACACGGCCGCCTTCGTGGACGCCGTAAGGCGCGCGGCCGCCGGCGCGCAGGCGGGCTACACCATGACGCTGGGCATCGAGCCGGACCGCCCCGCCACCGATTACGGCTACATCCGACGCGGAGAGCCGATCGCGGAGGCGCCCGACGCCGCCCGCGTCGCCCGCTTCGTCGAGAAGCCCGACCGGAAAGGCGCCGAGGCGCTGATTGCGGAGGGGGCGCTGTGGAACTCCGGCTACTTCCTCTTCCGCGCCGACCTGATGCTGGCCGAGCTGGAGGCATTCGTGCCGGACGTGCTCGCGGCCGCGCGCGCGGCCCTGGAGGCCGCGGTGACCGACCTCGACTTCGTGCGCCTCGATGCGGCGGCCTTCGCCCAGGCCCCCAAAATCTCGATCGACTACGCGGTGATGGAGCGGACCGCCCAGGCCGGCGTGCTGCCGGTATCGTTCCCGTGGTCGGATGTCGGCACCTGGGACGCGGTCTGGCAGGTACTGGACCACGATGAGGCGGGCAACGCGGTGCGGGGCCGGGTGTCGCTGATCGATACGAAGAACAGCCTGGTCCACAGTCAGGGCGATGGCGTGACCGCCGTGGTCGGCCTGGAGGACGTGGTGGTGGTGTCCACGCCCGACGCGGTGCTGGTGGCCTCGAAGGCGCGCTCGGGGCAGGTGAAGGAGCTGGTGGCCGCGCTGCGGGCGAAAGGTGAGCCGGAGGCGGACGCGCATTTGCGGATGTACCGGCCGTGGGGCTGGTACCAGCGGATCGACATCGGCGAGCGGTTCCAGGTGAAGCGAATCCAGGTTGTGCCGGGCGGCCGCCTGTCGCTGCAGAAGCACTACCACCGGGCGGAGCACTGGGTGGTGGTGCGCGGCACCGCCGAGGTGACGATCGACGAGCGGGTGGTTCTGGTCCACGAGAACGAAGCGGTCTATCTGCCGATCGGGTCGATGCACCGGCTGGCCAATCCGGGGAAGATCCCGCTGGAGCTGATCGAGGTGCAGGTCGGCTCCTACACCGGCGAGGACGACATCATCCGCGTCGAGGACATCTACGGACGCTGAGCGAAACCGCGCCCTGCGACGCAAACACCCTCCCGGTATCCGGAACCATGAAGCCCTCCCGGTGAATAGCAGGGTGTGTGGCCCCGCTCCTTGCGGACGGCAGCCGCACATCGCGACATCGGGGACGTTTCATGAAGCACAAGCCGCTCCGCGAGCAGGTCATCGTGATCACCGGCGCATCGTCGGGCATCGGGCTGGCCACGGCGCGGATGGCGGCCGAGCGCGGCGCCCGCGTCGTCATGGCGGCGCGCAGCGGCGATGCCCTGGCGCGGATCCGCGCGGAGATCGAGGGGATCGGCGGCAAGGCGATCGACGTGGTCGCCGATGTCGGTCGCCGCGCGGACGTCCAGGCGGTCGCCGACCGCGCGGAGGCCACCTTCGGCGGCTTCGACACCTGGGTGAACGTCGCGGGCGGCTCGATCTACGGCCGGCTGCGCGAGATCAGCGACGCCGACCATCAGCGGCTGATCCAGACCAACTTCTGGGGCACGGTCTACGGGTCGCTGGTGGCGACCGAGCACCTGCGCCAGCATGGCGGCGCGCTCATCAACGTCGGCAGCATAGCCTCGGACCTCGCCTTCCCGTTCCAGGGTATGTACGCGGCCTCGAAGCACGCGGTGAAGGGCTTCACCGACGCGTTGCGCATGGAGCTAATGTACGAGAAGGCCCCGGTCTCGGTCACGCTGATCAAGCCGGCCTCGATCGATACCCCCCTGCCCCAGCGCGCGCGCAACTACATGGACCGCGAGCCGAGCCTGCCGCCGCCGATCTACCCACCTGATGAGGTGGCGAACGCCATCCTGCACGCGGCCGTGCACCCCCAGCGCGACATCTTCGTGGGCGGCGCCGGCAAGGTCTTCACGGCCGGCAAGGAGTTCGCGCCCGGCGCCTACGACAATCTCGCCCCGGCGATCATCGCGCTCCAGAAGCGCGCGAGCGCCCCGCGCAATCCGGATGGGGCACTGCACGCGCCGGTGCCGGCGGGCGAGATGCGCGGCGACCCGCCCCTCCCCGTCATGCGCACCAGCGCGTACACCCGGGCGACGCTGCATCCGCTTGCGGCGGTGGCCGGCCTCGTCGGCATCGGCGCAGCCACCGCGTTCGCCGTTCTCAAGACCGCGCCCGGCCGCCGGCGGCCCCTGTAGTCGACCTTCGTGATGGACACTCTGCCCGCTCCGGGCGGGCCTGCGCCGGACGTGCAACGCGATCCGCGTATCGTCCCGCGCCGGATCATCCAGCTCTCCGAGGACCGGACCGTCGCCTACGCGGAAACCGGGCGCGGCCCCGATCTCGTGGCGATCCACGGCACGCTGATGTGCCTGGAGGACATGTGGCTCGGGCCGGTGCCGGCGCTGGCGGAGCATTTCCGGGTTATCGCGGTCGACCGTCCGGGCCACGGCTTCAGCCTGCGCCCTCGCGGGCGCGCCGCCGATCTTTGGGATCAGGCCGCCCGGATCCGGGACGCGGTGCAGCGCCTGGATGTGCACCGTCCGGTGATTGTCGGTCACTCGTTCGGTGCGGCGGTCGCCCTCGCCTACGGGATGCTGCACCCCGAGGAAATTTCCGGCGTCGTCGCCCTCGCCCCGATCTGCTTCCCCGAACCCCGCCTGGAGCACGTGCTGTTCGGCCCCCGCGCGCTGCCGTTCGGCGGCGATCTCCTGTCCAAGCTCCTGAGCGCCGGAAGCGACAGGGCGCTGCTTCCGCTGCTCTGGAACGCGATGTTCTTCCCCAAGCCGATGCCGGACACCTTCGCCCGCCAGTTCCCCTTCGACCTCGCTGCGCGGCCCGCGCAGATCACCGCGGATGGCGAGGATGCCGGATGGCTCTGGCCGGCACTCACCCGCAGCGTTCTGTCCTATCCGACAGCGCATGCACCGGTACGTTTCGTGTGCGGCAGCGCCGATCTCGTCGTGAACACGTTCATCCATGGCCGGCGCGCGGCCCGCCTGATCCCGTCGGCCACGTTCGACCTCCTGCCGGGAGCCGGACATATGCTGCACCATTTTCACGCCGACTCGGTGATGCGTGCGGCGCTCTCGCTGCGTCCGGCGACATAGGCGCGCCGGCGCTCCTCGCCCGCCGGCGGCCGAATGCCAGCCTGTGATCTTCGTGGAAAGCCGGTACAAACCGGTGCTTAGCCGACACAGGTTGTTGCGCGGGCCAAGTCATTAACACGTCACGATTTTTTTCGCGGCGCATCATCCGGGCATGACGTCGCTCGCGAGCCTGCCATGCACTTCAAGATTCGCACCACCGGCCGGCATCTCTGGATCTGGGTGCTTCTGGATGAAGCCGAGGCGATGGTCGCCGAGTCGGACCGGTCGTTCCCGACGCAGACGCAGGCCTCTGCCGCCGCGATGGCGTTCGCGCAGCTCGTGGCGCGGGCCGGCCGGTCGCTGAATGCGGGATCGACCGGGAGCCTCATCTGATCGATTCTCTCGGTCTCATGCCGTTCGGTCTGGCTGCGGGTGGGCACGGCCGCTCCGCCGAGGGACAGCCCCACGCGACGACCGCTACGACCGCGGCGTCGGCCGCCAGTCGGGCGCGGCCATCTCGAAGCCCGCGAAGTCGAAACCCGGCGACACCGTGCAACCCACGAGCGTCCAGGCTCCGAGGCTGGTGGCCGTCTGCCAGTGACCGGCAGGCACCACGCATTGCGGTCGCTGCCCGGCGGCGAGATTCGGCCCCAGATGCTGTGCGGCGGCGTCGTGGCCGTTGGGGCTCGTGGTGATCACCAGGGGCGCCCCGGCATGCCAGTGCCAGATCTCCGTCGCATCCACTCGGTGCCAGGCCGAAACCTCGCCGAGATCGAGCAAGAAGTAGATCGCGGTTCCGACGGAGCGGCCGTCCACGGTCCGCGGGTCGCGGAAGGTCTCACGGTAATGGCCGCCTTCCGGATGGGGCTTCAGCCCCAGCGTCGCGATCACCTCGGCCGCCGTCATGTCCGCCTCTCCGTCCTCGGGCCGCGCGCGAATTGCCTCGGGCTTGCCGGCACTTGGCACCGATGGTACCGGCCGAAAACCCTCAAGGTCCGAAAAACATGCCGAGCCCCACCGTACGCCTCCACCGCGGCGACCTGCCCGCCACCTACGACGCGGGCCGCGCGGTCGCGATCGACACCGAGACGCTCGGGCTCAATCCGCACCGCGACCGGCTCTGCGTGGTGCAGATCTCCACGGGCGACGGCACCGCCGACGTCGTGCAGATCCCGCAGGGCGGCCCGGAGCCGGTCGTACTCAAGCGCGTCCTGGCAGATCCGGACGTGCTGAAGATTTTCCACTTCGCCCGGTTCGACGTCGCGGTCCTGTACAAGGCCTTCGGGGTGATGCCGCAGCCGGTCTACTGCACCAAGATCGCCTCGAAACTCGCCCGCACCTACACCGACCGGCACGGGCTCAAGGATGTGGTCCGCGAACTCGTCGGCGTCGACCTGTCCAAGCAGCAGCAATCCTCCGACTGGGGCACCGAGAGCCTGTCTCAGGCGCAGCTCGACTACGCGGCCTCCGACGTGCTCCACCTCCACGCAGCCCGCGAGAAACTCGACGCGATGCTGGCCCGCGAGGGCCGGACCGACCTCGCCGCTTCCTGCTTCGCCTTCCTGCCGACCCGGGCGCGCCTCGACCTCGACGGCTGGCCCGAGACCGACATCTTCGCGCACACGTGACGTTGCTTCGGCGGGATCCGGCGCGATTCCCGTCCGGGGTGAGCCTTTCCTGCCACCGCATCGCGGAACGCCGCTGCTAATTTGCCCGTGCCGCGGCTCCCGAGTCTCGGCCAGGCCCTCCTCGCCGGTCACTTTCCCGATCAGGCCGGCGAGGAGGGTCCGTCGATCGCTCAGGTCAGGATCCGGGCGCCGGAGGGCGTTGCGATCCGTACGCTCCAGCGCGGGCCGGGGCCTTTCACGAGCTTCGGGGGATCGGCGAGGCCGAGCGCGGCGTGAAGGTGCGTGACGCCGTCCGGCTCCGGATGCGTCAGGACGATTGCTTCGAGGCTGGCGCCGAGATCCGGCATCGACGCGGCGGGATTCCGGTGCGGCCCCCAATCCATCACGTACGGCACGGCGCCATCCGCCGGCCAGGCCCCGTCCGGGCGCACGCCGAAGCGCCACGACAGAGCGCCGCGGGTCATCGTGGCGGCCTGCCCGAGGAGGTCACCGTGGGCGGCGAGCACGCCGTCGAGGTCGTCGGTGCGGGCGACGAACCCACGCAGCCGCCGGCCCGAATCCCAGTCCGCCCGTACCTGCGCGGCGTCGCCGAGCCCGAACCAGCGGGCGCGGGGCGGGACGGGTGCGTCCGGATCGACGGCGATTACCTCCAGGAACGTCGCCTCACCGAGGCGCAGCAGGTGGTTGCGGGTGCCCATCTCCCGATGGCGACCGCCCTCCGGCATGGTGAGGCCGAGGCAGTCGCGGACATGCGCGACGCCCTCTGCGAGGTCCGGCGCGACGACGGCAAGGTGGTCGAGGGTGAGCATGCGCGCATCCGTTGTCTTGGATGGTTGACACGCTGACGTGTCACAGGCCCTTCCGCAGGTCGAGACGGACCCGGGTCAGAAAGCGTCTGCGATCGTCCGGGCTGCGGACACGTCAATCCGTGCAGGCGGTGGCCCAGAGCTTCATCTGTTCGTCCGGCGTCAGGTCGCTCTTGAGGACCGCACCTGTGAAATCGCGCAGGCAGCGCCACTCCTCACCCTTGAAGCCGCTCAGGATCGCGGCGGTGGTCTCCTCGAATGATGCGTACCGATAGCCGATGCTCTGATTGAATAGCTCGCCGAAGCGGACGCATTTCAGTGGGGCGGGCAACCGCCCGGCTTTCCGCCGCGCCCGGTTCCGTAGCTTCGTCCGCCGGGTCATGGCTATTCTTGCGTCATAGCCTAGCCCGCACTCTCTTGAGGAAGGCTCTGAGTTCGGCTCTGTCATAGAATAAGAAGTCGGCGCTCGACGACCACTACAGCTTTCGTAAGTCCTCGTCCGTACCGTCGTCCCGCGTGATCGATCCGAGGTACGCTCGAAGGCGCTGTCGTTCGGCGTTTTCCTTCAATGGGGAGAGAAACCACCCCGGCTGATGCCACATCACTGGCTCACTGACCACCTTCAGGTTGGCCAGCCGGCCCGCGCGGTTGGTTGGGATTGTAGATTCGAAGAACGAGTCCGAGCGAAGCAGCTTCAGCTCCATCCCGAGGACCGCAAGCTGCCACCGCGATCGGGCGACGACGCCCTCGTCCAAATACTAATCACCCTCGCCAGGACCCGGGTGATTTAATAGGCCAATTAACTCATAAGTCGAGAATGTTCGACTTTTGTTCTAAAGCGGAACCCTGCCGTGAGGGTTAGGTACCCGGTCTCCTGTCGACGAGGAGGCCGGGCTCGCACCCGGCCCCCGGTCACCTCACAGCGAGTAGTACTGCACGAACTCGATCGGGTGCGGTGTCATCTCGTAGCGCAGCACCTCGGTCATCTTCAGCTCAATGAACGAGTCGATCTGATCGTCCGAGAACACGCCGCCCTCCTTGAGGAAGGCCCGGTCCTTGTCGAGGCTGGTCAGCGCCTCGCGAAGCGACCCGCACACGGTCGGGATCTTCTTCAGCTCCCGCGGGGGCAACTCGTAGAGGTCCTTGTCCATGGCCGGGCCCGGGTCGATCTTGTTGCGGATGCCGTCGAGGCCGGCCATCAGCAGCGCCGAGAACGCCAGGTAGGGGTTCGCCATCGGATCGGGGAAGCGGACCTCGACGCGCTTGGCCTTCGGGCTCTTGGTCCACGGGATGCGGCAGGAGGCCGAGCGGTTGCGCGCCGAGTAGGCGAGCAGCACCGGCGCCTCGTAGCCCGGCACCAGGCGCTTGTACGAGTTGGTCGACGGGTTGGTGAAGGCGTTGAGCGCCTTGGCGTGCTTGATGATGCCGCCGATGTACCAGAGGCATTCCTGGGAGAGGCCGGCATACTTGTCGCCGGCGAAGACCGGCTTGCCGTCCTTCCAGATCGACTGGTGGACGTGCATGCCCGAGCCGTTGTCGCCGTAGACGGGCTTGGGCATGAAGGTCGCCGACTTGCCGTAGCTCTGCGCGACGTTGTGGATGCAGTACTTGTAGATCTGCATGTGGTCGGCGAGCAGGGTCAGCGTGTCGAACTTCATTCCGAGCTCGTGCTGGGCCGAGGCCACCTCGTGGTGGTGCTTCTCGACTTTCACACCCATGGATTGCATGGCGGCCAGCATCTCGCCGCGCATATCCTGCGCCGAATCCTGCGGCGGGACGGGGAAGTAGCCGCCCTTGGTCTGGACCCGGTGGCCGAGATTGCCGCCCTCGTAGTCGGTGAAGCCGTTGGTCGGCAGCTCGGTGGAGTCGAGCTCGAAGCCGGTGCGGTACGGGTCGGCGCCGAACTTCACGTCGTCGAACACGAAGAACTCGGCCTCGGGGCCGACATAGATCGTGTCGCCGATGCCGGTCTGCTGCAGGTAGGCCTCGGCGCGCTTGGCGGTGCCGCGCGGGTCACGGCCGTAGGGCTCGCCGGTGGCCGGCTCCAGCACGTCGCACACGATCGACATGGTCGCGGCCGAGAAGAACGGGTCCAGGGTGGCGGTGACCGGATCCGGCATCAGCAGCATGTCGGACTCGTTGATCGCCTTCCAGCCGGCGATCGAGGAGCCGTCGAACATGGTGCCCTCGTCGAAGATCTCCTCGTCGATGAGCGACACGTCGAACGTGACGTGCTGCCACTTGCCGCGCGGGTCGGTGAACCGGAAGTCCACGTAGCGCACGTCGTTGTCCCGGATCGTCTTCAGCACCTCGGCCGCAGTGGTCATCGTGGGCATCCTCCAGGGATCTTCGGAAACGTCTCTCGTGGCGCACCCGCACGCCGTCAGGTGCGCAAGCAAGCGAGGCTTGATATCCGGCACAGGCGTGCCTTGCCACCCGCCGGGTGCCGGAATCAGCCGTCGGATGGAACGATCGGCCCGCGATCCCGCGCGATCTCGAAAGCGTGATCGCGCGGGAGGGTTTTTAGGGCATCGTTGTTCTCCGGCAATGGTCGCCCTGGCACGATCCATGCGATGGCGGCCCCAGCCGTCGACGAGGCGGCCAGCCGTTCGCGTCTGCCCGGGTATCCGAGGTCGCGCATTGATACGGACGAGAGAACCGGAATGACCAAATATAAGCTCGAGTACATATGGCTCGACGGGTACACGCCGACCCCGAATCTCCGCGGCAAGACACAGATCAAGGAATTCGACAGCTTCCCGACTCTCGAGCAGCTCCCGATGTGGGGCTTCGACGGCTCTTCCACCAAGCAAGCCGAGGGCGGCAGCTCCGACTGCATGCTCAAGCCCGTGCGCCACTTCCCCGATCCGGCCCGCAAGAACGGCGTGCTGGTCATGTGCGAAGTGATGATGCCGGACGGCGTGACCCCGCACGAGTCCAACAAGCGCGCCACCATCCTGGACGATGCCGGAGCCTGGTTCGGCTTCGAGCAGGAGTACTTCCTGTACAAGGACGGCCGCCCGCTCGGCTTCCCGACCTCCGGCTATCCGGCGCCGCAGGGCCCGTACTACACCGGCGTCGGCTACGCGAATGTCGGCGACGTCGCCCGTAAGATCGTCGAGGAGCACCTCGACCTCTGCCTCGATGCCGGCATCAACCACGAGGGCATCAACGCCGAGGTGGCCAAGGGCCAGTGGGAATTCCAGATCTTCGGCAAGGGCTCCAAGAAGGCCGCCGACGAGATGTGGATGGCCCGCTACCTCCTGCAGCGCCTCTGCGAGAAGTACGGCATCGACGTCGAGTACCATTGCAAGCCGCTCGGCGACACCGACTGGAACGGGTCGGGCATGCACTGCAACTTCTCGACCGCGTTCATGCGCGAGCATGGCGGCAAGGCCTATTTCGAGAAGCTCATGGACGCGTTCAAGAACGCCCGCGAGGAGCACATCGCCGTCTACGGTCCGGACAACCACATGCGCCTGACCGGCAAGCACGAGACCGCCTCGATCCACGAGTTCTCGTACGGCGTGGCCGACCGCGGCGCCTCGATCCGAGTGCCGCACTCCTTCGTCAACAACGGATACAAGGGCTACTTGGAGGACCGCCGTCCGAACTCCCAGGGCGACCCCTACCAGATCGCCTCGCAGGTGCTGAAGACGATCGCGTCCGTACCGACCGAGGCCGCTGCAGCCGCGTGAGATGCGGGGGGAGCTTCAGGCTTCCCGATAGATCCAGCGAAGCCGGGCCCTCGGGTCCGGCTTCGCCGTTTCCGGGGCGCCGCAGGTGAGCCCGGAACCCAGAATCGCTGTGGGTGCAAGCTGCTCACACACCGACTCGGCTGAATTCCAGGCTCCGCCACGCGGGCCCTGGATGAAGCCGCAATTGGCAGCGCGGCCGGCGTTCGACGTCAGGGCCGCCGCGGGCGCTCGTCCTCGCGGATGGCGGCCTCATGGTACCACGCACCACCGCTGAAGCTCGGCACGGGCGCCGGCTTCGCCTCCGCGACGACCTGAGACGTCACCCGTGCGCGCCGGAACGCGGATAGATCGTAGATCTTGGCGGTCTCGCGCGGGTCCAGGGCGGCCATCGCACATCCTCCTACATCAGGTTCAAGCGGCCGATCAGGCCGGCCGTTCCCAATGATGTGGGGTGCGGAAGACGGCGCTCCAGGGCCGGAGGCGCCGATGCCGGACATTCGCGCAGTGCGAAATCTTAGGCAGATGTCGCGTGTCGCCTGGCCGCCGGTAGTATCGGGACGACGGGCGGGGGTGCGTCAGATCGCGTCCGTGCCGGTCTCGCCGGTGCGGATGCGGATCGCTTCCTCGATCGTCGAGACGAAGATCTTGCCATCGCCGATACGCCCGGTCTGGGCCGACTTGCGGATCGCCTCCACGGCACCCTCGACGAGAGCATCGGACAGGACAATCTCCAGCTTCACCTTGGGCAGGAAATCGACCACGTACTCGGCGCCCCTGTAGAGCTCCGTGTGGCCCTTCTGACGGCCGAAACCCTTCGCCTCGATGACGGTGATGCCCTGGAGACCGACCTCCTGGAGCGCCTCCTTCACCTCGTCGAGCTTGAAAGGCTTGATGATCGCTTCGATCTTCTTCATGCCGCTCGGGCCTGCGCTGCGGTGCGTGGCATTTCTAACATCCTCGTGACGCCTTCGCCATGCCGTTTTCGCGGCGCGCTCGACCATGATGCCCATTCCGTGTGCGTTTCAAGCACATCCTTCGGGCATCGCCCGGGAATCTGGCGCATCTTTGGTCACGTCTGATCGGCACACGGGCAGAGCGGAGATGGATATGCATGTGCTGACGACCGCGGCGATGAGGCGGGTTGATGCCACGGCCATCGACGGTGGTGTGCCGGGTCTCGCGTTGATGGAGGCAGCCGGTGCCGCAGTGGCTGATCGCGCCCGGGCTCGGCTGCCAACGGACGGCCACGCCGTCGTTCTATGCGGACCGGGCAACAACGGCGGCGACGGCTTCGTGGCTGCGCGCCTGCTGGTCGAAGCCGGTTACGCCGTAGACCTCTTCTGTCTCGACTCGATCTCAGCGTTGACGGGCGACGCCGCCCTGGCCGCCCAGGCCTGGATGGGACCGGTGCGGCAGCCCCCGAGCGACGCGCTACCGTCCTGCGACCTCGTGATCGACGCCCTGTTCGGGGCCGGGCTGTCGCGCGACCTCGATGGTTCCGCCCGCGCGCTCGTCGAGGCGGTGAACGAAGCCGGGATCCCGGTGCTCGCGGTCGATGTGCCGAGCGGGGTCGACGGCGATACCGGCGCAGTGCGCGGCGGCGCCATCCAGGCGGTGGAAACCGTGACCTTCGTGACCTTCAAGCCGGGGCATCTGCTCCAGCCGGGCCGTGGCCTGTGCGGCCGGCTCAGCCTCGCGGATATCGGGACCGGTCCGGAGGCTCTAGCGGCCGGCCTCGTCGTCTGTCCGCATCTTCATCGGAACGGGCCCGACCTATGGGCCCCGGGTTTTCCGCGGCTCACCGGCGCCAGCCACAAATACACCCGCGGCCACGCCCTGGTGCTGTCGGGGCCAGCCACCAAGACCGGTGCCGCCCGCTTGGCCGCCCGCGGTGCCCTTCGTGTCGGCGCCGGGCTGGTCACGGTCGCGTCGCCGGCCGCGGCGCTTTCCGAGAACGCCGCTCACCTCACGGCGATCATGCTGCGGCCCTGTGAGAGCGCCGACGATCTCGACGACCTCCTCACCGACGAGCGCCTGAACGTGATCCTGGCGGGACCGGGGCTCGGCACCGGCGAGCCAACCCGCGAGCGCGTCGCCGTGGCGGCTTCGGCCGGACGCGGCCTCGTCCTCGACGCCGACGCGCTGACGAGCTTCGCCGGGCAGGCGCTGCTGCTGGCGGCCCATCTCGCGGATGGCCAGGCCCATGCGGTGCTCACACCGCATGCCGGCGAGTTCGCCCGGCTGTTCGAGAATACCGACGCGACGGCGGAGGGAGCCGACAAGGTCGCGCGGACCCGTGCAGCGGCTGCACTGACCGGTTCCGTCGTGGTCCTGAAGGGGGCCGATACCGTGATCGCCAGCCCGGACGGGCGCGCCGCGATCAACGACCATAGCAGCCCCTATCTCGGAACTGCGGGCTCCGGTGACGTCCTGAGCGGCCTGATCGCCGGCCTGATGGCGCAGGGCATGGCGCCCTTCGAAGCCGCCGCCGCCGGCGTCTGGCTTCACGGCGACGCCGGCTTGCGCCACGGCCCCGGACTGATCGCCGAGGACATTCCGGAGCTTATGCCGGCGGTGCTCCGGGCCGTCGTTGAGGCTGAACTCAGGTGACCTCGAACAGGGTCCAGAGGCCGGTGTCGAACCGCTCCAGCACCGTGGCACTGATCAGCCAGCGCCCCGGATTGTCGGCCAGGAAGCCGATCCTGGCGGTCCGGCCCTCCAAAAGCTGGAACGTGTCGAGCCAGTAGGGCTCCCAGCCATCGTCGAGGGGGTGCAGCAGGCGGAAGCAGTGCCCGTGCAGGTGCAGGGCCTGCGGGAAGCCGGTCTCGTTGCGCAGGGCCAGGACCACGACCTGGCCCCTTTTCACCGAGAAGATCGGCTGGAGGCCGACGACGCCGCTCGCGCCGTTCACCGACCAGATCTTCTGCGGGTCGCCCGTGTAGACCGGATCGGGTGCGGCGGCGTCCTTGGTCCCGTCCTTGCTCTTCGGCACGAAGGCGCCGCCGGTGATCACCACGTCGCGGCGCAGGGCATTCTGAAGCTTGATCTCGGCCGGCAGGCGCTTGTTCTCGCCGATCGGCCCGATGGGCGGACGCTTCTCGGTGATCCTGGCGCCCTTGGTGGTGACGCTCGCGAGGGTCAGGCCCTTCCCGACCAGCGCCTCGATCGTGCAACGGGCGCCTTCCTCCTCGGGCAGGTCGACCATCAGGTCGTAGCGGGTGCCAGGCGGGAACGGCAGGGTGGCCCGCAGCGGCTCGAACGTATCGGTCGGCTGACCGTCGACGGCCGCCACATAGACCTTCACGCCCTCGAACTTGATGCGCGTCGCCCGAGCGTTGCAGGCATTGCCGAGCCGCAGGCGGACCCGGGAGCCCGGTCTGGCCTCGAAGGTGCCCGGCACGGGTTTGCCGTTGACCGTAACGAGGTTGCCCAGCCGGCCATGGGCGGCGGCCAGCGCCGTCTGCCCGAACGCCATCAGGGTACCGTCGTCCTGAAGCCGCCAGTCCTGAAGGACGACGCTGACATCGGCGTCGACGACGGGCGGGTTCGCCTCCTCGACGACCAACATGCCTGCCAAACCCCGGCCGGACGGCTCGCTGGCCCCGCCGACGACCAGCGGCCGGATGAGGTAGGAGCCGGCATCGGGGGGTGTGAATGCGTAGAGGAAATCGCCCCCTGGCGCGATCGGCGCCTGGGTCACACCGCCGACACCGTCCATGGCGTTGACGTTGCGTACGCCATGCCAGTGCAACGACAACGGCTTGTCGGTCCGGTTCTCGACCTTCAGCCGCACCCCTTGGCCGAGCTTCACGCGTACGACCGGCGGCAGCGCCTTGCCGTCGAAGCACCAGACCGGCGTTTCGGGCGCGGAGTCCGGCCTGAACCGCGCCTTGCCGGGCGCCGCTTGCAGAACGCCTGCCTCAGCCTGCGCGGGCGCCGGCGCGGCGGAAGGCATGCCCGGCGAAGATTCCTGACCTTCGGCCCGCACCGCCTCCGGAGCGAGCCCGAAGGCGGCCGCGGCAGCGAGCAGGGTCCGGCGCGACGGCGAACCGGCGCGCGAATCGGTCGGCGGCACGGGGCGGGAAGGCGGCATGGAATCTCGGCTGCGGCTCGCGACGGGTTCGCTCCTTAGCGGCGTGCGGGCTTGCGCGCCACAGGGGCAAGTTTTTTGCTGCGGGCCGGCCGGCCCATGCTATAGGGCGCGCTTCCGGCGGCCGGCGATGCGCCGGATGTCGGCGCGCGCGGGCGTGGCGGAACTGGTAGACGCGCTGGATTTAGGTTCCAGTGTCGCAAGACGTGGGGGTTCGAGCCCCTCCGCCCGCACCAGGACCTCTGCTGAGGTTGCGGTCCCTGCGGGACCCTCCGCCCCGTACCCGACATCTCGGCATCCCGGTTCGCGCGAGCACGACGCCGGCCCGGCCGGCGACCCCAGGTTTCTTTGAAGAGCGACGACGACGATGCAGGTGACCGAGATCAACGCCCAGGGGCTGAAGCGCGAGTTTCAGGTACTGCTGGCCGCCCAGGAACTCGAGGAGCGCCTGACCACCGAGCTGTCCGGCATGAAGGACAAGGTGCAGCTCAAGGGCTTCCGTCCTGGTAAGGTGCCGGTCGCGCACCTGCGCAAGGTCTATGGCCGCTCGGTGATGGCCGAGGTGGTGCAGAACGCCGTCAACGAAGCGAACCGCCAGATCGTCACCGATAACGGCCTCAAGCTCGCCCTCGAGCCGCAGGTCGAGTTCCCGACCGATCAGGCCGAAGTCGAGAAGGCGCTGGATGCCAAGGGCGACCTCGCCTTCAAGGTCGCCCTCGAAGTGATGCCGAGCTTCGAGCTCGCCGACCTCTCCGACGTCAGCCTCACCAAGTTCGTCGCGAAGCCCTCCGACGCGGAGGTGAACGAGGCCCTCGAGCGCATGGCCGGCCAGAGCCGCCAGTTCTCCGAGCGTGACGAGGGCGCCGAGGCGCAGAGCGGCGACCGCGTCACCATTGACTTCGTCGGCCGCATCGACGGCGAGGAGTTCCAGGGCGGCAAGGGCGAGGGCATCGACCTGGAGCTCGGCTCCGGCTCGTTCATCCCGGGCTTCGAGGACCAGCTCGTCGGCGCCAAAGTCGGCGACAAGCGGCACGTGAAGGTCACGTTCCCGGAGGCCTACGGCGCCGAGAACCTCGCTGGGAAGGATGCCGAGTTCGACGTGACGGTCACGAAGATCCAGGCTCCGGGCGAGGCCAAGATCGACGACGAGCTCGCCAAGTCCATGGGCATGGAGTCGCTGGAGAAGCTCCGCGAGGCCGTGTCCGAGGCGATCGGGCGCGACTTCGAGACCGCCACGCGCCGCCGCCTCAAGAAGGACCTCCTCGACGCCCTCGACGGCAAGTACGCCTTCGAGCTGCCCCCGTCCCTGGTGGCCCAGGAATTCGCCGCGGTGTGGGCCCAGGTCGAGCAGGACCTCAAGACCCGCGGCAAGACCTTCGCGGACGAGGACACCACCGAGGAGAAGGCGCAGGCCGAGTATCGGAAGATCGCCGAACGGCGCGTTCGCCTCGGTCTCGTGCTTGCGCAGGTCGGCGAGAGCGCCGATATCAAGGTCTCGGATGACGAGGTGAACCAGGCCCTCATCGCCCGGGTCCGGCAGTTCCCGGGCCAGGAGCAGCAGGTCTGGGACTTCTACCGGAAGAATGCACAGGCGCTCGCGGAACTCCGCGCGCCCCTGTTCGAGGAGAAGGTCGTTGACCACGTCCTCGGGCAGGTCAAACTCGTCGAGGAGCCCGTCTCGAAAGAGGCGCTTTTCGCGGACGAGGATGAGGACGACACGACCGGCGAAAAGCTGGCAGACAAGGCTGGGGCCGAGACCGAGCCCAAGGCCGACTGAGTCCCGCTCTGTCCCAGGACGGCGGGCAAGGGTTAGGCGATGGTTAAGCATCGCCGGTGTTCGCTGACATGTCCGGAGCTGCCCCGATTCGCGGCAACTCCGGGCCTCACTTGGGCAGGACGAGATGAGAGATCCGATCGACGTCTACAACAACGCGCTCGTGCCGATGGTCGTCGAGCAATCGAGCCGCGGCGAGCGCGCCTTCGACATCTACTCCCGCCTCCTGCGCGAGCGCATCATCTTCCTCACCGGCCCCGTGGAGGATTACGGTGCCTCGCTCATCGTGGCGCAGCTGCTGTTCCTCGAGGCGGAGAACCCGAAGAAGGAAATTTCCTTCTACATTAACTCCCCCGGCGGCGTGGTCACCTCGGGCCTGTCGATCTACGACACGATGCAGTTCATCCGCTGCCCGGTGCCGACCCTCTGCGTCGGCCAGGCCGCCTCGATGGGCTCGCTGCTGCTGACCGCCGGTGAGCCCGGCCACCGCTTCGCCCTGCCGAACGCCCGGATCATGGTTCACCAGCCGTCGGGCGGCTTCCAGGGTCAGGCGACCGACATCCTGATCCACGCCCGCGAGATCGAGGCGTTGAAGCGACGCCTGAACGAGATCTACGTGAAGCACACGGGCCGCGACTACGACACGATCCACACGGCGCTCGAGCGCGACAATTTCATGACCGCTGACGCGGCCAAGGAGTTCGGGCTCATCGACGAGGTGATCGAGAAGCGCCCTGAGCCCGCCGCCGCCTGAGCGGCATGCGGCGCCTGACCGCCGCGGCGTGGCCTTGATCCCGCCGCGGCAGCGTGTTTGCATCCGGGATTGGGCCCTTCGGTCAAACACGCGCAGCACACTGTTTCTTTAAACGGGCCCCCTACATTCACGCGATGCGCGTCCGCCCCTAGCCGGCTGCGGACGCGAGGAATCGGAGACCGATATGAGCAAGACTGGCGGCAACGACTCGAAGAGCACGCTGTATTGCTCGTTCTGCGGCAAGAGCCAGCACGAGGTCCGCAAGCTGATCGCCGGCCCGACGGTGTTCATCTGCGACGAGTGCGTCGAGCTGTGCATGGACATCATCCGCGAGGAGTCGAAATCCTCTCTGGTGAAGAGCCGCGACGGCGTGCCGACCCCGAAGGAAATTCGCCGCGTCCTCGACGACTACGTCATCGGCCAGGACTTCGCCAAGAAGGTCCTCTCGGTCGCGGTGCACAACCACTACAAGCGGCTGGCCCACGCGACGAAGCACAATGACGTCGAGTTGGCCAAGTCCAACATCATGCTGATCGGGCCGACCGGCTCGGGCAAGACCCTGCTCGCGCAGACGCTTGCCCGGATCCTCGACGTGCCATTCACCATGGCGGACGCCACGACGCTGACCGAGGCCGGCTATGTCGGTGAGGATGTCGAGAACATCATCCTCAAGCTGCTCCAGGCGTCGGATTACAACGTCGAGCGGGCCCAGCGCGGCATCGTCTACATCGATGAGATCGATAAGATCTCCCGCAAGTCCGACAACCCGTCGATCACCCGCGACGTGTCGGGCGAAGGCGTGCAGCAAGCGCTCCTGAAGATCATGGAAGGCACGGTCGCCTCCGTTCCGCCGCAGGGCGGAAGGAAGCACCCGCAGCAGGAATTCCTGCAGGTCGACACCACCAACATCCTGTTCATCTGCGGCGGTGCCTTCGCGGGGCTGGAGCGGATCATCTCCCAGCGCGGCAAGGGCACCTCGATCGGCTTCGGCGCGACCGTCCAGGCACCGGACGACCGCCGCACCGGCGAGATCTTCCGCTCGGTCGAGCCGGAGGACCTGCTGAAGTTCGGCCTCATCCCCGAGTTCGTCGGCCGTCTGCCGGTCCTGGCGACGCTGGAGGATCTCGACGAGGCCGCCCTGAAGAAGATCCTGCAGGAGCCGAAGAACGCCCTGGTCAAGCAGTACCAGCGGCTGTTCGAGATGGAGAACGTCGACCTGACCTTCCAGGACGATGCCCTGTCGCTCGTCGCCCGCAAGGCAATCGAGCGCAAGACAGGCGCCCGCGGCCTGCGCTCGATCCTGGAGACGATCCTGCTCGACACGATGTACGACCTGCCGGGCCTCGAGTCCGTAGAGCAGGTCGTCATCGGTCCGGAGGTGGTCGAGGGCAAGTCGCGCCCGCTCTACATTCACGGCGACCGCAACAAGGACGCACCCGCCAGCGTCAGCGCGTAAGCGCTTGGTAGGGTTGCATTTAGCGCCCGGCTCCGGCCGGGCGCGCTACGGGGAACGCCTTGAAAACGCTGCCCCCCGCAGCCACCTCAGGCTTAGCGCGGTGGCCGCACGCTCCTTCGAGGTTCGGTCCGCGTCGCCAGCCGCAAAGTTAGCGAAATCCGACCCTCGCGGCCCGGTCGGCCCCTGGCTGTAGGCGCGCTCCGTGCATGGAGGCGCCGAAACCGGGCGTCCTGAGAGGAAGTCAGCATGTCACAGTCGAAATCGCGCCAGCCGGTGGTCCCGGGTTCGACCGGCTCCTACGCCGTCCTTCCCCTGCGCGACATCGTCGTCTTCCCGCACATGATCGTGCCCCTGTTCGTGGGCCGCGAGAAGTCGATCCGCGCCCTTGAGGAGGCTGTCCGCACCGATCGCCACATCCTGCTCGCCACCCAGATCAACGCGGGCGACGACGATCCGGCCACCGATGCGATCTACAAGATCGGCACGCTCGCCTCCGTGCTCCAGCTCCTGAAGCTGCCCGACGGCACCGTGAAGGTGCTGGTCGAGGGGGTCGGTCGCGCCAAGGTCACGGGCTTCACCCGCTCGGACGAGTATTACGAGGCGACCGCGGAAGCCCTGCATGACGAGCTCGGCGACAGCGTAGAGGCCGAGGCGCTTGCGCGGTCCGTGCTCTCGGAGTTCGAGAATTACGTCAAGCTCAACAAGAAGATCTCCCCCGAGGTCGTCTCCGCCGTGACCCAGATCGACGAGCCGTCCAAGCTCGCCGACACGATCGGCTCGCACCTGCTCGTCAAGATCTCCGACAAGCAGGGCATCCTGGAGACCCCCACGGTGGCGCAGCGCCTCGAGCGCGTGCTGTCGCTCATGGAGAGCGAGATCTCCGTGCTCCAGGTGGAGAAGCGCATCCGGACCCGCGTCAAGCGGCAGATGGAGAAGACCCAGCGCGAGTATTACCTGAACGAGCAGATGAAGGCGATCCAGAAGGAGCTGGGCGACTCCGAGGACGGCCGTGACGAGCTGGCCGAGCTCGAGGAGAAGATCGAGAAGACCAAATTCACCAAGGAGGCCCGCGACAAGGCGACGGCCGAGCTGAAGAAGCTGCGCCAGATGTCGCCGATGTCGGCCGAGGCGACCGTCGTGCGCAACTATCTCGACTGGATGCTCGGCATCCCGTGGGGCAAGCGCTCGAAGATCAAGAAGGATCTGCTCGGCGCCCAGGCGCTGCTCGACGACGATCATTTCGGCCTCGACAAGGTCAAGGAGCGGATCGTCGAGTACCTGGCCGTGCAGCAGCGCGCCAATAAGCTCAC
>Ga0255028_100078_pt1 | contig 25713 bp, 27 predicted proteins | sample DRGLUT_MetaT_FD_178168 | JGI IMG/M metagenome (GOLD analysis project Ga0255028, IMG submission 178168) | Metatranscriptome of freshwater microbial communities from Pennsylvania, United States - DR:GLUT (Metagenome Metatranscriptome) | ecosystem: Environmental > Aquatic > Freshwater > Creek...
GACGAACAGCACGTGGTCGAGGGCCTGCCCGGTCTTCTTCGCCGCCTCGATGAAGATCTGCATGTTCGCCCGCGCCGCCCGCTGGCCGATGAACTCGGACAGGCTCAGCGGACGGATCGTCTGATCGACGTCCTCGGCACGCTTCTCCGGCGTCAGGAGGGCGTTGGTCGGGGGCTTCGGCTTGCTCATGAACCCTTGCGTGTTGGACCGAACCGCGCCGCACCCGTTCGCGGCGCTGTGCAGGGGCTTCCGGCCGCCGTCGTGTCCGGTTTTGTTCCTCCTTACCCGTGAACGCGCGGAAGTCTAAGCGGCGCACCGAGGAACGTGCCGCGGCGCACCATCTGTCGCGGCCGATGAAACCGTTTTGGGCGCCCGTGCATTCAAGGTTCGATCCCCAAGCACGGCCGCAGAGCGCACTTCCCGCCATGATGATCCGTATGTCCGCAGCCGGCGTCGCCGGCGCCGCTCTTCTCCTTGCCAGCGTGGCCGCCCAGGCGGCGACAGCCCCGGCCGAGACGAAGGTCGCCCAGGCCGGCGCCCAGGTTCATCCCGCCGCCGTGGTCGAGCGCGACGATGACGCGACCTGCAGCCGGGCGCGCCGCCGTCTCTGGATCGAAGGGGAGGGGTGGGTCGTCCGGCGGATCACCACCTGCCGCTGAGTCGGCTGGCCGCGATCCGCAGGGTCTGAAGCGCGCCTTACGCACTCTCCGCGGCTGGAACGCCGGAACGGCCGGTGATCCGGTTCGTTCCCCAGCATCCCGCGCGACCCGGTCGCGCCGACGCGCATCGGAGCCTGCGCCATGGCACCCCGCACGACCCTCGCACTGCTCGCCCTGCTCCTCGCCGCCCCGGCTTCGGCCCAGGGCTTCCGCAATGTCGATACCTATGGTCCGGCCTATGCCGGCGAGGACGGCTTTGCCGGCAACTTCGTGCGCGGGACCTATATCGGCGCGCCCCTGACGCGGGTGCCCCGCCCCACCCAGATCGTTCCCGCGCCCTGGAGCTACGGCACGTACGGGATCCCCACGGTCACGGGCATCGCGGCGCCTCCAGCCGCGCAGCCGACCCTGACGGTCATCAATGCTGGCGATTCGACCGCACCGCGCCGCGGGCGCGAGGCTGCTGGCGGTCGGCCCTCCGGCCCTCAGATCATCTCGGTTCAGGTTCCCCGGCGCTGAGCGCGGCGTACCATTCCGCATAAGGGGTAGTGTGGACCATGTGCCGGTTGAGATCCGGCGCACCGTCCCGCCACCAGACCGGGCCGCGCTCGCCCAGCGCGATCTTGACCGCATTGACCTCCGCTCGGGCGGCGATCAGCGCGTCCGCTGCACCGGCTTCGTTGTCGCGCTCGGCCTGCTTGGCGGCCTTCACGGCCCGCCGCGCCGCCATCAGCCGTACGATCAACGCCTGTCGCCGCTCCGGAGACAAACTGGGATCGGTCCGCCGCCAAAGTCGATCACGGACAACGATATAGCGCTGGTCGGGTGTGGTTATGGCCGCGCTCATCCAGAGATTCAGGCTGTTTGGGGTGGGTTAAGTCTTCCGGCTTACACCGCGGATATCAATCCCGGGTCACGCCATGCAGATCGTCATCGTCGACTCGAGCCGCGTCGTGCTCCAGATCATCGCCTCGCTGATCGAGCCGCGCGGTCACGACGTGCACGCCTTCACGGATTCGGCGCAGGCCTTGGACTTTCTCGCCGCGACGCCGGCGATCCGGGTCCTGATCACGAGCCTTGAGGTTCGGCCGCTCAGCGGGCTCGAGCTCTGCTGGTCGGCACGCCTCCTCGCCGAGGGGCGCGGCCCCCTGCATGTCATCACCATGTCGTCGGCGCGCAACGTCCGCAGCCTGGCCGAAGCGCTCGACAGTGGTGCCGACGACTTCATCGAGAAGCCGCCAAGCGCCGAAGAGCTGAACGCGCGGCTCAGGGCGGCCGAGCGCCTGACCACGATGCAGGAGGAACTGATCCGTCTGGCTGAGACGGATCCGCTGACCGGTTCCTACAACCGGCGTGCCTTCTTCAATCGCGCCCGTAATGCTGTGGAGCCGAGCCGGCGTTCCGGCGGGGTTTCGGCCATCCTGCTCGATATCGATCATTTCAAGCGGATCAACGACGAGCACGGGCACGATGTCGGGGATGTCGCCATCAAAGCGGTGGCCGATCTGATCGCGGGGGCCGGCATCGCTGGCCGCCTCGGCGGCGAGGAATTCGCTGTCCTCCTGCCGGGTTGCGGTCTCTCTCTGGCCCTCGCGCGCGCCGAAAGCCTCCGGGTCGGCGTTCAAGCGCTCGAGATCCCGGGCAGCAAGGGCGCGATCCGGCTGACCTGCAGTTTCGGTGTCAGCAGCTGGGCCGACGGCGACAGCGTCGAAGCCCTGATCAAGCGCGCCGACCTTGCGCTGTACGCGGCCAAGAGCGGCGGCCGCAATCGCGTGCTCCCGTACCGGGGCAATGAGGACGTGGCCGTCGCCGGTTGAAACGGCCGGGCTGCTCCAGATCGGCACAGCCGGGTCGAGCAGATCTCGGCACCTGCCCCAGATCGGGGCACCGATTCGCCCAGCAACCGCAAACGTGCATCGAATCTGCCAATATAAAGCTTAATATTCGCCCGGTCTGATTGGAACGGATCTTGGAACTTGGCCTTCGATCCCGGCCACATGTACCATGTCGGGAGAGAAAGGTGCGAGGTCATGAGTACGGCCGTTGGCGTCCTGATCCTGGATGAGCCGCAGGACCTGAGCGCGACTGTTCGCGCCACCCTGGAGCACATGCCGGAATTTCACACGATCGGCGAGGAAGACCTGGAACAGGCGGATGCCGGAAGCGCGGTCGCGCTGATCTTCCTGGATGAGATCCGGCTGGCCGATGGGATCGCACGCCTCGTCGGCCTGAAGGAGCGCCAGCCGAACCTGCGCACGCTGGTGGCGTTCGGCGCACTCACCGCCGATGACCTGCGCGCGCTCCTGGCTGCGGGCGCCGACGCCTTCGTCGCGCGCTCGAAGTCGCCGCGGGAGCTCGGTGCCGCGCTGCTCGCGCTCGCGGAGGGCTCCGAATGTCTGGTGCCGCCGGAACAGTCCATGCCCATGCCGACCGATCCCGGCGATAGCCTCGGGCTGACACCGCGTGAGGCCGAGGTGCTGCGCTTCCTCAGCTCCGGCTTCAGCAACAAGGAGGTCGCGCGGCGCCTGGCCCTCAGCGTACGGACGGTGGAGACCCACCGACTCAACCTGCGCCGAAAGACCCAGACCGGGCGTCTGAAGGACTTGGTCTCCCTCGCGCGCCAGCTCGGCCTCGCGCCGGTGGTGGACAATGGCGAGCAGGTCCGGCGCGGCACGAACAGCGGCACCGCGTCGAGCAACGACAATCAGTTCCGGCACTGACCGGGACAGCGTGCGGGCGCGCAGGACTGCGTCAGGCGGCGCCGGCCTGCGGTCTTCCCTGAGCGCGCGATCGAGGCTTGTCCTTTGCAGCCGGCTGGGTGCGGGCGGGACCCGCTCTCTTCGCTGCCGCCCGGGCAGGGGGCTTATCACGCGCTGTCTTCGTATTCGGGCCCTGCGTCGCCGCGGGCTTGACCAGTTTCCCCGTGCGGGCGTCGTCCTCAGCCGCAGCCAGCCGTGACTGGAGCAGCCCGAGGACTGCAGCCTCCTCGGGGCGAAGGCTGGATAGATCCTCGCTCAACTCCGTCTCGACCGCGTCCTTCACCTGTAGGAGCAGGCTTCCCTCCAGGTAGCAATCGAGAACCTGAGGATGGATGTAGCATTTGCGGCAGATCGTCGGCGTGTTGCCGAGGCGGCTGGCGACGCTCTCGATCGCCGCCCGGAGATTGCGCTTGGCGCCAGCTTCGCTGTCGAAGCTCTCGAACTCGCGCAGGGCGAGGGCAGCCAGGACCGTGCCGGCCCAGGTCCGGAAATCCTTGGCGGTGAAGTCCTCGCCGGTGATCTCGCGCAGATACGCGTTGACGTCCGACGAGGTCACGTCGCGCTGGGCGCCGTCCGCGTCGAGGTACTGGAACAGTTCCTGACCGGGGAGGTCCTGGCAGGCCTTCACGATCCGGGCGACGCGCCGGTCCTTCAGCGCGACGTCCCAGGTTTTGCCGCTCTTGCCCTTGAAGCGGAACGACAGGGCCGCGCCCTCGATTCGGACATGGGGATCGCGCAGGGTGGTGAGCCCGTAGCTCTTGTTGGTCCGCGCGTAATCGTCGTTGCCGACGCGGATCAGCGTCGTCTCGAGGAGGTGGACCACCGTGGCCAGCACCTTCGCGCGCGTGAGGCCCGGCCGCTTCATGTCGGCATCGACTTGCCGGCGGATGTCCGGCAGGGCGTTCGCGAAGGCCATGATGCGCGAGAATTTGTTCGCCTCCCGCGCCTGCCGGAAATCCGGATGGTAGCGGTACTGCTTCCGCCCCTTGGCGTCCCGGCCGGTCGCCTGGATGTGGCCGTTGCTGCGCGGGCAGATCCAGACATCCGTATAGGCCGGCGGTACCGCCAGGGACCGGATGCGGGCCAGGACCTTCTGGTCCCGAACCGGTGCGCCCTTCGCGTCGAGGTAGCGGAAGCCGGTGCCGCTGCGCTTGCGCGTCAGGCCCGGGCGGCTGTCGTCGACATAGACCAGCCCGGCTTCCTCCGCCGCCGCGCGCAGGTCTCCGCCGCTCTCGACCGTCCCGACATCCGCCATCGCCTGCCCCTCCCGTTTACGCCGCCGGGCTGCACGCCCCGCGAGAAGGCCTCGATCAACTGGCCGTATGGGCCGGCCGTTCCGGGGCTGCGCATCCGCCGCAGGACGCGTCGCGGGGGCGTGTTAGAGGAACGCCATGGCCTCTGAATCCGCCTCCGAAAATCGGCCCGCCCCGATGCGGCGCCTTGTCTTCGTCGTGACCGAGGACTGGTTCTTCGCCTCGCACTTCCTGCCGATGGCGCGGGCCGCCGTCGCCATGGGCCTGGCGGTGGCGGTGGTCACCCGTGTCCGGGAGCACCGCGCCGTCATCGAGGCGACCGGCGCGCAGGTGGTGCCCCTCGAGGCGGAACGGGCGAGCCTCAATCCCATGGCTGCCGGCTACGCGGCCGGTCAGCTCGCCGCGATCCTGAAGGCGCTCCGGGCCGACATCGTCCACTGCATCGCCCTGCGCGGCATCCTGGTCGGCGGCACGGCCGCCGCCATGGCGGGCGTTCCAGCCCGGGTCTACGCGCTGACCGGCCTGGGCCTCGTGGGTGCCCGGCACGACCGGATCGGGCGTGCGGCCCGGCTGGGCCTGCGGACGCTGATCCGCGGCCCGCTGGCCTCGACGCGCACCCGCTACCTGTTCGAGAACCCGGACGATGCCCGCGCGCTCGGCCTCGATCCGCTGGACCAATCGGTCACGGTGATCGGGGGCGCCGGTGTCGATCCCGCGGATTTCATGCCCTCTCCGCTGCCGGCGATGCCGCCGTTGCGGGTGGCCGTCGTCGCCCGCATGCTGTGGTCGAAGGGCGTGGACGTGGCCGTGGAGGCGACCCGTCTCGCCCGGGCGCAGGGCGCGCCGGTCGAGCTCGACCTGTTTGGCGCACCGGATCCTTCGAACCGGCGCGCGATCGCCGAGGCGACGCTGCGGAACTGGAGCCGCGACGGCGTCGCGTGGCACGGTCCCACTGCCGATGTCTCCTCGGTCTGGGCCCATCACCACGTCGCGTGCCTGCCCTCACGGGGCGGCGAAGGCCTGCCGCGGACGTTGCTGGAGGCCGCCTCCTGCGGCCGGGCCCTGGTCGCGTCGGACGTCCCGGGCTGCCGCAGCCTCGTGCGCGACGGTGTCGAGGGTCTGCTCGTCCCGCCGGACGACGCGCCCGCCTTGGCGCGTATCCTCGTGCGGCTGAGCGGCGACGCCCGCCTTGTCGCCGAGCTGGGCGCGGCGGCGCGGTCGCGGATCGAGGCCGGCGGCTTCACCGAGACCGCGGTGACCGACAGCGTCCGCGCCGTCTGGCGCGACCTGCTGGACGCCTGATCATGTTCGCGCCTGACGATCCGACGGGCTTCATCCGCGCCAACACCCGCCTGCGGCCCGTGCCCCACGCCCCCGAGATCCGGCTCCACGTCGCCGACGAGGCGACGGCGTTGTGGCAGCGGACCGAGGAGGAGCTGCAGACGATCGGCCTGCCGCCGCCGTTCTGGGCCTTCGCCTGGGCGGGCGGACAGGCCCTCGCCCGCTATGTCCTGGATCATCCGGATGTCGCAGCGGGCGCGCGCGTGGTGGATTTCGCCTCGGGTTCCGGCCTGGTGGCGATCGCAGCGGCGCGTGCCGGGGCGCGGCATGTCATCGCGAGCGATCTCGACCCGTTCGCCGTGGCGGCGATCCGCCTGAACGCCGCAACCAACAACGTCGCCGAGCGCATCGAGCCCATGTCGGACAATCTCCTCGAGACGGACCCCGAGGCCGATCTCGTTTTGGCGGCCGACGTCTTCTACGAGCGCGACCTCGCCGCGGCCGTGACAGGCTGGCTGATCGGCCTGCAGGCGAAGGGAACCACGGTTCTGATCGGCGATCCGGGCCGGACGTACCTGCCGCGGGACCGGCTCGAATGCCTGGAGACCTACGCGGTGCCGGTCTCGCGATCCCTGGAAGATTGCGAGATCAAGCGCAGCCACGTCTGGAGGCTGCGGCCGTGAGGCTCGGTCGCCCTGCAAAGAAATGGCCGCGGCGCGCGGATGCGCCGAGTGTTCATCCGGAGTGGTAATACGCTACCAACATGAAGCCCGAGGCGCGTCCGTTGCACGCGCCGGATTTATGCGCAGTCCCGCATCGGGGCGTCCTGCGGTCGAAAGGTTCCCGGTGAGTATCGAGTCGAGCGTCAAGCCCAGCATTGCCCGTGTGGTCGCCTTCTCGGGGAGCGCCAAACGGCCCTCGCGCACCCGCGTCCTGGTCGAGGCGCTCGGTGCCGAACTCGGCCGCCTGCGCCGGATCGACCTCACGGTCTACGACCTGATCGATGCCGGGCCCGGTCTCGGGGCGACGCAGCGCGACGCGCTGTCGGCGCCGGCGGCGCAGCTGATCGAGGCGATCGAGGGGGCGGACGCACTGATCGTCGGGACGCCGGTCTACCAGGGCGGCTACGCGGGCCTGTTCAAGCACGTGTTCGACTTCGTCGATCCGGCCCGGATGGCCGGCATGCCCGTGGCGCTGACCGCAACCGGCGGCGGCCTGCGCCACGCCCTCGTGGTCGAGCACGGGCTGCGGCCGCTATTCGGTTTCTTCGCGGCCCATATCGCACCGACTTCGGTCTATGCGGGGTCCGACGACGTGGTGGACGGCCGCATTGTGGACCCGGGGGTCGCGGTCCGGCTGAACGCCGCGGCGGCGGAGCTAGCCGCCCTGATCGCGGTGGCGCGGAAGGTGGAGTCCGACGCGTCCCGCTGACGGGATACTCCCCCGTCCTGCAACCGGCCCTAGATGCGGAACCGGATCACGCTCACGCGCGAGGGATCATGTCAGGTTCTCCGATCATGGCCGGCAAGGCGCCGCCGCTCCCCGCCACCTACGTCACGGCCTCCGGGCTGCCACGCTACAATCCCGTCGCGCAGGCGCTGCACTGGGTGACCGCGGGTCTGGTGCTCGCCATCCTGCCGCTGGCCTGGGTGGCGATCAGCCTGCCTCCGTCGCCGGCCAAGGGCAGCGCCTTCGTGCTGCACAAGTCGGTGGGCCTGACGATCCTGGCGATCGTGGTCTTGCGGATCGTCTGGCGCATGATCCGGCCGGCACCGCCGGACCCGCAGGCTCCGCGTCTCCTGACGCTGATAGGCCGTATCAACCATTGGCTGCTCTACGCGATCTTCCTGATCATGCCGGTCAGCGGCTACCTGCTGAGCGCGCTGTCCGGTCGCGACACGCCGTATTTCTGGCTCTTCATCGTGCCGGGCCTGCCGAAGGACGACGCGGCTCAGAAGGTGGCCGAGTCGATCCACGTCGCCGGGCAGTGGTTCGTGTATGCACTGGTGGTGCTGCACATCGCCGGCACGGTCTGGCACCTCGTCATCCGCCGCGACGGCCTTCTCGAGCGGATGCTCCCGGTTCAGGATGGCCGCGGCGCCTCGCGTTAGGCGTCAATCGACGCGGCGCAGAACGAAGGTGGTGCCGACCTCCGGGTCGCGCCGCCAGCGTCCATCGCCGTTCGGGACGAGCTCGATGCTGTGGCCACGCTTGGCGGTCAGCGTCAGGCGGCCGTTGGCGTAGCGCCAGCGCACCGGGTCGAACACCTCCAGCCCGCCATCGTGACAGCCGGGGACGATCCTCACGCCGCCGCCGGCACCGTCGATGGTGATCCGGCAGGTGTCGCGCTCCTGGAAGCGGTCCAGGGCGTAGACCCCCGGCGCCGGTCCCGACACGGCGACCGCGGCCGGCTGCAGCTCGGCCGGAACCGGCGTCGCGGCCTGGAGCGTGGAGGGCTTTGGTGCAGTCCCGGGTCCCGGCTCGACCTGAGCGCCCGCTCCGCTCGCCGCCTCGGCAGGGCGCATCGCAACGATGTCCAGCGGGACAAGGCTGTACTCCTCGCCGCTCTCCGTTCTTGCGACGAGGCTGCGCTGATCCGGCCGCTTGGCGAAGTCGAGGATCGGACGGACGTTGCGGTCGACGAGGCGCACGGCGCCATCGACGAAGAGCCATCCGGCGACGCCGGCGATCACCGGCAGCGCGCGTCGGCACCCCGCCGGGAAACTCACCTTCCGTCCGGCCTCGCCGCTGTCGAGCCGGAGTGTCATCACGCAGCGGCGGTTGGTACCGTCGCGGGACAGGTCCCAGGTTCCGGGAACCTCGCCGAGCTTCTCGGGAAGGCTCGGCGGGGCGAGTGCTGCGACGGGCGGGGCGGCGAGCATGTCGGCGGCCGGGGCAGCGGAGCCGGGGGCCGGCTCAGGCCCCTCCTGAGCCGCCGCCGGCCAGGGGATCAGGACCAAGCTGGCCAGCAGGGCGGCCTGTGCCGATCTCACGTCTTCGGTCTCCAGGGTGTCTCTGTGACGGGCGTCAGCGGGCCCCGGCCCTCGAGCCACGAGACGACGTTGTCGACGACGAGTTGCGCCATCGCGGCACGGGTATGCTCGGAGGCGGAGCCGACATGCGGCAGCAGCACTGTGTTGTCGAGGGCGGCAAGGTCTTCCGGCACGTGCGGCTCATTCTCGAACACGTCGAGACCGGCACCCAGGATCGTGCCCGCTTTCAGCGCGGCACTCAGCGCCGCCTCGTCGACCAGCGTGCCGCGGGCGACATTGATCAGGATGCCCTCGGGGCCGAGCGCCTCCAGCACGGCCGCGTCCACGATGTTGCGCGTGTCAGCACCACCGGGCGCCACCACGATCAGGATATGGACGGCCCGGGCGAGGCCGAGCAGGCTGTCGTGATAGGTGAAGGGCATGTCCGCCTGTCGGCTGCGGCCGTGGTAGTCGATCTCCACGCCGAAGCTCTCGAGGCGTCGGGCAATCGCCCGCCCGATCCGGCCGAGGCCCAGGATGCCGACGCGCCGCCCGCGCAGGGAGGCCGTGAGCGGGAAGGGCGCCTTGGGCCAGTGGCCGGCACGCAGGTAGCGGTCCGCCTGGGGGATCCGCCGCAGGGTCGCGAGCACGAGTCCGACCGCGAGATCGGCGACCTCGTCGGTGAGCACGTCCGGCGTATTGGTGACGGTGATGCCGCGCCGATGGGCTTCCACCGCGTCCACGGCGTCGTAGCCGACACCGAAATTGGCGATGAGTTCCAGGTTCGGCAGCCGGTCCATCAGCGCCGCATCCACGCCGACCTGTCCGCCCACGCAGAGCGCACGGATCCGCGGGCCGATCTCGGCCAGCAGCGCTTCCGGATCCGCAGCGCCCGCGAGCCGGTGGACCGTGTGCCGCCCCTCGAACGCCGTCTCTACAAGCGGGTGCATCTTCCGCAGCAACAGGATCTCGGCCGGCGCATCAGGCATCGCTCACTCCCATGTTCGGCCGTCCAGCAATGCGGCCGGTTCCCCCATTCCCGCATAGGGCCTGCGCGGGGTACGGCGCCAGCGGGACATCCCGTCCACGGTGACATCCGCGCGCCGACGCCGGGCGGCCATCGGACCGGGGCAAGGCTGGCCCCTTTCGAAATCCGTGCGCGATGCCTACTAAGGACGACGCACCATCGCGAGAGCTCTGCACCGCCCCATCCCGAAGACGAAAACCGATGACCAGCCCGCGCACTCTCTACGACAAGATTTGGGACGACCACGTCGTCGAAGTCCAGCCGGACGGCTCCAGCCTCCTCTACATCGACCGTCACCTCGTTCACGAAGTGACGAGTCCGCAGGCATTCGAGGGGCTGCGCACGGCCGGCCGCAAGGTTCGCCACCCGGAGAAGACGCTCGCGGTGGTGGACCACAACGTCCAGACCTCCGACCGCAGCAAGGGCATCGAGGATCCCGAGAGCCGTACACAGCTCGAGGCGCTGGCCGAGAACGTGCGCGATTTCGGCATCGAATTCTACGACGCCTTCGACCGCCGCCAGGGCATCGTCCACATCATCGGACCCGAGCAAGGCTTCACGCTGCCCGGCCAGACCATCGTGTGCGGCGATTCCCACACCTCGACGCACGGCGCCTTCGGGGCGCTGGCGCACGGCATCGGCACCTCGGAGGTGGAGCACGTGCTCGCCACGCAGACGCTGGTGCAGCGCAAGGCCAGGAACATGCGCGTCTCCGTCGACGGCACGCTGCCGCCCGGCGTGACCGCGAAGGACATCATCCTGGCGATCATCGGCGAGATCGGGACCGCCGGCGGCACCGGCCACGTCATCGAGTATGCCGGCGACGCGATCCGCGCCCTCTCGATGGAGGGCCGGATGACGATCTGCAACATGTCGATCGAGGGCGGCGCCCGGGCCGGCATGGTGGCCCCCGACGCGACGACCTTCGCGTACGTGAAGGACCGGCCGAAGGCCCCGAAGGGCGCGGCTTTTGAGGCGGCCCGGCGCTACTGGGAGAGCCTCGTCACCGATGAGGGCGCCCATTTCGACCGCGAGGTGCGCCTCGACGCCGGCAGCCTGCCGCCGATCGTCAGCTGGGGCACCAGCCCCGAGGACGTGATCTCGGTGCAGGGCCGCATCCCGGATCCGGCCGAGATCGCCGACGAGAACAAGCGGCAGTCGAAGGAGAAGGCGCTGGCCTATATGGGCCTGACGCCGGGCACCCGGATCACCGACATCACCCTGGACCGGATCTTCATCGGCTCCTGCACCAACGGCCGCATCGAGGATCTGCGCGAGGTCGCGCGGGTCGTCGGCGACCGCAAGGTCCATGAGGGCGTTTCGGCGATGATCGTTCCGGGTTCCGGTCTCGTGAAGGCGCAGGCGGAGGCCGAGGGCCTCGACAAGATCCTGAAGGCGGCGGGCTTCGACTGGCGCGAGCCGGGCTGCTCGATGTGCCTCGGCATGAATCCGGACAAGCTGCGCCCGGGCGAGCGCTGCGCCTCGACGTCGAACCGCAACTTCGAGGGCCGGCAGGGCCCGCGTGGACGGACTCACCTCGTGTCTCCGGCCATGGCGGCGGCGGCGGCGGTGGCCGGGCGCTTCGTCGACATCCGAGAGTGGCCGCAGGGCTGAAATCCCGATTGACGGCGACATCTCCGTTGCATAAACGAAGCCGTCGCCGGCCGATGGCCGACGGCAAGCCCAGGTGGCGGAATTGGTAGACGCGCTGGTTTCAGGTACCAGTCTTGCAAGAGGTGAAGGTTCGAGTCCTTTCCTGGGCACCAATTAACGGAAGTGAGCCCGCCAAGTTGTTGGCGGGCTTTATGTTTTCTAAGGTGCGGGATTGATCCGAACCCGGTTCGCTGTCCGCGTGTACGTTGTACTTTCACGGCTGCCGGAGGCCCCAGCCGCATAGCAGGCCTCGATCGGCAGTCTGAGCCACCCACCTCCGGAAACCGTTCCAGGATGGAACGGCGCTCGGCTCTGGCACTCAGCGTGAGCGCACGCCGTAGGCTCGGCGCCGACGGACGAGCCGACAGAGACCGGCCTCAGCGGCCGCGCTGCGGCGTCAGCTTCTGCGCTTGCTTGACTGCCTCACGGCAGCCCTGGTCACCGCGCGTGTTGAGGTCCACGGCCCGCTGCAGTGCCATCTCGGCCTGGGAGATTTTGTTCTCGGACGAGCGCTCCGGGGACGCTTTGGCATCGCCACCCTGCGCCGCGGCATGGACAGCCGTCGGACGGTTTCCCGATTGCCGGCGCACATCGTCGGGTGAGGTCGCGATCCGGCCGATGGCGACGGCATCAGCCTGCGCGCCCCGGGTCGCCGCTTCGATTGGGCCCGAGACGCCACCGACAGTTCCGGGTGTGCCACCGCTCTCGCGGGATGCACCGCCCTGCTGCGCCCGATCCGGATCGGGCGTCCACCCCGGCTTGGCCGTGCTGCCGGTGGTGCTGGCCGAGGCCAAGTGGCCTCCGGGCTCGTTCGGCCCGCGCCGCTGGCCGAAATCGGGCTCGGAAACGGGCGCGCCCAGGCCAACCCGTGTCCCGAGCTCGCGCGTGAGCGTGGCGATGTCGTCAGTGCACGGGCCGCCCGCCCGCGCGAGAGCAGCCGTAGACAGGCTTACAGCCGTGAGCGCGACAGCGCCGCAGAGAAGGGGCAGACGTGTCCTCACAATTTCCCGGAAGTTTATTCTACTGGCACATGCTCAACCGTGCGTAGCAGCGACGGTTCGGTTACCGTCATCTGGCCCGACGAGGATGCGGCGAGCGTTTCGCCGGCCCCATGCCCGTCGAAGGGCGCTTCCCGAAACGCCGCCGCCGCCTATCTGCGCCCTTCGGTCCCGAGACCCACGGCGAGGGTTACCCAGGAGCAGGACGGCGCCCTCAATGTCATTGACGAAGCGGATTGTGGGCCTCGTGGGCTTGGCGCTCCTGCCGGCCCTCGCCATCCAGGGCTACAACGAGTACGCGCTGCGCAGCGCGCGCGGCGACGCCGTCCGGGGCGAGGCCATGCGGACGGCGCGCGGCGTCGCCGTCGACTTGGAGCAGTTCAGTCGCGGCGCCAGGCAGATTCTCGGCATCCTGTCCGAGCTGCCGGAAATCCGGACCAAGAATCCGCAAGTCTGCACGACCTATCTCAGGAGCGTCGTCGACAAGGTGCCGGGATCGTTTTTCTTCGGCGTCGCCGACGCCGAAGGTCACATCCTGTGCAACACGCTCGGCTCTTCTCCCGGCGCCTATACGGTTGCGGACCGATCCTACTTCAAAGAGGCGATGCGGACCGGCGGCTTCGCCATCGGCGAGGTCTTGTCCGGCCGGGTCACCAAGCGGCCAACGATCCAGTTCGCCCTGGCCATCCCGGGCGCGAACGGCCGCCCGGACGGCATCGTCCTGACAAGCATCGATCTCTCCTACCTGGCCATGCGCCAGGCCGCCGCCGGCCTCCCACCCGACACGGCGCTGACCGTCGCAGACCGGAACGGTACCATCCTGATTCGCCTGCCCGAACACGAGGAATGGGTCGGCCAGCCGCTTCCGGAACCCTTCTGGGCAGCGCTGAAACGCCACCGCGGCAATGTGGCGGATCTGATCGGCCTCCGGGGCAATCCGCGGATCACCGCGGTCGCCGAGACGAGCCCGGACGATCTCGGCTCCTTCACGGTCGCGGTCGGTCTCTCACCGAGCACGGCCTTCGCCGACATCAATGCCGCCACATGGCGCGGCCTCGTCCTGATCGGGATCGGAGCCGCCCTGGCGGTCGCCGCGGCCCTGATGGCTGGGCGCGCCTTCATCCGCCAGCCGGTCCGCCGCCTTCTCCGGGCGGCCGCAGCTTGGCGGTCCGGCGAGCTGGGCGTGCGCAGCGGGATCGGAGGGCCTGGCGAGTTCGGCCAGCTCGGCGAAGCGTTCGACGCCATGGCGGTCGCGCTGCAGAAGCACGAGGGCGAACTGCGCGCCGAGATCGCCCGCAGCCGCCTCCTTCAGGAGCGGCAGACGCTGCTGCTGCACGAACTCAACCACCGCGTGCGCAATACCCTCACGACGGTGCAATCGCTGGCTCGGCAGGCCCGGCGCGACGACGACCGGAGCGAGCGGCTGGAAGGACGCATCCTCGCTCTTTCGAAGACGCACGATCTGCTCTCGCGGGATGATTGGGGTGGGGCACCGCTGCGGCTCGTCATCGAGAACGAGTTCGCACCCTTCCAGGATGGGGACGGTCGCCGCTTCAGCCTCGATGGGCCGGATCTCGAGCTGCGCCCCCGCTATGTGCTCGCTCTCGGCATGACGATCCACGAACTGACCACCAACGCGGCCAAATACGGTGCCTTGGCGACGGAGAAGGGTCGGGTCGACGTGACGTGGCGTGTCGTCATGGGACCCGACAACGCCCGCAGGCTCGCGTTGGAGTGGCAGGAGAGTGGGGGACCACCCGTGGCGGTACCGACCCGTCGGGGCTTCGGCACGCGCCTGATCACCGGCGGCATCAACCGGGAACTCGGCGGATCGGTCGAGCTCAGTTTTCCGCCCGAAGGCGCACGCTTCACGCTCGATGTTCCGCTGGACGAGCCCGACCGCTTCCTCTCCTTCCGCCAACTCGCCGGCAACCTGCCCCAGCCCGTGGCTTGAATTACGCGGGCGCCTGGAACACGGCCGAGCCGGGACCCTGGCGGCCGGTGCCTATCGCCCCTGGAACCTGGACCCCGCCCAGCCGAGCGCGCGACCCACGCCGAAGCCGCCAAGAGGGCTTCGACGATCGGGACGATCATCCAATCCATCGGTCCTGCACGGGGGCCGAACTGGCCTTTCGACACGCCCGATGCGGCACCCAGACCGCCGATCGTGGACGCTGCGGCGATGCAGCGAAGAGACCGGGAACGCCGCCGGAACGCGGTGGCGGCGTCCCACCGCCAATGACCCGGAACGCCCGGCGCGGCTCGGGGCGACGCATCGGGCGCCTATGCGCGCGTTGCCGCGCCCCGGAAAGCGCTGGACCGGATCAGCCTCGATCGCGCGCCGCGCCTGCGCATCACGCCAAGCAGGATCGCGCCGCGGCCGGCATTCGACACCGGCACGCGGACAGGAGGGGGGGGCAGGCGCCGCTCAGGCCTTCGGGAAGTCGTAGAGTTCCGCGGGATTGTCGACGAGGATGCGTGTCCGATCGGCCTCGTTCGGCACGAAGGTCGGAAACAGATCGAGCAACAGGGCGTCGTCGGGCTTGTTGTCCTGACGCTCGGTGGGATGCGGCCAGTCCGTGCCCCAGACGCACCGCGTCGGCGCAGCGGCCGCGAAGGCGCGCGCGACGGCAACCGTATCGGCGTAGGAGGGCGGCCCGACCGTGGTGTCTGCGTAGAGGCCGGTCAGCTTCACCCAGGTGTTCCCCTGGTCGAGGAGCCGCCGCATCAGCTTGAACGTGTCGCTCTGGACGCCCGCCGGCTGCGGGCAATGCGCCAAGTGATCGAAGACCAGCTTTCCGCGGATCTTCAGGAACGTGTCGGACGCCGCCACGATCTTGTCGCCCGGCATGTTGATCTGGCAGTGCCAGCCGAGGGCGTCCACTCGCTGGGAGAGCGGTTCCAGCATGTCGAGCGTCGTGGTGCCGGCCTGCGCGAGATTGAACCGGACGCCGCGGATTCCGAGATCGTGCAGCCGCCGCAGTTCCGCATCGCTGACGGCAGGGGTCACCACCGCGACGCCGCGGAAGTTCGGCCCGAGGGCCGCCATGCCGGCGAGCGTCGGTCGGTTGTCGGTTCCGTACAGCGAGGGTTGGACCACGACGCCCCGGGTGGTGCCGAGGCGCGCCTGCAGCGCGCGGTAATCGTCCGGCGTCGCGTCCGGGGCCGGCAGGCCGCCCGCGGCCGGCGGGACGCGGTTGTCGTAGATATGGAAATGGCAATCGGCGGTGTTCGGCGGGACCTTGAACGTCGGCGCCGCGCTGCCGGTCGAGTAGCGCACGGTGTGCTGGGCGGAGGCCGGACGATCCCTCAGGCCGAGTGAGGCGCCAAGGGTTGCCGCGGCCGCACCGCCGAGCACGCGCCGACGGCTTGGGTCCAGAGTGATCATCGCGTCCTCCCGCTGCTTCGAGCCCGGTCGTCTGCGCGTCCGGTGTCACGCGGCAGCCTATCGACGCGCCTCATGCGCCGGAACGGATCGCGGAGAATACTGGATACGATCCGGCGCGAGCGTCAGCGGCGCATCCGGCCCTCCGGAGATCCGCGTTCGCCCGAAGCTCGGTCCGAGGGCCCGGGAGGCCGGAAGGCGCCCGCGATGACGGGGCGCCCCCAATTCCGGCTGCCTCAGGCGTTGTCGCCTCGGATCGCCGCGATGACCGCGTCGGTGACCTGACGGGTCGTCGCCTTTCCGCCGAGGTCAGGCGTGTGCAGGTTCGGATCCGCGGTGACGCGCTCGACGGCGCGCATCAGCCGGCCGGCCGCGTCCGGCTCGCCGAGATGCTCCAGCATCTGGCACGCCGTCCAGAAGGTCGCGACCGGGTTGGCGATGCCCTTGCCGGTGATGTCGAAGGCCGAGCCGTGGATCGGCTCGAACATCGACGGGTAGGTGCGTTCCGGGTTGATGTTGGCGGTCGGCGCGATCCCGAGCGAGCCGGCAAGCGCCGCCGCGAGGTCCGACAGGATGTCGGCGTGCAGGTTTGTCGCCACGATGGTGTCGAGGGTCTCGGGCTTCATCACCATCCGCATGGTCATGGCATCAACCAGCATCTTGTCCCAGGTGACGTCGGGGAAATCCGCGGCCACCTCGGCGGCGATCTCGTCCCACATCACCATGGCGTGGCGCTGGGCGTTCGACTTGGTCACGACGGTCAGGAGCTTGCGCGGCCGGGATTGAGCGAGCTTGAACGCGTAGCGGATGATGCGGTCGACGCCCGACCGGGTCATCATCGAGACGTCGGTGGCGACCTCGTTCGGATGGCCCTGGTGGACCCGGCCGCCGACGCCGGCATACTCGCCCTCCGAGTTCTCGCGCACGATCACCCAGTCGAGTTCCGGGCCCGAGACGTGGCGCAGCGGGCTGGTGATGCCCGGCAGGATGCGGGTCGGACGGACATTGGCGTACTGGTCGAAGGGCTGGCAGATGTTGAGCCGCAGGCCCCAGAGCGTGATGTGGTCGGGCACGTCCGGCGCGCCCACCGCCCCGAAGAAGATCGCGTCATGGTCCTTGATCTGCTCGCGGCCGTCGGCGGGCATCATCACGCCGTGCTTCTTGTAGTAGTCCGAACCCCAGTCGAAATGGTCGAACCGGAACCGGAACGCGCCGGTCTTCTCGGCCAGCACGTCGAGGACTTCGATACCGGCGGCGATGACCTCGACGCCGATGCCGTCCGCCGGGATCGCCGCGATGGTGTAGGTCTTGGTCATGACAGATCTCCTTGGGAACGTGAGAGGATTCAGCGCGCCAGCGCGCGTTCGGGCGCGGTGCGGCGCCCGGCGCGGGCGACGGCGAGGGTGAGGATGGCGGAGAGGACCAGAAGGCCGGCGACGAAGTACAGGCCGCCCGCGAAGCTGCCGGTCCGGTCCTTGATCCAGCCGATCGCCCAGGGTCCGACGAAGCCGCCGAGATTGCCGATCGCGTTGATGGCGGCAATGCCCACCGCGGCGGCCGACCCGGACAGGAACATGGTCGGCATCGCCCAGAGGGGCGGCTTGGCGGAACTGATCCCGATATTGACGAGGCTCAGGGCGGCCACGACCCCCACCACCGACGACGCGCCGCCGGCCAGGACGAGGCCCAGGGAGGCGGCGAGGCAGGCGATGACCACGTGCCACGTGCGCTCGCCCGTCCGATCCGAATGGCGCGCCCACAGAACCATCGCCACCACGGCCGCAGCGGGCGGTACGGCGTTGAGCAGGCCGACCGTCATCGTGGACAAGCCGAGACCCTTGATGATCTGCGGCGCCCAGATGCCGAGGGTGTAGAGGCCGGCCGAGGTGCCGAAATAGATCAGTGCCAGCGCCAGCACGCGGGCGTCGGCAAGACCGCTCAGCAGGCTGTGCCGGGCGCTCGGCTGCTTGGCGGCCCGCTCGGCGTTCATCTCGGCGACGAGCCATGCGCGCTGGTCGTCGGCGAGCCAGGTCGCCGCCTCCGGGCGGTCGGTCAGGTAGAACAGCACGGCCACGCCCAGGATCACAGCGGGGACAGCCTCGACGATGAACATCCACTGCCAGCCATGGAGGCCCAGGAGGCCGTCCAACTCGAGCAAGAGACTCGAGAGCGGCGAGCCGAGCAGCACCGAGATCGGCGCGGCCGCCATGAACAGCGAAACCACCGCGGCACGATAGCGGCTCGGGAACCAGTAGCTCAGGTAGAGGATGATGCCGGGAAAGAATCCGGCCTCCGCGGCGCCGAGCAGGAAGCGCAACACGTAGAAGCTCGTCTCGCCCCGAATGAAGGCGAAGGCGCCCGAAAGGAAGCCCCAGCTGATCATGACGCGGGCGATCCAGAGCCGCGCGCCGACCTTGTCGAGAATGATGTTCGACGGCACCTCGAACAGGAAATAGCCGAAGAAGAACACGCCGGCGCCGAAACCGAAGACAGAAGCCGAAAAGCCGAGATCCTTGTTCATCGTCAGCGCCGCGAAACCGATATTCACGCGGTCGATGAAGGCGATGAAGTACAGGAGGCAGATGAAGGGAACCAGGCGCCATGCGACGCGGCGCATGGTGGCGTGCTCGAGCGAGCCGTCCATCGTTTCCTCCCTTGGCCGTGGCGCGCGATTACGTCTTGCGCGCCATCTTCCATGCAAGATGGCATACTGCTAGAACCGGTGGGCAGACCTGTCAATGCCTGTTCCGCGGCGGATGTCGGGGGTGCTAGGTCAGCGCGGTCGAGGAGGCGGTTGATGGCGCGGGCGCAGCGCGGCAAGGATCCGGAGGTGGCGAGGGCCGCCGACGAGGGCGAGAAGCGCACCTCGCTCGTCGACGACGCGTACGCGGCGCTGCGCGCCGCGATCCGCGATGCCAGCTTCGCTCCGGGCTACCAGGCCTCGGAGCAGGAGATCGCCCTGCGGCTGGGCATGAGCCGTACGCCGGTGCACGAGGCGGCGATCCGGTTGCAGGAGGACGGGCTCGTGCGCGTCCTGCCCCGGAAGGGCATCCTGATCCTGGCCCTCGCTCCGGACGACATGCGCGAGATCTACGATGTCGTCATCGCGATGGAAGGCCGCGCCGCCGAGCTGGTGGCCACGCTGCCGGACCGTGAGCGCCTGACGGCCGCGCAGGCGCTGGATGCCCAGACCGACATCATGGCCCAGGCCCATGCACGCAGCGACCTTCCGGCGTGGGGGGAGGCCGACGGGGCGTTCCACGCCGCGCTGATCGAGCACGCCCGGAACGGGCGGATGAGCCGGATCGTGCAATCGATCAACGACCAGTCGCACCGGGCCCGGATGCTGACGCTCAATCTCCGCCGGGCGCTGGACGCCTCGACCGCAGAGCACCGGCGGATCGCGCAGGCGATCCGCGCGGGCGACGCGGCCGAGGCTCTCGACGCCGCGCGCCAGCACCGCATCCGCGCGCGGAACGAGCTGCTGCCCTTGCTGGACAGCTACGGGCTCAAGCACCTCTAGGCCTGGCGCCGGACCACCATGCCGTATCGCCCCGTGCCAGGACGTCGACGCGGTGGCCGCCTCAGCCCGCGCGCAGGCGTTGAATGTCCGCCGCAACACCGCCCGGATCGCGTCGATCGCCCGTGTAACGTTTTGTGTCAGCAGCACGTTTCGCGTTGCCGGGCCGCCTGCACCGCTTATGCTTCGGCCATGCACGAAGGCATGACCATCGCCATCGTCGAGGACGATTCCGACATCCGCGCGCTGCTCGCCGGCTATCTTGAAGGCGAGGGCTTCCATGTCGTCGCCCTCGACGGTGGCGCCAGCCTCGACCGGATCCTGGCGGCCGGCACCGTCCCGGACCTGATCGTCCTCGACTGGATGCTGCCCGGCGAGGACGGGCTCTCGATCTGCCGGCGGCTGCGGGACGCGAACGGTCCGCCCGTGGTGATGCTGACTGCCAAGGACGAGGATATCGACCGGGTGCTCGGCCTGGAGATGGGCGCCGACGACTACGTCTCGAAGCCGTTCAACCCGCGCGTGCTCCTGGCCCGGATCCGGGCCGTCCTGCGCCGGGCCAGCGGCGGCGGCCACGTGGCCGAGCCCGGCTCGGAAACGCTGCGCGTGGCCGACCTCACAGTGAATCTCGGGGCCCGCACCGTGACGCTCGGCGATCCGGCGAGCGAGATCCCGCTCACCAGCGCCGAATACGATCTGCTGCATTGCTTCATCACGCGGCCCCAGCGCGTGCTGTCGCGCGACCAGCTCCTCGACTGGACCCGCGGCCGGACCGCCGACGCCTTCGACCGCACCATCGACGTGCAGGTGAGCCGCCTGCGGCACCGGCTCGAAGCCGCCGGCAGCACCGCGGCGTCCCTGATCAAGACCGTGCGCAACGCGGGCTACATCCTGGCCGCGCCGGTGAAATCCGGCCTGCCGTGATGGGCCGCATCGGCCTCCTCGGCCGGATCATGCTGCTCCTGCTGGGGGCGCTATCGCTCCTCGTGCTCGCCACCGTGGCGCTGGACGATTGGCAGCGTCGCGAGGAACATCTGCCGAGTGGCCCGCGCTTTCCGCGCGTCGACCAAGCCGCCAGCATCATGACGCTCCTGCGGGATGCGGACCCGGCCGAGAGACCCGCCATCCTGAAGGCGGTGAGCGGTGAGATCCTGCGGGCGGAGATCGTCGACGCCCCTCCGAACGAGGCCGGACTGATCCGGGAGCCGCGCCTCGAAGCCCGACTTCGGCGGCTGACGGGCGGTTCGGTCAGGGCGTTCACCGATTCCGCGCTGCTCCTGCGGCGCGTCAACCCGGCCACGGTGGCGAACGCCGACCAGCATGGCCCGTTCGGTCGTCTGGCGATGGCGACGTACCCGCTGCCCGACGGCCGGACCCTGGTGATCACCGCCGTCGCCCGCCATCGCTCGCTCATGCCGTGGCTGTTCGGACAGCCGCTGAGTCTCTGGGTGGCCGCCCTCGGGGCGGTTGTGGCGGCCCTCGTGCTGGTCGGCACGCGCCACGAGCTTGCCCCGCTGCGGCGGCTGACCGACGCCGTGTCCCGCTTCGATGGCCGGGCGCCCGAGCGCGTGAGCGCCCCGCGGGGAGCCCCCGAGATCCTCCGCCTCGCCCAGGCGATCCAGGGCATGCAGGAGCGGATCAGCGGCCTGATGGCCGAGCGCTCACTGCTGATCGGGGCGATCTCGCACGACCTCAAGACGTACCTGACGCGGCTGCGCCTGCGCGCCGAGGGTGTGGCCGAGCCGAGGCTGCAGGAGCGGCTGGTGGCGGATCTCGACGCCATGACCGACCTGCTCGAGACCTCCCTGGTCTTCGCCCGCGGCACCGCCGTCGAGGCCGCGCGCTCGCCGGTGGATCTCGCCGATCTGGTGGCCGTGGAAGTCGCCGAGCACGCGGCGCAGGGCGCCAACATCGACTTGACCGGCGAGGACGTGCGGGACGCGACCGTGGCGGGCGACGCGCTCGCGCTGCGCCGCGTCATCGCCAACCTGATCGGGAACGCGGTGAAGTTTGGGCAATCCTCGGTCGCCGTGGCGGTGCTGCGGACCGGGGCGGACTGCCAGATCATCGTCGAGGACGATGGGCCTGGCATTCCAGCGGCCGAACGCGCCGCGATCTTCAGCCCGTATTATCGGGTCGAACGGTCCCGAAATCGGCAGACCGGCGGGACCGGTCTGGGGCTCGCGATCAGCCGACAGATCGCGGAGGCGCATGGCGGCACCGTGGTGGCCGAGACGGGTTCGCAGGGCGGTGCCCGGTTCATCGTGACACTGCCGGCCGTGACCCGAACCACCGGCACGACAACCAAAAGATGATGCGTTACGAAACGTTACACGCCGGCCTCCGCCCGTCACATCCGGGCAGAGCGCGCGGGCGAACCTTCGCTCACACGTCGCGGCGGCACCACCGCCGGGACGGTTGGGACAGAGCCCCGAAAGGCTCTTTCACGTGAGCAGAAGGAACGCACCGATGTTGAAGGTTCTCGGCCCAGCCGTTCTCCTCGTCGCCCTCGCGGCTCCGGCCTCGGCATTGCCGCTCGTCCAGGCGGCGGTTTCCGCCGGACCGGGCGATGCGCAGATCATCCAGGTCTATGGCGGCTGCGGCCCGTACGGGCATCGCGGCCCCTATGGCGGCTGCCGTCCCGGCGGCCAGCGGGGCGGCTACAGCCGGGGCGTGGCCTGCCCGCCCGGATTCCACATCGGACCCTATGGCCGACGCTGCTGGCCGAACTGACTCGTCGCCTGATCGCACCCCGTACCGTGTCCGGGCCGCGGCCGGACGACCATGGAGAGACAGATGATCCGCAAGCTTGTCATGCCCGCAGCCCTCGCGGCGGGCGTTCTGTTGGCCGGTTCGAGCGCCGAGGCCCGCGACGGATGCGGGCCCGGCTTTCACCGCAACTTTTACGGCTGGTGCCGGCCGAACGCGTTCTACCGTCCGTTCGTCGTCGTTCCCGGCTACCGGTGGCGCTACGGCCATCCCTACGCCTGGCATCAGCGGTTCGGCTGGAACCGCGGCTTCCGGCATGCGGGGTGGCACGGCGGATGGCATCGGGGCTGGCACGGCGGCCACCGTGGCGGGTGGCACCATCGCTGGTGAAACCGTCGCGGCGCCCGGTTTCCTAGGGAAGGACCAGACCGGACAACGCGTAGGTCAGCGCGGCGACGAGGGCGGCGGCCGGCATCGTGATCACCCAGGCCACCACGATCCCCTGCGCGACGTTCCACCGGACCGCCGAGACGCGGCGGGCCGCACCGACCCCCACGATCGCCCCGGTGATCGTGTGGGTGGTGGAAACCGGGATGCCGAAGGCCGTCGCGGCGAACAGGGTCACGGCGCCGCCGGTCTCGGCGCAGAAGCCCTGCATGGGCGAGAGCCGGGTGATCTTCGATCCCATCGTGTGCACGATGCGCCAGCCGCCGAGCAGCGTCCCGACGGCCATGGCGGTCTGGCAGGACAGCACCACCCAGAGCGGCACGTGAAAGCTCCCGCTCTCGCCGTGGGCGTAGAGCAAAGCCGCGATGATGCCCATCGTCTTCTGGGCGTCGTTGCCGCCATGCCCGAGGGAGTAGAGCGAGGCCGAGACGAATTGCAGGCTCCGGAACAGCCGGTCGACGGCCGTCGGCGTGGACCGGACGAAGAGCCACGACACGGCGAGCATCAGCAGCAGCCCGAGCCCGAAGCCCAGCGCCGGCGAGAGCACGATCGCCGCGCTCGTGGCGACAACGCCGTGCCAGACGATCACGCCCGGCCCCGCCTTGGCGATCCCGGCGCCGAGCAAGCCGCCGATGAGCGCGTGCGAGCTCGAAGACGGGATGCCCGCATACCACGTCAGCAGGTTCCAGCTGATCGCGCCACCGAGCGCCCCGAGGATCACCCGGTCGTCCACGGCCGTGACGTCGATGATGCCGGATCCGACCGTGCCGGCGACGTGCAGGCCGAAAACCAGGAACGCGACGAAGTTGAAGAACGCCGCCCAGAACACCGCGTAGCGCGGCGCCAGAACCCGGGTCGACACGATGGTGGCGATCGAGTTGGCGGCGTCGTGCAGCCCGTTCAGGAAGTCGAAGATCAGCGCGAGGGCGATCAGGGCGACGAGGAACGTCACGCGTGCGACCCGTCGCTCAGACGTGCTCGACCACGATACTGCTGATCTGGTTCGCCACATCCTCGAACCGGTCCATGACTTTCTCCAAGTGATCGTAGAGTTCGGACCCGACCAGGAAGGCCATCGGATCCTGCCGGGAGGCCTTGAACAGCCTCTTCAGCCCGGCATTGTGCAGATCGTCCGCCAAGCCTTCCAACTCGATGACGCGCTCGGTCAGGCCGTTCAGGGCGGCGGCGTTCTCTCCGAGGGCGCGCAGCTTCGGGAGCGCCTCGGCGGTGACCTGGGCGGCCTCCTGGATCACCACGCCCATCTCGCGCATCGCCGGCTCGAAGGCCGTCACCTCGAAGAGCTGGACCGCCTTCGCGGTCTTGAGCATTTGGTCGATGGCATCGTCGAGGGAGCCGACGAGGGCCTGGATATCGCCGCGGTCGAAGGGCGTGATGAAGGTCCTGCGCACCGCCAGGAGCGCCTCGCGGGTGATCGCGTCGGCCTCGTCCTCGCGCGCCGCGATGGCCGCGCAGGCCCCCGCGATATCCTGCGTGCCCTCGAGGAGGGCCCGAAGGGCAACCGCGCCATCGACGAGCGTGGCCGCGTGACGCTCGAAGAGGTCGAAGAACCGGTCTTCCTTCGGCATCAGCGCCCGAAACCAAGCCAGCATGTCGTGTCCAGGTCCAGAAGATCGGTGTGACCGAAGGGCCGATCGGCGCCCGGCAAGCACAACCGCCAAGGAGGCCGGACCGATCCAGGCTTGAGCACGCAATTCGTCCGCCGATGATGCGGACGTTCCGCTCACCGCAGCGGGAGGACGCTCGGGCGCCGACCGGCCCCGGCGAAGCGGCGCCAGCGTCGCTTGCGCCCGAAGGTCCTGCGCGGATCGGCAAGGCGCGGGTCGGCCTGGCCCTCTCGCGGGCGCGGCTGTCGGATGGCGCCGATCGCCACAAGCGTCACGGCACAGATCAGGACGACGGGCGCCGCCCCCCAGAAAAAGCTCTCGAACATCAGCGACCCCCGAGCCGATGACCTCCACTCTTGAGTGATGAAGACCGCAGGCGATTACGGCCAAAGCTGGACTATTCGAGCGATGACGGCAACTCCGCTTTATCGGACACGAAAAAGCTGTGGGTTACTTGGGGCTCCCCGCCGGCGGGATCGGCGCCGCAATTCCGACCGGCGGTGACTTCCTCTGTCCTTGCTCCGGATCAAGGCACCCTGCGCCGCGTGGACCGACGATGGCTCCGTCCAGAGCGGAGCCGACCGATGCGCACCTACCGCGTGACCTTCACCATGACCGTCCCCGACGATACCGGGCACGACCACCGGGCCGTACAGAGCGCCATCGTGGTCCGCGCCCGCTCGGACGTATCCGCCGCGTGGCAGGCCAAAGCGATCCTGTGCGAGCGGGCGCAGGTGGTCGACTGGCGGTTCCGGGCCGACCGGTGTGAGGTCGCGGCTCTCACCGATGTGGCGGCGTGACAAACCGACCGCGTCTCGATGCGGAGCGCCCGCTCGGCTGAAGCGACCGGGCCGCCCCCGGACAGGACCGGGTGGAGGATCAATTCGGCGCGCTTCCCAATCTGCACGCCGCCCGGGCAGGACGGCAGGCATTCGGCGCAGCTTTTGAGCACAGCAACATATTTTCTGGATACATTTCGTAATATTTCTGACTTGTGCGGGTAATGTTTGCGTATAGATCGAGTAAAACGTGGCACAAAGATCACATTGCGCCCGCGGAACAAGCGGCGAGCACTGAATTCTATTGTCCCGCTGGGGCCGGCAGAGCATGATCGCAGCGCATTCAGGCATCGCCGAACGCGTTCCCTGATGAGCCTGCCGCCCAAGACGCAGGCCAAACCACAGACATGCGGTCAGATCTGGACAATCGGGCGACCGCGCCACGGGTCTCGAAGCTTTGGAGATTTCTATGACGCTCTTGAAGAGTTCGCTGCTCGGGTCAGCGGCCGCCTTCGCGGCCGTCGGTGCCGCGCACGCCGCCGACCTGCCGGTCAAGAAGGCGGTTCCGATCGAGTACGTCCGGGTCTGCACCGCCTACGGCGCCGGCTTCTTCTACATCCCCGGCACCGACACCTGCCTGCGCATC
>Ga0255028_100079_pt1 | contig 25238 bp, 31 predicted proteins | sample DRGLUT_MetaT_FD_178168 | JGI IMG/M metagenome (GOLD analysis project Ga0255028, IMG submission 178168) | Metatranscriptome of freshwater microbial communities from Pennsylvania, United States - DR:GLUT (Metagenome Metatranscriptome) | ecosystem: Environmental > Aquatic > Freshwater > Creek...
CAAGCACTACGCGATCGACGGCACGACTGCGCTGCGGATCTCCCAGACCGCGCGAGACGTGGCCACCGAGGTGTTGGGCCAGGAGCGCGCGCACGCCGCCTTCAAGGACGAGCTGGCGCGGCGTTATGCCGAGGTGCAGGAAGTCGGGGAGCGGCAATGGTGCACCGACCAGCGCGCGGCGCTGTCGGAGGGGGACGTTCGGATCTTCAAGGACTGAGGCGCACGCACGCCCCGCTCGGCGGCTCAGTCGCCGCTGTCGCCATCACCGGCGTCGCCGCCGGCATCCAGCAGCCAGTCCGGTATCCCGGGGAGGACGTCCCCGGCCACCACGCCGGCGGAGTCGAGGGCCCTTCCCGCCTTCGCCTCCTCGCTCTCGGCTCGAACCTCCGCGAACAGCTTGCGCGCCAGGCGGTCGAGTTCCTCGTCCGACAGCGTCTGGTCTGGCTCGTCCGTCATGGCCGTCCCTTTCGCGGACCGGCCGCTCGGCCCCACCCCGATCGGTTCACGAGGCGGGGGAGCGTCCGATCTCACCAGCGCGGGCCGATACGCAACGCGGCCCGACCGCAGGGTGCCAGGATTGCGTTAGCGGCCCGTCAGCGCCGCCGGCCCCGTGGTGTGCCGGATCAGGCCAGGGATTGCGCGGCGAGCCCGTGAAGGCTCCTGCGCGACGGTGCTTCACGCGATTCCGGTTGCACGCCCCATATGATGGCGACCGGTCTGTGAGCACGGGTCCCGGCCATGCGGTATCACCTGCGGATCGCTCGAACCCGCCTGCAAGGCAGCGTGGACACGCACAGCACCGTCCTCAACGCCCCGACCATCGAGGCCGCGATCGACCGCGCCATCGCGATCGTGGACAGCGTCCTCGACGGCCGGCCCGGCGTTGCGACGCTCACCAGTCCCTATCGCGGCCTGATCTGGGCGCATCGCCAGAACCTGCCGCCTCCCTCCTGGCCGTAGACGAAGCCGAGCGCCCATCGACCTGCTGCGCGCTCTGGCAACGGGCAGACGTGTCGGAGCGCGCCTTCAAGGCGGCCGTGGCCGCGGCGCGGACGCCGCGTGCCATCGCGGGCTGACGGAGACTGGGCCGGCTCCAGCCGTACGGGACCGTCAACGCAATCCGTCGGCGGGTCCACCCACGTGCTGACCCGAGTACCGGTAGGCAGGCGCGGGCCGGTCGTGGGTCACCGAGATCCCCGGCAGCAGGATCGCGGCGTTGTCGCCGGCGTAGCCCGCATAGGCTGACGCGGGGTAGGGGCTGTGCCTGCTGTCGATGCCCTGCGCGAAGGCGGGCGTGGCAACGGCGACCAAGGCGGCAGCGAGGATGTGGACCTTCATGACGCTCTCCATGCGTATGCGTTTGACTTCGCGGGGAAGCCATCCGGTCAGTCGGGTCGCGTGAGGAAGATCGTCGGTCTGGCGGTCTTGATCGCGGCGGCTGTGCTTGGCCGGCAGTGACCTCTCAACGGCGGTCCTCTGCCGATCGTTCGCCGGATTTTGTGCGCCGCCACACAAGGCACGCGGGTGGCGTGCCGAGAGGTTTCGAGGGATCCGTCCCGGCCTGAGGCCTCGGAGCGCACGATAGCCCCGGATCCTGTCGGCTCCGTTGCCCGAGACGACATTCTGCTGGGCCGCAACGCGGCCTGCGCACTCAGAACAGGGCGACCATCGCCACACCCGCGAACATCCGCACGGCGCCGAGGGCCCGCCACAGAGTGGCCGGATGGACCGGGACGCCGAACCATCCGTAGTTGTCCAGCACGAGCGAGACGGCGACGCCCACCGTCACGATGATGCCGCGGAACGACGCGGCGCCGATCGCGGGCGAGGCGTAGAGCTGGGCCAGGATCGACAGGACACTGAAGAACCCTCCGAGCCAGGCCCACCAGGGCACCGCAGCCAGTTGCTGTCCGCTCGACATCTCGCGCTTTCCGATGGCGAGGCCGCCGATCAGCAGAGCCGCCGAGCTGACAAGGCGCGTGATCACACGCGCGGTGACGGGGAGGCCGAGCGACTTCGACAGCGTCGCGTTCTGGCCAGGCTGAATCGCGTTCGCGATGCCCGCGAGGATGGTGAGACCGGAGAGGAACAGCACGTTCGGCTCGGGCGCGAACACGCGGCCAAGCTCCGCCGAGAGGGGGATGCGCGGGGTTCTGCCGCACCGCCGAAGCCCGGTGCGCCGCGTGTCCGGCCGGCGACCTCGATCCCCGGGAGGACGGAGGGCTCGGCCTCCGGCCCGCGGTGGCGATGCGGTCGCGCCTGTGCGCCGGCCCGGCCGAGCCGGTGGCGTGAGGCGCGCAGTGGTGTAGGAGGGCGTGACGACCCCGGCGGCAACGGTGTCGCATCCTTCTCGTGTGTGGGTCGCGGTTCATGCGCGCAAGCCGGTCGTGGTGATCCCCCGCTTGATCGGGGGCCTCGCGTTCATCGCTGTCCTGTGGGCCTTCCCGACCGCACCCCACGCGCAGACGCCCCCGCCCGGCTTCGGCGGCCTCGCGCTCAGCCGCGAGCTGGACGAGCACCTCCGCACCATCCACGACAGGTCGAACCATCTGGCGGCGGCGGCGGCCGGCATTCCGTCGGCGACCGCCAGGGCGCTCACGGATATCGTCGCGGACGAGACGTCCTCGCCGGCCGGTCTGGCCGCCCGCCTGCTGCTGCTCTGGTTCGGGGGCTGGCTCGCCGAGCGGCTGTTCTGGCGCTGGTCGGCGTCGTGGATGCAGCGGATCGTCGACAGCCCCCTGGACACGGCGCGACAGCGGCTTCTGGCGCAGGTCCAGCGCGTCCTGTTTGCCCAGACCCTCGTCCTGAGCTTCGCGGCCGGCGCGTGCCTCACCTATCTTGTCGCCGCCCCGCCGGGTGCGGCCGGCGTCATGGCCCTCGACGCGCTCCTGGCCATCGTCGCCGTGCGCAGCACCCGCGCCCTCGGCCGCTTCCTGCTGGCCCCCGGCGGCGCGCGGCTGCGTCTCGTGGCCCTGCCGACGCAGGCGGCGTGGCGTGCGCAGCACGGGGTCACGACACTGGCCTTCACGGCAGCGACAGGGCTGTTATGGGCGGCCCTGCTGCGCTTGGGCGGTGCCGATCCCGCGATTGCGGACGCGGTCACCAGCCTGACGCTGCTGCTCGTCGCGCTGATGGTCCCCGCCGTCGTCGGCGTGGTTGCCGTGTCGCTGCGCGGGCCCGACAGGCGGTCGCCGCGCCCGGCCGCACTGGTCCTCGGGCTTGTTCCCGCCGCCGCATGGCTGCTGGCCCAGGCCGGCCTGCCCAGCGCCGCCTGGGCCACCCTGGTCCTCGGCGTCGCGCCGGCCCTGTCGCTGGCCCTGGGCGACGCGGCCCGGACGGTCGCGTTCGGGCCGAACCACGCCGGCGTGCTGACGCGCGAGGAGCGCATCGTCGCGCGGGCCGCCCGCAACGTCGCCCTGATCGCGGCCCTGCTCCTCCTCGCGGAGCGGCTGCCGGGCGCGGATGGTGGGCTGGGCCCGGCGATGACCGCGCAGATCGTGTCGGCCCTGCTGATCCTGCTCGGGACCGACCTGGCGTGGCAGGTCGTCCGGAGCCTCATCGACCGCGGCCTCGCCCATGTGGGCGGGGACCCGCGCGCGGACCGCCTCGCCACGATCCTGCCCGCCATGCGCACGGTCGTGCTCGTCGCGCTCTCGATCACGGCCGCCCTGAGCATCGCCTCCGCCTTCGGCCTGCAGATCGGTCCCCTGCTGGCGGGCGCGGGCGTGGTCGGCCTGACGATCGGCTTCGGCGCGCAGGCGCTGGTCCGCGACGTCATCGCGGGCTTCTTCCTGCTCCTCGACGACGCCTTCCGGGTCGGCGAGACGATCGAGAGCGGCAGCCTCCAGGGGCAGGTCGAGGCGTTCTCGCTGCGCTCCGTCCGGCTGCGCGACGACAACGGGCACATGCACACGGTCGCGTTCGGCGAGCTGAAGGCGGTGACGAACTTCTCGCGGGACTGGGCCGGACTGGAGGTGCCGGTCTACGTGCCGCACGGCGTGCCCTATGCGGCCGCGGCAGGAGTGATCGAGGCGGCGATCGCGGAGCTGGAGCGCGACGCGGTGCTGAGCGCCCTGATGGTGACACCGCCCAAATTCGTGGGCCCGACGGCCCTGTCGGAAACGTGCGTGCGGCTCGCCGTGCAGGTCCGGACCCTGCCCGGCAGCCAGGCGCGGCTCAGGTCGGAGCTGCTGCGCCGCATCCTGTCCGGCATGGCCGAAGCCCATGTTCCGCTCAGCACCGGTCAATCGCCCGCTTGATCCCGCGTGGTCCGCCGGAGGCCTGGCGCGAGCCCGGATTCCGCAGGTGCGCGTGATCCTCCGCGATCGGAGGCCGAGCGCGGGATCACGCGCGCCGCCTGCTGATCCGGACGCCGCTGCAGAGCGAGCAGCCCGGCTGAATAGGTCAGCGAGACGAGGAGCGCGGCCGTAAGGGCGAGGGCGGCGCCGAACGGCTCGACCAGCAGATGAAGCGTGAGCAGCGTCAGGCCGAAGCCGAAAACGCCGCGGATCGTGATGCTCGCCAGCCGGGCCATCGCCGTCCCGCCGACGCGGCGGTGCAGGATCACGAAGGTGCTCGTGAGGGTGACCGGGTAGGCGGCGACGACCCCGGTCCGCGCCGGGCCCAGGGCCGAACTCACCGCGAGGACAGCCGTCACGAACAGCGCGACGGCGGCCGCCCGGACGATGAGGTCGAGCGGCCGGGGCCGCGCGACGGTGGTGCTCCGGGCGAGCGATGTGCGCGCCGCCGGTCGGGTCAGCAGGGTGCCGGCTCCGTACACGGCCGCATTGAGCAGGAACGCCGTCAGCGGCGTCCACGTGACGGCCGAGATCGGTGCGGCCGCTGCGAGCCACGCCGCCATCGCCGGGCCCAGGCTGAGGGCCAGGCCCCGGCCGGCCGCGCGCCGGGCGTAGACGATCAGGAACACGCCCGTCGCCGCGGTCGCCGCGAAGCCGTTGAGGGCCGCGCCGGCGACGAAGGCGGGATCGTGTTCCAGGGCCATGAACAGGTAGGCCGGTCCGGCCGAGACCGGCAGGCTGATGATGAGCGCCCCCCAGACCGGCCCCAGGAATTCCGCCAGCACCGAGGCGAGCACGACGACGGCTCCCGAGGTCAAGGCCCGGATAAGCGCTGTCACCCAGATCGCTGACAAGACCGTATCCCGTGCGTCGTGTCGCCGATTCGCGGCGGCTTCAGAGTCGAGGCCTCGCTATCATGCGCGACGGGGGACGGGCGAAAGCGGCCTGCGCGACGTCGCGCGATTCTGGGCGGGTGTGGCGCAAGCCGCCGCAGGATCATCCGGGCTCTGGATCCGTCCTCTGCAGCGGCTCGAAGGCCGATGTTCGGCTGCGCACCGCTCCCGGTCCGTCGCGGCTCACGTCCGCGCGCCTCTTGAACGGCCCGGGGCCCGTCGGCATGTCGTGGGCATGCCCGATGCCACGCTCGACGAAGCCAGCCTGTCCCGCTTTCTCGACGCCTTCTACGCCCGCGTGCGCGGCGATGCGCTGATCGGCCCGGTCTTCGCAGCCGCGATCCCCGACCCGGACTGGCCGCTCCATATGGCGACCATCCAGGCCTTCTGGTCCTCAATCCTGTTCAAGACCGGCCGCTACAAGGGCAATCCGTTCGGCAAGCATCGCGCCTTGGGCCAGCTTCAGCCGACGCACTTCGCCCGCTGGCTCGGCCTGTTCGAGGAGACCGCCCGCGCCCACTTCCCGCGTGACGTGGCGGCCATCCTGATCGAGCGTGCGCACCGCATCGGCGACAGCCTCAAGGCGGGCTTGTTCTTCCGGCCGGGTCCGTCAGGAGCGATCACAGGCGATCCCTTCCCGGATGCGGTCGGCGGATGATCGCGCCCGGCCGGATCTCTGCGGCCGTCATCGGCGCCTGCGGGCGCAAACAGGGATGCAAAGGATGAAGAAGATCGGGTTTCTGTCGTTCGGTCACTGGTCGCCGACGGGTGGCTCGGAGACGCGCACGGCCGGCGACACCCTGCTGCAGTCGATCGACCTCGCGGTCGCGGCGGAAGAGCTCGGCGCGGACGGGGCCTATTTCCGGGTCCATCATTTCGCGCGCCAGCTCGCCTCGCCGTTCCCGCTGCTCGCCGCGGTGGGCGCCCGGACCAAGCGCATCGAGATCGGCACCGGCGTCATCGATATGCGCTACCAGAACCCCCTCGCCATGGTCGAGGATGCCGGCGCGGCGGACCTGATCGCGGGCGGCCGCCTGCAACTCGGCATCAGCCGGGGCTCGCCCGAGCAGGTCATCGACGGCTGGCGGCACTTCGGCTTCACGCCGCGTGACGGCGAGAGCGATGCCGACATGGGACGGCGGCACGCGGAGGTCTTCCTCGATCTGCTGAACGGGACAGGCTTCGCCGAGCCCAACCCGCGGCCGATGTTTCCGAACCCGCCGGGCCTCCTGCGCCTGGAGCCGCATTCCGACGGACTGCGCGAGCGGATCTGGTGGGGCTCCGCGTCCGACGCCACCGCGATCTGGGCGGCCCGGCAGGGCATGAACCTGCAAAGCTCGACCCTCAAGGCGGATGAGACCGGCGAGCCGTTCCACGTCCAGCAGGCGAAGCAGATCCGCCGCTACCGACAGGCCTGGGCGGAGGCGGGACGTCCTCGGACGCCGCGGGTCTCCGTCTCCCGGTCGATCTTCGCGCTCGTGAACGACCGCGACCGCGCCTATTTCGGACGCGGCGCGAGCAGCGATCAAGTCGGCCTCATCGACAACATGCGCGCGGTCTTCGGCCGGACCTACGCCGCGGAGCCCGAGCGGCTGGTCGAGGACCTCAGGGCCGACGAGGCGATCGCCGAGGCCGACACCCTCCTGCTGACGGTGCCGAACCAGCTGGGCGTCGCCTACAACGCCCATGTCATCGAGACCATCCTGACGCATGTGGCCGCGCCCCTCGGCTGGCGGTGACGGACCTGACGCACCAGCGGTGCTGCGGGGCGCCATTCCGCCCGCCCTCGACCCGTCCCGGAGCTTCGGACCACCCGAGATCGGCGCCCGTGCGGTCCCGCGCTGTCCAGGCCAGGCACGGACGAATCGCGCTCACGCGGCGGGCAGGCCTGGATTTCGCGGTAGCGCGCATCCGCGTCGCACGCGCTGGGGCGGACGGCCGGTCACAGCGCCAGGGCGGGCATCGATCATGTCGAAACACGGAAGGGTGAATTCCAACATCGCCCTGTTCTGATCCCGGCCGAGTCGCCGCATCATGGTCTCGCCGTCGGGCCCGCGGCGCGGTCAGGCGCATCGCCGCTCCCCGCGGCCGCGTCATGGTCGACCGCGCGGCGGCGGATCCTGGCGTTCCTGATCCCCCAGGTGCGAGACCCGTCATGATGCGACACGAGCACGGATCCGAGGTGACCGGAGGCCGATTGGCCCACGCGACGCGGCGGCATCTGCTCGCCGGCGGTGTGCTGGCGACGGGCGTGGGGACATCCGGCGCCGTCGGGGCGGAAGGCCGCCCTGCGCCGGTCGGCGTGGTCCGCCACGGCACCATCCGGGCCGACGGCGTGAACGTCTTCTACCGGGAGGCCGGCCGCCCCGACGCGCCCGCGTTCCTGCTGCTGCACGGCTTCGCCAACTCGTCCTTCTACTTCCGCCATCTCATGCCGCAGCTCGCAGACCGCTTCCGCCTGATCGCGCCCGATCTGCCGTCCTTCGGTTTCACGGAAGTGCCGGCCGAGCGCGCCTACATCTACGACTTCGCGTCGTTGTCGCGCACGATCGAAGCCTTCGTCGATGCGCTCGGCCTCGATCGCTACATCCTCTATACCTTCGACTACGGAGCCCCGGTCGGATGGGATCTGGCGCTCGCCCATCCCGACCGCGTCGCCGGCATCGTGTCCCAGAACGGCAACGCCTATCTGGACGGGCTCGGCGAAGCGGCCTGGGCGCCGCTGCGGGCCTATTGGGTCGAGCCGAACGAGGCCGCGGTCGGGGCGATCCGCGCCCGCATGACCCTCGACGGCGTCAAGGCCGCCTATGTTGAGGGTGTTGCCGATCCCTCGCGGATCGCGCCCGAGGCGTACACGCTCGACGCCGCCATCCTGGCGCGCCCGGGCAATGCCGACCGTCAGGTCACGCTCAAGCTCGACTACAAGCGCAATCTCGAGCGGTATCCGCTTATCCAGGCCTATTTCCGCGCGCGCCGCCCGAAGCTTCTCGCCATCTGGGGTCGCAACGACCCGTTCTTCATCCCGCCCGGAGCCGAGGCGTTCAGGCGCGACATTCCGGAGGCGCGCGTCACCTTCCTCGATACCGGGCACTTCGCCCTCGAGACGGACGGGGACGCGATCGCGGAGGAGATCCGACGTTTCTTCTGAGGCTCTGCGCCGCTCAGGAATGCCATCGCGCGCCGGTCGCCACCTACCGCCCGGGCGGCGGGGCCGTGCGGCTCATGCGGTGTCGCGCAGCCGCGGCTTGGGCCCATCCTCACCGACGAGGGTCCCGATCAGCCGCCAGAGTTCCTGATGCTCGGGGCCGTTACGGCCGGATGCGAGGAAGGTCGAAAGACTGAAATCCGTCACGTGCCCACCGGACGCGACGTTGCCGGTATGCCGGACGAAGCTGTGCCCGGTCGTGGGATCGAACAGCAGATGCCAGTGGTCGCCGTTCGGGCTGCCATAGATCAGGCGCGCGCTTTCGGAAGGGCTCACGATCATCCTCCGGCCTCGACATGATGCGCCGCGCCGACGGGCCACGCGTTAGTCGCGCCGCGCCTCGATGCTCGCGCGCTCGACCACGGCCCGCAACGCTGCGCTGCCTTCGACCGCGAACCAAGCGCGCAACATGCCGGTGGTCTCAGGCGAGTCGTCCGGCCGCTCGCGATACAGATCGGCGGAGCGGGCGAGTTCGCGCTCCACGAACATGTCGAGGTAGGCAGCGCCCCTGGTCCTGGCGAGGTCGACGAGAGCGTCTTCGAGGACGCGCCGCATCATCTCGCCTACCATGGCCGATACGTAGACCGCTTCGGCGCTTCCCTGTTCGGGCTCGTTCAAGCCACGCTCCAGCCTGCCCAGACGCAACCCTGATCCGCAACGGGCAGGATGAAATGAGCGGGCCCCGAGGCCGGAGCCTCGGGTTCTGTTGCTAGGCGTGCCCACGCCCCGGAAGATTACGCCGCGAGGCGCATCTCCATGCCGACGTTGTCGTTGGCATTTAGAGTTTTGGTCAGGTGTTCGGAACGAGGGTTGCCCGCGCCGAACCGGTCGAGTCCTTACCGAAAGCCGCATCTTACCCTGCCGAGGCAGGACAGAACTCGCGATCCCTTTACCGCCCAGTCGAACCTGTTTCGCCCCCATCAGAAGCACCCTGGCAGCGGGCCATCCGCAACGCCGGATGCTCGCCCTCGTCCCCCCGCGGTATCGGGGGCAGGATGCTTCTGGTGGAGGCGCCGGGTACCGCCCCCGGGTCCTGAAACGTTATTACGAACCGGTCGTCAGCCTCGCGGCGACCGTATCTGATTGTGGCCTGTCCGTCCATCGCATGTGCGCCGCCAATGCGGACCGACGGTGTTGGCGCTTTGCCGGGCGAACGCCCATATGCCTCTCATCCCTCCGCGCAATCCCGTGCTCTGGGCGACGACACGGAGGCCGAAATGGCTCGCGAACTCACGACCGGCAAAGCACAGGCCGTCACGCCCGAGGATTTCAACGCGCGCGTCAAGCGTCTGCTCGCCGACAAGCCGGACCCGCGCAAGGCCGAAACGACACGCAAGAACTTCAAGACGACGAAGCCGGCCCCGAGGGTCTAAAGCCCTTCTCGATCGGGTCGGGACGGAGGCGCTGCACGTGCCCGTGCCGCACGAGGCGCGGGCCGCTCTCCGGTTTCGGAGACGGTTGCACATCGGGTGACGTTCATCGCCCGTTCGGGACAATGTTTCCATCGTCCTTTCTGTATCGCCGCATCTCCGCGTCATTCCGGGGCCGCGCAGCGGAGCCCGGGATCCAGACCCGCCGACGCGTGAAAACCCGCACTGACAGCGGCTCTGGTTTGCCCAACGGGCCCATGCCATCGGCAGGCCGATCGATCGTCTCACGCGTAGAGCCCGTAGCCCGTACGGAGGAGGGGCATGACGCGGCTGTCGCGACCGGGGTCGCCGTCCTTCCGAACCGTCGCAACACGATCCGGAACCGCCCTCGAAAGGTCGATCTCGGAGATGTACGCTTCGCTGCGAACGTCTCCGTGATCGCGAGCTTTGCTCGGCTGCGGGATCTTGCGGAGACCGAGGCGTGTTCACCCTGAGCCGCATCTGCCGCGGTGCGGAGTATCGCGTGTACAATCCTTTCATCACATCGCTGATGCTGGCTTTCGAGGCTCAGCGCGTCATCGAGCTGCGGCTCGTGCGCCTCGCCTGGGGCGGCAAAGAGGGCCTCGCCGAGGCGCAGTCCATGGTCATCGAGAAGGTCCACGCGGCCGCTGAGGCCACGACCACGCTGATGCTCGGCGGCTCGCCCGAGACCGTCATCGCCCGCTACCGTGAGCACGTGGCGGCGAACACGAAGCGCCTGTCCGCGCCCTGACGGTCTTACGGCGTCGTCCCGGAAGACCTAGCCGGAACGCTGGGCGCTCCAGCGTTCCGCGCACTCGACCAGCCCGCCCGACGTGCGCCATGTGCGGTGGTTCGGCACCCGCACGGTCCTGGTTGCGGCATCGACCGGGTCGAGGGCGCCGGCCGTCAGGCCAGCGGCGAGGATCAAGACAGGGATACGTGTCACGGAGGGTTCCGGCGAACGCGTCGCCGGGTGACCACGCTTTGGGAGAACGGTCAGGTTGCAGGAAGTGTTTCCAGGCGACGGTTCTATCGCGCCGCGGCGGTCAGCCGTGCCTGGCCTCCTCCCCCTTACGGGGCCCCTGGGCAGCCCCTGAGCGGATCGGGCGGCGGCCGATCCTGATCCGAACCGCAGCCGATACGCCGCACTGAATTGTGAATGCGCCAGCCGATCGTGCCGCGCGTTGGCAAGCATGGCCATTCCGAACCGCTCCGATCGTCACACCGCTGCGCTGAAGCGGCTCGCAGGCGTCTTGAACGTGCCTGCGGAGACGTTCCTGGGCGAGCCGCCTGAAGGCGATGCCGGAGAGCTGTTCACCCTGGTGCGCCATTGGCTGGCGATCGAGGACAGCCAGGGCCGCCGACGCGTCCTCAGCGCAGCGCGCCAGGAAGCAGAGCGGTCAGGCTACAGGGAGTGCGCCTGAGCCGTCCCAACCCATGTTGGGCAAGGTCGCTTCTGGCCGCATGGCCACCGAGCCGAGCCTGCCGTAGCTCGACCCTATGGCCTCCGATTTCGCTCCCACCATGCTCCCCGACGCCGCCGCCCTGTGGCGCAGCGCGATCGCGGACCTGTCCCCCCACGCCTCGCCGTGCCGGCATCTCATCCTGGCGCGATGGGCGCCCATCCGCGAGGCCGCGATCGACTTCTGCGACCGTCTGGGCGCCGAGGCGCATGCGCTCGGGTGGACGGCGCCCGAGCTGTTCGCCGTCCACCCGGAGCACGGGACCCTGCGGGTCGATTGTTGCGGCGTTCTGATGGTCACCGGCGATCGGGCGCAGGCGGTCGAGCCGGGCCGCCTCGTGTTCGAGCGCGGATCGGCGTACCGGACGAAACCCGGTCAGGTCTGGGGCGTGCCGGTCTGGGAATTCGCGGCGCGGGGTCCCGCACACGCATGAGGCTGGCTGGGGCCTGGAAGTGGTCCGCGTCCGATCCGTACTTCCGCCGTGATCCGATGGCTCGTTAGGATCGTGGATTCTTCGGTGATCGCGGCGACAACAGCCGCGGCCGGAACGGGGTGGATTGATGGCCCAGGGCTTTTCGCGCGCAGCAGACGTCGCGCGCACCGTCAAGACCGCGATGCGCAACCTCGCTCTCGGACGCGACGATACGCTTCCGGTCGCGCCGCCGCCGCCGCGGGGCCCGTCCTATACGGTCGAGGCCGATGTGCCGGTCGACATCGGCTGCATCCAGGTTTTCCGCGCCGAGAGCTTTCCCGAATCCGGGCCCAGCCCGTGGCTCGATCAGCCCGATGCCTTGGACATCATCGAACGACGGGTGGCACGACGGGAGATCAGCCCCAGGCAGGCCGAGATCTGCCGGCACTGGGAGGCGCACGGCTATTACGTCCTGCGCGGCGCCATCGATCCCGACACGATCGACGAGGCTTGGAGCGCCTACGAGGCGGCGATCGCGCGCGGTGACCTCACGCTCGCACCCGAGAAGGCCGCCGCGGATGATCCGCATCCGGGCCGCTACCTCAACCCGCACCTGAAGGTCCAGGAGCTCGATCTCCTCCTGAGGCACCCGGTGCTGATGAACTTCAGCAGCATGGTGCTGGGCCGGCCGGCGATCCCGTTTCAGACGATCTCCTCGCATAAGGGCAGCCAGCAATCCGAGCACTCCGACTCGATCCATATGACGACCTATCCGCTCGGCTACCTTGCCGCCTGCTGGGTCGCCATGGAGGACATTCACGCCGATGCGGGGCCGCTGGTCTACTATCCCGGCACACACCGCCTGCCGTACCTGTTCAGCCACGACGTCGGCATCTCGACCGAGGATTTCCGCGAGCGCGGCTATGGGGCCTATGTCGAGCGCTATGAGCCCGCCATCAAGCATGAGATCGCGGCGCATGGCGCGAAGCCGGAATACTTCACGGCGCGCAAAGGCGACGTGCTGTTCTGGCACGCCAACCTGCTGCACGGGGGCTCGGCCCGCGCCGACATGCAGCGGTCTCGCAAGGCCCTGGTGCACCACTATTTCGCCGAAGGCTGCGTCTGTTACCACGACCTGTCGGCCTCGACATCGGCCGTGCATGGGCCGGTCGAGAATCTGCCGACCTGCGGTGCGTCGAGCCCCAACATCACGGTCAGAGACAAGATCGCATCCTAGCGTGCGCGGGGGCAGGGGGGCCGGCTTCGAAAGCCTGATCGCCGAGCGCGCACGGCATCCAGCCCCTCGGCGTAGGAGCGGTTGCACCACCCCGCAAAGGAGTGCGACAGGCCAAGGCCCCGCGGCGTCTCCGCCCGGGGCCTCGGATCGTGTTGGATCGTGCAGCGGCGGCTAGGGGCAGCTATGCCGACGCCCATCGTTGCCGAGGTAGCTCCCCGTGCGCGGATCGTACGAACGGAAGCGCTGGACACAGTAGCGGACGGAATTGTCCGCCGTCGTGGCATCGGACTCGGCCGTGCCCAGGTCGGCTCCGTATCCGGCAGGCGCGTAACCGGCGCCGTAGCCGGCGGGTCCGACGTCGGACCCGTAATAGCCGTCATCGTAGGCCCCATAGCCGTAGCCCAGGCCGGCGCCGGCAAGACCTAAGCCGACACCGAGCCCCAGGCCGCCATAGCCGAAGCCTCGACCACCGCGGAAGCCACGTCCGGCGAAGCCGCGATTCCCCGCGAAGCCGGCCCCGCGCAGACCCGGATTGCCGGCGATCCCGCGGCCGGCCAAGCCGCCCCGGAATCCCCCGCCCGCGAGCGCATTGCCGCCGACAGCGCCGCCGCGGAAGCCGCCGGCGCCCACGCCAGCGCCGCGGAAGCCGCCACCGAAGCCGCCCCCGTGAAATCCGCCTCCGCGGAATCCACCCCCGCCAAAACCTCGCGCATCGGCCGAAGCCGGGATCAGCGCCAGCGCGCCTACGATCGTAGCAGCCGTCAAAACGATCCGGTTCATTGTGTCCCGCCGATATGAAATGAGGAGCCTCTGACGGGACAACACGGCGGCGACCGGGTTGGTCCCGCCGCCATCGGTCCGTGTCGCCGCAGGCTGTGCGGCCCGGCCGTTCGGGAGCCGCCGACGGCTATCCGCAGGGCTGGCATGAGGGCCGGCGGGCCGAGGACGAACGGCTCGCCGCCGGCGTCCTCGCCCGGCGCACGGAACCTCGTGGCAGCCCGCTACCGGCGGCCGTGAATGACCAGGGCGAGCAGATAGCCGATCGTGCCGGCCAGGATGGCGAGACCGATCGGCGATTCCTGCGCATGCGGCCGAAGCGCCTCGCTGCCCTGCCGATACAGGCGCTGCGCGTCCGGGTAGCGCTCGCGCGCGCGGTTGAGCGCGTCACCGGCAAGATCCCGCGCTTGCCCGGCGGCTTCGCTGAGCGTGTCCTTGGCTTGCCCGTACAGGTTCTGCGCCGCTCCCTTCAGTTCGGTGGTGCTGCCTTCGGCCTGCACTTGCTTGTCCCCGATCAATTCGCCGGCCGCACCTTTGAGCTTGCCACCGAGTTCCTGCGCAGCGCCGGTGATACGATCCTCGTTCATGGCTCGTCCTCATGCTCGGTGTTGGTTGAGCGTCACCGCATCGACAACGTTCGAGCAGCGCAGTTCGTCTCGGCGATGGCGGCCGCGCTGTCGCGTCGGAGGCGCGGAACGGTATCGAACGCGTGCGGTTTCCCTGAACCGGAGTGCCTTACAGGAGTCGCGTCGTGCCGAATGGTGCTCAGGAACAGAGGTCACGCGCAGCCGATCCCGATCCGGGCGCAGCGCAGCGCTTTGCGGAGACGCTGCGCCAGCAGACCGAGGGCTATGTCGAGAAGCGCAAGGCCGACGCCGCCCGGCTGGTCTCGGATGTCGGTGACGCGATCCGCGACACCGGCAGCAACTTCGACGGGCTGCCTCAACTGAAGGAATTCTTCGGTCAGGCCGCCCTCGGCGTCGACGAGCTGGCCGAGAGCATCTCGCGCCGCTCCTTCGGCGAGATGTACGACGAGGTGCACGCCGCCATTCGGCGTCGCCCCGCTCTGGCGACCGCGGCTGCCGTCCTGGCCGGTTTCGCGCTGTACCGCACGTTGAACACCTCTAAGCTCCGGCCGATCCCGCGCTCGCGTGCCGTGATTCCGGTCGATGTCTTCCCGACGCCGGACCTTTAGGAGGACGGAATGGCTGAGCCCGGCTTGCGCAGCATCCCGACCCTCGTCGGCGATGCGGTCCGCGAATTGCGGGACCTTGTCGGCAGCGAGATCACGCTGTTCCGCACCGAGCTTGCGCAGGGCGTCCATCGCATCAGCCTCGGGCTCAGCCTGTTGCTCGCGGCGGCCGTGTTCGCCATAGCAGGCCTGTTCACGCTGCTTCTCGCCCTGGTGAAGGGCATCGCGGTCCTCGTGCAATCGGACGCGCTGGCCGCGTCGATCGTGGGCGGCGTCTTCCTCCTGCTCGCGATCGGCCTCGGGCTGTTCGGACGCAGCAAGACGTCACTGTCCACGCTGGAGCCGACCCGGACCGGGCGGCAGGTCAAGCAGGACGCGCAGGTTCTGACGGAACGGATAGACGCATGAATGACGAACCGGACAAGCTGGAACGTGACGTCGAGGCGAGCCGCGGGCGGCTGGACCGGACGCTGGCCGATCTGCAGGCCCGATTCAACCAGCCCGGGATCCCCCGCGACCTCGCCGATCTGCGCCGGTCAGGGCAGGCCGCGAGCGAGACCGTGGAGCGGATGGTCCAGAATGTGCGGGTCAATCCCGTCCCGGCGCTGCTGATCGCCGCCGGCTTCGGGCTGCTCGTCTATGAGGCCTTCCGGACCGCCGCGGAGCGGCGCCGCCTGACACTCGTCCCGGCCGCGACGGCGGTGCCGGATCGTCACCTGCCGGAGAACCATCCGGACCGGATGCACGCGCGGCTCGACGACGCGCTGGAGGAGAGTTTCCCCGGCAGCGATCCCGTCTCGGTGCGGATCACCAAGTAAGGCGCTCCTGATCCGCGCTTCGACGCTTTGCGCCGGGCCGCGGCCCTCAGTGCTGGCGGCGCGTCACCGACCCGCACCAACCCGGCAGGTAGTCGGCGTCCTTCGACTTGGCGAGGCCCATCGCCTTCTCCAGCGCGGCGGAGAAGTCGTTCTCGATGCGCTTCTCCTTGATGTTCCGCCGCAGGAAATCGGCCCAGAGGAACTCGCTGAAAGGCGTCGTGTCCTTGGCGAAGCCGCCGGCCCGGCGCAGCTCGCCGGCGAGGCTGCGGTAGGGGTCGTCCACCAGCGCATCGATCGACTTCGGGATGTCCGTGAAGTGCTGGCGCACGCCCTCGGCATCGTAGGGATGTGCCCAGGACTTGTGATCGCACACCGTCCAGAAGGCGTCCTTGTCGAGGTAGTGCAGGTCCGCCACCACGGTGACCAGCACGTTCTCGACACCCTCTTCGTGCAGGGCGCGGGACAGGTGGTGGTGATCGATGATGTAATGGTGCTTCTTCGGCCCGAGCAGCGTCGGGATCATGTGGGCACCGAGAAATTCCTTCTTCTTCTCGCCGTCGTATTCCCGCCAGCGCCGCCGCTTCTCCGCCACCTCCCGGTAGCCCACCGTCATCTGCGTCGGGCGCAGTTCCGCGATGGGGACGGGCTTGAGCAGCGGTTCTCGATTGGCCATAGGAAGTCCTTCCTGCGTGATTTTGCCACGCCCATGTCACAACCTATTCGGGATCAGACGCGCGGACAGGGCGCGGGGCGCTCACGTTTCCGGGATCGCGCGCACGGCATCCAGCACGAACACCCGGATCGCCGAGGACAGGTTCTGCGCGCCGCGCCGCGCGTCGATCGCGCCGATGAGCGCCTGGACCGACTGGCCGCGCGCTTCCGCGACCTCGCGCAAAGCTGTCCAGAAGGCATCTTCCAGGGACACGCTGGTGCGGTGGCCGGCGATCATCACCGAGCGCTTGGTGACGCCGGCGCTCATGCGGGATCGGCTGCGCGTCCCGTCCTGGCGCGCGCAGCGAAGCAATGCAGGGCAGCGCGACCGCGATGGGCGTCGCGCGCCTGGGTTGCTTCGCTCCGTTCGCAAAGACACCGGCCGGGGGGCAACACAATCATTCCGCGGGATCGGCCTCGGACTCACCCCGCTCGAGCCGGTGACCCTCGTGACGCTCGGTCTCGAGCGCCTTGCGCCGCTGCTGGAGCGTCTTGGCCTTCTTGGGCTGGCCGAAGGCGATCCGGTTGGCCTCGGCCTTCGTGTCGGCCTCGGCGCGGGCCTTCGCCTTGCGGACCTGACGCAGGTTGATGATCTCGGCCATGGATCGCCTCCCGGAGCCGGCGCGGACAAGTCTGCGCCGGCCCCCCAATCCCAAAAGAATCAATCGGCGCTGGGGGCCAGCATGGTCTCCGGCCGGACCACGCGCTCGAACTCCTCCGCGGTGACGTAGCCGAGGCGCAGGGCCTCCTCCTTAAGGGTCGTGCCGTTCTTGTGCGCGGTCTTGGCGATCTCGGCGGCCTTGTCGTAGCCGATCGACGGGGCGAGGGCGGTCACCAGCATGAGCGAGCGGCTCATCAGGTCGGCGATCTTGTCCTCGTTGGCCTTGATCCCGACCACGCAATTGTCGGTGAAGCTCACCGCCGCGTCGGCGAGCAGCCGGATCGACTGCAGCACCGCGTTGGCGATCACCGGCTTGAACACGTTGAGCTCGAAATTGCCCTGGGAGCCGGCGAAGCTCACCGTGGTGCCGTTGCCGATCACCTGGGCGCAGACCATCGTCAAGGCCTCGCACTGGGTCGGGTTGACCTTGCCGGGCATGATCGAGGAGCCGGGCTCGTTCTCGGGCAGCGACAGCTCGCCGAGGCCGGAGCGCGGGCCCGAGCCGAGGAAGCGGATGTCCTGGGCGATCTTGAACAGGCCGGCGGCGAGCGCGGCCAGGGCACCCTGCGTGAACACCAGGGCATCGTGGGTGGCCAGGGCCTCGAACTTGTTCTCGGCCGACGTGAACGGCAGGCCGGTCAGCTCCGCGACCTTGGCGGCGAAGCGCTCGGCGAATTCCGGATGGGCGTTGAGGCCGGTGCCGACCGCGGTGCCGCCCTGGGCGAGCGCCAGCACGCCCGGCAGGGTCGCGGCGACGCGCGATCCGCCGAGCGCGACCTGCGCGACGTAGCCGGAGAATTCCTGGCCCAGCGAGACCGGCGTCGCGTCCTGCAGGTGGGTCCGGCCGATCTTGACGATCGTGTCGAACGCCTTGGCCTTGGCGTCGAGGGCCCCGTGCAGGTGGGAGAGCGCCGGCAGGAGGCGCCCCTGAATCTCGCGGGCCACCGCGATGTGCATGGCGGTGGGGAAGGTGTCGTTGGAGGACTGGCCGCGGTTGCAATGGTCGTTCGGGTGGACCGGCGACTTGCCGCCGCGCTGGCCCCCCAGCCGCTCGTTGGCGAGGCTGGCGATCACCTCGTTGGCGTTCATGTTGGACTGGGTACCCGAGCCGGTCTGGTAGATGACCAGCGGGAATTCGTCGTCGTAGCGGCCCTCCACGACCTCGGCGGCCGAGGCCGCGATGGCGTCGGCGAGCTTCGGGTCGAGGGCGCCGAGATCCTTGTTCACCAGGGCGGCGGCCTGCTTCACGATGCCAAGCGCGTGCACCAGCGGCGCCGGCATCCGGTCGGTGCCGATCTTGAAGTTCTGGATCGAGCGCTGCGTCTGCGCGCCCCAGTAGCGATGCGCCGGGACCTCGATCGGACCGAAGGTGTCGGACTCGGTGCGGGTGGCGGTCTCGGTGGGCGACATCGTGGCCTCTACGTCTGGTGCAGTGCGGTGCCTACTTAAATGAGGCGCGGCTGAATCGCGATGCCGGTTTCCGCAGCGCGCCGACAAGGGCGGGGCTCTGTTCCCGCCGGACAAGGAGCCGATGAACGCGACGATCGACCTGCTCGAGCCCGCCACGCGGTTCCGCCCGCGCGTGCCGCCTCCGCTGAAGGAGCCGCTCGGCCTGTTCGCGTTCCTGCGGGCGGCCCGGAAGAACCCGATCACCACCTGGATGGACGCGCATTTCAAGCTGCCGGTGGTGGCGGCCGAGAGCGCGATGGGCCGGATCACCCTGGTGAGCGACCCGGCGCTGATCCGCTACCTGCTGATCGAGAACGCCGACGGCTACCGCAAGGACGACCTGCAGCGGCGGGTCCTGGCCCCCGGGCTCGGCAACGGCCTGCTCAGCGCCGAGGGCGACGAGTGGCGGCTCCAGCGCCGGACGCTGGCGCCGATCTTCAACGCCCGCACGGTCCAGGGTTTTTCCGACGCGATGAATGCCGCCGGGGCGCGGCTCGGCCGTCGCCTCGCCCGCCGGGCCGGCAAGCCGGTCGACGTCGCCCTGGAAATGACCCGCGTCACCCTCGACGTGCTGGAGCGAACGATCTTCACGCAGGGGCTGCCGGGCGATCCCGACGCGCTGGGCCGCGCCATCACGCGCTTCCTGGAGGCCGTCGGGCCGATCGACCCCCTCGACGTGTTCGGGGTGCCCGATTTCGTGCCGCGGATCGGCCGCCTGCGGGCGCGCCCGGCCGGCCGCTTCTTCGCCGAGGTTGTCGACGAGCTCATCGCCCGGCGCAAGGCGCTGATGGGTCAGGGCGAGGCGCCTCGGGACCTGCTGACGCTGCTGCTCGCCGCGCAGGATCCCGAGACCGGCAACGGGCTCTCGGACCTCGCCGTGAAGGCCAACATCGTCACCTTCATCGCCGCCGGCCACGAGACGACCGCCAATTCCCTGACCTGGACCCTCTACTGCCTGTCGCAGGATCCCGCCGCGCAGGCGCGGGTCGAGGCCGAAATCGACGCGGCCGGGCCGGAGGATTTCGCCGTCGAGCGCCTGCCCTTCACGCGGGCGGTGATCGAGGAGGCGATGCGGCTGTTCCCGCCTGTGCCGTTCCTCAGCCGACAGGCTGTCCGGGACGACCGGCTCGGCCGGATCAAGGTGCCGCGGGGTTCGCTGGTGATGGTGGCGCCCTGGGTGCTCCACCGGCACCGGCTGCTCTGGGAGGACCCGGAGGCCTTCGTGCCGGAGCGGTTCCTGCCCGAAAACCGGGACGCGATCCCGCGCTTCAGCTATCTGCCGTTCGGGGCGGGGCCGCGGGTCTGCATCGGCCAGAGCTTCTCTGTCCAGGAGGCGGTGATCCTGCTGGCGCACATCGTGCGGGCCGTGCGGTTCCGGATGCCGGAGGATCACCCGCCGGTCACGCCGCTCCACCGGGTGACGCTGCGGCCGGAGCACGGGTTGCGCATGGAGGCCGAGGGGCGAGCTTGAGCGGGTTGGCGGGTTCCCCGTGCGTTCTCACCTTACCGGTACGCGTGGGAGAGTCGCCCTGACTGGAAGCAGGCACGAGCCGCGAGGGCCGACACCGTTGCTCCCGCGACGCTGGATTGTGCCGAGCAGGTCGCCCGCGTCCTGCGTTCCAATGCGGAGACGGAAAGATTCGTTGCCGAGCCGCGTCCGCTGATCGACGAGCAGACCAAGCTTCTGGCTGAGGCGGCGAAGGTGCACGCCGAGACACTCAAGCTCGGTCGAGACCGCGTCCTGGCCCCGCTCGCCATCGCTTTTGCCGGCATGGCGGCAGCGGCCGCCGTCCTTGGCGCAGGCGCCGCGTTCGTCAAATTGCTGAGCCCGTGACGTCGTCTACAGGGCACGACACGCCTATTTGCGTCGGCGTGGTCCGTATTCCTGCCGGCGCTGCAGGCGATCATCGAGCGGGTCGTTCTGAACGGTCGATGCCGGCGAGCGGGTACGCCTCCCGGCTTTCACCTGGACGCGCGCCAAGCGCCTCGACGCGCCTCGAGCTGACGGGTTGTGCGGTCCTAGAGCCGAGCCGCGACGAACGGACCGCCGAAGCCGATCATCGACCTCGCCACGGCGATCGCCGAGATCTGGAACGCGTAGTCTGAGGCATTCCGCTGATCCTCGGCCCGCAGGAAGAACCGAAGGGCGGTCTGTCCAATCCGATGTCGGAGGAAGGCGGCGACGAGAAAGGCCCAGCCGGTGTTGGCGAACACGTCGGCCGGGTGTTGGACGAGTGGCGCGATGAACGCTGTTCCCCGTGTCAGGATTGCCGTCGCGTTGAAGAACGTCGCGGGAGGCTTCACGCCGTCGCTGAAACGCTTGGCGCGATGCTTCCGCTCAGCGGCCGACAACATCGGCTGCGCGACCGTGTCGTCCCCCGCATGAACCCCCCGGCCGTCGATTCGGCCCGGGACAAGGTCAGCTCTTCTTGCGGAAGGCGTCCAGGCTCACGACCTCGGCGCTACCCTCCTCGCCCTCCTTCTTGGCGGCGGGACGGGGGGCGTTGTCGTCGGTCTTGCCGGCAGCCTTGCCGGCGGCCTTCTCGCTCTGGGCGGCAGGGGCGGGAAGCCCCTTCGGCGCGCTCGCGCCGATCGTGGACAGCCCGGCGCTCTTGGGCCGCACCTCGCCGGGTTCCGAGCCGGCCCCGCGCGGGCCGGGCTTGGCCGGGGCGGCATTCGCCTCCTCGGGGGTCTCGCCGGCCTCGCTGAGGTCGAACTTCAGTCCGAACTGCACGGAGGGATCGAAGAAGCCCGACAGGGCGTCGAACGGTACCAGCAGGCGCTCCGGCACGCCCGAGAAGGACAGGCCGACCTCGAAGGTATGCTCGGTGACGTTGAGGTCCCAGAACTGGTGCTGCAGGACGATGGTCATGTCCTGCGGGTACTTCTCGCGCAGGGCCTGCGACATCCGCACGCCGGGCGCTTCCGTCCGGAACGAGACGTAGAAATGGTGCTCGCCCATCAGCCCTTCGCGGGCCGCGTCGGTCAGCACCTTGCGCACGACGCCGCGCAGGGCGTCCTGTACCAGGAGATCGTAGCGGATCAGGTCGTCTGCCATCTGCGGTCGCGCTCTCGCCCGGTCTGCCCGGCGCCCCGCCGCGGATGGCCGGACCGAGGAATGAGTGAAGGCTTCCGGTGCCGGGTGCCTCCGAACCCCGCCTATGCGGTGCTACCCGCTAGGACTTCAGGTCGGTCTTGGGGACCGCTTACGCGGCCACCGCCACCGGAGCAAAGTTGTCGTTGGCAACTCTTGTAAAGGCCCGATAACGGCGGAACCATGCCGAGCGAAAGTCCAACCTTTACGCCCTCGTCGATCCTACTTCGCCCCCGCCGAAGCCTAGGCTTGCAATCATGCGCCTTGCGGCAGCATGTCCTGGGCTCGGGTGGAGGCGCCGGGTACCGCCCCCGGGTCCGATAGGTTTATTGCGAAGAACGTTTATCGCCATAGCCGGCCTCGCGACCGGCTCCCAAGATATAGAGGGGATCGGTCCGGTTTTGAAGCCCGATCGTGTCGCGCCGCTGTCTCATTCGGAGCCTCGGGACGAGGCTGTTGCCGGAAGCGCGCAGTCGCCCGCCGCCGTCCTCGACAGCCGTGGCCCGCTCGAGCGGGTCTGGGCGGCGGCCTGGCGTCTCGGCGCCCTGGTCGCCCTCGTGATCCTCTATCTCGGCGCGGCGAGCCTTCTGTCGCTGGCCGCCGTGCGCGTCGGCTTCGACCTGTGGAAAGGGATCGACCCGTTCCTGCCCCCGGAACGGCGCCCGTTCCTGGGCGCCGTGGAGCTCGCCCACCGGGCCTTCGCGATCGACGCCCTGCGCCAGGTCTTCCTCGCCGCCCTGGTGATCGGCAGCGCGTGGTGGCGCGACCGGGCCGGCTGGCGGCGTCGCCTCGCCCTGGACCGCGAGCGCCCGAACGGGATGCGGCCGGTCGCGCTGCTGGGCCTGCTCCTCGTCTGGCCGGTGCTGCACATCGCCTGGGTCACCGGGACGGCGGAGCTGTTCGGCGCGAGCTTCGGCCAGCACGTGCGGTTGTCGCCGTTCATGAGCCAGACGGCCGTCGCGGCGTGGCTCGTCTATCTCGCGATTCTGGCCCCCGTGGCCGAAGAACTGCTGCTGCGCGGCGAGGCCTTTGCCCGCGCCAGCGCTGCGGTCGGGCCTGTCGGAGCGATCCTGGTCACCGCCATCATCTTCGCCGCCGCCCACGTCTCGTCCTGGGGGCTCGCCCGGCCGGTCTCTCTGCTGCCGCTCGCCCTGGCGCTGGGCTGGCTGCGCTGGCGGACCGGCCGGCTGTGGCCGGGCATCGCCCTGCACGGCTGGTCGAACCTCGCCCTGGTGACCTATCTGCTCTGGCCGGGCTGAGCGCCTCAGCCGGTCACCAGGGCGCGCGACGGCGGTGGACATATGCCGGCGGCGAACTTGCCGGACGGCGTGCCGGCGCGCAGGAATGGGGGATGGACGCTTATCACGACCTGCTCCGGCGCATCCTCGACGAGGGCGTCGCCAAGGACGACCGGACCGGCACCGGCACGCTCTCGGTGTTCGGCCACCAGATGCGCTTCGACCTGTCGTCGGGCTTCCCGCTGGTCACCACGAAGCGGCTGCACTTGCGCTCGATCATCCACGAGCTGCTCTGGTTCCTCACCGGCGACACCAACGTGGCCGCCCTGCGGGCGAACGGCGTGACGATCTGGGACGAATGGGCCGACGAGCGCGGCGACCTCGGACCGGTCTATGGCCGGCAGTGGCGCTCCTGGGAGAAGCCCGGGGGCGGCACGGTCGACCAGATCGCCTGGGTGGTCGACGAGGTCCGGCGCAACCCCGATTCCCGCCGCCTGATCGTGTCGGCCTGGAACCCGGCCGACCTCGACCGGATGGCGCTGGCCCCCTGCCATTGCCTGTTCCAGTTCTACGTCAGCGAGGGGCGGCTCTCCTGCCAGCTCTACCAGCGCTCGGCGGACGCCTTCCTGGGCGTGCCGTTCAACATCGCGAGCTACGCGCTCCTGACCCACATGATCGCTCAGGTGACCGGCCTCGGGGTCGGCGACTTCGTCCACACCTTCGGCGACGCGCATCTCTACCGGAACCATCTGGAGCAGACCCGGACCCTGCTGGCCCGCGCCCCGCGCCCGCTTCCGCAGCTGCGCCTGAACCCGGAGGTCCGCGACCTGTTCGCGTTCCGGTACGCGGATATTGCCATCGACGGCTACGAGCCGCATCCCGCCATCGCGGCCCCGGTGGCGGTATGAGCGCGACCATCGCCCTGGTCGCGGCCGTCGCCCGCAACGGCGTCATCGGCCGCGACAATGGCTTGGCCTGGCACCTGTCCAGCGACCTCAAGCGCTTCAAGGCCCTGACCATGGGCAAGCCGATGCTGATGGGCCGGCGCACCTGGGATTCGATCGGCCGTCCGCTCCCGGGCCGCCGCACCCTGGTGCTCACCCGGGATCGCGGGTTCCGGGCGGAGGGCGCCGAGACCGTCCATAGCTGGGGCGCCGCTTTGGCCGCCGCCGCCGGGACGGAACTGATGGTGGTGGGCGGGGCCGAGATCTACGCACTCGCGCTCGCGCAGGCCAACCGGCTGCACCTGACCGAGGTGGCGGCCGAGCCGGAGGGCGACGTACGCTTCCCGGTCTTCGACCGCGCGCAGTTCCGGGAGACCTTCCGCGAGGCGCATCCCGCCGGCCCGCGCGACGAGCATGCTTTCGCGTTCGTCGATTGGGAACGCGTGCGCTGAGGCGCCCCGCCGCATTTGCCTTTGGACCGCCGCATGCCCACCTGCCAGCCTTGACAGCACGGGGCCTGCGCCCGCAGGTGCCTGTCGGGTGCGCGTCCTCGTGTCGGGCTTGCGCATCCTGCGGGAAGATGCGCCCGTGCAAGTGTTTAGGCCTCCATCCGGGCCGGATCGTACGGCGATCTGTCCGGACAGGCGGGACTAGGCGGGCGAGCGTGGCCGTTCAGGCAAGGGGTGCTGATCGGGGCGCCGGCCGGCATGTCGGTCGGGCGCGGACAGGCGGGAGACGACGGCTAGGATGCCTTGGAGCAATCAGAGCGGCGGCGGAGGCCCCTGGGGCCGGCCCGGCGGTAACGGCGGTGGCGGCCCGTGGGGCAACGGCGGCAAGACGCCGCCGAACCTCGAGGACCTGCTCCGGCGCGGGCAGGACCGGCTGCGCGGCCTGATCCCGGGCGGCGGCGGCACCGGCGGCTACGGTAGCGGCGGCGGTTCGACGGGCCTCGGTGGCGGCCGCAGCGCGGCGGTGATCGCGGCGCTCGCCGTAGCGGTCTGGCTCGCCACCGGCTTCTACACCGTTTACCCGCGGCAGGTCGGCATCGAGACGATCTTCGGCCGCTACGTCGGCACCAAGGGCGAGGGCCTGCGCTACAACTTCCCCTATCCGATCGGCGGCGTGGTCAAGCCGGATGTCGGCTCGCAGAACTCGATCCAGATTGGCTTCCGCTCCGGCCCCGGCGGCCAGGGCCGCAACCGCGACGTGCCGGACGAGAGCCTGATCCTCACCGGCGACGAGAACATCGTCGATCTCGACTTCGAGGTGCAGTGGCGGATCAACCCGCTGAAGGCCTCCGACTTCGTGTTCAACCTCCAGAACCCGGAGGGGACCATCAAGGCGATCTCCGAGAGCGCGATGCGCGAGGTGATCGGCCGCCGCAACATCCAGGCGATCCTCACCAACGAGCAGTCGAGCATCGCCCAGGAGGTCAAGGAGATGGTCCAGAAGGCG